>BNJV01000928.1_pt1 | contig 113637 bp, 203 predicted proteins | sample 8540591 | NCBI WGS metagenome assembly BNJV01 (sample SAMD00202457, study PRJDB9452) | human saliva metagenome | host: Homo sapiens
TTTAACGTCATCTGAATTTCAACACTCAACAGCAGCCGACCGCCCATTTAAGACACGGCAGATGCATTTTCAGTCCGATCATGTCCGCATGGCATCATGCCGACATCCGCCAAAACCAATTGTTCAGATACAAAAACCGCGAACCTATATTCCATGCGGCTTAGATATGGTGGGTCCCATTTGTTCAGACTCACGACCAAGATTATGCAGTCCCCTGCTCTAACTGAGCTACAGACCCAGCTAGAACAAAACAAATGAGGGTTTGATCGGTGCATCCTTAAATTCGCATTGAACAAGATAGATTTTATATTTTCAGACGGCCTGCTATACAAAGGCCGTCTGAAAATATAAAATCTGGCGCAACTAGCAATTTGCAAACCCCTTATCCTCATCTCATTTCCACCTCCCAGGCATGAACATCGACCACACACAGCAAAACATCATCGTCGGACTCTCCGGCGGTGTCGATTCCTCCGTAACCGCCGCATTGCTCAAACAGCAGGGTTATCAGCGCGCGGGTGTGTTTATGCAAAACTGGGAGGACGACGACAATCGACGAATATTGCAGCATCAAGCAAGACTCTTTCGATGCCATCGCCGTCGCCGACATCATCGGCATAGACATCGACATCGTCAATTTCGCCGCACAATACAAAGACAACGTATTCGCCTATTTCCTCAAAGAGTACAGCGCGGGGCGCACGCCGAATCCGGATGTGTTGTGCAACGCGGAAATCAAAGTTCAAATGCTTTTTGACTACGCCAGTAGAGCAGGGCGCGGATACCATCGCCACCGGGCCACTATGCGCGCAAAGAAGTCCGCAACGGCATGCATGTACCTGCTCAAAGGTTTGGATCAAAACAAAGACCAAAGCTTATTTCTACCGCCTCAAACCTTCCAACTCGAGCGCGCGATTTTCCCGTTGGGCGATTTGAAAAACCTGAAGTCCGCCGCCTTGCTCGAATTCAATTGCTGACTGCCGCCAAAAAGACAGTACCGGCATCTGGTTTCATCGGCGAGCGTCCGTTCCGCGAGTTCCTGCAAAAATACCCGCCGACCAACAACGGCAAAATGGTCACGCCCGAAGGCAAGACCGTCGGCGAACACGTCGGAGCTGATGTTCTACACGCTCGGACAGCGCAGCGGACTGGGCATCGGCGGCGCGGGTCGAGCCGTGGTTTGTCGCCGCGAAAGGATTTGACGAAAAACGAACTCATCGTCGTGCAAGGTCATGACCATCCGCTGCTCTATACCCGCAGCCCTCGTCATGCCAAACGATTTGAGTTTCACCCCTGCCCGAACGGCCCGGAGAAGGGCGCTACACCCCGCAAAACCCGCTACTGCATGGCGGACGCGCCGTGCGGTGCGTTATCTCGACGATGAAACGGTCGAGCTGGTGTTTGACGAACCGCACGGGCGGTAACGCCCGGTCAATCCGCCGTGCTGTACGACGGCGATGTCTGCTTGGGCGGCGGCATTATCATGTCGTCTGCAGACAAGCCCGCCATCATCACCCGATAACATCAGGCCGTCTGAAACCGATTGGCGCATTTTCTGCCAAAACGTTTCAGACGGCCTCAACCTAGAAAGCGAACATTATGGAAAAGCCCTGGCTCGACAGCTATGAAAAAAGGCGTAAAAGCCGAAATCGACGAGACACTCTACCAATCCATCCTCGACGTATTCCGTCAAAGTGTGGGATTCGCGCACCAACCAGCGTTTTCAAAACATGGGCAAACGCTCACTTACGCCGAAGTCGGCAAGCTGGCGGAAGACTTTCGCCTCTATCTGCAAAACGTCCTGAAGCTGCTGCGCGGCGAGCGCGTGGCGATTATGCTGCCCAACCTGCTGCAATACCCGATTGCGCTCGGCATCCTGCAGGCGGGGCTGGTGGCGGTGAACACCAATCCGCTCTACACACCGCGCGAGCTGGAGCATCAGTTGAAAGACAGCGGCGCGACCACCATCATCGTTTTGGAAAATTTTGCCAACGCGCTGGAGCCGGTGCTGCCGCGCACGCAAATCAAACACGTCATCGTCGCCTCCGTCGGAGAAATGTTCGGCTTTCCTTCAAAGTTCGCTGATAACATTTCGTCCTGCGCAAAGTGAAAAATGGTGCCCGAATACCGCATTTCCGACACCATCCCTTTTCAGACGGCTCTTTGAAAGAAGGCGCGGCGCACACCTTCCGCCCCGTTCCTGACCCGCGAAGACACCGCGCTGCTGCACACACGGGCGGCAACTGACCGGCGGGCCAAGGTGCCACTCAGCCATAGCAACATCTGGGCCAATATGCAGGCAGGCGGCCGAATGATTGTCAATTTGCTCCAGCCCGGCAAAGAAACCGGTCATCGCTGCGCTGCCGCTCTACCACATCTTCGCGCTGACCGTAAACCTGATGATTTTCACCCAGGCCGGTTCCAAAATCATCCTGATTACCAACCCGCGCGACATGAAAAGCTTTATCGGCGACATGAAAAAGAGCGCGTCAGCGTCTTTGTCGGCGTCAACACCCCGTTTAACGGCATGGTGAACTAGGCCCGACTTCGCCACCGTCGATTTCAGCTCGCTCAAATCATCCCCTCGGCGGCGGCATGGCCACCCAAAAAGCCGTTGCCGAAAATGGAAAAACATCACCGGCACGCCCATCGTCTGAAGCTTCACGGTCCCGACCGAAGCCAGTCCGGGTGTGCTGCAACCCGCTGAATATCGAAAACATACACCGGCGGCATGACTGGCCTGCCCATCCCCTCCACCGAAATCGAACTGCGCGATGCCGACGGCAATGAAGTCGCACAAGGACAACCGGGAGAAATGTGGATACACGGCCCTCCGCAAGTGATGCAAGGTTATTGAACCGTCCTGAAGAAACGGCCAAAGTACTGATGCGCGCGGTTCTCGCCACAGGCGACATCGCCGTCATGGACGAAAAAGGGTTGGCTCAAACTGGTAGACCGCAAAAAGACCTCATCAGTCGTTTCCGGCTTCAACGTCTATCCGAACGAAGTCGAAGACGTTGCCGCCTCGCACCCGAAAAGCTTTTAGAAGCCGCCTGCATCGGCGTTTCCAGCCCGAAAACCGGCGAAGCATTGAAAACTGTTTATCGTCAAAAGACGAATCGCTAACCGCGGAAGAGCTTCATCGCCTTCTGCCGCACCGAGCTGACCGCCTATGAAAGTGCCGAAAAAGACATCGAATTCCGCGACGAACTACCCAAATCGAACGTCGCAAAAATCCTGCGCCGCGAACTGCGCAAAGAAGCGGAACAAAACGCGGCATCCGCCTAATATTCTCCGAAGGCCGTCTGAAAACGCACGGCAAAACAACTGTGCCAACCTTCATGGATCTGAAATCCCTGACGGTGAGACAACAAAACCCGCAGATAACATCCTGCGGGTTTGCCTCTGTTTCAAATCGATACCGCTTTCTGACGGCCCATCCTTATCCGTGCCCCAAATCTGACAACTACTCTAATTTGATTACAATCCGCTTTCTTTTTCAGACGGCTACAACCGTCATGCCGCCTTCCCAACCAGATCGCCGAAAAATAAATCATGCTACCCTTCCCAGCGGTTGCGCCGCCTGTTCGGCTGCCCTTGCGCCCGGCTGGTTTGACCACCCGACACGCATGCCTACAGGCCGCCGAGAAACACCCCCGACAGCCCCGAACGCGTGGCCGCTGTCGAGGCCGAACTGCGCCGTCAGGGCATCTGGCCGCACCCCGTTGCAGATTCAGGAAGAGGCAACCGACAGTCAACCGCACTGGCCCACTCTGCGCAGCTACCTCTCTTCCGGCTGGAAGGTATGCAGCCCTCAGACAGGCGAAAATACGCCGCATCGACGACGACACTGTTTTAACCGACAACGCATTGAAGCTGCCAGAATCGCCGCAGGCACCGATGAAGCCGTCGATTCTGTCTTGGCCGGCGAAAATACGCAACGCCTTTTGCGCCACCCGCCCGCCCGGACATCATGCGCCAGCAAACAAAGCGGCAGTTTCGCCCTCATCAACCACTACCGCCGTCGCCGCTATGCACGCCGTTCTCGCGGCACCACTTGCAACGGGTCGCCGTACTGGATTTCGATGTGCACAGAGGAGACGGCAGTGAAGAAATCCTGGCACGGACAACCTCAACATCCTGCTGCTGGGCTTGAGTCAGAACCGCCTTTATCCCCTACGACGACCATCCCTGCCGCAAAACGGCAACTGTTTCAATGCAGCCCTGTCCGGAACGCTGCGGCAGCCGCGAATTCCGGCATACCGTCCGCAACGAATGGCTGCCAGCCTGCGCGCCTTCAAAAGCCGCAACTGGATCCTGCTCTCCGCCGGTTTCGACGCACACCGCGACGACCCCTCGGCGACATCGCGCCTGCACGAGGCCGACTACATACGCTATTGACGCATACGGCAAACCGCCCCGCAAATGCGGCGTGGAAAATCGTTTCGGTGTCCTCGAAGGCGGCTATCACCCGCCCTCGCCGGTCGCCGCCGCCGCCGCCGCCCATTTGCACGTACCGCCGGACTGGGAAAACCGCCTCGCGCCGTCGAATATGAGCAGCTGTTGAAACAGGAAGAAGAGAATCAGGCCGTCTGAAAAACTTTCAGACGGCCTGAACAGTCAATATCGGCTATCCGCAACCGCCGCAACCCTCATCATTCTGCGAATGCGGCACACCTCTATTTGCGGAAAATCCCTGCGAACTAGACAACAACAAAACAGGCAATCAGCGCGCAGGCTGCGGATAAGCGCGCTTCCACCAATATATTTTTGTCCACATCATGCAGGATTATGGCGGCCGGTGTAAACGCCATCGTAATATCCATTTCGTTATACGATAATCTCCAGCGCGGCGCACGCCATCCTCGCCGCCGTACGCGTCCAGTCCGTATGTAAAACGCCCTGCCCGTCATAGCCGCTGCGCGCGCCCATCGCCCAAGCCTTCAGCACATCCTGCCCGCTGCGGATGCCGCCGTCCAGCCACACTTCGGTCCTGGCTGCCAACCGCCCGCACATGATATCAGGCAATGCACGAATAGACGAAGCGCGCCAGTCCAACTGGCGGCCGCCGCGATTGGACACCACAATCGCATCCGCCCCGTGTTTGACCGCCAACCCGCATCTTCAGGTCCATAATCCCTTTGATAATCAGCCAAGCCGCCCCACAAATCCTTAATTCGGGCAACATCGTCCCAACTCAGGCGCGGGTCGAACTGTTCTGGAAGTCCTACGAAGACAGCGAAGACAAATCGCCGACGTTTTTCGCATGGCCGACGATATTGCGGAAAGCCCGTCAGCAAATATTCCAGCACCATTCCCATTTCATCGCCAGATTGATGCAGCTCAGCAACGTCGGGTTTCTGGGCGGTGCGGACAAACCGTTTTACGTCTCATGGCGTCGCCCCAAACCCGCAAGTCGGCGGTCAGGAATCAGCGCGCGAGCATTTTGCCGCCTGCGCACGCTTAATCAGATTTTCCTAAATTCGCGGTCGCGCATCACATAAAGCTGAAACCAAAACGGCGCGGAAGTATTTTCAGCCACATCTTCAATCGAACAAATTGACATCGCGACAATGAAAACGGCACGCCGAATTCTCCGCCGCCCGCGCCGCATGGATTTCGCCGTCCGCCCGCCATACATACCGGTAAAACCCGTCGGCGCGATGGGCCAGCGGCATTTTGACATCCTGCCCGGATCATCTTGGCCGCCAAAGAACGCCCCTCCATATCCACCAAAACCTTCTGCCGAAACTGAATCGGGATAAAATCGGCGGTATTGGCGGTAAGTGGTTTGCGTCCACGAGCCAGAATCAATGTAGTCGTAAACATCTTCGGCATTTTGAATTTCGCCACACGGCGCAAATCCTCAACGCGGTCATTTTGCTTAAATCACGCATATTTTCCTTCTTATCGGCTGAAACCAACCGCCGCAAGCCCCTGTTTTCAGACGGCCTACTGCTGCGGTAAAACGTCTGCAATCTAACGCAAATCTATTATTTCAAATACATATCATTTTATCTATCGGAATTGACTGCCGTCAAATAAAGCGCAAATACTTGACTAATCCACTCAACTATCGCAAAATCCGCCCCGAAACCATAACAAACACCAACCACCATGCGACTGACCATCAGCGGACGCTTGCCGTAACCGCCAGCTCGATTTGGCTACGAACGCCCAAAACGGCGGTCAAACCAAACGACATCAGCGAACGCCAAAACATTTCACTATCCTAGTGGAACAACAGCGCGGCAAACCGCGCCGTGCCAAACTGCGGACAGCATACGGGCCTGGCGGCGGTCTATGTTTTGGCCAGTGCGCCGACCAAATCAACATTGCCCAATCATTACCGCTGCGGAAGACAAACTGATGCCACGCAATGCAGCAGTAAGCCGATCGCCAGCAACGGCGCGCGCTTCACGACCCACGACCTGTGGGAAAACCTGAACCGCACCATCAATCAATACTCAGCAGCGTAACCCTGCAAAACTGTGCTTAATCAAAAGATCACCATTCTGGACAGGAAATCTCATCTGACCCACATAAACTGACACAAACCGTAAGAAAAACAAATGGCTATCAAAACCCCCAGTTTATCTCGACTACGCCGCCACCACCCTCGTTGACAAAACGCGTTGCCGGATGATTCCTATTCTGACCGAAAACCTTCGGCAAACCCCGCATCCAACAGCCACGCATTCGGCTGGACGGCGGAAGAAGCTGTCGAAAAAGCCCGGCGTTGACATCGCCGCCCTGATTAACGCCGACCCTAAAAGAAATCGTCTTTCACCAGCGGCGCGACTGAGTCCGACAACCCCGCCATCAAAGGCGCGGCAAACTCTACAAAAACCAAAGGCAAACACCTCATCACCGTCAAAACTCGAACACAAAGCCGTGTTTCGACACCATGCGCGAACTCGAAACGCTAAGGTCACGAAGTCACCCGACCGGCGTGCAGGAAAACGGTCGGACGATTTTGAAGAACTCGAGCCGCCATCCGCGACGACACCATCCTGATTTCGTGATGTGGGTGAACAACGAAATCGGCGTGGTGCAAGACATTCCCGCCATCGGCGAAATCTGCCGCGAACGAAAAAACTATCTTTCCACGTCGATGCTGCACCAAGCCTGCGGCAAAGTGCGCCTGTCGATGTCAGAAGCCGCCAAAAATCGACCTGCTGTCCATGTCGCCATAAAGCTGTACGGCCCCAAAGGCATCGGCGCACTGTACGTCCGCCGCGAAACCCCTGCGTCCGCCTCGAAGCCCAAAATGCCGGTGGCGGTCACGAACGCGGCTTCCGCAGGCACCTCCCTGCCGACCCGATCAAATCGTCGGCATGGGCGAAGCCTCCTCCGATCGCCAAAGAAGAACTCGAGCAAGACATGGCGCACTCACCGCAAACTGCGCGACATCTTCCTCAAAGGCATCGAAGGCATCGAAGAAGTCTATATCAACGGCGACCTCGAACACCGCGCCCCGAACAACCTGAATGTCAGCTTCAACTTCGTCGAAGGTGAAAGCCTGATTATGGCAGTGAAAGAACTCGCCGTATCCAGCGGCGTCCGCCTGTACCTCCAGCCTCGCTCGAACCCAGCTACGTCCTGCGCGCGCTCGGGACGCACGACGAACTGGCGCACTCATCCCTGCGCATCACCTTCGGCCGCATGACCACCGAAGACGAAGTGCAATTTGCCGCAGAACTGATCAAACTCAAAATCGGCAAACTGCGCGAACTGTCGTCTGGGAAATGTTCAAAGACAGGTTGATTTCGAACTCCCGGAGTTTTCGAATGGTGGCACTTGTTGAGTTTCGGGCAGTCTAAAAGCGTATCAAGCATTTGACGTCTGACAAAGTGGCATCCATCGAAATGTCGAGCATAAGTGTCCAGTCTGCAGGTAAGCTGATTTTGTAGTTTATCAGGAAGGATATAACATGTCAAGTGTACAGAAATGATAGTGATTTCGGAATTTGCTTGAGATTAAATCGGAAGATTTCGAAATGACCTTGTATGTTGCCTAACCCATGATGAAAGATGGTGAGAAAAAGATTTACAGAAGAATTAACTGAGTAGTCTGGTAGAGCACCATCCAGATCAGTCATCAATATTGGAAATTGATAGTTGCCGCCAAATTCAAATGTTTTGGGGCAAACTACGCTACATTATTGGTTGAGAGTGAGTGAGAAGGAGTACTTTTACAAGTAGTGATTAACCGATGCTTATGTGATGATTAAAAAGTTGAGTATAACAATGACCACCAGTTGAAAAGATAGAAACACATCTGTCATGCAAAATTCTAGAAGATTCAACAGAAAAATTAAGTCGCTATGAATTGCAAGATTCTGCAAGAAATTTAGGACTTGAAAACTTTTCAGGAGTACACGAAAGCGCTAGTGATGGGTAGTATTTCTAAGCAGTATTTAGAGCAGGTGGGTTTTGACGTCCCATACCAGCCAACCTTAATCATTGTTAATTATATTATGAAGGCTATTTTAGGAAGAGGCTAAGTTTAGCAGGCACGCAGCTTTAACAAGAACAATGTCTGTTTAGCTACTGGCCAGTTGGTTGGACGCATACGAGTTAGGATGACTGCGAGTGTTATAGCAGGGTCCTGCTTACCGTGTAACAATTCCTGCTGTAATCTGCATGTTGCAGTACTTCGCCAAAAATATTTGTACGATGAGAGAGCGAGAGATGTTTCTGGATAGTGCCATCGTAATCGCAGGTTGGGTTGAAAACCCAACAAACCTATCAATCCACTCAAGTGTGGGTTTAACAAACCAATCTGCCTAATATATTAACAACAAAGGCCGTCTGAAACTCAAAAGACTCTCTTTCAGACGACCCTACAAAGCCAACCTTCAAAATTAAAGGATGCAACCCATGAACGAACAAGAACTCGACCTCGACAATCTCGACAGCCTGCTTGAAGATTTTGACGGCGTTACCGTGGAAGGCGGCGTCGATTCGGAAAAGCGACGACGGCTGCGTGAAGGGCGGCGCGTGCAAAATCTTAAACTTCAGGCCGTCTGAAATCGGCAAACAAAACCATTTTCAACCATCAAAAACATAAAGGAAACCACACCATGGCACTACAGACGATAAAGTAATCGACCACTACGAAAACCCCCGCAACGTCGGCAATTCGACAAAGACGACGAGTCTGTCGGCATCTCGGCATGGTCGGTGCGTGCAGCCTGCGGCGGCGTGATGCGCCTGCAACCAGAAGTAACGACGAGGGCATCATCGAGTGCGAAATTTAAAACCACGGCTGCGGTTCCGCCATCGCTTCGTCTTCGCTTGTTACCGAATTGTCTGAAAGGCAAGAGTTTGGATGAAAGCCATGGCAATTAAAAACAGCGAAATCGCTGGAAGAATTGGAATTGCCGCCGGTAAAACCACCGTTCGATTTTGGCCGAAGAGCAGTTAAAGCCGCCGTGTCCGACTACCGCCAAAAACGCGTAAACGGTTTGATGCCGTTTTCAGACGCTGCAATCCTAGAGGCCGTCTGAAAACACAAATGCTGCACCCAAACAAGCCCGCCTCCAAACGAAACTGGCCGGAAAACCATCAAGAAACCACGGCAACAACCGCACCGGCAAAGAAAGAAACCCATGCCTTACCGAAGAACAAACCCAATCGCTGCTTGCTGATCAAAGGCATAGGCAAAAACCGTATTGCAGCGTTTGCAGCAATGGGCTTGATGACGTAGCCAAACTTGCGGGCAGCCGATGCGCACACCGTTTTACAGCACGGCGGCACTGACCAAGCTCAACCTGCTGGAAAAACAGCCCGCAGGCCAAAGCCGCCGTAAACGCCGCAATCCAATGGCACGCCAAAAACCTTTCAGACGGCCGTTCAAGTAAATCAGGCCGTCTGAAACCCGTTTCCACTGAAAACAAAGGAAAAACATGATTACCCTCACAGAAAACGCCGCCAACCACATCAAAAACTTCCTTGAAAAACGCGGCAAAAGGCTTAGGGCGTTCGCTTGGGCGTGAAAACCAGCGGCTGCTCCGGCATGGCTTATAATCTCGAATTTGTCGATGAAGCCGATCCCGAAGACTTGGTATTCGGAACAAAACGGCGCAAAAAGTCTATCGACCCCAAAAAGCCTGGTGTATCTCGACGGCACGCAAATGGACTACACCAAAGAAGGTTTGCAGAAGGTTTCAAATTTCGAAAACCCCAACGTCAAAGATTCATGCGGGTGGCGGCGAGAGCTTTCCACGTTTGACATCCGTCCGGAAACGGGCAACAAAAGACGGACAGTATCAAACCGTCCCGCCATTTTCGCTTCCTGCCCTGTTGTAACTGCCTTTTGCCTTTCCGTTTGCGCTTCTCACCTTGTGGCGGAACAAATTGGATTTAACCAAAGCCTTCAACGCATTATCGCAGATTTTGCCCCTTATTGAGCTGAACTTCTCAGCCATCTGCCAGTCCTTTCATATTAAAACAAAGCGGCGGATTATAGCCAAAACACGTCAACAAAGTGATGTTTCAACGAAAAGGCCGTATATGAGGCACAGCCCCATGTACGCCTCCGCTGAAACGCTGACACCCTGCCCGCGAACGAACCCTGCCTCTACTGTCCCAAAAGATGGAGTTTCACATGAGGAAATTTTCGATGAACCAGCGCTTTACCCTGTTCGGCCTGCCCGAAACCTTCCAAATCGACGAAAAACGCGCTTTGAAACCCGCTACCGCGCACTGGCTGCTGGCCGCCATCCCGACAAATTGCGTTTCGGCATCGGCTTTCGAACAAAACAGGCCGTATGATGGCTGCCGCCGCAAACGGCCTACCGCATCCTGAAAAACCCCATCGACCGCCGCCAGCCTGCTTATGACGCAAAAATATCGATGCCGACGCGAAACACACCGCCTTCGCGAAATTCTCTGGGCACGCAGCAGATGGAATGGCGAGAAACGCTGGCCGAAGCCCGTGCGGCAGGCGACACCGCCGCCCCTGAATGCCTGGAGGGCTGCTATCTGCGGAGCAAAACCGCCCCTATACGGCCAACTGGCTGCCGCCTTCGATGCGCAACAATATCAAACTGCCGCCCAACTCGTGCGCCAGGGCCGTTTTCTCAATAAAATGCGGCAGGAAATCGAAAACGCCGTTTAAACCGAAACCGACCGAAACCCCGAATACATAAAGAACACATCATGGCACTACTCCAAATCAGCCGAACCTGGCAAATCCGCCGCCCCCAACAACACCGCCTCGCAGTCGGCATAGACTTGGGTACGACCAACAGCCTGGTTGCCACCGTTAAAAGCGGCAGCGCGACCCGCCTGAAAGACGAACATGGGCACACTGCCCTGCCCTCCGTCGTCCGCTACCTAGACGGCCTGGTCGGCGGCGAAGCCCCGGCGCAAAAAGCCGATCCGCAAAACACCGTCAGTTCCGCGCCAAACGCCTGATTGGGCGCAAAGCTCGAAGACATCGACACCGCCCACCTGCCCTACCGCTTCGGGCAACGGCGAAACATCATCGAAATCAACACGCGGCAAACGGCGCGAAAAACCCCCGATAGACGCTCCTGCCGACATCCTGCGCCACCGAAAGAACGCGCCGAAGCCAACTTGGCGGCGACGCTTGTCGGCGCGGTCATCACCGTTCCCGCCTACTTTCGACGAAGCCCAACGCCGTACCACCAAAAGACGCGGCACGGCTGGCGGGCATCAACGTCCTGCGCCTGCTGAACGAACCCACCGCCGCCGCCATCGCTGCTACGGGCTGGACAACGGCGCGGAAGGCACGTTTGTCGTTTTACGACTTGGCGGCGGCACGCTGGACGTATCCGTACTCGAACTGAGCAAAGGCCTGTTTGCCGTCAAATCCACCAACGGCAACAGCGCGCTGGGCGGCGACGACTTCGACCACCGCCTGTTCTGCCACCTCGCTCGAACAAAAACAAAGCCTCCGCCCTGAACGAACAAGACAGCTAAAACCTGATCGCCCCGTCGCGCCGCGCCAAAGAACAACTCACCGAGCACGAACAAACCACGGTCGAAACCACTCTTTCAGACGGCCGCAGCATCAGCACCGTCATCACCCGCCAAGAATTTCAAAAACCTGACCCGCCAACTCGTCCAAAAACCATGAGCCCGTCAAACAGGCACTCAAAGACGCGGGCGTGTCCAAAGCCGACATCAGTTAGGCGTGATTATGGTCGGCGGCTCGACCCGTATGCCCCACATCCAACAAGCCGTCGCCACCTCATTTCGGCCCAAACCCGCTCAACAACCCCAACCCGACCAAGTCGTCGCACTGGGCGCGGCCATGCAGGCCGACATACTCGCCGGCAACAAAACAGCGGCGACTGGCCGCTCTTGACGTAACCCGCTGTCACTGGACTCGAAACCTACGGCGGGCTGGCCCGAAAAATCATCCTGCGCAACACCACCATCCCCACCGCCCGCGCACAAGAATTCCACCACCTTCAAAGACGCCAAACCGCGATGACCATCCACGTCGTCCAAGGCGAACGCGAACCGTCGCCGACTGCCGCAGCCCTGGCATTCACCCTGCGCGGCATCCCGCCCATGAGTGCGGCGCGGCGCGTATCCGCGTAACCTTCCAAAGTCGATGCCGACGGCCTGCTGTCCGTATCCGCGCAGGAGCAAAACCACCGGCGTACAGGCGCAAAATCGAAGTCAAACCTTCCTACGGCTTGGACGACCAAACCATCACCCGAATGCTCAAAGACAGCATGGCCAACGCCGCTGAAGACATGGCTGCCCGCGCCCGTGCGCCGAAGCCCTGGTCGAAGCCGAAAAAGTATCACTGCCGCCGTAACCGCGCGCACGCGAACTGACGGCGACTTGCTGACGAGAAACGAACAGGCCGATATACGCGGCTGCATCGCCGAACTGCAAAGCCGTCTGAAAGAAGGCACGGCTGAAGACATCCGCGCCGCCGTCGCCAAACGACAGCACTGACAACTTCTGCCAAACGTACGAACCGCACCATACAGCGCGCCCCTGACAGGGCAGAATGTTGATAACATTTGACTTTATAAGGTTTCAGACGCCTATACAAACGAAATAGGCCGTCTGAAGATAGCGTCTGTAAAACGAAATAAAGAATCAAGATGGAAAAAGTCCGGCATTGTCTGTCTGATGAATATTTCCGGCAAAAGCGGAAACAAAATTAACCACTGAAATCGAAGACGGACTCCATTTGATTGGAGATATAAAATGAGCTATTTAAATTTTGGATGATGATATGTATTTGGTTTATGATTTTAAGAAAGATCATGACAAACAGAAGAACGAAGGAAAATATATTGAAAATACAAGATTACTGTCATTAAATGACGAAAAGTATCTTTGGCATCAAAAAGACAAAGGATTGTTTGCGTCAGATGAATGGTGGGTAATATTGATTCCGGACAGATTATCACCAGAAGCGTTTCCGGAGTAATATCGTCAATATATGAGGCAGGGAATGGAAACGAAGAAACATACCGAATAGTTTTAGTTTTATAGATGGTGAAGGCATCGTAAGGAATGAAAAGTATGTATATGATGAATAAATCCGACAGACATTTATTTTGTGAAGGGAAGAAAATTGCTCATTTTTTATGCGTATGACGAATTAAAAATCAAATCAGGAGACGTAATTGATTTGGAAAACAACTATGTTGAGCAAGTCATTGAAATGGCAATTTCAAAATAATCAGATGCCGCCGGCGCCCAGCCTCACCAACTGAGCTGATGGCGTCGGCAGCGGCCGACGCCCTTAAAACCAAACCGGACAGCACGGCGCCGTCCTCTTTGATCCGTCGAAGCCGGCTTCGGCTTTAAAACCGCCGACAAGGAACAAAACCAAAACTACCGCCAAAGCCGCGAAAGCAGCCTGAAAGCTGGCGGCGACATCAATCATCCGCAGCCGCGAGGGCAACATGTACCGTCTCAAGGCAGCAACATTATTTATACCACCTACTCCAAAAAGGTTTAAAAACAAGCCTATTCCGAGTATCCTGACATTATTCGAATCAAAAATGAGACTCTGGCACCAAACCCTCATTCCCCTAGCTCCCCCGCGCCCAACTGTAGGGCAACACCGCGAATGCGCCGCCTTACGCGGAGCAGGCTGGGGCCGACCGCACGCGACGGTGAATTACGTGCTTCACCCATTCGCCTTACAAGCTTCATCTGTCATCACGCTGATTATGGATGAAATGGAAAAACGCGGCTACAAACCCGACCCGTTGTGGAAAGACCTGCTGTACCGCGGCAAAGCGGTTGCCTCCCTTATCCCGCACACGATACCGAAGCTGCCGATTCGTCGATTTACCCCGAACACGATGATGCTTATCTGGACGAATGTCTGGAAAATTTAAAAAGCAAAGCGCATCATGTTATGAATGGTTTCGAGACGACCCTTCATCACAAAAAGGTCGTCTGAAATAATGACCAACCCAGCACGAGCAAAACCATGAACGAAAACTTACAAATCTCCGTTCAAGGAAAAAGGTCAACGAACTCAATGAAAATCTCATTGCTTTTGCAGAACCGAAACTGTATTCAGTGAAAAACAGTCATGGCTAAAAATCATTTCTTGCCCGTCGATGAGTATGAGATTTAGGAGAATTTAAAACAGAATGGGTGGCACTATCGTCCATCTTATCAACCCAATCAGAACCTTATGAATACTATATAGGCGGCCACACACCCGCTTACCACAATGAATTTATTGGTGAAAAACTGGCTGGCTTTCCGTTTGACAGACGATAACAAATAATGAATTTTTGGGAGAAGAAGGCTATTTGTACCCGCAGTCCTCAATACAGAAGAACTTAAAACAAATGCTTTGCGCCGATTTTCGATCCCAGTGCTTTTTGAAAAACAAAGACATTCTGGAAAAAGTGTAAAGAGGATTTTTATCAAGAAGCACTGAAGTATTTCGATGAATCTGTCCAAATCTATCAAGAGAACAAATCAGATTTTTGAAAAACGAGAGGGCGGTACGGCGACGAGCCTTACGATAATACCTATTCTGGTCTATATCTGATAGATTAGGCGGAGTGATTAAAGGTGGAAATTGGGTGAGATACTAGTCCCATTCTCCCGCCTTCACTCTAAAAAGAAGACAGGATTGGAACGTATTCATAGAACACCAGGGCAATCCTTTCTACCATATTGCCTCATGCTCAGGATATAAATATTCCAACGGAGCAGATGACGTAATTCTGCTCCACGAACCCGTCAGCCGGATTTGCATTATTTACATTCTGAATGGACATAGAACACAGAATATTGTTAAACCCCACCATTATCAAACCACTCATTACAAGAGACAATAAAAATGCCCAAAATCACCGTACTCCCACCGCCGTATTATAGTCCGGAAGGCGCAGTCATCGAAGACGCGCCCGAAGCGCAAAACCGTCCTCGACGTGCTGCTCGACCACGACATCGAAGTCGATCACGCCTGTGAAAAATCCTGCGCCTGGCACCACCTGCCACGTCATCATCCGCAAAGGCTTCGACAGTTCGAAGAGCCGACCGAATTGGAAGAAGACCTGCTCGACCAGGCAGGGGCTTGAAGCCGACTCGCGCCTGAGCTGTCAGGCCGTTGTCGCTGACGAAGATCTGGTGGTGGAAATCCCCTAAATACACCATCAACCACGCGCGTGAAGACCATTAGACGGTACAGGCCGTCTGAAAACCGCAAACAGGGCTTTTCAGACGGCCTGACAACTGTAATCCCGAAACACGAAGGACAAACCATTTTTCAACACATAGGCCGCATATAGGCGCAGCCCTCAGGTGCAGCCCTGATTTGGAAAGGGTTACACCCATCCAAAAATAAACCAGGTTCCACCGCCCTGAAGGACGGAATTTCAACCGTTAAGGAAATTCTGATGAAATGGACAGACACCAACGCATCGCCGAAGAGCTCTACGATTTGCACGGCGACAGCATCGACCCGAAAACCGTACGCTTCACCCAACTGCGCGACTCTAATTATGGCGCTGCCCGATTTTGACGACGACCCCGCCGTTGCGGCGAGCGCATCCTCGAAGCCGTACAGCAGGCATGGATTGAGGAAACGGAATGAGGCCTAACCGCCCGAATTTGTTAAAATACGCCCCTTTTTATTTCAGACGGCCTGCACAACAGGCCGTCTGAACCGTATCGGAATTCCCATGCTGCTTGATTTGAACCGCCTATTCCCCCGCTGTTTTCGCCAAAGAAGCCAAAGCTTTGGCTGCCTTAGCCTGGCTGATGATGCTGGCGCAGATTGCGGCGGTGGGGCTGGGGTTCGTCGATACCGTCATGGCGGGCGGTGCGGCAAAAGACGACTTGGCCGCCGTGGCTTTGGGCAGTGCGGCCTTCGCCACCGTATTCATTACCTGGATGGGCGTGATGACTGCGTTGAACCCGATTTTTGTCGCAGCAGCACGGCGCAGGCGAAACGGCACAGGTAGGCGAAACCGGCCGTCAGGGCCTGTGGTTCGGCCTGCTGCTTCGGCCAGCCGACATGGTGCTTCTGCTGGCCGCGATTCCGCCTTTTGTGGTATTTGAAACTGTCGGACAATGGGAAAACATGCTGGCGCAATATCTGATGTTTTACCGCGCCCGCCATGCCCGCCATGATGCTGCACCGCGCCCCTGCACGCCTACGCCTCCAGCCTGAACCGGCCGAAACCGATTATGTGGGTTTCTTGGGCGGCACTGTTGCTGAATATCCCGCTGAACCATGTTTTCGTATACGGCAAGTTCGGCATGCCGCAGTGGGCGGCGCGGGTCTGCGGCCTGGCCACCATGCTGGTCTGCTGGTTCAGCACGGTTGCATTATGGCTGTATGTGAAAAATCGCCCTATTTCCACCGCTTCGGCCTGCAGGGTGGCTTTTTCCAAACCGGTTTTGGCGATGCTCAGCAGTTTTGGCAACTGGGCAAACCGGCTGGCCTGTCCTACTTTCCGAAGCCAGCCTGTTTACCTTCATCATGTTTCTGATTGCCAAATTCGGCAATGATTAGTGTGGCGGCGCAACAAATCGTCATCAGCCTCACCGGCATTATCTACATGGTTCCCCAGGCCGTCGGAGCGGCGGTAACCGTGCGCGTCGGCTACTCTATCGGGCGGCGGCAGAAACAGCGCGCGCGTTATATTTCCGGCGTCGGCATCGCCTGCGGCCTGATGCTGGCCTTATGCCACGCATGCTGCTCCTTGCTGCGTGCTCCATTGGCCGGAATGTACACCAAAGATGCCGCCGTTTTGCAGTTGGCGGCTTCCGTATTGCTTTTTTCCGCGCTGTTCCAACTGTTTGACTTCACCCAATGCATCGCCTCTATGCCCTGCGCGGCTATAAAAATCACCCGTGCGCCGATGCTGGTTCACGCCCGCCGCCTTCTGGGGCTTGGGGCTGATACCGGGCTGGCTGTTGGCCAATTTGGCCGGCATGAAGATTTCACGGCTTTTGGGCGGCATTGATCGTTTCCCTCGCCGCTGCCGCCGTCCCGTGCTCGTGTGGCTGCTTGAAAAACACAGCAGAACCATCGCCAATCATTCGAGGTCGTCATGATAAACATTCAAGAAAACATTGATTTGCAAACCCTCAACACCTTCGGCCTGCCGGGACGTGCCCGCTACTTTGCCGAACTGAACGATGCAGCCGAACTGCCGGCCCTCTGCGATAGCGAAATATTCGCCAAGCATCCCGTCGCTTTGGCTGGGCGGCGGCAGCAACATCCTGCTCCGGGGCGACTATCCGGGGCTGGTAGTGAAAAATCAACAATAAAGGCATCCGCGAAATCCGGCGTTCAGACGGCCTGCGCTGCTGGAAAGCGCAAGCAGGCGAAATCTGGCACGACTTCGTCTGCCACACCGTCGCCCTCGGCCTGAACGGCTTGGAAAACCTGAGCCTGATTCCGGGAACGGTCGGCGCGGCGCCCGTACAGAATATCGAGTGCCTACGGCGTAGAAGTGAAAGACCTGATTGATACCGTCAAATGCTTCGATTTGGCCGAACGGCGGTTTGTCAAATTTTCCAACGCCGAATGCCGCTTTGCTTACCGCGACAGCCTGTTCAAGCAGGAAGGCAAAAGGCCGTTACGTCATTTGCGCCGTCGTATTCAAACTCTCCACCGACTTCATCCTGAAAGCCGCTTACGGCGACCTGGCAGCCGTATTGGCCGAACAATGCGGCGGACGGCAGCCGACTGCCGGCAGCGTTTCCGAAGCCGTCTGCACCATCCGCCGCAGCAAACTGCCCGACCCTAAAATTCAAGGCAATGTCGGCAGCTTCTTCAAAAACCCCGTGGTTTCCGCACACCGTGCCGCCGAACTGCTCGCCGCCCACCCAACCATGCCGCACTATCCCCAGGCAGACGGAACGGTCAAACTCGCCGCCGGATGGCTGATAGACCAATGCGGCCTGAAAAGGCTGCAGCATCGGCAACGCGGCCGTACACGAAAAACAGGCATTGGTCATCGTCAATCTCGGACAAGCCTCCGCTGCTGACGTTGCCTCATTGGCAGACGAAATCCGAAAATCAGGTTCATCAAACTTTTGCCGTCGAATTGGAAACCGAACCCAACTGGGTTTAACCGCCGACATTTGGCCATAACGAATTACCGTTATCCCCAACCTTACCGCTCCCCGCCGAAACCGTTGCCAATAAAAATACAATAAAACCTTACCGCCCCCATCCCAAAAAAACGGCAGAAAGGCCGTCTGAAAACAATTTTCAGACGGCCTCTTATATCAAGCAAGATTAACGGCTGGTAGGCTCACAGTTTTTAACGATGAAACGTCCGCCCGGAGCGTTCAAGCCAACCACTTCGGAAGTGGTGTGCGTATCTTGGCTGATATAGCCGGCAGACATTACATAACCGCGTTTGTTTCTAAAAAGTCGTACCGGTATCGTCGGAACGATTTCTGTCAATACGCAGGTTTTGCTTTAGTACCGGCTGCATTGACATCGGCGCCGACAGCATTGCCATTACGGTCAAATTCATACATTACATTCAGTTTTTACCGCTGTCGCAGCGGTAAGACACATAACCGGCAGGAGCGGCAACGGCGCTGAATGAAACGGCAGCCAAAGCGGCAGCGGCAAAAGCAGGCAATAATTTCATAATTGTGTACTCCATATTCATATATTGGAAGAGTTTGCTTTTTCAACCGGAAAACCCGAAAGCGGTTTTCCTTCGGTTGCCTATGCAACGGGGCGCATTGTAAAACCTTCCGATTGAACATTCAATCGGTCAAATTGAAAATTTATGTTTATTTATTATTAACTTTATGTTTATTATGAATAATATTCTGGAAGTTATACGGTCTCGTACAAAAACTTCCTTCCCCCGGCCGAAAAATGCCATACTTTCAACCATGAAAACTCGGCGGTTTAACCATCACACCAGCAAAAATTCGCCGTTATCCCACCCAAACATGGAGGCCACATGCCTAAGTATCTTTCCCTTTGCCCTCACCGCCCTTCTCTCGGTTAATGCCTTTGCACAAACAGAACGGCAAAATGCTGAGTTTGAACCCGAAAACACTGTTGCCAAGCTAGCCTGTTACTATCAACAAGATTATGTTACTGCCGAAAAAAATCTGGCAAAAATGGGCTGAACAAGGCAATCCCCGTGCAAAAAGCAATTTAGGCTACCTGTACCTTAGAGGCTGCACTAGTCCTACAATCCCAAAGGCCGCCCCGAACTCCAACCATATAAAGGCCATCCCTCTTCTGGAAGAAGCCGCACAAGCAGGCATCATCCAAGCTCAATATCTGCTGGGAGACTATTTGTCGGGAGACGGGCACCCTGAAAAAGAACGCCTGCGCGGCATGAAATTCTTGGAACAATCCGCAGAGCAGGGACATGAATTGGCACAAAACCAACTGGCCTACCTCTACCTCACACTCGGCAACCAAAACCACGACAAATATTACTACTGGACGCGCAAAGCCGCAGAACAAGGCAATGCCGACTCACAGCGACGGTTGGCAATCGGTTTTGGACGAAGGTAAATCACCTCAAACGCGACTGCAAAACAAGCCGAAGGCTGGATTCGGCGGGCTGCGGAACAAAATGACGGCGAGACCTACAAAACTGCTGGTTCACTGGTATCAAAAACGGTTCAGCCTGCTTTAGAAAAAGATGCGGCGGGAAGCAGCCAAATGGCAACAAAAAGTAGATGAATATCATGAGAAATTCAGCGATGCCTTACAGAAGGAAATAAACGGAGAAACTTACACTGACCAGGTAACAACTACTCGGATGACTTTCTCCATCTCCTAGCTACTGCTCAAAAACAAGTTTTCCTTATGATTAAGTCTATTCCTATATTACTTATTTCTATATTTTCAACAACCGTCGGCCATGCCGCTGCGGCTGACTGGACGCCGTTGTTGCAGTCTATGAAGAAAGGCTGCGCTGTTGATTTTGATGCCTTGCCTGATGGAAAGTCCGATATCGGCAAGCTGCCTGCCCAATACCGCGCCTCCGTTGCCCGCAGCCGGAGCAGGCAGACAGAGTCGGATGGTGAAGCATTAACTATTGAATTGAAAAATTCTGTTGCTTTTGGACAGCCCTTGTCCGCCTTAATCATCGAATCCGGTGAAGGATACGGCCATGTCAAAATGAAAGTTTGCCCGAAATGCCGATAGTGTCTAAGCTTATTCCCTTATTTACCACACCAACCGATAAACAGCACGGTATGTTGGCAGCGGGTAGGGCGCAGAATTTTTGTGTCAAAGGCGCAAACAGAACATTGAAGCAATACCAGTCTTCACAACATCACTGGCGCGCCGTTTCGTCTGAGGGGCCGTGGCAGGAATTCCGCTACCATCCAAAAGAAAAACGTTTTTATCCTGCCTGAGTTCCGACCATTATGGCGATGAAGTGGAATGCCCTAGATAAAACATGAAACCTACGCTGAAAACTTCTCTACTCAAACTCGCTTTTGGTCGGCATGCTTTTTATGCCAGCTACGGCCTGTCCAACCATTACGCGGCATCGCTGGCCTACGTGCCGGAAATCGCTTTTGCGTGGGAGCGCGGCATTCCGTTTTGGGCGTGGACGATTGTGCCTTATTGGTCGCTGAACCTCATGTATGCAGCGGTATTTTTCCTTTGTCGAGATACGTGTGAACAAAACCGCTACGTCGCATCGGCTGGTATCGGCGCAAATCGTCGCCACTACTTGCTTTATGCTGTTCCCGCTGCATTTCGGCTGGCCGAAGCCGCCTACCGACGGGCTGTGGGGCGTGATGTTTGATTCATTGGTCGCATTTGATTTGCCGTACAACCAATCTCCGTCACTGCATATCGCGCTGTCTATCATTGTCGGCGCGTTTTATTGGACGCGGTTTCCCAAAAATCCGTTTGCCGCTTTTTCTGTGGCAAAGCCTGATTGCCTTGTCGGTGCTGACGACTTACCAACACCATTTTATCGATGTGCCGACCGGCGCGCTGCTGGGCTGGCTGGTGTTGTGGGCCATACCGCAACACGGTGTATCGCCTTTCAGACGACCTTTTTGGTACTCAAGGCCGTCTGAAAACGACGCGAAGCGAGTTTCTGCGAAGCCAAAAACTTCTCCTGCAAACACGTTCCGCGAAATCAAAATCGCCATGCTGTATCTGGCGGCGCGGTATTGTCGGCTCTGCCGTCCTTGTTCGGCGGCGCGTGGTTGTGGATGTTGTGGATCAGCGTGTCGTTATCGATAGTCGCTTTTGCCTATCTGACCGGCAACGCGGCGGTGTTCCAAAAACAGGCAGACGGCAGGCTGTCGGCGGCGGCAACGATTTTTGCTGCTGCCTTATCTAGTGGGCGTGCGGCTGAACATGGCGTACTGGCTGTGCGGAAAGGCGAAGACGGCGCGGGTGCGTGATGGTGTGTTAATTGGCGGTATCTCAGGGTTGCGGAGATGCAGCATTGTGGCGGAGTTTTTGGGGAAAAAACGGCATCTGCTGCGTTAAAAATGCTCGCAAGGTGTTCAACCTTGCTACGCTTTTTGCCTTGCATCTACCATTTTTTGCCACAAAAATCCGCTTCACAAGCAAAATCTCCGCAACCCTGGCAATTTCAGACGGCCTCCCAGCCGTATTGGACGTATGCGCCGAATATCCCCGCCCCGTTATCGCGGCGCATGCCGCGTTCTGCCGCTGATGGACATGGTTGCGCCGTCTGAAAACGATTTGATGCAGGCGGCTTTGCTGCTGGAAGCATTGCGCCGGCAACATGGCAAGGTTCTGACCTGTTGCGCGCTGGGCTACGGACGAAGCGCGGCGGTGGTGCTCACTTGGCTGCTGGTTTACGGCGGCTGTCGGGATTTGCACAGGCAACGGCGGAACTGAAACAGGCTCGCCCGCAGATGGTGCTGCCGCCTGAAACGGCAAGAGCGGTAGAAGCGGCGGCAGGCTACCTGAAAAACTTCGGCGCAAATCAAAAAGGAAAACCCTATGAACACAACACCAGCAACCGACAGCCTTATTACCGCCCGCCTGCTCGCCACCGCCCGCTATACCGCCGTGCTCAATGCCTTGCTATTCGCTTTGTCCGCACAACGTGGCGGCGCGTGGGCGGCGGTGCAGCTTGTCTTGGCGGCGGTACTGTTGTACTACCACATCCGCATCGAGTTCGACCGCCGCGTATTTCAAGATTTTTGCCGACGGCCGTTATACGCCCGAAGCCTTTGACCAAACCTTGCGGCAAACGGGCTTGCGCCGCGTTTCAGACGGCCTATCCATGCCGCAGCGTGTGTCGGGCGCGATTGCCTTGTGGCGCAAAAGCCTTTACCTGACTGCGGCGCAGCTGCTCATCCTGCTGGTGCAGTCCGTTTGATTTTTCCAAAATGTTTTCAATACAAAGCCACACCTCCCAACCACACCTGATAAAAAGAAAAGGCCGTCTGAAAACTTTTTCAGACGGCCTTTCAAAGCATTTGGAATCAGGAAAACAAGATGGCAGCAATTATGATTCCACCAACAACCAATATAACAAGGACCCACAGGAAACCGACAAACAGACTCAAAAAGGCCATATAGGATCATAAATATTTCGTAAAGGCCGAAACTGCTTACATCATCGGTTTTATTCATGACCGCTCCTGTCATTAAGGATCAAAAAGGCATTTAAACATTAGTCATAGGCATGATTATGGTAGGCAGTAATAAAATACGCAAGGGCTTTTGGCGGCGAAATCGGAAAGTTCGATATGCCGATGCGCAAACAGGTAATCAAATGAAACGGCCGGCCATAAAACCCGTTATGTATGCGACGGAAAGAAAGGCCGTCTGAAAAACTTTTTCAGACGGCCTTCCCTATACGAAGACACACTGCCCGCTTCAACGCATCCGCACGGTGGCACTCAACGGCAGGTGGTCGGACAGGTATTGCCACGGTTCCTCGCTGTGCAGGGTGGCGTTGAGGATATCGAGGTTGCGCGTATAGATGCGGGTCCAGGCTCAACACGGGCATACGGGCGGAGAAAGTTTTCGGCAGTGCGCCGTGGCGGTCGAGAAAACTTCGGTCAGCCCCAAGGTGCTGCCGATATTGAGTGTCGATTTGTGCCGCCAGTCGTTAAAGTCGCCTGCCAGTATCAGCGGGGCTTCCGGCGGAATGTGGGTGGTTACGTATTCGAAAATCGCCACATATTGTTTGACGCGGTCGCGCTCCAAAAGGTTGAGGTGGGCACAAAAGGCAGACGATGGGCATTTCCCAGCCGTCGGGTAGGGATTTCGCAATGCAGGACACCGCGTTTTTTTCCAGGCGGTTCACGCTGATATTGACGTTTTTGCCGCATCTGTATCGGCAGGCGGCTGAGGATGGCGTTGCCGTGGTGTTTTTTGCGGAAAACGGCGTTTTTTTCCGTAGCTCGAGTGATAGGCGAGACGTTCGGCAATGATGTTGTCGTGCGGACGGGCGGGGAAATCAGGCAGTTTCAATTCGCGCAACAGGTTTTGCCCTTGCACTTCCTGCAAAAACAGGATGTCGGGCTTCAAGCTTTCCAATGCCTGCGCCATATCCGAAATCTGCACTTTTCGGTTTAGCGGCGACATGCCTTTATGAATATTGTAGGTGGCGATGGTAATCGGCTCGGTCATGATGGGTTACACCTGCTCGAATGGGTTTCCTGTATTCGGATCGGTAACTGAAAGAAAAAGGCCGTCTGAAAACGCGGGTTCAACCCTTGAAAACGTTTTTTTAGACGGCCCCTTGTTCAGTCTACACCTTTTAATCGTGACCCAGGTCGAGATTTTTCTTTATACCGCGTATCGGGAACCAACACGATTTTTGTTATCCACTTTGCCGATGGCTTTCACATCTTTGCCCGGATAGTCGAGCTGGTGCAGGAAGTGGCGGATACAGTTCAAACGGGCGCGTTTTTATCGTCGGAGCGGATAATCGTCCACGGCGCATCGCCGGTGTGGGTGTGGAAGAACATGGCGTTTTTGGCTTCGGTGTAGTCGTCCCAACGGTCGAGCGACTGGATGTCCACCGGCGACAGTTTCCAGTGTTTCAGCGGATCGTCGCGGCGGGACAGGAAGCGGCGCAGCTGTTCTTCGCGCGATACGGAGAACCAGAATTTAAACAAGTGCAGGCCGCTGTTTACCAGCATTCTTTCCAGTTCGGGCACTTGGCGCATAAACAGCAGGTATTCTTGCGGTTCGCAGAAACCCATCACGCGTTCCACGCCTGCGCGGTTGTACCACGAGCGGTCGAAGAACACCATTTCGCCTGCAGTGGGCAGGTTTTGGATGTAACGCTGGAAATACCATTGGCCGCGTTCGGTTTCGGTCGGTTTTTCCAACGCCACCACGCGCGCGCCGCGCGGGTTCAGATGTTCCATAAAGCGTTTGATGGTACCGCCCTTACCTGCCGCATCGCGTCCTTCAAACAGGCTGACGATACGCTGGCCCGATTCTTTTACCCAGCTTTGCACTTTCAGCAATTCGATTTGCAGGACGGCTTTTTCTTTTTCATACACGGCGGTTCATCCGCAGGCGGTAGGGATAGCTTTCGGGCAGCGGCGCAGTGTTGGAATCTTCATTGGAAACGCGTCCTGATGCTGCAAAAACCTCTTCTTCAAAAATCTGCAGGCGGTCTTTACCCTCGCCTACATTTACCTGCTCGAAGGGTTTCAGTTGATGATCGGTCATGGTTCGTCCTTTCAAAGTTTTAAAGTACGCCCGAACGGCTTCCCGTATTCGGACGCAGGAATAATCTATACTCTGATTTTACGCTCTTTGACAAAAATAAACAAATACCTAAGCATATTTAGACCGCCTGATGCAACGTTTTCCGCCCCGAACCGGAGCAAACCCTCAATCAACCGCCGACACGCCCCTTTTCCGTTTTTCAGACGGCTTATGGGCTATAATTCGCCTTTTTTCCCAGCAAGCCCATGCCCTATTTCGCCCTGCTCGACGATGCCGTTTCCGGCCGCGCCGTCCTCTTCAAAAACCTGCAATACAGCGACCGCATCGCTTTCAGACGGCCTCGACCGTTTGGACGGCCTGCTGGCGCAAGGCTGGCGGCGCGGCCTGCACCTCTTCCTTACCGCCGATTACGGCTTCGGCCTGCCGCTGCAAAACCTGCCGGCAACCGAAAGCGGCACCCTTGCCCTGCACTGGTTTGCCGACAAGCGAAACGTCGATGCCGACGAATGGCTGGACGCGCGGGAAGACGGTTCGCCCGCCGGCATCTCGCGGCCGGAAATATCGCGCGGCCATACTGAGTATTTAAACGACATTGCCGAAATCCAGGCCGCCATCGCGCGCGGCGACTGCTACCAAATCAACCACACCGTCCGCCTGCACCTTCTGCCCTACGGCGACCCCGTCCGCCTCTACCGCCGCCTGCGTCAGCCCGTCCCCTACGCCGCGCTCGCCTGCCTGCCCGATGGAAAGAACGGCCAAACATGGACACTCTGCTTTTTCGCCCGAACTCTTCTTAAACATCCGTTCAGACGGCCTGATTGCCACCGAACCCATGAAAGGCACCGCGCCGATTTTTAAACGACGGCCGCGATGCCGAACGCGCCGCCGCCCCTGCAGTCCGACCCGAAAAACCGTGCCGAAAACGTGATGATTGTCGATTTATTGCGTAACGACTTTGGGCAAAAATCGCCCAAACCGGCGGCGTGCGCGTCCCCGAACCGTTCAAAGTCAGCCCCTTCGGCGGCGTATGGCAGATGACCAGCCGCATCGAAGCGCAGGCAAAAGCGAGGCACATCCGCCGCCGACATCTTCCGCGCCGCCTTTCCCCTGCGGCAGCATCACCGGCGCGCCCAAGCGCAAAAAGCATGGAAATCATCGGCACCTCGAAACCGAACCGCGCGGCCTCTACACCGGCAGCATCGGCCACCTCGAACCCTGCGCGGGCGGACTCGGCTTCGGCGGCACGCTCAACGTCGTCATCCGCACCCTGCAGCTAAGCCCCTCGCCGCCCGAAAGCGGCCTGCCGCCTACCGCGCCGTTTACGGCGTCGGCTCCGGCATCGTGGCCGACAGCGACCCCGAAAGCGAATATCGCGAATGCGGCTGGAAAGCCCGCTTCCTGACCGAACTCTCCCCGAATTCGGCCTGTTTGAAACCATGCGCGCCGAAGCCAGCCGCATCCCGCTGTTGGACGACCATTTAGGCCGTCTGAAAACCGCCGCGGCCGCCCTAAACCTCAGCCTGCCCGATGATGCCGGACAGCAAATCCGCCGCCATCTGGCCGAACTGCCCGGCCAAGGCGCATACCGCGTCAAAGCCGCCCTGTTTTTCAGACGGCCTGCAACTGAGCCACGCTCCGCTGTCCGACCTGCCGCCGAACCAAAAGCGTCATCCTCTCCGACACCGCCCCTGCCCGAACGCGACTTCCTGCGCCGCTTCAAAACCACGCACCGCGAAACCTTAGACCAAGGCTGGCGGCAGGCCGAAGCGCAAGGCGCGTTCGACAGCCTGTTTTTTTCAACCGCGCGGGCGAACTGCTCGAAGGCGGGCGCAGCAGCGTTTTTTTGTCCGTTTCGGCAGCGAATGGCACACCCGCCGCTGGAGCTGGACATTCTGGACGGCATCATGCGGCGGCAAATCCTGCAGCAGCCGCAGCAATATCTCGGCACAAGTCGCGTTTTTGAAAGCCGAATCAGCCGCGCCCGACTCATGCAGGCCGACGAAATCCGCCTGTCTAACGCCCTGCGCGGCCTGTTCGCCGTCCGCCTGAGATAACGGCAGGCTACTGTTCGCCTTGTTCCGCGCAATCTGTAAAAGAGGCCGTCTGAAAGCCTGCTTGACTTTCAGACGGCCTCTGCCATCCTCCAAACAAAAATCCGCAAAACCGCCCCTGCCGTCTTGCCGAATCCTGCCGGATTTCATTGCCACATACCGCCGGTGTTTCTGAAAACACCGGAAGACAGCAGACTGATAATAGGCTGAAATCAGGGTTTTCAGACGGCCTTTCAAATGTGCAGGCTGCTTTTTACTCTGGGCAGACAACCACTTGCGTGTGGCCGGGCGACGGCCTGTTGCGGAGGAGAACGGCTTCGTATGGCAGCTCGTCCTCGCCCGCCGCCGCTGAATGTCCATTGGGGGCAGCGGCTTGATTTTACAGGAAAACAGCAAGCAGAAAAATTGCGTTTCCTGTATGCGCCCGCCTGCTTCCAGCGTGCGGCGATTGAAGACTTTGCGCCACGGATTGAACAGCCCTTTGGCACGGATGGCGATGTCGTGCGGGCATTGATTGACGATTTCCACCGTCTGCCCCATCGGTTGCGACAACGCGGCGGCAAACGGGGAAGCGGCGCACAGCAGCACGGCAGCGGCGATATGGGCGGATGATTTCACGGCATTCCTTTCAAATCAGAGTTTGGACGGGTGCTATGGTTGGATACGTTTATAATCTCGGGACAAAAACGTAATAAGTGCCTGCTGGATAACAAAGTCCAAACCAATAGCAGGCAGAATAAGGCATCCATCCCTTTTCTTCATTAAGAATTAAGATATATTAAGAAACAAACAGAGCCCTCAAAAACCTCATCGGCAGCCAAGGCCAAATGATGGCTGATAACCATACGGATTTTTGCGGTAGAATAGAGCTGTCGATTCTGCGACTAGGTAGAAGGTGCGGAAAGTCCGGCAGAACTGGTCAGCCTGATTGAAAGCGGCGACTACGAAGCCCCTGCTTGCCGAAGATTCGGACGAACATGGCCAGGCCACGAACATCATTGCGGCTGCGGCTGTTCCCTCGGCTGAGTCAGCCTGCCCTATATTATCTACCGCCTCGATTTTCATATTAAAAGGAGACTTACCACCATGATAAGCAAGGCAAAATTCAATACCGTTGTCGGCAGTATAGGGGCGGCAATGGGTATTTTTCGTATTTGTCGCCTATATCCCCAAATTATCGCCAATATACAAGGGGCAAAGGCGCAGCCGTGGCAACCCCTGTTTGCAGCAGTATCCTGTCTGATTTGGGTTTTGTACGGTTGGAGCAAAGAACCCCGGAAAGACTGGATTCTGATTATACCCTAACGCAGTCGGCGTGATATTGGGATTTCTGACTTTTCTGACTTCGCTTTTAAACAAGGGGCTAATCTACGTCAGCCCCTTTATTTAATATAGCATCTTTTAAATCAGTCAAATGCTGTACAGGCTGCTTCTCTCGGTTATCTACGCAATAAAAGCAGCCTGCACTTGAATTCTACAACCCCAATTCCCCAAATCTCATCAATCTTAGCCGTAACCTCAGTGGGTCTTTTTGATTACCCGTCCCCATTCGCGGTCGGTTTCGCCCGGCCATTTGTTGGTTGCGTCAAGCCCATTTTGCCGCCGAGTCCGCTGACGGGGCTGGCGAAGTCGAGGTAGTCGATAGGCGTATTTTTCCATCAAAAACGGTGTCGCGTACGGGGTCCATGCGCGTGGTTACTGCCCAGATGACTTCTTTCCAGTCGCGCACGTTCACATCGTCATCAACCACAATGATGAATTTGGTGTACATAAACTGGCGCAAGAACGACCAGCAACCCATCATCACGCGCTTGGCGTGTCCGGCGTATTGTTTTTCATGCTGACCACCGCCATGCGGTAGGAGCAGCCTTCGGGCGGCAGGTGAAATCGGTGATTTCGGGGAATTGCTTTTGCAAGAGCGGTACGAACACTTCATTCAACGCCACGCCCAAAACGGCAGGTTCATCGGGTGGTTTGCCCGTATGGGTGGAGTGGTAAATCGGATTTTCGCGCATAGTGATGCGCTCGACCGTGAACACGGGGAAATGGTCCTGCTCGTTGTAATAGCCGGTGTGGTCGCCGTATGGGCCTTCCAGCGCGGTTTCGTTAGGATGGATGACGCCTTCCAGCACAATTTCGGCACGGGCGGGCACTTGCAAATCGTTGCCGATACATTTCACCAGCTCCGTCCGCGAACCGCGCAGCAGTCCGGCAAACTGATATTCGCTCAAGGTATCGGGAACGGGCGTTACCGCTCCGAGAATAGTGGCAGGGTCGCAGCCGAGCACGACGGCGACAGGATACGGCGTATCAGGCTTGAGTTTGCGGAATTCCTGATAATCCAACGCGCCGCCGCGATGCGACAGCCAGCGCATAATCAGCTTGTTTTTGCCGATGAGTTGTTGGCGGTAAATGCCTAAGTTTTGGCGTTTTTTGTGCGGACCGCGCGTGACGGTCAAACCCCATGTTACCAGCGGCGCAACGTCTTCCGGCCAGCAATGCTGAATCGGAAGTTTATATAAATCAACGTTTTCGCCTTCCCATACGATTTCCTGACACGGCGCGTTTTTCACCACGTTCGGCGCCATGCTCCAAATGTCTTTCAGCAGCGGTAGTTTCGAAAACGCGTCTTTAATGCCTTTGGGCGGTTCGGGTTCTTTCAAATACGCCAGCGTCTGCCCGATTTCGCGCAGTTTGGACACGCTGTCCGCACCCATGCCCATCGCCACGCGTTCGGGCGTGCCGAACAGGTTTGCCAACACGGGATAATCGTAGCGCGTACCGTCGGGCTTAATCGGGTTTTCGAAACAGCAACGCCGGCCCTTCGGCACGCAGCACGCGGTCGGCGATTTCGGTCATTTCCAAATGCGGGGAAACGGGATGCGCGACGCGTTTTGAGTTTGCCTTGCTGCTCGAGCATGGCGATGAAGTCGCGTAGATCTTTGTATTTCATGTTTTATCCTTGTTTTAGAGGCCGTCTGAAAACGTCGGTCGGGCTTTCAGACGGCCTGAACGGTTCAGTCGCAGGCACTTTCGACTTGGCTGTCGAGCACGCGGCCTTCGGCATCGGTTTTGACCGTTAAAGTCACCAGCCATCTCTGACATGCGGCATCGCCGCCGCCCAAAAATTCGCGCGCGGCGGTATAACCCTGCCGGTCGGCGGTTAAGAAAAATCCCTGTTTTTCCCACGCCCACGCCTTGATTTGCGCACTATCCGCCCCGACGGGCAACGCGGCCAGCTGCTTTTGCCACTGCGCCTTCAGCCTTTCCCCCTCTGCCTCGTTGTTGTAGCAGGCAGCGAGCAGCAAAGCGGCAAGGATTGCGGCGGTACTTGGTTTCATGGCGGCTTCCCTTATTTCGGCTTTATTCGGTTTGAACGGGTCAGAATACGGTTTTCTGCCGTCAGAAGCCGTCTGAAAAAGCAATATCCGTTTTCAGACGGCCTGAAACCGCGTATGGAAGTTTATCGGGACAATGCCTGTGCCAGCGCGCCGACTACCCTGCCGCACCTGTTCCTCCGTCATATACGGGTGCATCGGCAGGCTGATGACTTCTTCGGCCACCCAAATCGCCCACGGGCAGCACGGCATCGGACGCGACGGCGGGCTGCTTTGTTGAGCGGAATCGGATAATGGACGGCGGTCGGGATGCCTGCCGCTTTCAAGGCCGTCTGAACGGCATCGCGGTTTTTCACGCGCACGGTGTATTGGGCATACGCGCTGATATTATGGCTTTTCGATAAACGGTGCGGCGATACCGGCTTTATCCAGTTCCTGCGCGTAAACGGCGGCTACCCGGCCGCGCAGGCCGATTCTTCTTCCAAAATCGCCAGCTTGGGCAGCAGGATGGCGGCTTGCAGCGTGTCCAGACGGCTGTTTACGCCGACGCGGATATGGTGGTAGCGGCGGTCTTGGCCGTGGCGCGCGATTTGGCGGATGACGGTGGCCAGATTGTCGTCGTCGGTAAAAACCGCGCCGCCGTCGCCGTAGCAGCCCAAAGGTTTGCTGGGAAGAAGCTGGTGCAGGAAACAGTGGTCAGGCTGCCTGATTTGCGGCCTTTTGTACGATGCGCCGAAACTCTGCGCCGCGTCTTCGATGACGGGCGGGTTGTGGCGGGCGGCGATGGCGTTAACCGCATCGAAATCGGCACACTGGCCGTAGAGCGATACGGGCACGATGGCTTTGGTGCGCGGGGTAATCGCGGCTTCGAGCTTGGCGGGGTCGAGGTTGTAGGTTTGTTCGACGATATCGACGTAAACCGGTTTTGCGCCGAGCAGGGCGACGGTTTCGGCAGTGGCGATGTAGGTAAACCCGGGGGTAATCACTTCGTCACCCGCGCCTACGCCTAGGGCCATCAGGGCGATTTGCAGCGCGTCGGTGCCGTTGGCGACGCTGATGCAGTGTTTCGCGCCGCAGTAGGTTTTGAGTTTGTCTTCCAGTTCGGCCGCTTCGGGGCCGAGGATGTATTGGCCGTGCGAGAGGACTTGTTCGATATTGGCGTCGATTTGTTTTTTTAATGCGCGCCTGCTGGGCGGCGAGGTCGATGAATTGCATGACGTTTCTCGTTGTTGGTGGGGACGGGGGTTTTCAGACGGCCTCAGGCTTTGCTGAGGAGGCCGTCTGAAAGGATATACGTTTCGCCGCTGTGCGGGCAAACGGCTTTGCCGCTGCCTGTGAGCGGCAGTTGTTCGAGCTGTTCGCCGTATTCGCTCATCCAGCCGATTTGGCGGGCGGGCACGCCGACCATCAGGGCGTAGTCGGGCACGTCTTTATTGACCACCGCGCCTGCACCGATAAAGGCAAACCTGCCTATGGTGATGCCGCAGACGATGGTGCAGTTCGCGCCCAGCGTCGCACCGGTTTTGACCAAAGTGTCGCGGTATTCGCTTTTGCGTTCAATTAGCGAACGGGGTTGTAGACATTGGTGAACACCATGCTGGGGCCGCAAAAATACGCCGTTTTCCAAGTGAACATTGTCGTACACGGAAACGTTGTTTTGGATTTTGCAGTCGTCGCCGATGGTCACTTTGTTGCCGACGAACACGTTTTTGGCCGAACGAGCAGTTTTTGCCGATTTTCGCGCCGCCGCAGATATGGGCAAAAATGCCAGACGCGGCTGCCCGCGCCGATTTGCGCGCCTTCGTCGATAATGGCGGTGGGGTGGACGGTGTAGTCCATGTTCCGTCTCCTTTGTTTTTGATTGATTGAGGGCCGTCTGAAAACTCAAATCCGCTTTTCAGACGGCCTTTATTGTGCCGACGGGCTTTTACACCACGATATTCACCAGTCTGCCCGGTACGACGATGATTTTTCTTGGCGGGCTTGCCTTCCATGAATTTCACCGCGCCTTCGGTGGCGAGTGCGGCGGCTTCGAGGTCGGCTTTGGATGCGTCGGCGGCGACGGTGATTTTGCCGCGCAGTTTGCCGTTGACTTGAACCATGACTTCGATTTCGGATTTGACCAAGGCGGCTTCGTCGACTGTCGGCCAGCCTGCTTCCCACAGTTTCGCGCCGTTCAATTCGCTCCACAGGGTTTCGCAGATGTGCGGCACGATGGGCCACAACAGGCGTACGGCGGTTTCCAATACTTCTTGGGCGACGGCGCGGCCTTGTTCGCTGCCGGTGTCGGTTTTGTCGTATTGGTTGAGCAATTCCATCACGGCGGCGATGGCGGTGTTGAACTGCTGGCGGCGGCCGTAGTCGTCGCTGACTTTGGCGATGGTGGCGTGCAGTTTGTGGCGCAGGTCTTTGAGTTCTTTTAGATAAACCGTCTTGGTTGCCTGCGAACGCTTTGACCGCGCCGCCTTGTTTCAGGTATTCGTAAACGGTACGCCACAGGCGGCGCAGGAAGCGGTGTGCGCCTTCGACGCCGCTGTCGCTCCATTCGAGGGACTGTTCGGGCGGTGCGGCGAACATCATGAACAGGCGGGCGGTGTCCGCGCCGTAGGTGTTAATCAGCTCTTGCGGATCGACGCCGTTGTTTTTGGATTTGGACATTTTTCCGTGCCGCTGATGACGACGGGCAGACCGTCGGCTTTGAGGACGGCGGAAACAGGGCGGCCTTTGTCGTCGAGGTCAATTCGACATCGGCGGGATTGATCCAGTCTTTGCTGCCGTTGGCGTTTTCGCGGTAGTAGGTTTCGCAGACGACCATGCCTTGCGTCAGTAGGCGTTCAAACGGTTCATCAACATTGACCAAGCCTTCGTCGCGCATCAGTTTGGTGAAGAAGCGCGCGTACAAGAGGTGCAGAATCGCGTGTTCGATACCGCCGATGTATTGGTCGACCGCACCCCAGTATTTCGCGGCTTCAGTCGATACCATACCTTCTGCGAACTTGGGCGACATGTAGCGGAAGAAGTACCAGCTCGATTCCATGAATGTGTCCATGGTGTCGGTTTCGCGTTTTCGCCGCGCCGCCGCAACATGGGCAGGTGGTTTCGTAAAAACTCGGGCATTTTTGCCAGCGGCGAACCCATGCCGTCGGGTACGACGTTTTCAGGCAGAACGACGGGCAGTTGGTCGGCAGGGACGGGGACGTCGCCGCATTTTTTCGCAATGGACGATGGGAATCGGGCAGCCCCAGTAGCGTTGGCGCGAAATACCCCAGTCGCGCAGGCGGTATTGGGTTTTCGGTTCGCCCGCGTCTTGGCTTTGCAGCTTTGGCGGCAATGGCGTCGAATGCCGTCTGAAAATTCATGCCGTCCAAGTCGCCGCTGTTGACCAATACGCCGTTTTTCTTTGTCGCCGTACCATTCTTGCCATTGGTTTGCGTCGAATGCGTTGTCGCCGACGGCAATAACTTGTTTTTTAGGCAGATTGTATTTGGTGGCAAACTCGAAATCGCGTTCGTCGTGCGCCGGAACCGCCATCACCGCGCCGTCGCCGTAGCCCCCACATACATAGTTGGCAATCCACACTTCCAGCTTGTCGCCGTTGAGCGGGTTGACGACGTAGCGGCCGGTCGGCACGCCTTTTTTCTCCATCGTCGCCATATCGGCTTCGGCAACCGAGCCGGCTTTGCATTCGGCGATAAATGCCCTGCAATTCGGGTTTGTCGGCGGCTGCGGCGGTTGCCAGTGGATGCTCGGCGGCAACGGCAACATAAGTCGCGCCCATCAGCGTGTCGGGACGGGTGGTATAAACTTGCAGGAATTTCGCGTAATCGCCTTCCAAGCCTTGTTTGCTGTCGTCTGAAACGGCGAAGCGCACGGTCATACCGCGTGATTTGCCGATCCAGTTGCGCTGCATGGTTTTTGACTTGTTCCGCCAGTGTTCCAGCTTGTCCAAATCGTTGAGCAGCTCTTCGGCGTAATCCGTGATTTTGAAGTAATACATCGGGATTTCGCGTTTTTCGATCAACGCGCCCGAACGCCAGCCGCGTCCGTCGATGACTTGCTCGTTGGCCAATACGGTTTGATCGACAGGGTCCCAGTTTACCGTGCCGTTTTTGCGATAGACGATGCCTTTTTCAAACAGCTGGTAAACAGCCACTGTTCCCAGCGGTAGTATTCGGGTTTGCAGGGTGGCGACTTCGCGCTCCCAGTCAATCGCAAAACCCAGGCTTTTGAGCTGGGTTTTCATGTATTCGATGTTGTCGTAGGTCCAAGCGGCGGGGGCGACGTTGTTTTTCATCGCCGCGTTTTCCGCCGGCATGCCGAACGCGTCCCAACCCATAGGCTGCATGACGTTGAAGCCGTTTAAGAGTTTGAAGCGGCTCAATACGTCGCCGATGGTGTAGTTGCGCACATGCCCCATGTGCAGCTTGCCGCTGGGGTAGGGGAACATGGAGAGACAGTAGTATTTGGGTTTGGAAGCGTCTTCGGAGACGTTGAAAATACGGGCGTCATCCCATTTTTCTGCGCCACGGGTTCGATGGCGGAAGGGTGATAGTGTTCTTGCATCATGATTCTGCTTTAAAGAGGAAATTTCAAGGAGGAAACTGGGGATTATACCGTTTTCAGACGGCCTGAACATACGGAAAAGCGGCCTGAGGCCGTCTGAAAACCAATAAAAGCGGCTTTTTCAGACGGCCTCAAGCCGTTTTTGCGTTTTTGAGACGTTCGGCCAACGTGCGCGCGCACTCGCGGCGTTCGGCCGACATTTCGAGCCGCCGTTGAGCGGCGACCAATCGGGATGGCGGCGGGCGCGGTTCAATTCGGCCGGCAGTTTGTCGGCCGGCCACGGCGTTTTTCCCGCTTTGCAGCACCACAGGGGCTCTGCGCCGCATGGTCGCGCGTTTGCAACGCGTGCAGCAGGTCGAGGGCGCGGGCGGCCAGCAGGGTCAGCGTGGCGGAATCGATATGCGGTGTTTGCCTGCCGCTGATTTTTGTCGGACAAATCGCCCATATTCGGCAACACGCCGCCTATCAGGCCGCCCTAGGGCGGCGCCCAGCCCGAGCGAACCGCCGAGCGTGGCCAGATCTATCCCCATGCCGATCAGCGCGCCCGCCGCCGCGCCCGTTCCGGTGCGGATGCCGTATTCTTTCAGCAAATCGCCGTCGAACGGGTCTTGGCTGAACGCGCTCAACGCCCAGCCGCCGTCGTTATCTATCTCGCTGTAATAAAAAACGGTAAAGCTCAAGCAAATGCGATTGCAGCCGGCGTTCGGCCTGTCTGACCGCCGCCTGCATTTCCTCCAACACGGGCGCGGTATCGCTGCCTTCGGCACACTCCCGACGGCAGGCGGCCGCATCCAGCAGGAAGGGCGACAGCCTCACGCGCCGCACCGTCCAAACGCCGCCATTCGTCCTGCCGCCAGCTAATGAGGGCGGCGGAGCATGCCGTCGTCGGGCAGCATGGTGGCCAGGTTTTTGCCACAGGCGGATTTCGCCGTCGAAATCAAAAGCCACCGTGTCGAAGCTGCTGCAAACGTGCAAACCGCGCCGCGCCAGCATATCCGTCCAAGCCGAAAGGCCGCCGCCGGAGGTGAAATTAAACACCGGCATCAGCGGTTTGGCGCACCACGACAATACGGTCAGCTCGTCTTTATATTTGTTCAACACCGGCTCGCGCGCATCGATAACGTAAAGTGCCGCATCGCTTTGCAGCAGCTGGCGCAACACTTTCGCCTCCTGTCCGAACTCCCCCGCAGCCGCAGGCGAGGCGAGGAAGGCCCTGCAGACGGTCTACGCCGTCTTCGCGCGGCGACGTGTTCGCTTCCAACCAGTCCAACACGCCGCCCGCATCTTCCAGCCCGGGCGTGTCGTACAAATAAAGCAGCGTGCCGCCGTCGTCGCACACTGCCGCCCGTTCGACATGGCGCGTGGTGGCGGACGCATCGGCCACCTCGCCGAAACCGCCGTCGCGCAGCAATGTGCGCAGCAGCGAAGTTTTACCTAGTATTGGTGTGGCCGACTACGGCCAACGAAAGAGATTTGCTGTCGGTCATTTTGATTTAATAAAAGGTACAATGTCAGGCCGTCTGAAAACACTCATAAACAATCGAAACCGTTTTTTCAGACGGCCTGCCGCAAAACAGACGCTATTGTCGGAAAAAGAACCCTTCTTGGCAACGGCCTGCACACAACCGCCGGCCAAAACCGCCCTGCCCGCCCGCAAACAAGGAACGCGCCATGCCCGAATCCCGCCGCCTGACCGACGGAGAAACCCGCCTTGCCCGAAGCGTATTCGGCAACCACCTCGACTACGCCGCCGTCCGCATCTGCCGCGCGCCGAAATGGCTGACGACCGCCGTTTCCCAAACGGGTCAATATACTACCCTGCGCCGCATTATCTGGACGATTTTTTTCCCAAGCCGGCGCGCCCTACCAAATCTGGCTGATACACGAACGGACCCACGCTCTGGCAATGGCAGCACGGCTTCCAAAACCTGGCTGGGCGGACTGCTTTTTGTGGACGCGGGGCGGCTACCTCGGCCGCCGCGCCTACCACTGCCCGCCCTCGGCCGCATCGGCAGTTTTGCCGAACTGAATATGGAACAGCAGGCGGAAATACTGGCATCCCATTTTGCCGTTTCCGCCGGATACCGCCCCGCTTCGGCCGAAGAAATCGGGCAATACCGCCGCATTTTTGGATGCCTTTTTCACCAAAGCGGCGGCAACCGCCCCGCTGCCGCGCTATTTTTGCCCGCATCTGCCCGGCCAAATCTACTGAAAAATTGATGAACTTAAACGGGCCGGACACATTTTCCGCCGCAACACAGATTGACAAAGTCGGAATTGGAGCTATAATGCCGCCTTCTTCCCCGATAGCTCAGTCGGTAGAGCGACGGACTGTTAATCCGCAGGTCCCTGGTTCGAGCCCAGGTCGGGGAGCAAATTCAAAAAGCCAAGTTTTTCGAACTTGGCTTTTTTTCTTTTACACAATATTCCACAATATCCCGAAGGCCGTCTGAAAACAACAGCCCGCCGTTGCAGCCCTGTCTGCCGTTTCGGTTTATAATGCCGCCTTTTTTTCCGGCAGAGCGGACAACGTGAAAATCATCATTCTCGGCAGCGGCCAGGGTCGGTTCCACCGTGGCGCAGAATCTGGCGGCCATGCCCAACAACGACGTAACCATCATCGATACCGACGAAAACGCGCTGCGCAACATCGGCACGCGGCTGGATGTGCAAACCATCGTCGGCAACGGCGCATCGCCCAGCATCCTGCAATCGGCGGGCGCGGACGACTGCGACATGCTGCTGGCCCTGACGCGGCACGACGAAACCAACCTCGCTGCCTGCCGGATTGCCGCCGACCTGTTCAACATTCCGAACCGCATCGCCCGCGTGCGCCTGAGCGACTATCTGGAATTCGGCAACGAGGAAGAACGCCTCGTATTGGAGGCCTTTGCCGTTACCGATTCCATCCACCCCGAACAGCTGGTTACCGAGCGCATGGCTTCGCTGTTGAGCTACACCAGCGCATTGCAGGTGTTGCGTTTTTGCCGACGACAAGGCGCGGATGGCCGTGGTGCAGGCGCACAACGGCGGGCTTTTTGGTCAATCTGCCGATTTCTCTGGTGGGCAAACACCTGCCCGACGGCGTGGACTGTCAAATCTGCGCGATTTACCGCAACAATCGCCTGATTGTACCGACGGCGGAAACGGTGATTATCGAAGGCGACGAAGTATTCTTCCTCGCCGACAGCCGCCACGTCAAAACCGTGATGCGCGAACTGCGGCCGCTGGAGCAGCGTACCCGCCGCGTGATGATTGCCGGCGGCGGCAGCATCGGCTACCGCCTGGCCAAACAGGTGGAAAAACCTCTACGACATCAAAAATCATCGAGCACAATCCCAACCGCGCCGAATGGCTGGCGGAAAACCTCGATTCCAGCCTGGTATTGCAAGGTTCCGCCACCGACGAAAACCTGCTGTCGCACGAATACATCGACGAAATCGACGTATTCCTCGCCTTAACCAACGACGACGAAAACAACATCATGGCCAGCCTCCTGGCCAAAGATTTAGGTGCGAAACGGGTCATCACCATCATCAACCGTTCGCGCTATGTGGATTTGCTGGAGGGCAACCAGATGAGACATCGTGGTTTCCCCGCACATGATGACCATCGGCAACATCCTCACCCACATCCGCTTAGGCGATGTCGCGGCGGTTCACCCGTTGCGGCGCGGCCATGCCGAGGCGGTGGAAGTCATCGTCCACGGCACGCCTGAAACCTCCGCCCTGGTCGGCCGCCGCGTGTCCGAAGTCAAATGGCCGTCGGGCTGCCACTTTGCCGCACTGGTGCGCGGCGAAGAAGTAACGATGGGGCATAAGGGCGACGAAAAAACTGCAAGACGGCGACCATCTGATTTTCTTCGTGTCCCGCCGCCGCGTGGTACGCGAACTGGAAAAACTGATTCAGGTAAAAGTGGGCTTTTTCGGTTGAGGCCGTCTGAAAACAGCCCCGCGCCCACTAAAAACGAAAACACAGCCATGTATAAAATCGCTCCGATCGTCCACGTATTGTCCAAGCTCGCCGCGCTCTACGCCGTCCTGCTGCTCGTCCCTACGCTGGTGTCCTACCTCTACCACGATTCCGCCTTCAACGCCTTCGCCGGAACCGCGCTGGCCACGCTGGCCGGTTCGACCGCCGTCTGGGCGGCCACCCGCAAACACGACCGCGAACTGCGCCCGCGCGACAGCTTCACTGGTGTTCCTCCTCTGGCTGGGCTTTGCCGCCATCTCCGCCCTGCCCTTTTACCTTTATTTCCCCAACATCAGCTACACCGATGCTTTCTTTGAAGCCGTCAGCGGCCTGACCACCACCGGCGCCACCATCATGTCCAGCCTCGACACGCTCGCCCCGTCGCTCAATTTCTGGCGGCACATGATGAACTGGCTGGGCGGCATGGGCATCATCGTCCTAGCCGTCGCCATCCTGCCCATGCTGGGCGTAGGCGGCACGCAACTGTTCAAAGCCGAAATCCCCGGCATCGATAAAGACAGCAAAATGGCACCGCGCATTTCGCAAACCGCCAAACGCCTCTGGCTGGTATACCTGACCTTCACCCTGCTCACCCTGCATGGGCTTGAAATGGGCAGGCATGGGTTGGTTTGACGCGGTATGCCACGCCATGTCCGCCTTTTTCCTCGGCGGCTTCTCCACCCACGATGCCAGCATCGCCTTCTTCGACTCACCCGCCATCGAAGCCGTGCTGATCGCCGCCACCACCCTGTTGGGCGCGGTCAATTTCGCCAGCCACTTCGCCATGGCGCGGGAAAAATCGCCCAAACCCTACTGGCGCGACGAAGAAGCCCGCGCCATGCTCACCATCCTTGCCGCCAGCATCGCCGCCGCCAGTGTACTACATGTGCAACAGGGTTACTACACCCCTTTGGAAGCCCTGCGCTACGTCGGCTTCAACTTCGTTTCCATCGGCCTGGCCAACGGTTTTGCCAACGCCGATTTCGCCACCTGGCCGCTGCTGGTTACCCTGTGGATGTTCTTTTATCCAACGTATTGGCCAATACAGGCTCGATGGGCGGCGGCATCAAAATGGCCCTTGCGCTGGTGCTGGCCAAATTCAGCCTGCGCGAAGTCTCCCTGCTGCTGCACCCCAACGCCGTGCGGACGGTAAACTCAACCACCCGCTCCATCTCCGACGCCAGCACCGCCATGGCCGTGATGGCGTTTATCTTCGTCTACTCATGACCGTCGTCATCTTCACGCTGGGGCTGCTGGCCAGCGGCATGGACTTCATCACCGCCCTCTCCGCCACCATCGCCTGCATCACCAACGCCGGCCCCGGGTTGGGCGCGATCGGCCCCGCCGACAACTACGGCGCATTAAGCGGCCTGCAAAATGGATGTGCGCCGCCGTCATGCTGCTCGGCCGGCTGGAAATCTTCACCGTTTTCATCCTCTTCACACCCGACTACTGGAAAAATAAACAGGCCGTCTGAAAACGCCCTGCCGCCCCTCCAACCACCGCAAACGAAAGGCCCATCATGAACAACGACTTAATCTGCTACAAACAAATGCCCGTCTGGACGGCCGACACCATCCCCGCCGCCTTCCTTTCCCGCCACAACACGCAGGAAGGCACCTGGGGACAAACTGCACGTCTTAGAAGGCCGTCTGAAATTCTACGGTTTTGGACGAACACGACAACATCCTGTCCGAACAAGAACTTTCGCCCGATAGCGGCGTCCACACCATCGAGCCGCAGCAGTGGCACAAAAATCGAACCTCTCGGCGAAGACTTGCGCGTGCAACTCGAATTCCACTGCGACAAAGCCGATTATTTCCGCAAAAAAATACGGCATGACCGCCACCCACTCCGCCGTCAAAGCCGCAACCGCCGCCGTCCCGCCCGGCAAAACGCTGGACCTCGGCTGCGGGCAAGGACGCACGCGCTCTCACCTCGCCCTCAAAGGCTACGACGTAACCGCCGTCGATCAAAACCCCAATCCGCTCTACGCCCTCTCCGACCTTGCCGCGCAAGAAAACCTGCCGCTACCAAATCGCGGGCTACGACATCAACGCCGCCGCCCTCGACGAACCCTACGACTTCATCGTCGCCACCGTCGTCTTCATGTTCCTCAAGCCGGCCGCGTGCCCGACATCATCGCCAACATGCAGCAGAACACCGCACGCGGCGGCTACAACCTGATCGTCTCCGCCATGAATACCGACGACTACCCCTGCCCCATGCCCTTCTCCTTCACCTTCAAAGAAAACGAACTGCGCGACTACTACCAAAGGCTGGGAACTGGTCGAATACCGCGAAGAGCCGGGCAACATGCACGCCACTGACGAAGCGGGCAACCCCATCAGGCTCAAATTCGTCACCATGCTGGCGCGCAAACCCTAATCCGTCCGGCAACAGGTAAAACGACAAAAAGGCCGTCTGAAAGCATGTTTTCAGACGGCCTCAATCAAACAAAACTGCCGGCGGTTGGAAATCCGATTCCGCTTGCAGGCGGTTGTGGTACGGACGGAGATGTACATCGCCCATTCACTGAATTTTTGATACCGAATCTGCCGTTGAACGTTATTCCCGCGCAGGCGGGAAAATCCGTGCCTCGGGTTTTCAGGGAGTATCTGGAGGCTGCCGCAGCATCGATCCTCTAGCAGCAGGAATGACGGCATGGAAGTCCTTCATTAGGCAATAAGCGGCAATAAACAAAGAGGCCGTCTGAAACTTTGTATGTTCAGACGGCCTCAATCAAACTGCCGGCGGTTTAGAAATCCAATTCCGCTTTCAGCCAGTAAGTGCGCGGCATACCGACGACGGCGAAGCTGCGGTCGTATTGGCCGCGCTGTACCCTGCCAATATTTTTGTTGAACAGGTTTTTCCACCGCGCTGCTGACGGTCAGGGTATTTTTGCCCAGTTTGGTTTTGTAGCGCGCCCCTACGTCAACCAAAGGTATGGGACGGGAAGGCGTATTGTTTTTGCGTATCTTGGTAAGACTTGCCGAAATACCGCACGCTGCCGTTCAGCGTCAGGGCCTTTGGCAAGCAGGGTATCCCATTCCACGCCCGCTGGCAATCAGCGCGCGGGTTGGCGACTTGTACGCCGTTAACCAGCATATCGCGCGAATTCGGGTAGTTCTTCACGGTCGATTGAGGTACATCAGGCCGAAATTCGGGCGCAGAGTTTTTGTTTAACAGGTTGGCGTATGCGTTGAACTCGATACCTCGGCTGCGTTCCATACCTTGCTCGTCTCCCGGCTGCGCCTCCTTGGGCTTTATAGCGGGCAAAATCGGAATTGTTGCCGTAGGGTCAGCGTTTTTTTCTTTAGTTTTTTGCATTAGTGGTTGTCTGACCTCTCCAGTAACCCGGACGTTTGATTTGGAACGCGTTTAACGTGGTCACGAAATTGCCCCAGTTTTTACGCACACCCACTTCAAACTGACGGCTGACACGCGGTTTGGACATGGTGGTATTGCCGTCATCGTCGGTTTTGATATCGGCAGGCTCTAAGTCTTCCATGTAGTTGCCGTAGACGACCAAATCAGGTTGCGGCACCCACGCGGCCATAAACATAGGGGCTGAAAACGTTTGGCATCGCCGCTTTGACCTTCTTTTTATTGGTGTATTCAACTGCTTGAAACGTCCGCCCAGCGTCAGGCGGTATTTATTGTCGGCAAAGCCCAGGTGTCGGACAAAGCCAAGCTGTTGACTTTGATATTGGCATCAAGATTGGCAGAGCTTTCCCAATCGGTTGCATGAGTCAGGGTTGGAAAGAATCAAGTTGCGCAGCAATATCGCCGTTTGCAGAAATTTCTCGCGCTGCTGCTACTGTCTACCTCGGAACCGCGTACGGTGGTACGCTGGCGGATAACACGGTCGAACGCGGTGCTCCAGTTGTGCGTTACCGGGCCGGTTTCAAATTCGCCTCGCGCAGACAGGTTCATGCTTAAAGTGCGGAAGTATTGGTCGGTCAGGGCGGGCCGTACCGGTGTTGTAGTCATAGTTGCGGGCCGTTACTTTTGCCGCTGGCGTTTGTGTTTTTGCGCATCGGTACATGTGCTGGTGGCATTCAAACATACGGTCGGGAAATCAGCGTGCCGTAATAACGCGCTTTGTTGTAGCCGATACCGCCTGTAATCTGTGCATTGTCAAACGCATCCCATTCGAAGGTCAGCATATTGGTCTGGCCGACGGTGTTTGCCAGTTCCATGCAGGCAGCAGGTTGGTTTTGCCGTCGGGCGCATTAAACAGTCCCGCTTGCAGGTTTTGAATGTCCTGCATACGCGCGCGGCCACCGTTGGTTTTGCGTTTCGCGTAGATGGAATCGAAGGCCACGCGCAATTTTTCGCCGTGATAATCGGCATTTAAGGCAAATTCTTTGTTGTCCTCGCTGTAACCGTGGCGCGGGGTGTCGCCGTGGCGCAGGTTTGCCGTTGGCGCGTACGCCGAATTTGCTTTGTTTTCGCCGAAGCGTTGACCCAAAGTCGAACGTACCTTGAGCGCGGTTGTTGCTGAACCAGCCCAAACCGATTTTACGGTTGCCCTTCATCGGCGGCTTTTTGGTTTCGATATTGACGGAACCGGATACCGCACCTTCAGGGTCCATGCCGTTTACGGCGGTGGACGCCCTTTAATCAGTTGTGCGGAGCCGACTTGCACGCTGGCCGTACCTTGCGTGCCGTACATACCCGCCAAACCGTTGACGCTGAATTGGCGCGAGTCAAGCTGATAACCGCGGAAATACAGGCCGGTCAGCGTGTTGCTTTCGCCGCCGAACTGCCAAACGGACGCGTCTTTTTGCAACGGCATCCACCAAAGTACGCGCTTCGGTGTTGTTGAGTGCTTGTTCGTCGTAGTTGACGACGGTAATCGGCGCGGTAAAAGCGTTGGCTTTGCCCAATACGCCCAAGTTCACGCGGTCGCGCATATCGCCGTCACTGGCGATGGAGTAAGAGCGGGCGGCTTTGGCGCGTCTCGCATCGGCGCGGACTTCACGTCCTGCAACCCGCCCGACTGTTCGGAAACATTATCATCGGCACAGGCAAAATGCGGCGGCAATCATCAAGGAAGGATGGCTAATCTCTGATTCATATTGTTACCCTATAACCTCAAGGTTTGCAAAGGAAAATAAAAAGAAAATGATAAGGGTGTGCATTATCCGACAAACCCGGCAAACCTTAAAACAAAATATCTGATTACTTACAAAAATTAACCGGAGATGTTGTAATTTTTGTTTCTCATGCTATCTAGCAATTCTCTGCTAAAAAAATTTTTAACGAAACACTTGTCGCCACTAAATAAGATAATTTATCATTGCGCCCCTTTTCAGCACACATCAGGCCGTCTGAAAAAGGTTTGGCATCGACAGATGACTTTTTCAGACGGCCTCCCTTTTCTCCATGAACATAGAATCCGTCCGTCTTGCCGAACTGATGCCCGCCATCGGCGGCCTGATCCAACCGGCCGCCGCCATCCAGAAATGGCAGGCCGAATTGAGTGCCACACCGTTGTGGCTGCTGCAAACCCTGCTCGGTGTCGTTTCGATAGCCGTATCGCGGTGTTCCTCATCGGCCGCAGCCGTTTCGGCCGCGAGTTTTGGCAGGTATTGAAGCCGTGCATGGGCAGGCGCGGCGCGCTGCAGACGCTGGCGGTATCGCTGCTGATGATTGTCCTGCTGCTGACCGAAATCCGACTGTATGTGCTCAATACGTTTTTGAACAGCAGCGCGTACAGCGCGATGCAGGACAGGCTGGCCGACGTATTTTGGAAGGCGGTATTGATTAACGCCGCCTTGATGATGATCCGCTCGGTAAACCTGATTATCAACGACTGCCTCGACCAAGCCCTGGCCATCAAATGGTCGGAGCAGCTCAACCGCGTGCTGACCGAAAACTGGCTGGCACGGAAAAACTACTACCGCCTCCAAATGCGGCGCGACGCGCCCGACAACATCGACCAACGTATCCAGATGGACGCGCAGGACTTTCATCGTTTCCACCATCACCTTCTTGCGCGGCATGCTCAATTCAATCGTCTCCACCATCGAATTCACCATCGTCTTGTGGAGGCTGGCGGGCATCCTGCCGGTGTTCGGCTTTGAAATCGCACGGCATCGTCTTCCTCGTCTACATCGCCATCCCTCGCCGCCACCGCGCTGGCCATGTGGATAGGCAAACCGCTGATCCGTTCCAATTATGAAAACGAACACCTCAACGGCGACTACCGCTACTCCCTCGTCCGCATCCGCGACCATTCCGAAAGCATCGCCTTCTACAACGGCGAATGGCAGGAAGAAAAACAGCTCAAAGAACGCTTCCGCGCCATCGTCCGCAACCGCTGGCGCATCGCGCGGCAAAGCATCAGCCTCAGCGGCTTCAACGACGTCTTCAGCCAAATCATGCAGCTTCTGCCGCTGATGCTGCAGGCTCCCGCGCCTGTTTGCCGGACAAATCAAAATCGGCGACGTCCAACAAACCGTCCAATCGTTCGCCCGCCTGCAAAAATCGATGTCCTTCTTCCGCAATTTCTACAAAGACTTCACCGTCTACCGCGCCCGGCTCGACCGCTTGAGCGGCTTTATGGACTACCTCGACGCGCCGCAAACCGCCGAACGGCCGCAGGAAGAAGAAATTTCAGACGGCCTGATACTGGAAAACGTCGGCTTGAAGCGCAACAACGGCGACACCCTGCTCTCCGGCATCAGTTTCCGCGCCAGAATGCGGCGACTCACTGCTGATCCAAGGCCCCAGCGGCTGCGGCAAAACCTCCCTCGCCGCTGCACGCTGGCCCGGACTGTGGCCTTTCGGCAGCAGCGGGAAAAATCAGCCGCCCGCCGCGCAGCCGCACCCTGTTCGTCCCGCAAAAACCCTATATGCCGCAAGGCACGCTGCTGCAATCCGTCTCGCTACCCCGACATCGCCACTCGACCCGCAAAACGTCGCCGCCGCCCCTGCGCGAATGCCGCCTCGGACACCTCGAACCGCTGCTCGATACCGCCGACAACTGGCAGCAACGCCTCTCGCCCGGCGAACTCCAGCGCATCGCCTTCGCCCGCATCCTGCTCGCCGCCCCGCAACTCATCCTGCTCGACGAAGCTACCTCCGCGCTGGACGAACCGACCGAAGCCATGCTCTACACCTTAATCCGCAACCGCCCTGCCCGACAGCATCATCATCAGCATCGGCCACAGGGGCTCGCTGGCCGCCTTCCACAACCTCAACCTCACCGTCGGCAGCCTGCCCGACCTGCCCTGCGACTCCGCCCGACCCGCCTGAGCGCGCACCTTTTAAGGCCGTCTGAAAACACCGCATCCGAAGAAATACATGTTTTCAGACGGCCTCCGATGTTTGCCTGCTAAAATCCGCACCGTTTGACGGCACACAAAACCACATAAAGGACGGACAATGGCAGGCAACACTTTCGGACAACTCTTCACCGTTACCACTTTTCGGCGAAAGCCACGGCGCAGGTTTGGGCTGCATCATCGACGGCTGCCGCCCGGACTGGCGACTGAACGAATCAGACATCAAGCCGACCTCGACCGGCGCAAACCCGGCACCAGCCGCCACGTTACCCAACGCCGCGAAGCCGACCAAGTCGAAATCCTCTCCGGCGTCTTCGAAGGCAAAACCACCGGCATCCCCATCGCCCTCTTAATCCGCAATACCGACCAACGCAGCAAAGACTACGGCAACATCGCCACCAGGCTTCCGCCCCGGCCATGCCGACTATACCTACTGGCACAAATACGGCACGCGCGACTCACCGCGGCGGCGGCAGGAGCTCCGCCCGCGAAACAGCCGCCCGCGTTGCCGCGGAGCCGTTGCCAAAAATGGCTGAAAAGAAAAAAATTCGGCACGGAAATCACCGCCTACGTTACCCAAGTCGGCGAAAAAGAAATTCAGTTTGAAGGCTGCGAACACATTTCCCAAAATCCCTTCTTCGCCGCCAACCAAAGCCAAATCGCCGAACTGGAAAAACTATATGGACGGCGTGCGCAAAATCCTTGGATTCCGTCGGCGCGAAGCTGCATATCAAAGCCGCCAACGTCCCCGTCGGCTTGGGCGAACCCGTATTCGACCGCCTCGATGCCGAAATCGCCTACGCCATGATGGGCATCAACGCCGTCAAAGGCGTAGAAATCGGCGCGGGCTTCGGCAGCGTTGTCCAACGCGGCAGCGAACACGGCGACGAACTGACCTCGCAAGGCTTCCTGTCCAACCACGCCGGCGGCATCCTCGGCGGCATCAGCACCGGACAAGACATCCACGTCAATATCGCCATCAAACCCACCAGCTCCATCGCCACACCGCGCCGCAGCATCGACATCAACGGCAACCCCGTCGAGCTCGCCACCCACGGCAGACACGACCCCTGCGTCCGGCCTGCGCGCCGCCCCATCGCCGAGCCATGCTCGCGCTGGTACTCATCGACCACGCCCTGCGCCATCGCGCGCAAAATGCCGACGTAGCCGTCGATACGCCCGACATCGCCAAACAGCGCAGATAAAAACAGAAAAAGGCCGTCTGAAAATACCCGCTGATGCGGTGCAGCGTTTTCAGACGGCCTAAAACTCATATTCGGAAACATCATGATAGAAAACTACCGACAGTACATGCCCTCCGCACCGCGGGCTGATCCACATAGCCGCCTACATTTTTGGCCGCCGTCTCTTCATTCCCCTGCTCGGCCTGCCTTTTGGCTTGGCGGCTTTGATTTGGGGCATCTTGGAACGGCGCAAACGCGGCGCAAAAATCGTTGCCCTCATTGCCTCCGCAGGAATGTTATGCACCGTTGCAATATACGGCGCGTTGTTTTATTTCGGCTTTGTCCAGCGCGGAGGGCGTGTACGACGAAATGAGGCGGCAACTGGCGGTCAATACTGTCTCACGTTGGTTTCCGAAGTCGAATTCTACCGCCTCGCAACACGGTGTCTATCCTGAATCACTGGAGCAGCTCCAAGAATCCCAGCCGAACAAGCCGATATTTATATACGATACAAGTAACACGCCTTTGAGTTCCGAGCCGTTTCGATTGTTTTATTACGAACGCAGCGGCGACGCGCATTATGCCTTGCGCAGCGTGGGAAACGACGGCGAACCGTTTACCGGCGACGACATCCTGCCCGACATCGGACAATCCGAAAAACGGTAAAATCGGCCTGCTGATGCAAAAAGGGGCGCATTAGACGCCGGACAAACATCCCTAGTCCCCGCTCTTTCAGACGGCCCTCATCGCTTTGAGGCCGTCTGAAAACTATCCGACAAGGAACAAACCGATATGAGCACAGCCGATTCCCGTCCGTTGCTTCACGTCGTTGCCGGCATCATCCTGAACGGCAAAGGCGAATACCTGCTGTCTTCCCGTCCGGCAGGCAAGCCTTATGCCGGCTATTGGGAATTTGCCGGCGGCAAGGTCGAGGCCGGCGAGAACGAAACCGCCGCGCTGCAACGCGAATTCGAAGAAGAACTCGGCATCCGCATCCATGCTGCCGTGCCGTGGCTGTGCCGCGTCCATTCCCTACGAACACGCCCGCGTCCGCCTACGTTTTTACCGCGTGGCGGGCAGACCAATGGTCGGGCGACATACAGGCGCGCGAAGGCCAAACATGGTCGTGGCAGAAAGCGGGCGACTTTTCATTCGCTTCCATGCTGCCCGCCAACGGCCCGTTGCTCAAAGCCCCTGTCCGTGCCGACCGAACTGGCACTTTCCGCCAACGGCGTACTTTGCGGCGAAAAACGGCATGGGCGCATACCGCGTCGTGCCGTGGCGTCGGCCCTGCCGCAGGAGGCGAATATTTTATTGCCCGTCGGCGCACTGCAAACCCTCGGCAGGCCGCCGCAGGCCGAAAGCGTGTGGGTAGAGGTGGCGGACGCAAACGAATACAGCGCGGCGGCGGCACATCCGGCAACCGACGTTTTGTTGTGGCGCGTGGCGGACGGTTCGGACGCACAAGCCGTACTCGAAGCCTTTGGCCGAAGGCTGCACCGTACCGCTGGCCGTGGCCGCGCCCGCCGAAACGGCGCGCCTTCCGCAACGCATGGCTGGCCGCCGGCGCGCAGGCTGTCGTGATAGGCGGATAAGGCCGATAAGCGGAAAAACAGCGTCTTTCCCGCCATCCGCCGCCGTTGTCGGGCAAAACAAAAATTCAGTCATTTTGAAAGTCAAGATATTTCATCTTGACCTCGCGTTAAATTTGGGTAGAATAAGGCCGTCCGAAAAATGCTTTTCATGCTTTTTCAGACGGCCTCTTCTTTATTAACTTCCCATATGCGTCCGTTCCCATGTCCTTCTTAGATAAAGCAAACACCATCGCACCAGCCGACTTCAACCGCTGGCTGGTGCCGCCCGCCGCTGGCGGTACACCTTTCCATCGGGCAGATTTACGCCTATTCCGTTTTTCAACGCCCCGCTGACGAAAGTCCTCGGCATCACCGAATCCGCACCCGGCGACTGGTCACTGGCCACCGTGGGCTGGATATTCAGCATCGCGCTGGCGGTGCTGGGCGCATCGGCCGCGATGTTCGGCAGATGGATGGAGCGCGTCGGCCCGCGCAAAGGCAATGTTCGTTGCCGCCGTCTGCTTCGGGCTGGGCTTCCTCATCTCCGCGCTGGGCGTTCAACAGCACAACCTGTGGCTGCTGTATCTGGGCAACGGCGTACTCGGCGGCGTGGGCTGGGTTTGGGCTATATCGGCCCCGTCTCCACGCTGATGAAAATGGTTTCCCGACAAACCGGGCATGGCCACGGGCCCAGCGATTATGGGCTTTGGCGGCGGCGCGATGCTGGCCTCCCCGCTGTCGGTGGTGCTGATGGACTTCTTTTAAAAAGCGCGACTTCGGTCGGCGTGGCGTGAAACCTTCGTCGTCCTCGGCATCCTCTATTTCTTCTTCATGCTTTTTCGGCGTGCTGACCATCCGCATCCCCGCAGAAGGCTGGAAACCCGCCGGCTTCGTGCCGAAAGCGGGCGGGAAACTGGTCAGCAGCAAGCACGTTACCGCCTCACAGGCCGTCAAAACGCCGCGGTTTTACCTGCTGTTTTGGATTCTGTGCCTGAACGTTACCGCCGGCATCGGCGTGCTGGGACAGGCTTCGGTCATGATACAGGAACTGTTTTCCGAACAATCCGTCGGCGCGGGTGCGGCGGTCGGTGCGGCGGCGGCGGCCGGCTTTGTCGGCCCTGTTGAGCCTGTTCAACATGGGCGGCCGCTTTTTCTGGTCCAGCATCTCCGACCGGTTGGGGCGCAAACCGACCCTACAACCTTTTTCTTCATCCTCGGCGCGCTGCTCTATTTCGCCATCCCCTCGTTGGGCGAAAGCGGCAGCAAAAACGCTGTTCATCATCGGCTTCTGCGTCATCATCTCCATGTACGGCGGAGGGTTTGCCGCCATGCCGGTATACATCAAAGACCTGTTCGGCACACTGGAAGTCGGCGCCATCCACGGCCGTGTCCCTCCTGCCTGGTCTACCGCCGCCGTGCTCGGTCCCGTGCTGGTGAACTACATCCGGCAGGGACAAATCGACAGCGGCGTGCCGGCGGCACAGGCATACAGCATCACCATGTACATCATGGCCGGACTTGATTCTCGGCCTGATCTCGCAACCCTGCTGGTGCGGCCGGTAAACGAAAACACCATGCCGACGGCAGCTTTCCACATCCCGCACCAGTGCCGGAAGAAAGCGCGTTTGAAGAAGCGGCGCAGGCGGCGGAAGAAATCGCCCACAGCGGCACGGGCGTGAAACTGCGCTGGCTCGCGGTCGGCATCCCTGCGACTTTACGGCGTGATTATGGTCGCGCTCAAGGTATTGGATTTGTTCCGCTAAACCCGCGCTTCCCCTGACAGACCGCATCTCGTCAAAGGCAAAGCCGAGGCAGGCTTCCGCCCCGACGCAGCAAATACGGCAATCAAGCCGCGCAGCTTATAAATGCCCATGCCGTCATTCCCGCGCAGGCGGGAATCCAGAGGGTTGTTCTGCGGCAGACTTTAGCTACACCCGAAAATCCAAGGCTCGGACTCTCCGCCTGCGCGGAATGACGTTTAACACTCGATTCGACATCTGAAACTCAGTGAATCGTTGATATATATCCCACCTGTACAATCAGAGGCCGTCTGAAAAACCGAAACACGGTTTTCGGGACGGCCTCTCGTTTATTGCCGCTCAATGCTTAATGAAGACCCATGCCGTCATTCCCGCGCAGGCGGGAATCCAGAATGCGTAAGCGGGGAGAATCTTGTTGTTATCCGATAATTCCTGTTTGATAAAGCTGGATTCCCCGCCTGCGCGGAATGACGTTTAACACTCGATTCGACATCTGAAAACTCAGTGAATCGTTGATATATCTCCGTCCGTATCATCAATAAGGCCCGTCTGAAAAACCGAAACACGGTTTTTCAGACGGCCTTCTGTTTAGCCGCTTAATGCTTAATGGCGGTGTGCCCTGCATACCGGCCGGAGCTTCCGCATCTGCGGCCAGGCCGAAGGTTTCACGCAGTACGACTTTTGTAGAACGCAAAGGCTTCTTTTCGCACCCTCAATCGCCTCGGCCTGAGCTTCTTCGCTCAAAGGCAGCGCGTTTAAGAGTTCGACGAAGGCACGCCAGTGTTTGCCGCGGCCGGCGGGATGGGGAGCCAAATGGCGCGCGCCTTTTTTCTTCGTTGAATTCGAGCTGTTTGGCGTGTTTGAACAAGAAAGCCGCGCCCAAGTTCGAGCCTTCGGCGCAGTACAGCCAGCCGATGGCTTTTGTTGCCGGTTTCGTGCGGCAGCGGTTTATCGTATTCGTAAGGCTGTTCACCCAAGTCGGCCAAATCTTTCACCACGGCATCGTAACGCGCCATGTATTCCAACTCGGGGATGGCTTTGTTCAATTCGGGGTCTTTATAGATATGGTCCACCGCTTGTGGAACACGGATTGCAGTTTTCAAAAACTTGATGTAGTTTTTCGTTGTTGGCAAAAGGCTCGACCGACATCACCAGATTGTCCACGCTGTCGTGGGTGGTGGTGGTCTGCTCTTCAGCTTTTTGGCAAAAGTTAATCTCGTTGCTCATGGTGTTTCCTTTAGATGCGTGTTTTTCAGACGGCCGGTGCGGGCAAAGACCGTCTGAAACGGTTTGAAAAGATGTATTGCGGCAAAATTCAGGCTAATAGGAATATTTCGCTGCGAATATGGTGCGAATTATCCCCGATTGCGGCGTTCTCTGCAAATTTTTCTTTACATCAACTTACTCAAATTTCGTTTTTATTATCAGAACAGCGTGGAGCGAGCCGCTCCTGTCAATCCGCACAGGCGGGCGCAGCTGATAAAAAGAGACGGCGGGTTGCCGTCTCTTTTCTGCGCGTTTTCAGACGGCCTTTTTCTTGCAGACAAGAGGCCGTCTGAAATGTTTGGTTTCAGGTTAGAACTTCCATTCAAGCGATACGGCGTAGTTGCGGCTGGGTGCGCGGTAACGATCCAAGCCTTTGCCTTCGTCGTCCACAGAGTTGGTGGTGCTAGAAGCTGTACAGGCCGCGCAGCGAATCCCATGTGTGTATTTGCGGTTGAACACGTTGTACACACCAGCACGCAGGGTCAGGTTTTTCGAGGGCTTGTAGATGCTGCATGTCAAACACAAAGGCGGACTTGTTGAGCCAGGGAGTAGTCTTTGACATATTTGGTCAACGGCCGTTCCAGCGTCCTCCTTCTTTTTATAAACGGTGTATTGCGCGTCTTTGGCTTTTTCGCGCCCAGATAAGTCAGGCGGGAGAATACACCCCATTTGTCGCTCGGGCTTTCGTAGTCGATGCCGACGATGGCTTTGAGCGGCTGGGTGGACAAGAGGCTGTTGTCACCTGAGAGCCTGCTTTTCGCGTAACCCAGCGAGCCGAAGAGTTTCCAACCCTCGGGGATGGCAGAAACGGCGTTGTGCACGTTCAGACGGCCTGAAAATTCGAGGCCGCGGATACGGGCTTTGTCGATGTTCTGCATCTGCCAGTAAAGCTGTTGGCGGGTGCGGGTGCACAGCTGAGCCGCTCGTAATACGGCGGGCAGTTCAGGGTCGATTGTGGTGGCGAGTGACTTCTTCGACAGGAAGTTTTTGTACTGCTCTGATACAGGTTAAAAATCCAGCGTGCCTGTTTCGCTGCGGCCTTGCAGGGATACGGTGTGGGTGTTGCTGCGTTCTGCTTTAAGCTGGTGGTTGGCAGCCGCTGTACCCGCACCGTGATTGAAGGTGAAATACACTTCCGACGCGCTGGGCACGCGGTAGCCGGAGGTAAAAGTCGTAGCCGACGCGCCAAGTTTGGTTAAGCTGCGCGCCCAAGCCCTGCGAAGCCGCTCCATCCCTTTGTAAGTGCTCGGCGCGGGTACTTCTTTATCGCACGCGCTGCACTCGGCGTTCAATTCCTGCGGTTTTCATTTTGGTGTGGTCGTAGCGCACGCCGATGCGGCCGGAGAAGGTGTCGTTCCACTGGATTTGGTCGGAAAGCGAGAAACCGTAATTGGTGGTTTTGACCGGATGCTGGATTGTGTTTGTGGAACGTACGATGCGGCCGCTCGAAATAGTAGTCGTCGAGGCTCAGTGTGGAAAAACTCGCGCTCGCTGCCGAAGGCTTTAAACGACAGGCGGTGTTGCCCGCCGAGACGGAACGGTTGGCTGTCGAGACGCAGCGTCAGGCGTTTGAAGCGGGTGTCCATACTGCGGTTGAGCACTTCGTCCAATTCTTTTTGTCCCATTGGCGCGGCCACGGATAAGGTTGGGGAATAGTCGTTCGGATATGCGCCTTTATGGTTGCTGACGGCCACTTTGGCTTTTCTGATAGTCGAAATCGGTTTTTCAGCAGCGACAGAAAAACTCGATTCCGGCGTCCACTCGTAAAAACGTTGGCATTGCGGCGTTTGCTGAAATCGTCAGCCTCGCGCCAGTTGTAGCCGTCCAGGTTGCAGGATTCTTCGATGGTGTAGCTGTGGCCGTGCTGGCTGCTGATTGACGCGCCGACGCGGTGGTTGTCGCCGATGCGGTAGCCGATCTGCCAAGAAGCTGTGGTATTTGTGTTTGACGGATCAGAATACCGCGCCGAACCGCGGATATCTCGCTCCGCTGCCCGCGCCTTCCACCGCACAGCCGCGGTTTCCGCACTTTCGGTTTCATGGCCGCGACGTTGCGAATACAGTAAAGCCGCATCGACGCTGCCGTTATCCATGCCGGAAGCCGAGTGTGTTCGTCCATTCTCGGTTGCGGCTGCTGTAACCGTTTTTCATCATCACGCCGAATTGCCTGTCATCCAACAGCAAATCACGTCCTTGCAGGGTTTGCATGCGCACACCGCCGCCCAATGCACCACTGCCGGTATTGAAAGAATCCGCTCCTTTTACGATGTCGATGTTGCGCACCAGTTCAGGGTCGATGGACAAACGTGAACTGTTGAAATTGCCGTAACGGGCATACAGTGAGTTTTCTTCGAATCAGGCAGGCTCACGCCGTCGATGCTGACGCCGACACGGTTGCCTTCCACGCCGCGAACGGCAAAACCTTTTTGATGGCGGCCGCCGTCGCTCAGGCCGACATCGGTGGAATAGCGCACCAAGTCTTTGTTGTCGCGAATCATTTCCTGTTGGATGCGACCGAGGTTGACCTGTTCCACGGCGGCGGGCGCGTTGCGTCGGCCTTTTACCGTTACTTGTTTCAGCGCGTCTGATTTTTCCACCGGTTCGACACTGTCAGCCGCATGGGCGGCGCAGCAGAACAGAAGCCCTACGGACAAGGCTATCGGCGTCATTTTGTTGTGCTTCATATTATTTTGTTTCCTTTGAGAATGACGCATCCGGCATCATATTGTTTGCCGGACGGTTGGGATACGAAGTAATAATTGGATTGATAATGGTTTTCTTTATCGAAGGCGGATTATCGGCGATGAGCGTTGTTAATGCAAATTATTCTTTACACCTTTCCACTTCAATTCTCACATTCCTTTATCATGCGCTATCATTCATAGAATGCGATGTATTCTCTATTTTATTGTGCCGTTTCGATTTTTCTTCGGCGGTGTTAAAAATATTTTTTGGAATACATCTGCTTTTTCTGTTGATATTTTGCGGTCAATTAGATAGAAAAACGGCATGAGCTTTAACTCATGCCGTTTTTTATCCATTACGGGAGAATGTTTGAACTCGCTATTGAATCAGCCTAAATCCTGCTGTTTTTGACTTAACAAAGCATGGATGGCGCGGGCGGTTTCGCCCTGCCTGGTTTCGGTGGCGGCGACCGGCTCGAGGAAGTGCAGTTCCACCGTGCTTTGCGGTTGGGAAATAATGGCGCGGATGGATCTGCCACAGGCTGATGTCGCCGTAGTAGGCGGCATGGGGGTTCGGGCTGCTGCCGTCGGGCGTTTGGGATAGCGGCAGGGACGGGCAGCAGGGACGCGCCTGCTGCAGGCCGCCTGAAAAAGCTGGTTTTAGCGAGGATGCTGCGGCCTTTCGGTGCTGGTGCCTTCCGGAAAGAGGGTTACGGTATCGCCGTTTTTGCAGGGCTTCGGTAACGCGGCGGATTTTCGCTGTTGCCTTCGGTGCCTTTGTTGCGGGCGACGTAAACGGTTTGCGCCTGTGGCGAGGTAGCCGATAACCGGCTATTTGGCCACGTCGTCTTTGGCGACGAAGCGGCCGGGAAGGCGGCGTTTACGGCCGCGATGTCCAGCCATGAGGATGTGGTTGCAGATCGCATTTTGGCCGTGTTCTTCGGAGGGAGCTTGCCGTGGTTTTCAGTTTCATGCCGCACGAGGCGAGGACGCGCAACGACCATATCTGTATGGCGCGCAATTTGCGTGCTGTAAAACGGAAGAGGAAGAACATTTTCGCCATGCCGTAAAGCAGGCAGCCGCCTATGCAGAACAGGCGGAATATGAAGCGTATTTGATCCATGTATCGGGCTTTTTTATGATTATATGGACAGGAGGGCCGTCTGAAAGGTTTTCAGACGGCCTTTTGTCGGCTGTTTCAGACTTTCAGGCGAATTTTTGCAGGTAGCGGTCGCTCAATTGCGTGATGTCCATCATGATTAAGACATCCGCGCAGTTGAAGGCTTCGTCCACGCAGGGTTCGCCGCAAAACCACGCGCCGGCTTTTCAAATATCCTTTAATCAGAGGCGGTACGGACGGGTTTTCAGACGGCGTGATTTCGTTCCATCTAGGGGTTGAGGCGGGTTTGACGCACCATTGTTCCGGCGCGAGTGTATTTTTCTTTCAGGCTGTGGTAAAGCGCGGCCGCGTCGCTGCCGCCGTCGTGCATTTCGATGCTGCCGCAGCTCATCATGAAGCGCAGGTTTTCGTCTTTCATGAATTTGACCAGCCCCGTCCACAGAAGCATGACGAGGCCGCCGTTGCGGTAGTCGGGATGGGTGCAGGCGCGCCGAGTTCGGACGGTTTGCGGCAGGATGCCCTTCAGCGGCGAGAGGTCGAATTCGTGTTCGCTGTACCAGCCGCCGACTTTTGGCGGCTTTCTTCGGTAATCAGGCGGTAGCAGCCGATGACTTCGCCCGTGGCGTCGTCGAAGGCGAGAGGAGGTGGTGGCAGTGCTCGTCGTAGGGGTCGATGTCGCGCCCGTCGGTGTTCCGGATGTCCGCGCCCAATTTCTTCGGCAAACACGCGGTAGCGCAGGGCGTTGCGCGGCTTCGATTTCGGCTTGGGTTTCGCCAGGCGTACGCTCAGGCCGATTTTGGGACCGGTGGAATTCAAAACGGCTGCTGTCTGCGCGGTTGTCTGAATCCGGATGTGAAAAGGCGGCATATAGCCAACATCTCGCCGCGGCGGAAAATCGGGTATGATAGGCCGTCTGAAAACACACCCGCCTTTTTCAGCGACAATGAGAGGAATCACCGTGAAAACCATCAGTCAAAACCCTCAACCTCGTTTCAGACGGCCTGCCGTCAGGCGGAATGGCCGCACCCGCCAACGTGAAAACATTGGTCAGCACCCGAAACGGCGGGTGAGCCAAGCCCCTCATGCTTCCCTGAATGTCGGCAGGGCGCGTCGGCGACCGGCCGGAAAAACGTCCGCGCAACCGCGAAATCGTGCAGGCCGCCGTACCCGTGCCGCCCACCCTACCTGAACCAGACCCACAGCAGCATCGTGCTGCCCGCCGCAGACGTGCCTGGCAGCACGCCCGAAGCCGACGCGTCATTCGACCGCACGGGCACGGCGGCTTGCGCGGTGATGACGGCAGACTGCCTGCCCGTTCTGCTTTGCGATCGCGCGGGCACGGTGGTGGCCGCCGCCCATGCGGGCTGGCGCGGACTGGCAGGCGGCATCCTGCAAAACACGGTGGCCGCGATGCAGGCCGATCCCGGCGCAATCATGGCCTGCCCTCGGCCCCGCCATCGGCCCGGACGCCTTTGAGGTCGGCGAAGACGTACGCGAGGCCTTCTGCCGCCTGCATTCCGCCGCCGAAAACGCCTTTGAAGGCATAGGCGGCGGCAAATACCTAGCCGACATCTACGCCCTCGCACGGCAAATCCTGCGCCGTGAAGGCGTAAACCTGATTTACGGCGGCACGCACTGCACCGTATTGGAACGCGACACCTTTTTCTCCTACCGCCGCGACGGCCAAACCGGCCGGATGGTCGGCATGATTTGGCTGGAAAAACCGGCTGGCGAGGCCGTCTGAAAAACTGCCGTGCAAAGGCCGTCCATGCCTTGTTTACCGCCCTGTATAGAAAATGTGGATAAGCAGGATAAACCCTTCAAACGCCGTCGGAAAAATAAAATACCAAAAAACAGGCAAACTTGAAACATCCGCACCACAACGGCAAACACCTTTTTCAGACGGCCTGAACAAGCAGTGCGGGCAACAAAACCCACAGCCGCTGTTTGCCGCCCTGTGCAGCAAATGTGGATAAGCGGGATAACCCTTCAAACGCCGACAGAAAATAAAATGCCCTAAAAACAGGCAAACTTAAAACATCCGCACCACAGCGGCAAACACCTTTTCAGACGGCCTGAACAAACAGTGCGGGCGACAAAACCCACAGCCCGCTGTTTGCCGCCCCAGCAGCAAATGTGGATAAGCGGGATAACCCTTAAAACGCCGACAGAAAAACAAAATGCCTAAAAAACAGGCAAACTTAAAACATCCGCACCACAACGGCAAACACCTTTTTCAGACGGCCTGAACAAGCGGTGCGGGCGACAAAAACCCACAGCCGCTGTTTGCCGCCCTGTATAGAAAAATGTGGATAAACCCCCTAAAGCCTTTTCGGGAGACAGGCAAAAACAAACTGCACAAAATAAGCACAAGGAACCGCCATGCAAACCCTTTCCGCCGCCGCACGCACCTGAGCTGCACGGCTGCGCCTGAAAAAGCCGCCGCCTCGCCACCGCCCTGCTTCTGGCCGCCGCCGCACTGTTCTGCCTTTCCGCCGCCTATTTGCACCGCTACCCCCAACTGGCCTACCTAAAAGCCTCTCGGAAGCCGCCATGATAGGCGGGCTAGCCAGACTGGTTTGCCGTTACCGCCCCTTTTTCAGACGACCCCTCAGACTGCCCGTCCCCACACCGCCATCCTGCCGCGCAATCGAAAACCGCATCGCCGACGAACTCGAGCCGCTTCATCGAATACAACTTCCCTGCGCGAACGGCCGGTCGCCCTGCGCGTTTACCGCGCCGCACCGACGGAAAAACTACTGCGCCGCCTGGCTGACCCCGCCGTCCGCCGCATCTGGCTGCCCCGCTCTGCGCCCGCCTGCCCGACCTGCGCTGCAAACCATGCCGCCCGGAACAGGCCGCCCGCTTTTGCCGCCAAACTGCTGGCCGAACAATACGACGGCGGCAAAATCGGCGGCACGCTCGGCCGACGGCATGGAACTGCTGGAAAAACCGCGACATGCACGAAAGCCTGTTCCTCGCCCTGCTCGGCCACACGCGGACATGGCTGCAAAGCGAAAAGCACCCGCGTGCTGCTGGAACAAAAACCTGCGCGAATGGGCGGCCAAAATCGACAGCGGTTCGCCCGGCAGCTGGGACAAACTCAAAGTCCCTCAAATCCGCCCTCGTCGGCCGCGTGGACGACTGGGTGGCAGGCCAGCTGCTGGATTGGGCGGACGGCTGCCTCGGCCGATGCCGCCGCACAGCCCGACCACGCCCTGCGGCAAATGTTCGACCGCCAATACGCCCGCATGATCGGCGAGTTGCGTCACTCCGCAAGCTGGCACCGCCGCTCGAAGCGGGTAAGGCCCAACTCGCCCGCCCCCTCGCCCGCGGCGCAGCTCGCGCAACTGTGGCAAAGCCTGACCGAATGGACGCGGCGCGACACGGCGGCGGAAAACTCACGCATACGCGCGCAAACAGAAAAACTGCGCTCGACCGCATCCCGGCGCAAATCGAACGCAACCCCCGCCTCATGCGCCGTGCCGACATCCGCCTCGCCCTGTTTGCCCGCGAACCGCTGGGCAGCAACAGAGCCGTGCCGCCGCCTTCGTCGCCGAACAGGTCAAACGCTGGAACGGCGAAGAAAATCATGACAAACTGGAACTCGGCCTCGGCCGCGACCCGCACACATCCGCATCAACGGCACCTCGTCGGCGGCCTGGCCGGCCTCTTGATTTACAGCCTCTCGCAATGGCTGTTTTAAAACAAACTTTAAAGGCCGTCTGAAAAAGCATTCCGCCGCCGCAAGGCTGCACTTTCGTCCCCATCGTAGGCCGTCTGAAACCGTTGCGGAAAAATTCCGGCCGCACACGTTTTTCAAACGGCCTCTGCTGCAAAGACACGCCGTTTGGAGTACAATGCGCGCCCTTTCCACACCCTTTTCAACCCACAGGAAACCCGGCCATGACCCACATCGGTTTGATCTATTCCGGCAAAGTACGCGACTTATACGAAATCGACGATAAACGTATGCTGATGGTCGCATCCGACCGCCTCTCCGCCTTCGACGTCATCCTCGACGACCCCATTCCCGGCAAAGGCGAAATCCTCACCGCCATCTCTAATTTCTGGTTTCGGCAAACTCGCCACATCATGCCCAACCACTTCACGGGCGACACCGTTTACGACGTATTGCCGCACGAGCAGGCGCAGGCACTGGAAAAACGCGCCGTCGTCGCCAAAAACTGACCCCCGTCAAAGTGGAAGCCATCGTGCGCGGCTACCTGGCCGGCAGCGGCTGGAAAGACTACCGGCAAACGGGCGCGGTATGCGGCATCCCCTTCCCGCCGGCCTGCAGGAAGCCCAGCAGCTGCCCGAAGTCATCTTCACCCCGTCCACCGAAGCCGCCGTCGGCGACCACGACGAAAACATCAGCTTCGAAGAATGCCGAAACATCATCGGCAAAGAGCTGGCGGAAGAAGTGCGCGACAAAGCCGTCCGCCTGTACACCGAAGCGGCCGAATACGCCAAATCGCGCGGCATCATCATCTGCGACACCAAATTCGAATTCGGCCTCGACGAAAACGGCACGCTGACCCTGATGGACGAAGTGCTGACCCCGACTCCAGCCGCTTCTGGCCGTCAGACCAATACCGAGTCGGCAGCAACCCGCCTTCGTTCGACAAACAGTTCGTCCGCGACTGGCTGGAGCAAAGCGGCTGGAACAAACAGGCCCCCGCCCCGCGCGTTCCCGCCGACGTCATCGCCAAAACCGTGGAAAAATACCGCGAAGCCCTGACCCTGCTGACCCGCTGAACCTGTTTTTCAGACGGCCTCCCCTCGCTAAGAGGCCGTCTGAAAACATTTTTCCTCCCGTTTACACCCGAACCGCACAGAAAAAGCCGATATGAACAAGAAAAACCGCCGCACTGTTTTCCGCCGCCTTTTTAGCAGCCGCCACCCTGCCCGCCGCCGCCATCGCCATGCCCTCCATCTGCGTCAAACCCGACCCCGATGTCGCCGCCCGCTTCGACGGAGTAGGCTGCTGCACGATAACGTCGTGATGCTGATTCAGAAAAACGGTCTTTACGGCTATGCCGAATTTTGACGGTGAAATCATTATCCCGCCGCAATATCAAGATGCGCCGACAAACTGGCGGAAAGGTTTCCGAGAAACCGAGAACCGCGATACCGGTAAAAGGGAAAGCTTTGGGCTACATCGATTTGTCGGGCAAAACCCGCATCCCGTTCCGCTATCAGGAGGCCGAGCCGTTTATCGATCAATCACGGCACGTCGGCCAGAGTGCGGCAAAACGGCCGTGATTTTTCAATCGACCTCAAAGGCCGTGAAGTCAAACAGTAAAAACCGACAAGCCGAAACGCAAACAGAGCCGGATATTTTCCGGCTCTGTTTGCTCTATTCCGCCACGGGCGGACTCAATCAATTCTGACATAGGCCACTTCGAGGATTTCGATGTCTCGCGCCCCTCCGGCGTGTTCAGCGACACTTCGTCGCCCTCCCGCGCCTTAATCGGGCAGCGCGCCAACGGGGAAATCCAGGAAATTTTGTTTTGCGCGGTATCGATTTCTGTCTACGCCTGACGATTTTACCGTCTGCGCCGCTGCCGTTGCCGCGCAGCAGGGTTACGGTTGCGCCGAGATTTGGTCGGTGGCCTCACGCGTTTCCGGATCGACGTGACCTGCGCCGCCTCCAAACGCTTGAGGAGAAAAGCGGATGCGGCGGTCGATTTCGCGCATCCGCCGTTGTCTCGTAAAGATAATCGCCGTTTTCGCTGCGGTCGCCGTTGAAGCCGCCCAGTTCACAATCTGCACGATTTCGGGCCGTTCTTTATTGACCAACTGGTACAACCGTCTTTCAAGCTGCGCCAGCCTGCGGGCGTGATGTAGTTCGAGTGCGTCGCTCAGCAAAGGCCGTCTGAAAAAGCGGCATTTTTAGCGCGAAGGCGGCGGAAAACCACGTGCGCAAACCCGCCGCCGCAACGTTTCAGACGGCCGCCTTGCTATAATGCGCGTTTTCCACACCTCCGACCCGCCGCCATGTCCCGCAGCATCCTCCGTTCGACCCGCTGACCGTCCCGTCACAAGGCACTGCCTAATCGGCCTCCGCCAGCACCGGCAAAACCTACGGCACGCGCCCTCGCCCGCCTGACTGCTGAAAAGCTGCCTGTGGACAAAGTGCTGGTGGTTACCACCAGCCGCCGCCGAACTGAAAACCCGCCTGCGCGGCCGTTTGGACGAAGCTTCCGCCGGATACGCGGCGACAAAATGGACGAAAAGCCGACGATTTCATGCGCGGCCTGCTCGAACAGGCGGCGCGGCAGGAATCGTCCGAACGCGCTGAACTGCGCCTGAAGGCCGCGCCGTCGCAGTTCGACAACGCTCCATCTACACCATCCACGGCTTCTGCCAACGCCTGCTGGGCGACTACGCCTTCCTCTGCGTGCCGTTTGAAACCTCCTCCGCCGACGACAACGACAAACGCGAGCTGAACACCTACGCGCAGGATTTCTGGCGGCAAAACGTGTCGCACGACGCGCAAAACGCCCGCCTCGCCTTTCATGCCAACCTCACGCCCGACCAGGTATTGCAACAGTTTTCCCGCTACCCGGCCGCCCCGACTCTGCTTTTTCAGACGGCCTCAAACCGATGGCCGCCGAAACGGAACGCGCGCAGGCGGTTTGACGGAACTGCAACAGCGTTTCCCGAACTGAAAGACCTGTTCTGGCGGATGCACTTCCCATGTTGAACGGCAATAAATTCCGCAAAACCACCCACGAAACCAAACTGGCCGAACTGGAAAAACTGCTGCAACAAACGGCGATGCCCACAAAATGGCTGGTAACCAACCTGGGCAACACCAACGGGGAAAGCGTTTTTCCGCCGACCACCCGAAGGCCGCCGTCAAAAAGGCCACACCGCCCCCGAAGCCGACCTGGCCGCACTCTCCTTATTTCACAAAGTCCGAACCGCAGCATCCGCCCCTGCTCGATGCCGAACAACAGGCCCTTATCGCACTGCAGCTCGACTGCCTGCAATACGTCCGCCGCACCGCCGCCGAACAGCGGGCGACGCGGCAGGAACGCAGTCCCGACGACCTGCTGCTCGACGTTTATCACGCCTCACCGCCGGCGCGCACCAAGACAAACTCGCCGAAGCCGTCTCGCAAAACTGGCGCGTCGCCCTGATAGACGAATTCCAAGACACCGACCCGCTGCAATACGAAATCTTCCGCCGCACCTTTGCCGCCCACGGCAACCCGCTCTTCCTTGTCGGCGACCCCAAACAGGCGATTTACGGCTTTCGCGGCGCGGACATCTCACGCCTACCTCCCAGCCGCCGCCGACACCCCCGTCCATCTACACCCTCGCGCACAACTACCGCAGCCACAGCCTGCTCTATCGACTAACATCGGCCGCCTGTTCCAACAGAAAGAACGCCCCTTTGTCCTCGAAACATCGGCTACCCGGCTGTTACCGCCCCGCGCGGGACAAGCCGCCTCACCCCGCCGCAGGCGGCATTGAAAACCGCTGGCTGAACGACGGCGGCGAACCCGACCCCAACAAAGAAACCCTCCGCAGCCGTGCCGCCGAATACTGCGCCGATGAAATCGCCGCCCCTGATCAACCAAGCGGCGGAAGGCCGTCTGAATTACAAAAACATTCCAGCGGAAGCGGGACAAATCGCCGTTTTGGTTCACAGCCACAACCAAGGCGCGATGATAAAGCGCACCCTGGCTGCACGCGGCATCCCCCAGCGTATCGATAGAGCGCGAATCCGTATTTGCCGGCGAAGAAGCCAAAGCCCTGGCCGCCCCTGCTCGGCTTGGCTCGCCCCGCCGCACCGAACCCCTGCGCTTCATCCTCGCCGGCATCCTGTTCGGCCAAAACCGCCGAACAACTCCATGCCCTCAACCGCGACGAAGCCTGCTGTCCGGATACATCTCCGCCGCCGAAGACTTCCTGCAATTTGGCAGCGGCAGGGCATCTATGCCGCCCTGACCGCCTTCGCCCGCCGCTACGGCTCGAAGGCAGGCTGCTGGCCGCAGACGGCGGACGCACCCCGACCAACTCCTGGCAGCTGGCCGAACTTTTGGCCGACGAAAACGAAAACAGCCACACCCCCGCCGCGCTGCACCAATGGCTGCTGGCCAAAATCCAAGACCCGCCCCTTAAAACGAAAAACGCCGTCCCACGGCTGGAAAGCGACGAGGCACTGGTCAAAATCGTAACCATCCATGCCTCCAAAGGCCTGCACATCCCTTCGTCTTCGCCCATTCTCCTGGGATACCGCCGAAAAAGAAAAACGAAGCATGGCACATCCTCCATCGATGAAACAGCAGCGAACATGCTTGCCGACAGCCAGCTCGACGAAGCCGACCGCGAACAGCTCGACGACGAAGACCTGGGCGAACGCCTGCGCCTCGCTCTACGTCGCCTCACCCGCGCCGAAGAACAACTCGTCATCTATGCCGCCCGCTGCAGCAGCACCCCGCGCAACACTCTTTGCCTACCTGCTCGAAGGCCTCGCCTTCAGACGGCCGTCTGAAAACCCACCAAGCCTACGAAGCCGAGAAAGAAAACCAGACCGAGATGCGTGCCGTAACTGGCTGCGCTGGATAACGCCGCCCCGAAGGCATCGAATGGCAGGAAGGCGCACTTTCGGCAGCCGTGCAAACCCGCCGCCGCAGCGGCACCAAATACCGCGCCTCCGTTTACCCGCCGCGCCGTTTCAGCTTCGTCCGCCACACCAGCTTCACCAGCCTCACCCGCCACCTCGGCCACGGCCCGGCCCGGCCTGATGACGACGACGGGCTGCAACCCGCGCTCGACCCGGCTGAACTCGTCCGCCGGCAGCCTTCTACCGCCTCCCGACACGGACAACGCCCCGCGCGACATCTTCCACTTTCCCCGCGGCGCGGCCGCCGGCATCTGCCTGCACGAAGTCCTCGAAAACACGACTTCGCCCGCCACGCCGGACAACAGCGCGAAAACATCGCCGCCATATTGGAAAAACACGGCATCGAAACCGAATGGCTGGATGCCGTCTCGTCTTGCCGACCAAACCGCCGCCACACCGCTGCACGGCGGCACCACCCCTCTCAGCCTCCCCGCCGCCCGCCGCAAAGCGGAAATGGGCTTCGGCTGCGCACTTCGACGGTTTGGAATTAGGCCGTCTGAAAAACGATCTGGCCGCCGCAGGCCTGCCCTGAAGCCTGCACCGCCGCCGCAGAACGGCTGGACTTCCCCACCCTGCAAGGCTTCCTCAACGGCTTCATCGACCTGACCTGCCTGTATGCCCGACGGCACGGCCTGCATCATATCGACTACAAATCCAACCACCTGGGCATGGACACCGGCAGCTACGACCCAATCCGCCCTCGACCAAGCCGTCGCCGACCACCACTACTACCTCCAAGCCTGGATATACGCCCCTGCCGCCGCCCGCCACCTCAAACAGCGCGGCAGATGCCCGCACCGTCCGCATCCGCTACCTCTTCCTGCGCGGACTCGATTCCGGTGGCCGCAACGGCATCTGGTCGTGGACATCCCCACCGCCTCACTGGCCGAATGGCTGTAGCGCAAACTTTTCAGACGGCCTGTCTGCCGTATACACGCCGCGTCATCCGCCCTGTTCAGTTTAAAGAAGGAAACAGCCATGCTTTCGGTTCGAAAATCTTAGAAGAAGTATCCGCCAAAATCGGCGAAACCATCGCCAACAGCCCGGCCAAAGATATGGAAAACGTCAGCCATGCTCGGCAGCGCGTTTAACAAAATGGACTCTGGTCACCCGCGAAGAATTCGACATCCAACAGCAAGTCCTCATCAAAACCCGTACCAAACTGGCCGAACTCGAAGCCCGGCTGGCTAACCGGAAAACCCGCAGGAAACATCCGGCGGCAGCGAAAAACGAGTACAGAGGCCGTCTGAAAAGACTCTGTCTGGCAAACGGCAGGCAAAACGCCTGCCGTCATTACAAAACATACAAAACCCGCTATAATTTAACCCTTTCAGCGAAAGAAAACCGACCATGACCCCGCGCACCGCATACACCAGCTCCATATTCGGCATCATTGCCGCCACCATCCTCGCCGCCTGCACACCGGCGGATCAAACAGGCCGACAACGGCCAAACCGCCTCGCCCTGGCTGCTTCGGCGGCGAACAGAAAAATCGCCATCACCGCCATCGCCGACCACCCCGCGCTCGACACTATCCGCGCAGGCGTTCTGACGGCCTGAAAGCCGAAGGCTTTGAAGAAGGCAAAAACCTCACCGTAGACTTCCAGCGCGCAAGGCAGCACCGCCAACGCCGCCCAAATCGCGAAAAATCTCGCCGGTGCCAACCCCGACGCCATCATCGCCATCACCACCCCCAGCGCACAAGCCGTCGCCGCCGCCACTAAAAACATCCCCTCATCTACACCGCCGCAACCGACCCCGTCGGCGCCAAACCGTGCCTCGCTCGAACCCTCGCACGCATACATCACCGGCGTATCCGACGAACTGCCCGTCGGCCCGCAAATCGACCTGATGAAAAACTGGTGCCCAATCTGAAAACCATCGGCTACGTTTACAGCCCCCGGCGAAGTCAATTCCACCACCGTGCTCGAACGCCTGAAAGCCAAAGCCGCCGAACAAAAACATCGAGTAGCCGCCGCGCCCGCACAGCGTTCGGCCGACGTATTGACCGCCGCGCGCAGCCTGGCGGCAAAGCCGACGTGATTTTTCACCTCGCTCGACAACAACGTCGTTTCCTCTTACGAATCCATGTATAAAGCCTCGATGGAACTGAAAAATCCCTTGGTCGCCTCCGATGCCGACTCGGTAACGCGCGGCGCGGCTGCCGCCTCGGCATGGACCCTTTCGGCACGGGCCAAAAAGCAGGCAAGCTCGCCGCAGCCGTTTTGAAAGGTGGCAACCCGGCGACATGCCGTCTGAAAAACTCGACCAGCTCCGACCTCTACCTCAGCAAAAACACGCCGCCGCGCTGGGCATCACCCTGCCGGAAGAGCCGCTGAAAGAAGCCAAAGAAGTTAAAGAATAAAACCCTCCTGTAAAATATCCGTACACCGTTTTCTCAGACGGCCTCCCGAAAAAGGCCGTCTGAAAAACGTAAGTGGCCGAATCGCATAACGGTAAAAACTTGAATCGGGGCGGAGCGGCACAACGCATCCCGCCCCCAATCCAACCACGTTAACAGCCGTCCCGCCATACCGGCACATCGGAAACAACCAGAAAGAAACACCGCAGCAATGACCTTTGATCGCCTTTTTCGGCGGCATCGAAACCGGCCTGATTTACGCATTAGTCGCCTTGGGCGTTTTGATTTCTTCCGCATCCTCGACTTCCCCGACCTAACCGCCGACGGCAGCTTCCCGCTCGGCGCAGTCGTTTTCGCCGTCTCCGTCGGAGCAGGCGTAAATCCTTGGCTGGCCTGCCTGCTTGGCGCACTACGGAGCGCTGCCGGCACCGTTACCGCCTGGCTGCACGTTTCACTGAACATCCTGCCCCTTTTGGCCAGCATCCTGGTCATGGTCGCCCCTCATTCGCTCAACCTGCGCATTACCGGCGGCACGCCCAACCTGCTTTATCGACACGCCCAGCGTCTTTTTCCCCTTTACCGCACCCGATTTTTCCAACCAATTCTGGGTACAGCCGCTCATTGTCCTGTTTTTCGTCATCGCCGCAAAACTCCTGCTCGACTGGTTCTTCAACACCAAAACCGGCCTCGCCGTACGCGCCACCGGCATTAACGCCCGCATGGCGCGCGCCCAGGCGTGCCCACCTCTCAAAATGATCGTCCTCGGCATGGCCCTCTCCAACGCCCTTGATCGCCCTGGGCGGCGCACTCTTCGCCCAAACCAGCGGCAGCGCGACATGAGCAGCGGCATCGGCACTATCGTCATCGGCCTGGCCGCCGTCATCATCGGCGAAAAACCTGCTGCCAGCAAAACGCATCTTCCTCATCACCCTGTCCGCCGTCCTCGGCTCTATCGTCTCATCGCCTGATGATTGCCTTCGCACTCGGCAACGAGCAACCGCAAAGCAGGTGTGCGCCCCACCGACCTGAACCTGATTACCGCCGTACTGGTCGTAGTTTGCCCTGCAACCGCCAGCCGTCAAAACGCCGTCTGAAAAGGAAACCGACACCATGATGCGCGCCGACAACCTGAAAGTAACCTTCAACCCGGCACAGCCATCGAAAAACTCCTGCCATGCGCGGCATGAGCCTGCACATCAGAGACGGCGAATTCGTTACCGTCATCGGCAGCAACGGCGCGGGCAAATCCACCTTCCTCAACGCCGTCAGCGGCGACCTGATGGTGGACAGCGGCAGCATACACATCGACGGCCGCGACGTTACCCGCCTGCCCGCCCACAAACGCGCCCACCTCGTCGCCCGCGTCTTCCAAGACCCAGCTGGCCGGCACCTGCGAAGCACTCCAGCATCGAAGAAAACATGGCACTGGCCTACTCCCGTGGCCGCAAACGCGGGCTGGGTTTCGCCCTGAACCGCCAAAACCGCGAACTCTTCCGCGAAAAACTCGCCCTGCTCAAACTCGGCCTCGAAAAACCGCCTCACAGACCGCATCGGCCTGCTCTCCGGCGGCCAACGCCAAGCCGTCAGCCCGCTGATGGCCAGCCTGCAACCCAGCAAAATCCTGCTGCTGGACGAACACACCGCCGCACTCGACCCCAAAACCGCAGCCTTCGTGATGGAACTGACGGAACAAATCGTCGCCGACAACAAACTGACCGCCATGATGGTTACCCATTCCATGCGTCAGGCACTCGACCACGGCAGCCGCACCGTCATGCTGCACCAAGGCCGCGTCGTCCTCGATGTCGGCGGGGAAAAACGCGCGGGCATGGACGTTCCCGACCTGCTCGACCTGTTCGAACGGACGCGTGGCGAACAAATATCCGACGACTCCTTTATTACTAGATTAACGATAAGATAAAGTGCCTAACCACTTATCGGAAATGTGCGCCCGTCATGTCAGACGGCAAACTGCTTCTCGTAACACACGCAATTAAAAATTTATTTAATCGGTAATTCATATAATTAGATAATCATTTCTCCGTAAAGTTATTCTCCACCTTAACGATAGAGGCCGTCTGAAAGCATCCAACCATACTTTCAGACGGCCTCTATTGTCATCTGCAGCAAAAATATTTTTATTCTCTCATTAACATTTTTTCTTTAAATGATATAATATAAATCTTTTATTGATAGATTATAGCATTAGGAAAATATGAATCCTTTCCGAATAAAATCAAATTATCCGTACTTCTTGCCATTGCCGCCTTCCTACACCTCATATGCCGAAGATGTGCAAACTGGGGAACTTCCCGAAGTAACTGTATCCGGCAAACGGCCGGCGCAGCGGCAGCCGCTTGGACAGCGGAAGTAAAGATTCGCTGGACATTTTGACGGACAAAATTGAAATCCGCCCGCAGCACCTCGCTGGGACAGACAGTAGAAAGAATCAGTGGCGTACAAAACAGCAGCTTCGGTCCGGGCAACGGCACACCGCAAATCCGCAGCCTTGGCGGTACACGGTGAAACTGATGGAAAACGGCTTGGGCATTTCGGATACGGCAGCCTTCGGCGGCAACCTGCCCACCGCCGTCCATCCCTTTATGGCCGATAAAATCACCGTACATAATCGTCTACCGCCGCACTTTTACGGCGGCAACGCCATCGGCGGCGCGGTAAACGTAGAAACCGGACAAATCCCAGACGAACTGCCTGAAAAACTGGACGGGCAAAGCCGAAGTAAGCGGCGGTTACACACACCCCACACCGAGCCGTTGTCCCTAGACGGCAAAATCGGCAAAATAGCCTGGCATGTAGACGGCATCAACAGCAAAATCTCCCACTATCGCATACCCGGCAACAGCAAAGCCGATGCCTGCTACAATTCCGTCGGCGAAAGGCACTACTCCCTCTTGGGAAAGCCTCGCCAATTCGACGTGCAGTACGACTCAATAAAGGCTACTACCGTTATGTCATGCAGAATTACCTTGACCGCGGCGAAGCATGGCGCGACATGATGGGGCTGGATTACGCCGACATTTACAGGACAGAACGGCCTCAGTGGGGAAATTATGGAAAAACCCGCTGTATGATCCGAGCATCACCAGCGGCAGGGGTCAAACCGTCAAAAGCATCACCCACATCACACCCAACGAACACGGCAAACTTACCAACAGCCACTCAACACACCCGTAACTTTTCCGTCGGCGCCAGCTATATCGGCAGCCAAGGTTATGCGGGCATCGGCGTCAGCCGTTACCCGACAGACTACGGCATGCCCGGCTATTCCTTCCTCCGCACCCGCAGCCATCTGGACGGCTCACTGCCGACCAACATCTCCGCCGACCAAACCCGCTGGACGGCCGAGGCCCAATACCGGGCCGAACAACAACTGGCTGGATAACGTCAAAACACAACTGGCTTACACCGATGCCGAAAACCGCGAACTGCTTGCCGACCACTTCGTCAGCAGCATCGACAGCCGCAGTACGCAGTTGCGCGTCGAACTCAACCACAAAATCGGCAGCCTGGTACGGGGTAGTGCCGGACTCGATTGAAAAACGCCGTACCGGTGGCGAAGGAATCGACCGCCTCATGCCTGACACCCAATCACAATCCTACGGCATCTTCGCCTTGGAAAAACTCAACTACCGCAACTGGGAAGCCGGAAATCGGCAGCCGGATAGGCCGTGTCAGCCATACCCCAAACTTCAACGGCTTCAAACCGATGCGGTAACTACTGGCGGTTCGCTTGAGAACAAACAATACCGCTACAGCCTCAACAGCAATCAGGCCGCATTGTCTTGGAAACCCTTTGATGCCTGGCGCATCGGCATCCGCTGCGCAGCCGCGCAGCGCGCACCTCGAAAATCAACGAGCTGTTTGCCGCCAACCGCCACTTTGCCGTCTTTAGCAACGAGCGGTAATACCGACCTGAAAAAGAAAACCGCGAAAACCTGGGAGCTGTCCAATGAATTCAAATGGAAAAACAGCACCCTGAAAGCCGCCTCTACCACACCGCCTTCGACAACTACATTTACCTCAACGACAGCGGCGCAGGAAGTAGAATGGATGCCGCTGCGCCACTGGCAGCAGGGAGACACCAAAATCCTGAGGCCTCGAACTGAATCACCTCTTCGACCCTCAACCGTACGGGTAATTTGAGCACGCCCCTTTGCCGACCTGGTCAAAACTACCCTGCTGAAAAACTCACAGCCTGGCAGCACGGAAGACTCGAGAAACCGCGAAAAATGGCTGAAATGCGTCCGCTCACAACCAAGGCAAATACATGCCCGCGATGCCTCCTCGGCATCGGCCTGGAATGGAGCAAAGGCAACTGGCTGCTCGGCAGCAGCCTGACGCGCTACACCGCACAAAAACGTCGCGGCCGCGCCATATATGAAGAGCGCCCAACCGGCGGCTACAACATATGGGACGCCTACCTCTCCCACACCCGCAAACTGCCGAAAGACCTCACGACTTGAATGGTTTGCCGATGCACGCAACTTAGGTAACGTCGAAGCACGGCCGCACAACTCCACGCTCAAATATCTTGCCCCGCTTCCCGGACGCTCCCTGCGCACCGGACTGCGGCTGAATTTCTAAACCACAGCCGCACAAAAGGCCGTCTGAAAACCGATTAAGGCTTTTCAAACGGCCTCTCTTTGGCACATCCGCATACAAATCCGTTACAATACCGCCTTTTTCAGACGGCCTCTGATGCCGCAAAACCGTCCCAATCCTTTTTCCGTATTCCCGCCGAGTATGGAAAAGTATTCGCCTACCGACGGATACCGAAATGAACCCGAAACTGCATACCGCCGCATTGCAGCACATCCAACAAAAACTGCAATACCGATTCAAACAGCCCGAACTGCTGACCCGCGCCCTCACGCACCGCAGCTACTCCTCCCGCCATAACGAACGCTTCGAATTTGTCGGCGACGCCATCTTGAACTACACCATAGCTCAAAATGCTTCCGACACCTTCCCCGACCTGCCCGAAGGCCGCCTGTCCCGCCTGCGCGCCAACTCGTCAATCAAGACACACTAGCCGAAATCGCAACGGAACTCAAAGTCGGCGATCGCCCCGCTGCTGTTGGGCAACGGCGAACCTCAAAAAGCGGCGGTCAGACGGCCTTCCATCCTCCGACGCCATGGAAGCCAAGGTTTGCCGCCGTCAGCTTTCGACACGGATTTCAACGCCGCCGAACAAGTCGTCCGCCACCTGTTTGCCCGCCGGGTCGGCAACATCAGCGCTCGATAACGAAGCGCGAAAGATGCCAAAACCATGTTGCAGGAAGCACTGCAGGCACGCCGCCTCGCCCCGCCCAAAATACCGCATCGAACACCAGAAGGCGAAGGCTACACCGCCCGCTTTACCGTTTCCTGTGACTTAAGGAACTCGGCTTCATCACCACCGCAGAAGCACACAGCCGCCGTGCCGCCGAACAGCAAACCGTGAAAAACGGCGTTCGAATGGCTGGAACAACTTCACCCATCCACCAAATCGAAACGCAGAAAAAACAAATGAGGCAGAATGCAGCAAAGAGGCCGTCTGAAACCTTTCAGACGGCCTCTCGGCATATGGGTAATCTTTCAATCGAAACAAAATCAATCAAAGCACCAACCCAACCCCGGCAAATCCGCCATATCGGCCATCCGCACAAAAGCGGCATCAACCCGGCCAGCAAATCCGCCCAGGTGTCCGGCTGTGTCCATACGATGCGGGGCACATCAAGATGGCGGTTGTGCGGCGCATCGTAAAGACGGTGCTGCCACAGGGGCGGCAATGTGCCTCGATATTGGGTTTGTCGTCGATGATGATGTCGCCGCGCACCCAGGTTTTGTCTTTGGCGATGATGACGCGCCGTGTCCATTCCGTGCCCAAATGCTGCTCCACCCAAGCATTTTTCGCCGGCACAATAACGGTATTGGTTTACCGGCGCGGTACAGATACGCGTCGTGGCCTGGCAGTCAAGAGCGCATGGGCGGCTTCCACCGCGCCTGAGACGGGCGGCAGGCTCTCGAAAACCGACTGTGCCGTAAAGTTCGGCCGCATACTGCTTGCAGGTTCGGGCAGGCGGTCGCGGATATAAAAGAGATGTTCTTTGCCTCTATCGGCGCGTCTTTCGCCAAAAGCGGTTGCGCTAATGCCGGCGGAAACCGCTTTCAAAATCGGCGAGCACGTTGTCTTGATCAAGCAGGATAAGCATATTGTGGCTTTAGTGTGTGTCGGACAGCGGCAGGCTGGCATGAAATCGCCATACCCTGAAATTGGGCATTATAGTTGGTTGGCCGTCATTTGTCTGATGGATGACTGCGGGGCAGATGCGGGCTTTTCCTTTCCAATCTCCATCCGCCCATCCTGCCGGTTCGAGCAGAAAGGCCGAGATTTTTCTGTATTCGCCGGAAAACAGTTGATTTTGAACAATATTTTTCCGTTTGAACGGTAGCGACGACAAGCTGCCGTCCGGTATGGTTCAATATGATGTCATGATGCGGCATCAGGGCTTTGGCCTGCGTATCGGCCGCAAGTAATGATGTAATCCAACCTCTCCGGCGTCATGTGTATGCTGCCGCACCGATTATTATCTGCCGCTATCCGGAGTTGCAGCAACCGCCATACTCCGCCGTGTGCGGATTTCGCAATTTTTAGGTTCTGATGTGGAAAAAGTGCTGCAATGAAGGTGCTCGGTATGCCCATAACAATCCTGCTCCAACGGCACTCGGTTCCCCACCCTCAGGCTGCGACATCAAGATCGGTCAGACTTCGATCGATTCCGCGTTTTTCAACGATTCGTTCACGCGCGCGTGCCAGTCTGATAATCTTTGTGGTCTCCGCCTGTTGGTTGGACTAGCGGTTTAACGTACCCATCCGTTGCGGCAGGGTTTCGTTGTTGATCGCCCAGTCCAATACGCGGACAGGGCGGCGGTTTTCCATCCATTGCGTGCGCGGGTCGGCATCGCTTTCACGAGGGACGAAATAGGCATCTCCGATTACTTTGAACCAAAGCCACCAGTTTAGCCTCCGCGCTTGATGGCGACAATGTCGTTTACCGCCATCTCATTAATAAATGTGTTAATCGTATCGCGCCCGCTTCCCATTCGCCCATGCCGATAAAGCCCGGTGTTCCAAAATCCAATCGATATGGCGGCCGAAATCCGCCAGTTCGGCTGTCGGATGCATCTGCATGTGCCAGTAATTCTCCACCGCCACGGTTTGTTTCTTGTTTACGGATAAGGGTTTGCAGTATAGCCGACTTTCAGGTTGTTTTTCGACTTTTGCTGCACGTTGGCTTTTTTGAAACCTGACTTTTTGCCGTTTCCTATTTTCAGACGGCCTCAAACAGGTTTTAACCGCCGTTTACCCTTCCTCACATCGCGCATGATTGCACCTTTTTCACACGAGAGTCATTTTGGCGAATAAAACCGCCAAACTGCCGCTGGCCGCCGCTTTTTGCCGTTTTCCGGCCTGACCGCCCAAGCCGAAACCTTGGCCGAGATAGACACCAACCACGGCACCATCAAACTCAGCCTGGATGAACAGCGCGCACCGAAAAACAGTGGCCAACTTTGTCCGCTATGCCGAAAAAGGCTTTATAACAATACCGTCTTCCACCGGGCGTGATCGACGGTTTCATGATTCAGGGCGGCGGCTTTACGGCCGACCTGGCACAAAAAGCACCGATAAAGCCATCAGCAACGAAGCGGGGAACGGCCTGAAAATAGCGGCAGGCACCATCGCCATGGCGCGACCGGCAACCCGCATTCCGCCACCAGCCAATTTTTCATCAATTTGGCCGACAACGATTTTTAAAGTCATAAAGACCAAATCGCCGCAAGGCTACGGCTATGCCGTATTCGAGCAAAGTCATCGGCGGTATGGACGTCGTACGCAATATCGGCAAAGTTTCCACTACTGATCAGGCCATTCATCAAAATGTCCCGGGTTAAACCGTCATCATCCGCCGTGTCAATATTTTCGAAATAGGCCGTCTGAAAAATATGGCGGTGCCTCCGACCGGTTTGCCGCCGTCAATGCGCGCACAACGAAAACGGTATGCTGTCCGCCTCACCGTTTTGTTCAAATGAATAACAATCCGCTTAGGCGATGGAGGCGTGAAAGCGGTCAATTGGCCTGGCCAGCGCGCCCACTGGTTGCGGCCGTTTTGCCGAACACCATCAAAAGGTCAGATCACCGCGAACGCCGAATTTGGCGGGGTTTGCTCATTTTCGTCAATATTGATTTTAACCACTGCAGACGGCCTTCAAAATTCGGCAGCCACTTCGTCCAAAATCGGTGCAATCATTTTGCACGGTCCGCACCAAGGTGCCCAAAAGTCCAGCAATACAGGAACGTCAGACTGTAAAACATCGCGTTCGAAATCGGCATCACCGGTATGCACAATCAATTCGCTGCTCATGATTTATCCTTTTCTTTTCAGTTGTGAATGATACGGCGCACAGAATATGGGAAAGACCGCCGATTTCAAGCCCCGGGATGAAACAATAGTTTTCGCGTATGGCAGCCTACGCTTTTATCAACGGCGTTAATCGCCGCCGAACAAGTTTGGTATTCCGTGCTTTGCTGCGGTAAGGCAGTCGGATATCGACGCGGTAAATGCCCAATTCGTCCAATGCTTCCAATTTCAGCTGGGCATCATTGTCATACATAATGTCCAAACGCTCTTTCAAATTCTTTAAGGCCATAGAATTGCTGCGGTGGACTTTCTGAGTATTCTCCATATTTTCATGCGGCGTAAAGTTTTCAATGCGGATATACAGCCAATGCCCCTGCAAAGCGGTTTGAACCACAATATTACCCGGCCTGTGGGTGGTTTCCACGCCGTGGAAAACCGCATTTTCCAGCAACGGCTGCAACAGCAGCTGCGGAGTTTCCGCATCATCCGGCGCATCGTGATGCCACTCCACCTGGAACCTGCGGTGCCCCCGCGGACGGTTGCTCGATGGCGATATATTCCTGCGCCCATTCGATTTCCCTGCCCCAAATGTGCTGTACTGGCCGCCGTCGCAACTCGGGCGCGGAACAGGTTACTAAGTTTTCCAGCAGGGTTTTCGGCATCATAAGGCCGCAAACGTATCAGGCTGATGGCGGCATTGAGCTGGTAAAACAGAAAAATGCGGGCGGATACGCGCCGTTAAGGCCGTTAATCGAGCTTCGATACTGCGGGAGACAACGCGCGCAAACGGTTGGCCTCGACATACATCGTGAAGAGCAATCCGTCCATACAAAACCAAAATGCCTGACAAACCCACCCTGCGTACCCAGGGCCGATATGTAATCGACAATGAAAAACTGGGCCACGCAAGGCTATGCCAATTTTTAATCAACACACCATGACTGTACCTAACTAAAAACGGTTTGTAAAATATGCCGAGCAACCCGTTTATCAGAATAACCGGGACAATCCATTCAAGCTCCTTCAAAACTGATCGAAAATACGAACCACCGTCGCCGGACACCAGCGTAGGCAGCATCACGCCGCAATGATACCGAATGCGACTATCCTGATCGTCGTGCCCAAATTACGCATATCGGGAACTGCAAACCAGCGTGCACCATTTGACGGCACAGCGCATTTCTTTATTATCATTAACCAGCGTAAAGCTGCCGGATTATATATGAATAGCAACAAAACATGGCGGGAAGATTCACCGAGGCCGGTATCCGAACTGGTAAAAATACACCGGTCGCATCGAATTCGACAAACGTTTGGGCACAATGGGACATCCAAGGCTCACTTCGCTCATGCGCGAGATGTTGTGCCAATCCGGCGTGCTGCCCGCATCCGACTTGGATGCCATCCGACGTAGCGGCCGAGATTTTGGCAGAAATCGAGCCGGCAAAAGATCGAGTGGTCGCTGGTTTGAAGACGTCCGCATGAACATCCGAACGCCGCCTGACCGATAAAATCGGCGATGCCGGCAAAACGCCTGCGCGCCACCGGCCGCAGCCGCAACGACCAAGTCGCCACCGACATCCGCCTGTGGCTGCGCGACCAGATGCACCGACTATTCAAGACCTGATCTCGGAGCCTGCAGACGGCCTTTGGTCGATTTGGCGGAACAAACGCCGAAACCGTCATGCGGTTTGCTCCATCTGCAAGTCGCCCAGCCCGTCAGCTTCTGACACCACGAGTGCTCGCCTGCGCGAGCTGCTCGGACGCGATTTCGAGCGCGCACGAGCGACTGTCGCAAACGCGTCAACCGTGGCTGCCTGGTCGGCGCAATACTCACTTGCCGGTACGACCTATCGATTCAGCGCGATCGCGCCGAATTGCTGGGTTTCGAGCACACGCTAAAACTTTCGCTCGATGCCGTATCCGACCGCGATTTTGCCGTCGAGTTCACCGCCGCTGCCTCGCTGATTATATGGTCCACCGGAGCCGCCTGTCCGAAGAATCGATTTTGTGGATGAGTCCGCGTTTCGTTTTATCGACATCGCCGACCGTTTCTGCACAGGTTCGTCCATCATGCCGCAGAAAGAAAGTGTAATCCCGGGCGCGCGAACTCGTGCGCGGCATCGGGCCGTGCCATCGGACACCTTATCGGCTTGATTACCCTGGATGGAAACTCTCAGCCCTTGGCGCTGTACAGCAAAGACAATCAGGAAGACAAAGAACCGCTGTTTGGCCTCGCCGACGCTCATCGACACCCTGCGATTTTTACGCCGACATGATGCGCGGCGTGACCGTCAAACCCCGTAACTCGCGCCGCCGTGGCAGGGGCTCGCCACTGCCACCGATTTGGCGGATTACTTTGGTGAGGCATGCCTTTCCGCGACAGCCACGAAGTCGCTCGCGCAGCCGTGCGCCACGCCGACCAAGCGGGCTGTCGACGTGAGCTGAACTGCCGCTCGAGTCCTGCAAAGGCTTCAGCAACCTGATTTCGAGACGACGTATACGGCGTACGCGCGAGCAGCCTGAACGCGCGCGTAACCACGCCAGGGCGCTGCCGGAACAGTGCGCTCAGGGTAAACGCTGGCGGCGGTGCTGGCAGTTCAGAAGCGGTAAAGGCCGTCTGCTTTTTCAGACGACGCTATATTTCTGAAGAATTAGACAGGCAATATCGGGAAAATCCTGATGATTTATGTGAAAAAGACAGAGGCATCAGCTTTGAACTGATTTTCAGACGAGCTGAATATTTTCTTGTTATTTGAGATACTCTGTTTAAAGCGTCTGAGCAGTCATTGCCTTCAACAATAAATTTTCCTATAATGCGCCTCTTATTTCAGAAAAGGTGGATGAGTGGTTGAGAGTCGCACGCCTGGAAAGCGTGGCTGCGTGAATAGCGTATCGAGGGTTCCGATCGCTTCCTTTCCGCCATCGCCTAAAAAGCAGACTGTTTATACGAGTCACGCTTTATGTTTATCTCCATTTTAATCGACTGGCACAGGTTAAGTTCGAACCTCAGACAATCAAAGAATGTAGGCAAGATAAACCGACAATATGGTGGTCGAGTGAGATCTAGCCATTAACTTTTACACTCAGACACAGGCGTTTGCACTATCCAAAAGCAAAATCATTTTCTTCGAGTGCAAAATGCTGAACAATCAAAAGTAGATTGTCCAGCACTGTTTGGTTTTATGAGCTTCCCAGAGCTTTTTATTGAACTCGGCCTGATTTAAATCGAGGTTTGCGAAGAGCAAGTTATTCACATAACTCTTTTCACACTCTCGGGAATATTGCGCTGCATGCCCATGTAATTTTATTGCCTTTCCTGCAACGGCAGCAATGGCCAAAGCCTGATCGCCGCCAACCGGAATGGCGGTAATCGTGCCCTGCAGGATGCTGATGCTTTTGGCCAATACTTATGCTGCGTTTCGTCTCAACATCAATGCCTCTGTAATCCTGATTTCAACTCCAAACCTTCCGATAGCTTGGAAAGCGATTAGGTTTTGCGCGTAAAAATCAAGGCATCGGCAGCAGAATCACGATTAGGGCTGCTTTTCTGTCTCGATATCAGAACAGCTTCTGTTACCGAAACGACGTCGGCATTTCCAAACCGGACACCTCGTAAACGTAGCTTCACCGCTCGTATTAAATTGCGGTAAATGCGATCGATGCCGGACACGGGCCACCTCGCCAACAGCAGGCACGCGATGCTCCAGCAACAATCCGATTGCGCGCCACTCCGCCCGTCCTTTGAATCCGCACACCACCGCTAAGACTGCCAAAGCGATCGGCAATACATACAGCGGCACGCCCAAGTCGGTAACAACGCCGCCTAACTCCAAGCGTTTTCAACAGCGGCAAAACGGCAAAAGGCAAGAATGGACAACATCACGCCGCACCCGCCGTACCGCCCGGCGCGGCATTTTGTTTTTGGCTGATCAAAAGGATTGCGCGATCTTTGGTTAATGAATTAGAAAATTTAGACATGATTTTAGATAAAGTGAGTAATTGACAATATAATATCGAGCGTAATTCTGTCAAGTTATGCAAAGAAAACAGGCAATTGCAGAGGCAGTGCCTGTTTGTTCATGCACGTTTCGGACTCTGATTCATGCTTTTCAGACGGCGGTCTGAATCTAAAACAACCGCTTCCATATTGGGAGGTGGTCGTTTTGAATCAGACAGACTGCCGATACCGATTCTATTCAGACCGAACCCAAAGTTTATTCTTCCGGTTCTTCCCGTCGGTTTTCATCACGCACGCCTTCGGTAATTTCGATATTGGTACCGGCGGCAGTTCGGATTTTGCTGTCGATTCGTTTGCAACATCGGGATTTTCCTTCAGCCAAACGCGTACATTATCTTTGCCTTGACCGATTTTTCGCACCGTTGTAGCTGTACCATGCGCCTGATTTTTCAACAATATCGTATTTCACGCCGAGGTCTATCAATTCGCCTTCCAGCTCACGCCTTCGCCGTAGAGGATATCGAATTCGGCCTGGCGGGAACGGCGAGCAACTTTGTTTTAATGACTTTGACTTTGCTTTCGTTGCCGATAACGTCGTCGCCTGAATCTTGGAGGCCACGGCGGATGTCGAGGCGGACGGATGCATAGAACTTCGAGGGCGTTACCGCCGGTGGTGGTTTCCGGGCTACCGAACATCGACGCCAATCTTCATGCCGGATTTGGTTGATGAACACCACCAAAGTATTGGTTTTTGATGTGGCCGGTCAGTTTTGCGCAGATGCCTGGCTCATCAGGCGGCTTTGCAGGCCGACGTGTCGTCGCCCATATCGCCTTCGTCCGCTTTCGGTACAAGCGCGGCAACCGAGTCGATAACCACCATGTCTACACCGCCAGCGCACCAGCATATCGCAGATTTCCAATGCCTGTTCGCCGGTATCCGGCTGGAAACCATCAATTCTTCCACTTTCACGCCCAGCTTGCGCGCATAAATCGGGTCGAAGGCGTTTTCGGCATCGATAAAGGCGCACACACCGCCGTTTTTCTGGCATTGGGCGATGGTTTCCAGACACGGGGTGGTTTTACCGGAAGATTCGGGCCGAAAATTTCAACAATGCGGCCGCGCGGCAAACCGCCGACGCCGAGCGCCCAGTCGACGCCGAGCGAGCCGGTAGAGACGACTTCGAGGTCTTTTCATCCTGATGGCTGCCGTCCATTTTCATAATGGAACCTTTGCCGAACTGTTTTTCGATTTGGGCCAAAGGCTGCGGCCAGTGCTTTGCTTTTGTCTTCCGATTTGCTGCTTTTTCTCGTCTGCCATGGTGGGTATTCTCGCTGAGGTTTGTCAAATGGGGCGATTATCTCATAAGGAGGCCGTCTGAGCAAGTTTTCAGACGGCCTATATGCTCGGATTAAACGATTTCCGCCTTTTTCGATGATAACGGGTTCGACCGGCACGTCGTCGTGGTAGCCGTGGCGTTTGGTGGCGACGTTTTCAATCGCATCGACCGCATCGAAACCGTCGGTTACTTTGCCGAATACGGCATAACCCCAACCGTGCAGGCTGGGCGGTGTGGTTGAGGAAGTCGTTGTCTTTAGGTGTTGATAAAGAACTGGGCGGATGCGGAATGCGGGAGCTTGGGTACGCGCCATGCGCGATGGTGTGTTGTCGTTTTTCAAGCCGTTTTTGCGCTTCGTTCTGAATGCTGTCGCGGGTGGCTTTTTCGCCCATGTCCGGGGTCATGCCGCCGCCCTGTATCATGAATCCTTTTGATGACTGCGGTGGAAAAATCACCGCCGTCGTAAAAGCCGTCTTTAACGTATTGTTCGAAGTTGGCGGCAGTAATCAGGCTTTTCGTGATCCAGTTCGAGGGTAATCACGCCTTTGTTGGTGGTCAGTTTAATCATTTTTGCAATCCTTTCGGTTGAGGTAAGGCCAGTCTGACTTTTCTGTGTAAGATTTTTCAGACGGCGTGAAATCAGTGCTGGCCGTCGAGGCCAGCGTTCGGCATCGAGAGCGGCTTTAGCGGCCGGAGGCCGCGCTGGTGATGGCTTGGCGGTAGGTGTGGTCTTTCACGTCGCCCGCCGCCCAAATGCCTTCGATGTTGGTCTGCGCCGACGTCGCCGCCGCTGCCGCCTTTGGTTTTCAGGTAGCCCGCGTCGTCCATATCGAGCTGGCGCTTGAAGATGTCGGTGTTGGGTTTTGTGGCCGATGGCGATGAATACGCCTTGACGGCGATGTCTTCGCTGCGGCCGTCGTTGAATTTCAACCGCGCGCCAGTTACGCCGCTGTCGTCGCCCAATACTTCTTCCAATACGGCTTCGGTTTTCAGGATGATTTTGCCCTCTTCCACGCGGCGCATCAGTTTGTCCACCATGATTTTTCGGCACGGAAGCTGTCGCGGCGGTGTATCAGGGTTACGGTGTTGGCGATATTGGCCAGGTAGAGTGCTTCTTCCACGGCGGTGTTGCCGCCGCCGACTACGACTACGTCTTGTTTTTGTAGAAGAAGCCGTCGCAGGTGGCGCAGGCGGACACGCCGCGTCCGGCGAAGGTTTCTTCGCTCGGCAGGCCGAGGTATTTGGCCGATGCGCCGGTAGCAACGATGAGTGCGTCGCAGGTGTATTCGCCCGCATCACCGATGAGTTTGAACGGGCGTTGCTGCAGATTGTGCGGTGTGGATGTGGTCGAAAACGATTTCCGTGCCGAAGCGTTCGGCGTGGGCGAGAGCGCGCCATCAGTTCAGGGGCCCCTGCACGCCGTCGGCATCGGCAGGCCAGTTGTCCACTTCTGTGGTGGTCGCGAGGTTAGCCCGCCTTGTTCCAAACCGGTGATGATGACGGGATTGAGGTTGGCGCGGGCGGCATAAACGGCGGCGGTGTAACCTGCGGGGCCGGAACCGAGGATGATGAGTTTGTGGTACTTGCTGCTCATGGTTTATTCCTTGCTGTATCTAGGGATGCGGTGCAATGTTTTTCAGACGGCCTCATCTGTTAAGAGGCCGTCTGAAAAACGGTTAGCGGCGGCGGCCGAATCTGCTGCGGCGCGGCATGGTGGGACTAGCGCGGCTGCTGATAGTTGGATTGGACGCGGTCGGTCGGTCGGTAGCCGCCGGCCTGTTGGCCGCGTTGTCCGGCATTTTGCGGGCGCAGGCTGGTCGGCGCGGTGGGGCGTTTGCCTTTGTATTGCTGCTCGTAGCGGCTGCGTACTTGTTGCGCGGCCGGGCTGTTAGCCGGGGCGCGGGCGAGTTGTTAGCCAGCGCGTTGCCGATGAAGGCACCGGCCGCCGCTCCGACCAGGCTTTGCAGGGAACCAGCTTCCTGTTGAGGAATCATACATATATGCTGGCCGTCTTTGCCGGTTACGATTTCGCCGTTTTGCCCTGCTGCTGGGCTTCGGGCGACAGGGTTTCATTAACGGCATCGGGTAGGAGCTGGTAAACGGTTTTGGTCGGCGGCCGAGGCAGCCTGTGCTTGCAATTGGGCGATTTGTTCCTGTTGCGCTTTTAAGCTGCTGTTCGAGTTCGGCCTGTTTTGTCATTAGCCGCAGGCAGCCAGGGCGAAATGCGGTGAAAACAAGCAGTGTCAGGCGGGATTTTTCATCGTTTTCCTTTGTGATGACGGATGTGGACGAAGGCCTAATATTAGGCAGGCGGCGGGAAAATCAAGGCCGTCTGAAAAATCCGGCATAAGGTATTTTCAGACGGCCTTTGAAACGGTTTCGGCATCATGCTAATGTTTGTCTGAATCCAATTTTTGCGCGCCCTGCTTCAAGGGAATATTGGTTTTCAGATAGGTCAGCAGGCCGGTATACATGCCGAGCCCGGTACGCTGCGCCAATTCGTTTTTCAGTTTTTTTACTTTCATCCGCATCGGCTTTCTGCACTTTTGACGACAAGACTTCCACCAACAGCGGCGCAGGCTGTCCTTCCAGCAGCGCGTAAGCGGGTTTTCCGTCTGTCGGGTGTGCTTTTGCCAGCGCGGCCAATGCCTGCAGAGACAGGGCGCAACCGTGCGTCCGACGCGCTCAGGGTTTCTTTTTCCGACCACGCCAGTTCGGGCTTGCCGCCTTTTGCAGTTCCGCCAACAGTTTTTTTCGCCTGCTCTGTTGCCGCTTTGGCCGATTCGCTGTTTACATAGGCCGTGCGTACCTGTTCTTTTACCTGCTCGAAAGCCGGCGTGCTTTCTTCCCGCGTTTCCGTGGCACGAAGCACCCAAGAAGTATCGCCAACCGTAATCACGTCGGAATTGTGTTTTTCTTAAACACTTCGTCGCTGAACAATACCTCCAGCCATTCGGCAGGAATATTTTGCTGCACGGCATTTTGACGGCTCAACCATTCGTTGTGGCTTTGGATGGGCAGCCCTGTTTTTCTCGGCTGCAGCCTTCAGGCTGTCGGGGAAGTCAAACGTGGTTTGCGATAGGGTTTGCCGCATCTGCGCCAAGGCCTGCTGCGCTTTTTCTGCTTCAACTCCGCTTCCAGCGAGGCTTTGGCTTGGTCAAAAGTCTGCTGACCCTGCGGTATTGGTGATGCGGACGACATGGAAACCGGCCGTGCTTTCCACCAAGGCGATGTCGCCTTTGTTCAGCTTGGCGATTGCCGCTTTAAACTCTTCCGGCAGGGGCGGAAGATTTATCCATCACGCCCAATGCGCCGCCGGATTGCGCCGTGGCGGTATCTTGCGAATATTTTTTTGCGCCAGGGCGGCAAAATTGTCAGGTGCAGCTTTTGCTTCTGCCAGCACTTTTTCCGCTTCCGCTTTGATTTTGGCTTTGTCGCCGCCCTGAGTCAGGGCAAACATGATGTGCGACACTTCCTGCTTGGGCTGTGCGGACGACTGCTGTTCGGCGAAGGCTTTTTCACTTCTTCTTCGCTGACGGTCTGCCTGTCGGCCAAAGTTTTTGCCGACAATTCGATATATTCGAATTTCACCGCTTTCGGGATGAGGTATTTGCTTTTGTCTTTATCGTAATAGGCCTTCAGCGCGGCATCGTCCACTTTGACTCCGGCGGCAAAATTGCGCGGGTCGACCACGGCGGTGCGGATTTCGCGCTCGGCCTGCATCAGTTTGGCGATACGTTCGAGCTGCTGGCTGCTGACGATGTTGCCGTTGGCGGCAAGGTTGGCCACGTTCTGCAATTCAAACTGACGGCGCAGATTTTTCAATCAGCTGGTCTTCAGTCAGGCCGCTTTGCGCCAGAAAATTTCGGAATTTCTGCTCGTTAAAACGGCTGTTTTCATCTTGAAAGCCTTTGTCGTCCATAATGACTTGTTTCAACTGCTCCAGCGAGACGTTGATACCCATTGCGCGCGCACCTTCATAAAGGTAGGCACGGTCGGTCAGCACGGCCAGCGCGTCCTGATTGGACTCAAGCCCTCTTCGCGAACGGTTGTCTGCACATTTTGCGTGCTGATTTTTTTCGTCGCCCACTTTGACGATGTAGTCCGAACCGGGCGCGGCGACGGTAGATGCGCCGAAACCGATAAAAGTCAGTGCAATCAAACCCAGCATAATTTTTGGCCGGGCCGTTGTATTTCTCTACGGCTGAAAACATAGCTTTCCAAGTAAAATCAAAGAATAAAAAGGCCGTCATTGTAACTGGATTTTACCCACGGCAGAAATAGCGTGAGGGCCGTCTGAAAACGGTATCGGCGGTGTTTTTCGGCAACAAACCCGAACATAAGCCCGACGGCGCGGATTCCCATGCAGCCGAACCTGCTCCCAAAATGCAGCCCTCCCAAAAAAAGCAAACGCAAAAACGCAATACCAAACACCGCACATCAAAAACCGTAGAAACTATTGATTCCATTACCGTAAACGGCAAGCCGCGTCTGATTGTGATGGGCGACGAGGGCAACGCCTCGAAAAACTGGACCGCCAAATTCCTGATGGTTGAAACCCAGTGAGATAAATATAAGGGTCTGTGAGATAAATGGGATTAAGTTGGATGAGGATGGATGAAGGGGATAGGAAATTTGTAACAACGTTGCACTGCTGCAACAAAACGGAGCAGGCGAAGCTGCCCGCTTTTTATTTGCGGACACCTTTTGCCAAGGCATCGAGGGCGACATCCAGCAGGCGGGATTCGGCACCGGCCTGAAGGGTACCGCCTTTGCTCATCGGCAGGTAGGGGCGTGCCGGGATTTTGACCCTGTTTGACCCTGCGGAAGCCGTCGCCGACTTTGAACACCAGATAGGGTTTGTTTTGGCTTTGACTGTGCCGCCGAACTGGTGGATGGCCGCGTAGGGTTTGTTGGGTGCCGATGCGGGCGAAGTTGCTGCCGGAGGCAGTGTGGATGCTGGCGGCCAGCTGCCCGCTTTGCAGGATTTTTGCCGCCGCGCGCTGGCCGGCCATCCCGCCCCAGCTTTCGTGGGCGAAGTTGTCTTCGGTGATGCTGAGCAGCTCGGCGGCAATGGCTCGCATCATCGGGCGCGGTGGCGGGCATTAGCAGCAGCTGCCCGAGGCCGCGTTTCAGGTCGCTGTCGTCCAGGCTGATTTCAAGCATCGTCTTCCTCCCCGAGTGCGCGTTCTAACAGTTCGTAGTTCAACACCTCAGCCAGCCCCCTGCATGATGACGAATGCCTGATGTCCGTCCAGACGGACGGTCAGGCCGTTATAGCTCAATAAAATGGAACTCAAATCGTATGCACGGTCAACTTGTACATCGCCGCTATGCTCGTCATCAGGTTCAGTCTAGATACACCATAGCCATCACCCCTCAATAATTGCGTAGCACCCAAGCCAGCTGGGCGGCATTGAGCGAGGATTTGAAACGCTCGTTGCCCATCATCTGCCGCAGCGCCACACGGGCAATATCCGGGATGGGCGGCCTGCGCCTTATCCACCGCCACCGAAGCCATGCGCGAGAGCATGGCTTTGCCTTGGTTGGCATTGAAGCCGGCATTGGGGGCGACGAAATTTGCCGTTGATGCGGATGCCGGTGCGCTGGGCATGGCGTTCTTCGCCGGTGTGATTGGTCTGACACCGATGTCCACGGTTTGGGTTTCCAGCTGCGGTTGGGTTTTACCCGGTCTCGCCCCACGGCTGCGCGACAGGGGCGAACCCGGCAGCGGCAGCGGTAGTCAAGGGCGGATACAGGCTGTCCCACACCGGGTCGTCGGCGGCATAAACGCTGCCGTGCAGCAGGCAGTGGGTCTCGCGGGTGCGCTCATCATTGACTGCCACGTATTCCCAGTATGGATGAGTGTCGACTGCATCCATCATCTCGGCATAACGCCCGCCATATAGGCTGACTGCATATTGGTCAGGTAGATGGTTTTGAGGCGGTGCGGGCTGCCCAGGCGCACGGTTTGGATTTTCGCCCGTGTCCGGGTGCGGCATATCCTGTCTGCCCCACCAGCCTTTTGGCCTGCAATACCGGCGTCAACTGCTCGCTGAACTGCTCAGGTCTGCCCGCTTTCAGCGGCTTTTAACCACGGCGGCATAGATGTCGCCAACCACATCCATGCCGGCGGTTTTTGCCACGGTGAAGGCAGTAGCGTGCGCATCGTCCAGCATGTCCTGCCAGTCCCACGATACGTTGATGCCTTTCTGCTGCAGATGAGGCCACGGCGGCTTTCGGGCTGCATGCCGAAGATGGCTTTGATGTCTTCGGGATTCATTCGGCCAGCTCCTCGGCGGCTTCCACCCTGCCGACCAGTTCGGCCAGAAAGATTAAGCGTGCCAATTCCTCTTGAAGCGCAGCATCATCCATATTCGGATAAGCGGCGGTCAGCCCTGTCCAGTACCGCTTCGGGCGTGACCGCCCCCTGTTTCAGGCTGCCAATCAAGATATCGGTTAATGCTCGCCCCTGTGCGTTAAGGCTACCGGCGGAGATAAAGCCCGCCATGCGCCGTGCGCCTTCGCTCATCATGTCGAAGCGCTGCATGGGCGACAAATCCTCATCCGGCACTTCGCCGATGGCCACCAGCGCATCAAACAACTCGGTCTGCACCAAGGCCATCAGGGCTTCAGAGCGGGTGTCGCCTTCGTCGTTCGCCCCTTCGGCAATCAGCCGAGCCGCCTCGGTGCTGGCTTTGATGCTGGCATAACGCCGCTCCACCTGCTGCCCGTAACGGTGCACGGCGGAACGGCTGACTTCGTAACCTTGCTCGTGCAGCCATTGGGTCAGCTCGGTGGTTGGCAAAAGCCGTTCTCGGCCAACTGCGCCTCGAAGGCGTGGCGGATGTCTTCCGGCAGGGGTGGCCAGTGTGCTGTTTCGCCATCATCCAGCCCTCCCAGTATTTGTCCGGGCGGGCGATGCCGGGCTGGCAGTCGATGGTGTACTCGGCCAAGTCCACACCGAGCCGGGTCAGGTCGGCAAACCACATGCCGGCAGGCTGCTTGGTCAGATCGATTAGGCGGCGGTCGCTTAGGTATTCGAGCTGCTGGCGCAGCTCCAATGCGGTGGCATCGGATAAATGCCGCGCATCACGTCCAACAGAAACACTTCGCTGGAGGTGTACGGCCGTGCTTTGTTCAGGGTGTTGATCAGATGCCAGCGCATCCCTTCCCTGCGGGCTTTATCGTTCATTTCTTTTTGGCTTTCTATTTTGTACAGGTCGGTTGGTGTGTGCTGGATGCTGTCCATCTTGGCTTCCAGCACGGCTTGGTTGCGGATGTAGTCTTCGCGCAGGACATACTTTTTCCGGCAGGATGGCCTTTGCTCGGCAAACTGGTTGTCCATGCTTTCCAGCTTTTGCCGCATGGTCTCAAACTGCCGCTGCCGCTCGGCCTGCTGGGTTTTGAAACTGCGCCAACAACATCTTGCCGAAGCCCCAGCATACGCCCGAGGAAGAGAGCAGGAAGCCGACCAGCTGCCAGAACTCAATGCTGATAAAGGTTTTGTTTTCCATCATTATGGGTATCCGATTTCTCTGGTATGCCTGGCAGCCCACGCAGCGGGTACAGCCGGGGACGGCCAGGCGGCGACGTTTGGGGATACGGGCACCGCAATCCACGCAGTGCGTGTATGAGGCGGCGGGTTTTTCAGGTAGCCTGATTTGGCGTAATGCCTCCTCGCGCGCCAGCTCCTCCTGCTGGGTGGCTGTCTGAAATATCCATTACTGCTTGCTCCGATACCATTCCTGCCACCCGCGCACTTGGGTGTCGCGTTTGCCGCACCATGCGCCGTAGTCGGCGGCGCGATTGAGCAAATCGGTGGGGCTGCCTGAATGGCAATGTAAAGGCTAATCGCGGCAAGGCGCACAAGATTGCTGTGGAGCTCGGATTAAAGAAAGGGTGGCGTAAATGGCGAGCAGTAAAGGACAGCGGCTGCTGAGTGTCTTCAAGGCATTGGAGCGCACCCGCTAATCGGCATCAGCAATAAGGGAAATCGCCGACGGCTAGACCTTAACCCGTCTTACGTTACCCGCGAGCTGGAAGATTTGATTGAGGCGGGGCTGGTGGTGAAGCTGGATAACGGCAATTTTTGCCTACAGCATGAAGACGCTTCAGATTGCCGAACGGGTTCAGACGGCAACAGGAAGGCATGATGGCCAGATTGGAAGAACTGAACCAACGTACCTACATTTTGATAAGTTGCGACATCGCAACTTTTTGGAGGCTAAAGAAATGAACGATAAACCAGGAAAAACACCCCGAACAACAATAGCAATCAGGTAGCTATGCACAGCCTGATGGTGATGGAGCAATGGGAAATGGTGAGGTTTATAACGAAGACCGCTGGATTGAACGGGGTCGTCGGGCAGTTCGCTCAAACAATGGAAGGGATGTTTGAGGCGGTCGTGCGCTGATTGTATTAAAAGAGCATACCGAGCATGGCCGCTTTTCGGACATAGGTCCAAAAGAGTTTGGCGTTGATAAAAGTGCTGCCGCCCGACTGATGAACGCCACCGCCGTTTTGCTACACCGCAGATGCAAAAAGCCGCTCCAAAATTGATGGAATTAGGCAGAGTCCAAACTGCTGGAACTCTGGTGGAAACAGTACGGCTACCGATAAGGTGTGGGCGCCACCCTTACGATGCTGACATCAACGAAATCTTGGCCGTTGACACCATCGGCTACAGTGGTGGTGAAGCCGGCGGCGCGCTGGCCGTGGGCGACAGGTATCCCCCGATGCCCAAGGCTGCGCCGTCAAGACCGCAGGCAGTGCCAAGGCCGTCGGCGTGCCTGCATCTCGCTGCCGGCGCGGGCGAGCGATCCAAAGTTTTTACTGAGGGGTTAGCCATGATTAAAACCTATATCGCCAACACCCCGCTGATTCTGGCTGATGCCGATGGCAAGGAGTTCCGCGTTGAGTCCGGCGAAGCCGTAGACCTGACACCCGAGCAGTACGAGCTGGTGGCCGCATGTGACCGTAGGCAGCATCTCGGACGCAGACTTCGCCGCGTCGACGCCAGCGGACGGCTTCTTTCACCGGTGCCGGAACAGCCGCCTCGCCGAACCGAGCCCAGCCCGAACAACCGGTTGAGGCCAAAACCGCGCCCAAGCGCGAGACAGAGCAGCCGGCACAGGCTGGAAACCAAACGTCGGCCAGATTCTGCCGAGCAGGCTGGAAGAACAGGCCAAAGCAACGCGGCATAGGCAAAAAGGAATAAAGCATCGTACATCACGCGCGAGAGATCAAGGCTGCCGTCAGCCTGGCCCGAGCTGACCCAACTGACCAACGATATCGGCGGTAGCACCGAGCCGGACTGGGCGGTGGTGGACAGAGCCATCGCTTATGCCTGCGAAATTGCCGACGGCCACCTGACGGGCCGTTATGCCTGCCGCTGGGCCAGTGCCCAGCATCCTGCGGTCGGTGTGCGGCAGCGACATCGCGCGCTACTGTCTGCATACCGCCGCATCCAACACTGCCGACTCAGGCAACTGCCGGGCAGCGCATACGACAACGCGCGCTCGAAGCTTTTTGGCGCAGGTACGTGATGGCAAGCTGCATTTGGGTGTGCGTGCCGGACGAATGGGCGCGATGCCGAGCGGCCGCAGGCGCGAGCGCGTGCCTACCGTGTGCGCGGCAATGCCAAGCGGGATTGAGGCTACTGATGTCTGCCACCCGCCCGATTCTGACCGCCGTACGCGATTGCTTGGGCCTGCCGAGCTGCCCGGGTCGCACGGTGGAGCTGTCTCCCCGACGACCCGGCGGGCTACCGCTTTATGGCACCGCTGGGCGCCAGCGGTGCTGGTCGGTTATCGGCGCAGCAGTTTGCCCGTCGGACGGCCTCGGCCTAATCGGCCAGCAGCGCGACGCCGCCCACACTGGCGCTGACTGTGTCCGGGCGCGGCCTGAACCATGATGGCGCGGCCTGGACTTTGCTCGACGCATTGCGGCTGGCCATTGCGGCTACCGCCCACCCGACCGCGAGCGCGTGCGATAATCCAGCGAGCAGTGGCCCGACGAAAGGCGGGCATGGCAGCACCAGCCGATTGCTCCAAACCGAAACCCAGCAGGTCGAACGCCGCCGGCGGACACCCGACCCAAAGTCAGCAGCTCTGCACCTGCGGCAGCAAGGCCATCAGCTGCCCAACCCCGATATCAAACCCAAACCCCAGAGATTATTGTGTCCGCAGCTTTCCCACCACGGTACGGAAACCAAACGTATCGACGGCGGCACCAGCCCGATCTACACCGCAGACGGCGCGATTACCGCCGCTGTCAGCGGCACGGCTCTGGCCGGTGCGGTCAATACGCTTACCGCAGCCGCGCCGCCGCCCGCGATTTCTTGCAATTTGGCGAGTAGCCTGACCGGCAAGGGTTTTACCCCGCCCGATGCCGCCCTTATTTTGGACGCGTTACGGCAGCGGTGTCGCCTATGTCGTCAATGTGTGCGACCCAGCCAAACATAACCGCACCCAGCGCGGCCGTGCCTACGAGCACACCACGCTGGCCGACATCGTGCGCCGCATTGCCCGGCGGTTGCACCTGAAGGCAACCGGCACCATCCGGCACATCGATCGGAGCGCGTGACCCAGTATCAGGAGCGCGACGATGAATTTCTGGACCCGTCTAGCCGAAAGAGTACGGCCACACCTTCAAGATTGTCGGCAAGCAGTTGGTCGCTTCCAAGATAATGCCGCGCGCGAAACAAAAGCCGGTGGCAGGTGTGCTGCCGGAGGACATCAAAAACTTCAGGCTGCGCGACCTGATTGCGGCGCGTACCACAGGAAGCAGTAGTGAGCGGCTACGATGCCAAACGCGCAAGACCACGCGCCGCGCCCGCCGCCGCAGCAAGGCGCCTGCGCCCGGGCGGCAAACGCGCCAGCAGCGGCGACACGCTCAAAATCGTAGCCAACCGCGGCGAGAGCCAGGCGCAGGTCAGTACGCCTGTGCCGATGCTGCGCCGCTGTGCCACCGCGCAGCAAAGCCAAGTGGCCGGTAATTTCTCCATGGTGGGCAACGCCAAGCTGGTGGCCGGGCAGGTGGTGCGAGCTCAAAGGCTTCGGCAAGTTCACAGCGGCAAATATCTCGCGAAACAGGCGCGGGCACGAAACTCCGCGCCGCCGCGGCGCTTTACCAGCGATTTGGAGGTCGAGATGGTCGAATACGTGCCGGATGAGCCACCACAGGCAACCGCCGCAGCCCAGCAGCAGGCAGCTAAAAATGCGGGCCATGACTTTACCGCCACTCCTGCTGTTCCGGCACCGTAAGCGGCAGTGGATTTCGCGACCAAACACGCGGTGCGCGCGTAACCGTGCCGACTTTGGACGACATCGGAAACCGACTGGCTGCCGGTGGTCAGCCTGTGCGAGCGGCAGCCAGCGTTCTATGCACTACCCGACGCGCGCCTTGGCCGTCTGCCTGCTGGATGCACGCGGCGAGGGCGGTGTGTGCCTCGGCGTCATCTACGAAACGAGCAGGACGGTACGCGCCCGCCGCCGATGCCAATATGTGGCTGAAGAAATTTGCTAACGGCACCGTTATCAGCCAGACAGGGCCGACGGCCAGGTAACCGTCGACACCCCAGGCAAGGTGGTGGTCTAGGCGGCCGCCAAGGTGAGATTCAGTCGCCGGAAACCGAGATTACCGGCAACACCACAGTCAAAGGCATGCTGACCTATACCGCCGGCCTGACCGCCTCCAGCGGCGGCGGGGGCGATACCGCCAGCATCGAAGGCACCGTGCGCATCAACGGCGACATCATCCTCAACGGCATCAGCGTGTCCGGCCACGTCCATCCCGGCGACTCCGGCGGCACCACCGGCAGATATGCAGGCTGGCTGATTTTGAAAACGTTTTACAAGACCGCGGACAAGCCCCGCAGCACAATCCCCGTATCCGCCCGATACGGGGATTGTCGAACCCGTTTAAAAGACCCACCGCCACCGCACAGGCAGAATAAGCCCATGACCACCCAGACCACCCCGCGCAGCCGCCACTGGCAGCCCGCCCTCTCGCGAGCGGGCAGGACATCGCAAGACCTCGACGACATCAACCAGTGCATCGAAAACATCCTCTGCCACCCGGGCAAGGGCAGCGATGTGCTGCGGCCGGATTTCGGCAGTAATTGGTTCGACTACATCGACTACCCGGAAGACGAATTTATCCCTCAACACCGTCGCGCGAGGTCATCCTCGCCATCCAGACATGGGAAAAGCGGGCACTCGGTCGAGCAGGTCACGTTTAGCGGCCACGCCCCGCATATCACCATGACCGTACATTGGCGCGTGGCGGATGAAGTAGCGGGCGAAATCTACCGCACCGACATTGTGCTTGAGGCTACCTGAAAATGGATTTGAGCAAACTGAAACGCGAAGAAGTCAAGATTGTCGATGACGACTTGCACAAAACCCTGGCCGCCACCATCGCCGACTACGAACAGAGGGCGGGCAGGTATTGCAGCCGGCGCATATCGAACGCCTGCTGATCAACACCTTTGCCTACCGCGCGAGCATTTGTGAGGCGGCAGGTGAACGAAGCCTACCGCCAGCAGCACCCGCGCTTTGCCACCGGCCTGATGCTGGACTTGTGCGGTGATGATGTGTCCACCCGCGCCCGCAGGCGCAGCCTGCCTTGACCACCCTGCGCTTTACTGCGGTATTGAGCGGGTTGGAACAAATCACCATACCCAAGGGCACGCGGGTCAATGCTGGCAGACCAGTTTTGTGTCACCACTGAAGCTGCTGCTGACTCGCCGCCCAACGCAGCGCCGAGAGTGGCTGCTGAACGCACCGAAACCGGCACAGTCGGTAACGGCTGAGTCGGTCGGACAAATCAACAGCCTGGCCGAGCGGCTGCAATCCGACGATTGATGTGGCCGTCGGTAACATCACCGTTTCCGCCGGCGGGGTGAGTGAAGACGACAAAGCCTACCGCGAGCGCGTGTTGCTGGCACCGAGAGAGCTTTTAGCGTGTAGCCGGGCCGGTGGGTGCCTACCAATATTGGGCGCGGCAGGCGAGGCCCGGCGGTGGTGGACGTGCATGTGGGCCAGCGATTACGACGGCGGCATGGCGGCCATAGGCGGACGGGTGGCGGTGACCGTGCTGCATAGACGGGCTAGCCTGCAATGCCGAACTGACTGGCAAGATCCAGACGGCACTCTCAGCAGCAAAGAAACGCCGCCCGCTGTGCGATACGGTGGTGGTCAAAGCCCCGTCCGCCGTCGATTACACCCCTCGATGCCGAGCTGACCCCTGTTTACCGGCACCGATGCCCGCACCGCCAAAGCGGCGGCCGAACAGGCATGGGCGGCATACGAAGCTGCCCGCCGCAGTCGGCTCGGTTTGGATATCGTACCACTGGATATTCAGACGGCTTTGAAAGTGGCCAGCGTCTACAACGTGGTGCTGCATAACCTGCCGCTGACCGTGGTCAAGCCCGACCAGTGGGCGCGCTGCACCAGTACCACCATCCGCATTGCCGCACAAACGGCGGAGGTTGGGCGATGGCTAAATTGAGCTATGCCGCAGTCATCGAACGCGACCAACGCGCCGCGCCCTGGCCGAGGTGGGACTGCGTTTGATTTGGCCGAGCTGCCGCAGCTGATGCCGCGCCTGGTCGATGTGGTCGCCCCCGAACACCTGCCGCTGTTGGCCGAGAGCCGCAGCATCTTGGGTGCCGACGGCTACTGGCTGGCCGAATCGGACGATGACGCGCCGCAAAGCTGATTAAAGGTGCGTACCTGCTGCACCGCTACAAAGGCACGCCCTGGGCAATACGCGAGATTGTGCGGCGGTTGGAGTTCGGCGAAGTCGAAATTACCGAAGGCTATGGCAACAAACGGCATAACGGCGAAATCGTCCGCAACGGCCGACATGCCTACGGCCACAGCGACCGCTGGGCACACTACGCATCACGATGCCTCATGCCATCACCAATGACCAGGCCGGATCTGCTGCGGCACACCCTGAGTGCATTTGCACCGGCACGCTGCGTTTTAGCCGCACTCGATTACCAACATGCCGCCTATAGAGCTGGCCAGCGCCTTTGCGCGACAGCAAAATTCAACAGAGGAACCGCATAGAGGAACTGACAGATGGCAAATTTAACCGAAACTAACCGCTGGGAAGCGGGCATCTACCAGTTGGAAACCTCCGACCCCGTGATGGGCGGCCCCAACGGCATCGACAACCGCGCCCCGCGCGAACTGGCCAACCGTACCCTGTGGCTGAAAACCGAACTGGCCAAAGCCGTTGCCCAGATTGGCGCAAATCAAACCGAGGCGGCGCAGACTTACGCCTTAAAAACCGGCCAAATCACCGCAGGTGCAGGCCTGACGGGCGGCGGCACGCTGGCGGCAAACCGCACCATCTCCCTGGGGCAGCCTGCCGACCTGACAGAAACCAGCGAGAGCGTGGCCGTCAGCAATACCCACAGCCACAGATTGCCCCGTGCCTCATCTACCGCGCGCGGCATAGTCAGAGTGGCCATCACGCTGACCGGCACGGCGACGGATGATGCCTTGTCGGCCGCCATGGGCAAAACTGGCCGATGAAAAGCTGGGCAACAGTGGCGACCAAAACCATTACCGACGGCACATTGACCGTCGGTCGAGCAAAGCGACGTGGAATAAAATTATCGCTGCCGTCCGGACGCGGCAATTGGATATTCGAGGCCAATCCGGCGGCGGCCGAAGCAGTGGCCGACAGCATCCGAGTTAACTTTAAGTTCGAAGAGGTCGGCAAAAAGCAAAAAGTTTTGCGCTTCCATCAGATTGGCGCGGCGGGCGGGACGGTGGCCTACCAAAGCTGGGTGGCCGCAAAAAGCGGCAGAAGCGGCAGCGGGAAAAAGCAGACACCAAAAACTGACCGACGAAGACCTCAACAGCATTACGACCCCTGGCTTATACGGGCAAGTGTTAAACGTAAACGCCACCACAGAGCGCAATTATCCCGTGCAAAAAGCAGGCAGCCTGTTGAGTTTGCCGTCAGCCTATAACAGCGATGCAGACCTGGCATCACACCAAATCTACATCCCATTTGATACCGATGAGATATGGCGGCGCGGCGAAGCGCAACGGCGGCCGCTGGACTGAGTGGGCAAAAATCACCGTAGTCGCCCGCAGAGCTGGAGGAAGCCGTCAGAACTGCGGCCGGTCAAGCCGTTTTATTGACAGGCGCGCAGACGGCGCGCGGCGTGAAAACCTTTTCAGACGGCCTCAAAACAACAACCGCTGTGGCGACGAGCAACGATACGTCGGTGGCGACAACGGCATTTGTCAATCGGGCAGTGGGCGGCGTTATGCGCAAAACAGGCAGCCTTACCCTCAGGCAGGGAAATTTGCGGATGGATTGCGACTGGCAAAGTGCCGCCTATCCGGACAACCGCATCGTGCAGCGATACCACATCAAACACGCGAGCTATATTAATTTCCCGCCCGAAGAAGACAATGTGAACGCCACCCATCCGGGCGGACGCGGCGTAACGGCTACCTGCTGGTGGCGGCGATGCCGAATGCGGTATTTGAAGTACGGGTACAGGTTGTGCGGGCGACCAAAAGCGGATCAGTCATCCACCTACAACAATGAGGCGGCCGAATTGGCGGCGGCATGGAACCTGCGTCGGCAAGGTTCGGAGAAGGACAAGGTTTATATCGACATCGCCCGCGCAAGGGGGAACGAACACGAGCACATCGACATTTTGGTTTACGTGGAGGGCTACTGATGCATCTGTCAGAAGGCCGTCTGAAAACGGCGGCGGCCTACGCCAAATCCGTCGGCATTGCCGCCGACCAACTGATTAACGCCGTCTTGGGCGGCAGGCCGTCTGAAACCCTGTCCGTCCGCGCCTATCGGCTGGGTGTGCTGGGCGGCGACGCGCTGGCGGCGCGTGGTTTGCAGGTGATTAACAAACTGTTTTTGGCAGCGCAACCACTGCCGGGGCGCGTATGCGAAAGAGAGGGTGCGGCGGATGCAGTTCGGGACAGAGAGACGGGGAGGCCGAACAAGGGATATAAATGAAAAGTGGGACGGCGACGCGGCAGTGCGGACACACCGCCGCGCCAGCCAAGCAGAGATTGCCTGCATTGACTTCAAAGGCCGCCTTGGTCTCTGGGAGACCGAGGCATTCTATCCAAAATTGGGTGGGTGCAAATGCAAAACTACCGCGAACTTCGCTGCAAATACTGTGGCAGGCTGCTGGCAAAGGCAGCGGCAGCGTGCAAATCAAATGTGTGCGCTGCAAAACATCAATAGCTTCAACTGATGAAAAACCGTCAGAATGCCCGCAGAGCATCATGTTCAACCACTTAACGAGAGCGTCCCGAACGTCGCAGAAAGGACAGCATGAATGCTCAAAATACAACACAGCGGCAACACTAACCACCGTCGGCGGCTCTTCGCGACCTCGGCGGCTTCGACCTGCGCCGGATGTCGGGGATAAGATGGTTGAGCGGCGAAAGAGCGTCTGAACATTATGGGTTTCGCCGCGGACTGGATGAGACCAACGCTGCAGAAGCTCGGGCTGCCGGAAACGCCGTTGTACCTCAAGTTGCACAATGGATAGCCGCCAAACTCATCAAAACATTCTGATTCATATAAACAAGAGTACCGCGAGTACCCCCGATACATATACATAGGGAGTAACTCATGGACTACACCAGACCCCAGCCTATCGTCCCTTGGATGGGCGGCAAACGCCGTCTGGCAAAACACCTGCTGCCCATGTTCCCCGAACATTCGTGTTACGTCGAACTGTTCGCAGGCGGAGCGGCACTCTTTTTCCTTCGCCCCGAACCTGCCAGTAGAGGTGACTCAACGACATTGACGCGGCTTGTCAATCTGTACCGCGTCGTCAGCACCATTTTGACGAGTTTGTCAGACAGTTCGAGTGGACACTCACGAGCCGCGAAGTCTTCGCCAGACTACAAAGCACACCGCCTAACTGTATGACCGACATCCAACGCGCCGCACGGTTCTTCTACCTCCAGCACACCGCCTTCGGCGGAAAAACCGTCAACAGCATTTCGGTACGGCAACCACATCCAAAGCATGGGACGCCTCCCAAATCAAAGCAAAGCTGACCGCCGCCAAAAACCCGACTGAACGGCGTGTTCGTTGAAAACGAACCGTGGGGAGCGAGTGCTTCAAACGCTACGACCGCGAACATACCTTCTTCTACGCCGACCCACCGTATTGGCAAACCGCAGGCTACGACCGTGCTTTTTGATTGGGTGCAGTATCAACTGCTGGCCAAAGTAATGCGTGATGAGGTAAAGGCGAAAATCATGTTGTCCATTAACGACCACCCGGACATCAGGAACTTGTTCAAAGACTTCCGCATTGCCCAGTTTGAACTGGCCTATTCCATCGGCAGGAGCAAAACCGGCAAGACAAGCGGCGAGATGGCCCATATGCAATTGGTAAAATAAAAAGCGACAGAAGTGTCGCTTTTGTAAAAAGTGCAAGAGAGTTGCAAATAGTGCAACAAATTTCCAAAGTGTTTTTCTCTCAAAAATGTGGGAATTTATCGCGCGCGGCTTCAGATGGTCGATTACAGCACGCTGAGCAAGGATTAAGCCAAGCAGGCGATGCAGATGAGCCGTCTGAGAAAACCATAATATTGGTTTTCAGACGGCCTTTCGTCTGCGGACGGATGATGGCGGCAATGATGCCATCGGCCATATATGAAAGACGGGAACAAACCAGCCAGCCAACCGTGCATTCTCAGACAGGAGGCCGTCTGAAAGACATCATCCGCAAAATTGGCGAATCGTTGCGGATTCATTTGCCTGGGCACAGCGTTACCATCTTCTGACACAATCCCGCTAATCCGCCTGAGCCGTTTCTTCCCAGCCGCCGCCCAATGCTTTGTACAGGTTTACCGTCGCCTGCGCCCCTGGCCAGCTGCGAATGTATCAGGCGTTCTCGAGCTTCTTGTTCGTCCAGTCTGGCACGCAGGGCCTCGTCCAGCGATCAGGCTGCCGTAACGGAATAATTTTTGCGCCCCGTCGGCACGGCTTTGCGCCTGTTGCAGGGATTGTTGCAGTAGTTTGTGCCGCGTCAGGGCGGTTTTGGCTTTTGGTAGGCGGAATCGACTTCGCCCAAAGCGGTCAGCAGGGTGCGGTCGTAATTCAGCAGGGCGGTCTTCAGGCGGGCATCGGCGGCATCGATGTTGGCCTTGATGCGGCCGTTGCATAAACAGCGGGACGCTGATGCCGATTTTAAACAGGCTGTTCCAACCATGCAGGCTGCGGTCGCCTTCAAGTTCGAGACGGCCGCCCCTGCCCCAGAAACTGTATGGCGAGAAACGCGGTAACAGGTCGGCTTTCGCGCCGGCGAGTTTGGCGGCATAAGCACGGACTTCGGCGGCGCGGGGCCCGAAAGGTCGGGACGGCGTTCGATCAATCCCTGCGGTGTCTGCCCGCTTGGCGCTTCAGGTTGGGCGGACAGGATGTCGGCGGGGCTGTCGTGCAGCCGGAGTGTTGCGGCACGCTGGCGGTCAATACGGCGATGTTGCGGACGTATGCGCCATATTCGGCATCAAAGTGTGCTGGCGGCTGGGCCGCGGCCAACGCGCTTTGCGCCCGTTTGACAGCATGGGCATCAACGTGTCCGGCGCGGAAGCGTCCCTTCAGCATATTGCGGCATTTTCTGCAGGACGGCGATGTTGGCGGCGGCAGTCTGCTGCCGCGCCTGCACGGCGCGCGGGCGTTCAGGTAATTGGCGGCAATTTCGCCGCTCAGCAGGAGTTGCGCGCGCCGTACAAGGCTTCCTGCTGCCCCAGTGCGGCATAGTTTGCGGCATCGGCGTCGCTGCGTTTACGCCCGAAAAATATCGGGTTCCCAAGATGCCTGTATACCTGCTAGTCAATCGGGTTTTGGCTGCCGCCTAAGTGTCGCGGCCGAGTGCTGCGGTTTTTCGTTCTCCGACAAACGGCTGCGAAGGTCGTTGTTCAGCGGATTGGCTATTTCGCTGTGTCCCAGGCGGGATTCGGCACCGATGCCGCTGTTGATACCGGTATCGGCAGCGGCCAGCCTTGCCTGTGCACGGGCTTCGTTCAGACGGCTGCGGGCAATGCGGATATCGTAACTTTGCGTCAAGCCTTGTTCTATGAGCCGGCCGAGTACGGGGTCGTGCCAGTTTTGCCACCAGCGGGCGGTTTCGGCACTGCCTCGCGCTGCTTGGTTTTTGACCATACCCTTCAGGCAGGTCTATTTCGCTTTTTAGGGGAATTTGCGTGCTTTGGCGAGGCAGTCAAGACGCAGACGGCCAAAGCCAAGGCTGTTTGTGGTCGGAACATGGGTTTTCCTTTGTTTGTTGCTTTTGATAACGGCGAGCAAATCAGCAACGCCGTTGGGATTCGGATTTACGCCGCCGTCATCGGTTTTGACTTTTACCTGCAATTTTTTCAGTTAGTCTGAGTTTATAATGTCTTTACCGTTATCGGTATGTTTTTCAATAGGAGCTTATTATGTTTGCAAGCAAGCCGCTTTTTTCCGCAGTGGCCTTGGTACTGGCTTTCGAGTGTCCGTACCTGCCCGCCCGCCGAACCGCCGCACGGTCGTCATGCGGGCAAGGCTCATAAGGCAGAGAAGCCGCAAAAAGCTGCATCCGGCCTGTAAAAATATCTCGACCGCCGCGCCAAGTGGTATCGCTTGAAGGGCGATAAGGCGGAGCTGCGGGAAAATGCGAAGGCAAAACGGGCGTTCCGCGAGCTGCCTTACCGCGATCAGGCTGAGCAATGCCGCGCAGCTTATGATGCATTCGACGATTTCGACCACGGCAAATTCCGCCGTTAGTTAAACGATTCGGCCTGATAGGCCGTCTGAAAGGTGTTTTTGCCGTTTTCAGACGGCCTTTTAGATTTATTCATCCCTACTCTTCCGAGACTGCATTGTCGGCTTTTTATCTGCCGTTTTTGTTTTTGCGTTGCTCTTTATATTCTCTGTCGGCTTGCGCCTGTTTGCCGTACCAGTCCTCCACCATGCGGCGGCTGCGGTCGGTTTCGCGGTAACCGTCTGCCCTTTTGGCGCGGCGGAAATTCGACTTCGGGCGCGGGCAGGTGTTTCGTAGGATTTGGCTCAACAGGTGGCGGATGATGTTCAGGCGGGCGGTGCGTTTGTCGTTGCTGTCGGCCACGAACCACGGCGCCCACGACGTGTCGGTGGCGGCCATCATTTCGTCGCGGGCGCGGGAATAGTCGTACCAGCGGCGGTAGGACTCGGTGTCCATGGGCGAAAGTTTCCAGACTTTGCGCGGGTCGGCGATGCGGTTTTTCAGACGGCGTTCTGTTCTTCCATATCGATTTCCAGCCAATATTTGAGCAGGATGATGCCGCTGTCGGTGAGTGCCTTTTTCAAAAACGGCATGATGGTCAGGAATTTGAAGCAGTCTTCTTCGGTGCAGAAACCCATCACGCGCTCCACGCCGGCCCCTGTTGTACCAGCGCTTCGGTCGAAGATGACGACTTCACCGGCGGCGGGCAGGTGCGGGATGTAGCGTTGCAGGTAAATCTGGCTTTTTCGCGCTCGGTGGGCGTGGGGAGGGCGACGGTGCGGAAGACGCGTGGGCTGACGCGCTCGGTAATCGCCTTGATTGTGCCGCCCTTTCCCGCGCCGTCCCGCCCTTCGAAGATAATGCAGACTTTCAGGCCTTCGCGTTGTACCCAGCGTTGCAGGGCGACCAGTTCGCCATGCAGATACTTCAATTCTCGCAGGTATTTTTCAGGCTGATTTTGGCGGGTTTGCCTTCGGTTTTCTGGTTCATTTTTCTCGGTCTCCTTTGATTATGCCGGCCGCCCTATCCGCTATAACGGTTTTTCTGCCTGCCTTGTGCATCAGAAATTATCGTCGGACAGCCAGTCGAGGAAACCGCCGTTTTCGTTCCGGCCATTCGCTGTCGATTACCGAATACCAATTGGCGTCGCGGCTGCGGCCGCGGTTGATTCGGTCTTGGCGGAAAGTGCCTTCGTAAGTGAAACCCAGCCGTTCGGCGGCGCGGCGGAAGGTGCGTTCAGCGCGTCGCACTTCCATTCGCATAGCGGCGGTAGTGCAGGGTTTCGAATACATACTGCATCAGCAGGAATTGCGCTTCGGTGGCCGCGCGGGTGCGTTTGAGTTTCTCCCCGTACACCGCCAGCCGACTTCGATCGTGCGGTTGGCGGTATCCGGTACGCATCAGGGCGACCGTGCCGACCACCCGTCCGCTTTCCTGTTCGACAATGGCAAACCAATACGGGTCGGCAGATTGCTCCAGCTTGGCCAAATAAGCCGCCAAGCCGTCTGCATCCGTTATCGGGCCTATGGAAAGATAAGTCCAATTTTCCGGCGGCGAAGCATATACTTCCGCAAACTGCTGCCGTGTTTTTCTGCCGACAGTTTTCCAAACGGCAGAAACGTCCCTGCAATCACTGCACCTGCGGCAGGCTGCCCGAACTCAAATCTTTTCCACGATTTCGCCGACCGGCTGGCCGTATTCGTTTTCAATCATCTTTTCAATCTTTCAAAAACGGGTTGAAAATAAACGCTAATATTCCTATACTTAACTTAATTGACAAGATAATATTAGAATAATCTTTTTCATATTATCAAAGTTCAATAACATCATTGTGTAGTAAATGGTATATGCTTTTGCTGTTTTTCAAACATTTTTCCACTTTCCGAATCTTAGTACGGAAATTGGTAAACGGCGCAACTGTGTTGATATGTATCCACTTCACAACGGCCATTGTGCGGCAGTTTCCGCCCATTTTCTTTGTCCGATAGAAACAGCTCGTCTTCGCTCAAACTCTTTATCCACGCACACAATTCGGCGGTTTTCCGCGCAGCATCGCTTGTTATTCCGCCAAAGTGTAAACGCCGTAGGCTTGATAGAAACGTTGGTATAAACCGCCCAAGTTGTTCCATTTGAAGCCTTCAGCAGGCGTATGCACCTCTTCGCCCGCTCTGTTCGTCGCCGTTCCCAATCCAGCAAGAATGGACCCAGCCCAGTTGGTAGGACAAATGTTCCGAAGGGGTTTTTGCCGCCGTCCGCCGCACGGATATTCCGCGCGCTTTCGGGTATATCGGCGAACTCGGCGAGATACTTTATCCAAGACGTCTGAACGGCATCCAATAATGCTTGTTTGTTTGGGTCATTTCTCACGGAAGTTCCCTCTGCTTGTTTTAGACGAAACTCGCTTCGCTCATTTTCAGAGTGCGCAGCCTCCTGGCGGGAAGATCTACGTCAATTCTGCAGCTCTCAACATCGCCCTCGAAACCGCAACAATGCCAACCATAAGAATCCTACGCCGATACAGCCCATGATCAGCATGTCGTCCCCACACGATTTCCAATCCCGCGCCGCGGAACAGGATGTCTTGTGAAAAACTTCACAAACTGCGTCAGCGGCCAATATTCGCTGATCAGTTGTGCCGCGTGCGGCATGTTGCTGCGCGGGATGCGCCGCCGGCAAACAGGTTCATCACGATATACACCGCAGCATCAGCATACCAAACTGTCCCATCGTCGATGCGAACGTGGCAATCATGATGCCCAGCGACGCCACCGAAAACAGGAACAACGCCAGCCCTACCGCATAAAGCGGCACCGAGCCGATGAGCGGCACGCCTATGCTCAAATGCACGATAAACCACAACGACGACAACGCAGCCACCCAAATCACGGCGGCATTTGCCAGCACTTTGCCCATCATCAGTTCGAACGCATTGACCGGCATCACCAGCAGATGCTCGATTGTACCGCGTTCGCGTTCGCGGATAACCGCCGCCCCGTCAATAAAAATCAGCAACATACACGACATCGATCCGATTTGCGAAGTCGGCATGAACCACGCGCCTCGCCGTTGGGATTGTAATAAGTATTGATGACGGGGCTGATTAACTCCGGCTGCGTCACGCCGGTGAATTCGTAAACTTCGCGGTTGATAATTTTGCGAAAGATAAGACGCGCCCACCCCGCCTGCGTCATCGACGTCGCATCAACCAAAAAGCTGCAAATCAGGATTCCCGCCCCGCCGCCATGTCGCGCTGAAAATTGGGCGGCACTTCCAAAAATAAAGGTGAACTCGCCCTTATCCATCAATTCGTCCGAATCCTCGCGCCGCACGTCCTCTACCGGTTTGAAAAACGGATGCTGCACGGCATCGCGGATACGCATGGACAAGACCGAACGGTCTTGGTCGATGATGCCAACGGTGGCATTTTTCAAACCGCGCCCACCTGCGCCATCTGATAAATCGTGGCGGTGAAGATATACGCAATCAGCACCATCAGCACCGGATCAGTCAGCACGCTGCGGAACTCTTTGAGCATCAGGGTCAGAATGTTTTTCAGGGTACGCATGGGGTTCCTGTTTGTGGGTTGTATTGTCAAAGGCCGTCTGAAAAACCGTCCGGCTGTTTTTCGGCTTTACAGCCTGTTCCTTTAAACAAACAGCGTTTGCCGCGTTATTCCGTCAGCGCTGCATCCACTGCCGAGAGCGCATGGATGGCGGTGCTGTCGAACACGGGCAGCGGGCTGTCGGTTTCGTTCACAAGCAGGCAGATTTCGGTGCAGCCGAGCATCACGCCCTGCGCGCCTTCGTTTTTCAGACGGCCCTATCACGTCGTAAAAAGTAGCGGGCGGATTCGGGGCGGATGCGGTTCAGGCACAGTTCGTCAAAAATAATGCGGTGGATTTCATCTTGTTCTGCGGCGGTCGGAGCTATGGTTTGTACACCCTGCGAACCCATGCGCTCCGTATAAAAACCGTCGCTCATGGTAAAGCGCGTGCCGAGCAGGCCGACGGCGGAAAAGCCTTGCCGCTTGACGGCGGCTGCGGTGGCATCGACGACGTGCAGCAAGGGGATGCCGGCTGCCTGTTCGATGGCGGGGGCGACTTTGTGCATGGTGTTGGTGGCGAGCAGCAAAAATCCGCGCCGCCCGCTTCCAGCTTCCGCGCGCTTTGCGCCAACACGCTTTCCTGCCGCCGCCCAGTCGCCGCTTTTCTGCAAACGGACGATTTCTTCAAAATCCATGCTGTCGAGCAGGATTTTGGCACTGCGGTTGCGCGCCCAAGCGGCGGTTGGTCTCGCGGTTGATGATTTGGTAGTAGAGCACGGTGCTTTCGGACTCATACCACCGATGATGCCTATGGTTTTCATGTTTTCTCCTGAAATTTAATAAAATAAAGTCTAAAAAGCTCAAGACAAGGAAGCACATCCCTACGGCTGTTGCGGCATTTCTTTTTCAAAACGGAAGAAATATTCAAACGCTTCATCTTGCCCCGCTGCTTGCGGTCTAGTGGTATCGGGTGGTGCGGATTGACTCACGATTTTAAAGCCGCATTTATTGACGTAGAAATGGATGTTGCGCTTCTCAAAATACGGCGTATGCGTTTCCCACACGCGTACTTCGGGGTGCAGCCGCTCTATCGCCCGCCACGCTTTCCCGCCCGCCGCTCCCGTGTTTCTGCGGGAACATAAACAGCAACCAACGAACCGCGTCTCCGTTTCGGCATTGACGACAATTACCGCGCCGCCCGCTTTTTCGCCGTCGGCAACAATGTGATAACTCTCTCGCTTTGGGTGCATTCATGGATTCTTCGATTTCTTCTCGGCTAATAACTTCTTCTCCGTCGTCCAAATCGTCTGCCACCACCAATCTGAACGACTGCTGCAAGGCGCGGATAAACTCGTCTTTTTCGTGTTCTTGAACGGGAATAAGGGTAATGTCAGTCATCATGTTCTTTGTATCTAATGTGTAAAGTTAACCAATCCTAGCGCGTCAGCACGAAGCTGTCGTCTCATCAGCCGCCACACGTTTTCTGCGGGCGTTTGCGCCAATACGATGCTCAACCAGTGTTCTTTGTTCATGTGGTAGGCGGGCAGGATGCCTGCCGTTGCACGCCATGCGCCAACGTGTTCGGGGCGGCATTTGACGTTGACGATTTCCGTCAGACCGCCCTCGCCCATGCCCAGTTTTTCAGACGGCACGGGCATGTAAAAGGCAGAACCATTTGCGGCTGCTCGTGTGCGGAACACGGCAAAGTCGGGAGATTTCGCCCACGGATATTCTGCCGCCGCGCCGTAGCGTTCCGGCCAGTCCGTCAAACAGGGTTATTCTGGTTCATGGCGTTTCTTCCTTTATAGTGGGTTAAGCGAACAAATCAGGCATCAAGACCCGCCTGCTGAGTTTTCAGACGACCTCTCACTTCTCCCGCTTCTTCAACAACAAACACGCCAAAAATCAGGCTGGTGGCGGCAAAGGCGGCGATGGCGGCGTATTCGTGCAGCAGGTCGGCGGTGTGCAGCCCTTTGGTGAAGCTGCCGACGCTGACGGTGTAGTACCACGACGACGGGAAGGTTTTGCCGATAACCAGCGCGCCGCCTTCCATGGTGGACAGCGGGTAGAGAAAGCCGGAATAGGTTTGCGCGGGGATCACTGGTGATGATGGCGGTGGCGAAGATGGCGGCAAGCTGGGAGCGCACGAAGCAGGGAAATCGAGCCCCAGCGCGGTGCTGGCGGACACCATCAAGAGCGTGCCGATGGCGAGTCCGGCAAACGAGCGCTGAGCGGCACGCCGAACAGGTAGACTAATCATCAGCATCATGGCGGCGAAATTGACCATGCCGACGGCGATATAGGAAGCTGTTTGCCGATTAAATATTGACGCCACGGCGGCGGGCGATGCGTGAAATTGGCGATGGAACCGATTTCGCGTTCGCGTACTACGCCGACCGCCGACATCATGGCGGAATCATCATCAACACCAGCATCATCACGCCCGGGGCGATGGCGTTGATGCTGTCGAAATCCTGATTGTACATAAAGCGCGGTTCGATGCCGGCAGGGGCTTTTGAGCGAAACGGGCAGCCCGCTCGGCGATGCGGTCTTTGGTGTAGGCGGTGATCAGGCTGCCGATGAAGCCGCGGATGTTGGTGGCGTTAAACGGCATGGAGCCGTCCACATAAAAACCGACTTCGGGTTTGAGCCCGCGCGCCAAATCACGCCCGAAACCGCTCGGAATATCGATGACCAATATGGCGCCGGAGCTTTTGAGTACGGTGTCGATTTCGGCTTCGGACTGTATCGGCGGCTGTTGGAGGAAATAGCGCGAACCGTCGAAATATTCGACCAGCTCGCGGCTGGCGGCGGTTTGGTCGCGGTCGTAAACGGCGAATTTCAGATTCCGCACGTCAAACGAAATCCCCCAAGATACCGACGCCATAATAATCAGCGGACCGAACACGGCGAAAAACAGGCGGATTTTGTCGCGCAAAAGCTCTTTGGCTTCGCGGCGGGCGAAGGTCCAAATCATGGAAAAACGGTATTTGAAGGTTTGGGTGTTTGGGTTGTCTCGTAGGGTGTGTGAACTTTGTTCACGCACGCCGTCTGTATTTTGGAGCAACTCGCGTTGATCACTTTCAGAGTGCGCAGCCTCCTGGCGGGACAACCCTTCCCCACCTTCCCCACCTTCCGCTTCAATCAGATACTGCACAAACGCCTCTTCCAAATCCGGCGCATTCTGCCTTGCCGCCAGTTCGGCGGGCGTGCCCACCGCCAGCACGCGGCCTTTGTGCATAAAGGAAATGCGGTCGCAGCGGGCGGCTTCGTTCATAAAGTGGGTGGAAACAAAAATGGTGATTTTGTCTTCGCGGGAGGTTTCAGAAGATGCCGCCAGAACATATCGCGCGCGGCGGGATCGACCCCCGGAAGTCGGTTCGTCCAAAAATCAATACTTCGGATGGTGCAGACAGGCGGCGGCAGTTGCAGGCGTTGGCGGATGCCCAACGGCAACGATGCGGGCGCAGTGTCGGCAACGTCCGCCAAACCAAACTGTTGCAGGGCTTCTCCACCGCCGCCGCGCCTTTAGCGCTCCATCTGGCAGAGTCGGCGCAATCCAGATTGCGGCGCACGCTCAACTCTTCATACAACTGAAAACGCCTGCGACATATAGCCGACGCGCATTTGGTGTCCAAGCCGCCCGCGTCTCATCGGCTATTTGCCCAACAGCGTGGCGTCGCCTTCGGTCGCTTTCCAGCAGGCCGGTCAGCATTTTCATGGTGGTGACTTACCGCAACCGTTGCTGCCGAGAAAGCCGAAAATCTCGCCTTTTTGAATGGTGAAGCTGACATGGTCCACGGCGGTGAAATCGCCGAAACGCTGGTCAGCCCGTGCGCTTCCATCGCGGGCGGCGCATCTGGATCAGGGACGAACGGCGTAATGTCCAAACCGCCCGAACCCTGCTGTTTCTCCGGCGGCAGCATTTTTGACGTAGGCCTCTTCCAACACGTCGGTGCCGTAATCCGCCAGCACACACGTCGGCGGTAGGCTCTCCAGCAGCCTCGCCCGTCCATCGCCAGCAGCCGCTCAAAACGCTGCGCCTTCTTCAATATAGGCGGTCGCCACAATCACGGTCATGCCCGCGTGTTTCCCCGCCGCAAATCGTCTACCAACGCCCAAAACTGGCGGCGCGACAGGGTCCACGCCCGTGGTCGGTTCGTCAAAATCAACAAATCAGGGCTGTGCACCAGCGCGCCGCACAAACTCCAGCTTCTGCTTCATCCCACCCGATAGCTTGCCCGCCGCCCCTGCCTGCAAACGGCGCAAGGCGGGTCGCCTCCATCAGCCGCGTAATCTGCCGCGTGCGTTCCTGCCCGTCCAAACCGAACAGCCGCGCATGAAAATCGATATTCTCACACCGACAAGGTAGGATACAGGTTGCCCCAAACCCTGCGGCATAGGGAGGCGATGCGGTGACAAATCGCTGCATCGTCACATCCGCCATATCGCCGCCCAACACTTCCACCCGCCCGTCCTGAATCACCCTTCACCCCGCCATCAGCGAGACAGCGTCGATTTTACCCACGCCGTCGGCCCGATCAAACCGACCGTCGCGCCTTTTCGGAATGTCCAGCGGACACATCGTCAAGCGCAGGGTCTTGCCGTAGCCGGTGGGAAAGGTTTTGGATGGAAACGGTGTTCATCAGAATTTCCTCACTACTATTCGTTTTTCAGACGGCCTTGCGGTTTTGCTCTGATAAGGCCGTCTGAAAACACTAAGCAGCAGCAGAACGAAAAACTACATCAATCAGGCTTCCGACTTAAAACTTCTGCCAACGTTTTACCCGCAGGCGCGTATTCGCCTCTTTTTCTCCGTCAAAAGCCCGACTCTGCCAACACAATCTGTAAATCGTCGGGCTGGCGGAAATCATACATAAAAATACACCGCCGCCATCAAGAGGCAACCGGCAGGAAATGCGGGGCGTAAAACCAGAATTCGTAACTAAAAATAAAATTCCACCACGTCTTTTTAGCAAAAATAGCTGATTCCCGCCCGTTTCCTTCGATTTCACCGCCACTGCATAACGCCAAAGCTGCTCCATCTCTTCGGAATATAAAAGTAATCAGGCAGCCACAGACCAGTGGCGGCAAATTTCTCTGCCACGCCCGCTTCTGGAAAAAGCCTGCGCTAAAGCATCAAATACCTTCATCGCCAATATGCTTGTCCGCCGTCTGACGCCAAATCCTCATCAGATGCGGAGGCTTCGCGGCTGAGAAAGTCAAATTTCTCGTACCACATCTTTGAAAAGCTGGTTCCGGCTTTGCACATAGTTTTGCAGTAGTTTTTGGTTGAGCGACACCGTCTTTTTTTCCTCATGACCGATATGGTAAACCTCAATGTCGCATCCCTCTTCCTCCGACAGGTAGCGGACTTTCATAAGCCTCACCTGCCTTTAGGTGTGAAAGAAGCGGCGACTCGACAACTATAATGGTGATTTCTCGTTTGAGACGAAAAATGCGCCGTCCAAAACCACAGAGCTGATTCGCCGATCGACCATCTCGGCGATAAGAATCACGGAAAACGAATCCGGTGTCTTTTTTCCGTTTTACGACTCAACTCGGTAGGCGGAATACCGATCGAAATATTCCTAACCTTACGCGGCAATCCGTTGACAAAACGACGGTTTACCGTGTTCCGTTTTATTCCCTCCCATTTTGCGCAGTCCGTTTCAGGATATATGCGGATCAAATCGAACCGTATGAACCATACGAGCGGATTTGTGCCTGACTATCCGGATCAGCAACGTTTTCTTTACAACCTGACTCTGCATCGAGCCACACGCCGACAACAGTAAAATAGAACCCAAAAGTAAAACCGAGTTTTCATTATTTTCTCAAATTTTCAAAATATAAATGATAAACAAGATTGCAGCGTAATCGGTCTGTCTAAAAGGCCGTCTGAAAACCGTCCCTAACTGTTTTCAGACTGACTCATCGACATCATCCCCAAAACGCTTCTTTCAAACCCTGCCGCATTCAGGCGGCAGTTCTCAACACAACAAATCGTGCAATTCCGCACTCAATTCTGCAGCCGTACAACAGCCTTCTTCATCATAAACCGTTCTGCCCTCTGCCTGCCATTTCTGTTCAAAATCATAAATTTCGTAAAGTCTGCATCAAGCGCCACGGACGGCGCGACAAGGCGGCGGTTTTCCACCGTACCGTAACCGGTCATCAGCCAATAAACAGGGCTGTCAGGTGCGACGGTATCGGCAGAATCGAATCGTCAAACATTACGCCAAACACCACCCATTCTTCGCGCCAACCTTCTAGTCGGCGAGATATTGTTTGGCTTTTTCCATTCCAGACAAACGCCCAATCGTTCCAAATATCCGGCAGCCTTGCTAGGCAAACCATTACTAAAAACAGGGTTTCCATTTCCAGCCAGTAATCGGCAAGCGGGTTTCACTCCGCCACGCGCCGTCCATATTGCGGTGAAAACCCGTCCAACGCGCCCAAAACGCAGATGCCGCCCGCCTTTCAACGGCGGCAATTCTTGCCGCGTTTGCATGTAGGGGAAGCCGAAGGTCAGGGAGAAAGTTTGGATAAGGGCATCGTTCATCGGATTAGTCTCCCGCATTCTGACGGTTTGACGGCGGCGAAAACAACAAAAATTATAATGTTGAAATACAAATCGGCCTGCAGCCCGGCTTCGCGCAGCCATTGGAACTGGTCGGATAACGTATGCCATGCGGTCGAGTTTGATGCGTTCGAATGCGGCATTTTTCTCAGCTTCGGTCAGCGCGATGTTATGCATACATGCCGCCATGCTTCGGTATAGATGCGTTCGGCGGCTGCGGTTTCGCCCAACGCTTGGTCTGGCGTTGATAAAGCGGCCGTTTGGCACAAAGCAGGCGGGCAACTTGATGAAACAGCGATTGTTTCGCCGTTTTCAAATGATGGATGGCCAAGCCGGACACAATCAGGTCGAAATCGCCCTCCGACAGGCCTGCGGCTTCGTCCAACCGCGCCAAATCCTGCGCCATATAACCTGGAAATTCGGCAGGGCCTTGGAAACGCTGCGCGGGCTTGAGCAAGCATCTGTATGGAAATATCGACCAAAAGTATATTCGGCGTCAGGACAACGTGCGGTATAAATGCACTCATCAAACCCGTACCCGCACCCAAATCAAGTACGCGGCGCATCATTCGGCACCTGCGGCCAAGTCGGCGGTGTTTGGTAAAAACAGGTCGAAAACAGGGTATCAGGGCTCGGCGTTGACCATCGTATTGTGCGGATACGGAGTTGAATTGATTTTTGTATGGACTGGGTATCCATATTATCCTTTCTTTCAAATCAAACATACGGTTTCCTTGTTTTTCAGACGGCCTCATACCGTCAAAAACACAACGACAGGCAAGCAAAGCTACGCCAGCTCAAAATCCATCCACTCTATTGACTAGCAAAAGCGGATCGAACGGATTGGGCAATATCAAAAGGCCGTCTGACGGCAGTTTTACACCTTCAGACGGTCGATTCCATAACAGGGCTGAAGCCGAAATCAGACTGTGCGCTCCAACTCCACTGCCGCTGCCAAGAGCGACAAGCGCGCCATCACGCCGTAAACGTACAGGCGGTTGCAACCGCAATCAGGATCGGCTGACTTGGTTTTGCGGTACGCCCAATTCCGCCATTGCTCGAATACGCGGCGGCCGCATTCGTCGTTTTGGTCGCTTTCGGCCACGGGGATGGCATGGTTGAGCGGCACGAACGACATGCCGGTGGCGTCTCAGGTTTTCGTCCGCGCCGCGCCCTTCGTGCACGCGGAAGAATCCGCCGACGACGAAGCGGTCTATCATATAAACCACAGGCTCGGATACCGCACCGTGCAGGGTTTCGTAAGTATAAATGCCTTCCTGCACAATGACTTCGCTCACTTCCAGACCTTCTCTTGATTTTCGCCATTTTGTTGCGGTTTTTGCGGTTCAGACCGCGTACCTCGTCGGCCGATTTCACACTCATCACGCCCATACCGTAAGTGCCCGCGTCGGCTTTGACGATGACAAAGGGCATGGTCGGTAATGCCTTTTTCATCATATTTGGCCTGTATTTTCGCCAACATCCGCTCCACCGCGTCGACAGAGCGTCTTCACCTTCGCGCTCTTGAAAATTCAGGCCGAAATCTGTTCGAAATACGGATTGATCTGCCATTCGTCCATGCCGACCAGAGCGGCAAATTCAGCGGCTACGTCGTTGTAGGCGGAAAAAGTGCGGCGGTTTTGCGCCTTGTCGTCCAGCCGCCGTGCAGGGGCGGCAGCACGGTTTGGTTGATGTCTTTGAGAATATCAGGGTACGCCTGCCGACAAGTCGTTGTTGAGCAGTATCAGGCAGGGCGAGAAGCCGTCAGCCAAATGTACGCGCCCGCGGGTGCGTTGCAGCGGTTCGAGTGTGACCGTGTCGCCCAAGGCGGTTCCAGTTCCACCGGTTCGGTGATTTCGGGGTTGATGCTGCCCAACCGTACTTCGAAACCCGCGTTGCTGCAAGATATTGGACAGGGGCATCGGCGTTTTTGCAGGTAGAAGGTGTTGCGGGTATGGTTTTCCGGCACGATCAACACCGATTTGGCCTGCGGGCAGGCATCGCTCCACCGCGTCGAGCGCGGCATGAGGCCAATTGGATGAAATTCCGGATTCAGGTTGTTGAAACCGCCCGGGAACAGGTTCATATCGATGGAAGCCATTTTTGCTAGCCCGCGTTGCGGATGTCCACCGAACCGTAAAACGGGAGGCTTGTGCTCCTTCCATTTGCTGCGGAACCAAGCCTCTATTTTGGTTTGGTTCGATAAGATTTGCCGTTCGAATGCCTGCAATTGCGGTAGGTAGGATGCGTTCATAACGGGTAGGGGCATAATATTCAATCCATATGAATCATTTGAAAGGCTGCATCATAAACTGTTTCAGACGGCCTGCACAAGTCTGTTCATTACATTTTATTAGACATAAAGTCTAAAATTTTAATATCAAGCTTAAAAATATTCGCCTATTTAAATTTTTAGACATTATCCTTGCGCCGCCGCCGTACGTTGAAGCTACTATCGCGCCTTCTTTTTGATATTCAAAACAAAACATGAAACCGCAAACCCTCTACGACAAACTCTGGAACAGCCACATCGTCCGCGAAGAAGAAGACGGCACGGTGCGTTGCTATCGACCGCCATCTGGTGCACGAAGTAACCAGCCCGCAGACGTTTGAAGGTCTGAAAATGGCCGAGCCCGCAAGCTGTGGCGCATCGACAGCGTGGTCTCCACCGCCGACCACAACACGCCCACCGACCATTGGGACGAAGGCATCAAAGACCCGATTTCCAAGCCGTGCAAATGGACACTTTGGACAAAAACATCGAAAGAATTCGGCGCGCTGGCGTATTTCCCGTTTAAAGACAGGCCAAGCGCATCGTGCATGTGATGGGCCCCGAACAGGGCGCGACGCCGCCCGGCATGACCGTCGTCTGCGGCGACTCACACACCAGCACCCACGGCGCGTTCTGGCGCGCTGGCGCACGGCATCGGCACCAGCGAAGTGGAACACGCATGCCCAGTCGCATCACCGCCAAAAAGTCCAAATCCATGCTGATTGAGTTTCAGGCCGTTCGAAACCGGGCGTAACCGCCAAAGACATCGCGCTGCATATCATCGGCCAAATCGTACGGCAGGTGCGCACGGGCT
>BNJV01001615.1_pt1 | contig 113519 bp, 165 predicted proteins | sample 8540591 | NCBI WGS metagenome assembly BNJV01 (sample SAMD00202457, study PRJDB9452) | human saliva metagenome | host: Homo sapiens
GGCAGATTCGACCAAAAGCGCAGGCGATCAAAATCAACGAACAAGCCGCCTGCCGCTACGGAAATCAAACGCAAAACTCGCCGCTTACCGTTATTAAGCACAAAAGAATGCGTCTGAAAGCGCAGCTTCCGCTAAAGAAGTTGATTTCAGACGGCTCTTATAAAACACAGGCCGTCTGAAAAGCCGATACCGCCCGCCGCAAATGAAAACCTCTCGCGGCCCGCAGCCTCCCCTCATCACCGGCACTCCTCCCTTTCCGCCGCCGTCCCTCGCCCGGGCTGCAGGCAGTCCGCCCGTCATCGACACCGCCTACTGGACCGAACAACCGTATTGCAGCGGCCGCTACCAATTGTGCCTGCCCGCCGTCCGCCGCCACAGCAGCTCGTGGACAGAATACAACGGCTGGAGTGTGATGGTATTGTTCAACGACTGGGACGGTCAGATGACAAGACATCCGCAAGATTCGAACGAAGCGGTCGCTCGACGGCACCGACATCTTTTGATCGGCAGCCCGCACCTGATCCCCGGACGGGCTGTGATGTTGCGCTATGAGTAGAGTGTGATTGGGGTAGGATCTCATCGGAAACCGGGGTATGCCCCATGCACACCAACCTGATATTCAAGCTCGATAAGGACGATGCCTACATCGTCAGCGGCTGTTTCTATGTCCCCTCCAATAACGGCAAAGAACCCGCCAACTGGAAGGCGAAAGAAAAAGAAATGCTCGACGGCATGGAGAAAAAGGTACCGCGCCGACTTCCTCAAAGGCCTGCGCGAACGGCAGGAATACGAAGTGCCGAACCAAAGCGGCATCTGCCTCGATTCGGGCTTCATCGCCGACGACGGCGGCAAACCCTTCAAAGCCAACACCGCCGTACGCTTTGCCAAGCAGACCGACATGCGTCTGGAAATGCTGCACGGCGCGGTATTCGCAGCCGGGCGAGCCGACCCTGCTCGAACGCGACCTCGTCTCCGAAAAAAGCGCGCTGGCCAAAATCTTCAAAACCGTCGGCTACCGCACCATCCGCCAAGGCAAACGCGACGATTAACGGCATGTCCGGCACGGAAAAAGCTGATCAAATGGCAGGGCAACAAATACATGCTGATATGGGAACTGGGACGGCGGCGACCCGGCGCATCGCCAGATGAAATTCGGCGCGACCGTGCGGAAGGGACGGGCCGCAGCAGCCAAATCCTCGCCATCTGGGATGCCGTGCTGCGACGCTGAAGTCGTTAAACTAACGGAGAAGCGTCATCACTGGCGCTCCGCCATACATCAGGCCGTCTGAGAGCGACTTTCGAGGGTTTCCAGACGGCCTCCTATCCGCCGCCACAGCGCGATAAGGCCGCCACGTATCCACACGCCGTTTGGGGCATTAAGCACCTGCCTGATAAAAGCATCTAATCCGATATTTAAAATCGAGCATAACTATATTGGTGAGGCCGTCACAGAAAGTGCGGCTTCAAAGCTGACCGGACTGTGCTCTGGCAAATACATCTCGGTTTGCGTTAGAATGCGCTTTGTAAAAGGCCGTCTGCAAAAGGCGGGATACTATGTCCGGACAACGCTACACACGCTTCGACTTGGCGAAACCGACTCAACGCGCTGCCGGGAATCATGATGGCTTCGGCGGCGGTCGGCCAGTTCACTGGTTGCCTCGACGCAGGCGGGCGCGCTTCCTGACTGGCTGGCATCGCCGCTGATTATTATGCGCAACCTGTTCAAAATATCCGTTTTCCGTTTCAGCGCGCATTACGTTGGACGCGGGCAAAAAGCCTGATTAGAGGCTATGCGGAGAAAAGCCGCGTTTGTTGTGGGTGTTCCTGATTTTGTGCGTGGCATCGGCCACAGTCAATGCGAGCGCGCGGTGGCCGTCGTAACCCGCCGCCATCAGCGAAGATGGCGATTCCTTCGTGACCTTGAACGTGTCGGTGCAATCGCCGCGCTGATTATAGCTTCCTGCCTGATTATCCTGGCGAGCAGCCGCACTACAGAAGCCTTGGACAGCGTTTAAAATCATCATCGTCAGCCTGACGTGCCACAGCGATCGCCGCAGCCGCCAGCTCCGCCATGTCGCGCGGCTTGCAGATAAAGCCCGGTAACTTTCATCGAGCCTACGTGGACATTCACCGCTTTGGGCTTCCCACTCATCGCGCTGATGGGCTGGATGCCCGCGCCGATTGCGAGATTTCGGCCATCCAATTCGCTAGCGGAGTGACGGTAAAACGCAGCGGCTCTTAATCGCTTCGAGCTACGCGACGGCGACGCTCGACTTCAGCGGCTACATCACCAGCGCGGTGCGCCGTCGTCCTACGCAGCAGGCGCATGTGTCTAGTACGGCAACGGCGAGAGCGGTCAAAATGAAGGGCGGCGAATACGTCCGGGCAGTTGATCAGTGTACCGCCGTTACCATCGGCGACTGGTCGCGGCCGATGGTGGCGTTTATCGCCTTCGCCTGCATGTACGGCACGACGATTACCGGCGTGGTGGACGGCTACACGCGCGCGATTGCCGAAGCCGGTGCGCCTGCTGCGCGGTAAGAGACAAAGAACAGGCAACCTCGAGCTGTTTGCCTGGAGGACGTTTTGGGTGGCAGCGCGGGCTTGGCGGTGATTTTCTGGTTCAACGGCGCGATGGCCGAGCTGCTCAAATTCGCCATGATTTACCGCCTTCGTTGCCCGCCCCGTGTTTCGCCTGAGCTGCTACCGTCTCGTCAAAAGACGACCGACGCCACAAAGAAAACGCTGACGGCGGGCGTGAACGTCCTCGCCATCCTCGGCCTGGTTTGCCTGATCGGGTTCGTATTGTTCCTGTTCGGCCCAGGCGGCGCGTCGAGATTTCAAATAGGCGGTTGACTGAGGGCGTCTGAAAACATCGTTTCAGACGGCCTCAAACCTCTCCAGCCGTTTTCCATTACAATCACCATCGGCAAAAGCTCATCTTCCTCCTCTGCCGCATCCTTGCCGCCCTGCGCTGCGAAAGCCTGCACGCCATGGCCGGTTTCTGAGGGCGGCCTCGCGCACTACCTGTTGCACAAAGAGCAGCGCCGCATCCGCGAAAGCCTGCAAGTGCCGCTGCCTGCGGACGATGCCGCCGTTAAGAAAGTATTGCGCGAAACCGCCAAAGAGCGCGTTGGAACTGCTGCGTGGCCTTTTCCGGGCGGCACTGAGAGACATCGAAACCCTGTTTCGCGTACAGCTGGCAGCAGCGCCATCAAGCCGCGCTGGACGCGGGCGAGGCCTTCTGCTGCTGTACCCGCACCTCGGTACGGCTACGAGCTGGCCGGACGCTACATCAGCCAGCAGCTTCCCTTTCCGCTGACCGCCGTAGCAAACCGCGAAAATCAGCCTTCGATGCCGTCATGTACGGAGGCCGGTCGCGTGCGCGGCACAAAGGCGTACCCGCCCCACCGGCATCGAGGCGTGAAACAGGTCATCAAAGCCCTGCGCGCGGGCGAGGCCACCATCGTGCTGCCCGACCGCGTTTCCCGCACCGGAAGAAGGCGGCGCGACGGCGTAGCTGGGCGGACGTTTTCAGGCCGACCCGCCTACACCATGACGTTTGGCCCGGCAGGCTGGCGCAAGTCAGGCGTGCGCACTGTTTTCTGCGGCGAACGCCTGCCTGGCAGCAAAGGCTTCGTCTTACACGTCGAAAGACCGCTGCAAGGCGGCGAGACGGCGACAAAAACACGATGCGGAGAATCATCCCAGCCCGCAATGTCGGAATACTGGATGCGCCGCTTCCCCGACCAATGCCTGTTTGCCTACGCCGCTGCAAACGCGCCCGCCGGCGCGGAAGAGCAGCCGTCCGGAACAGGCCGTCCTGAAAGCACATCTTCACGAGACTGCCGCGCGTCTGCGAGTACGGCGTTAAAACGGGCTCAGACGGCGCTTCGCGGCGGGAAAACGAAAGTGTAACGGGCTGATGCGGTTACAGAACGCCGCCCATCGCGAAATACCGTCCTGATAAAACCATCGCCCGAAACACCAGCAAATTTTGAACGACTGGCCGCCCGTTTCCCTCGGTACAGATAACAGACGAAAGTTTGCCCGCGCCATGACTTGGCATCACAGCGAAAATTTTCAACCCAGTCTATAAAACCAGATATGGCAAAATCCTCGGTCGGTGATTGCGTGTTACAGGAAGAAAGATAAAAAGAAGTCAACGAGCGCCTGAGCGAAAACTATCACTCGCCATGGCGTTATCGCCCGCCGTACGGCTTGAATATCGACTCCATTCTCTCAAGCCTTGGCCGCGATAAGATGCTTTGAAATACCTGATCGACTTTCAAACGTTCGAACGCCAGTTGCCATAAATCAAAACGTTTCTGCAAACGCCGCCACCCAGCCGCTCAAACGCCGTCCGGTCATGCCCTGACAACATTACTTTCCGCCCGCAAGACGTCGTCTCATTCAGTCTCGGAAACGGTTTACGCTGCTATGTACACCGCGACACAGCATCGTGAATGCCCGTCATAGAGTTTTACGACGGCGTGTTCGACCATGTACCGCCCGAGCCTGGAAGAAATACAGAAACTGCCCGCCCGCAGCTGCATTATCAAGACGGCAGAGTTGGTTTCTCGCTTTATGCTGGCGACAAATGAAATACCTGCCTGACCCTGCAAATCAGGTCAGGCGCTGATTGCGGCCGTTATAACCACCCTCAGGCAAGCATCTGCGACATCAGTGGGTTTATATGACTGACCAGATATTTTACTACCGAAAAGCCCTGGAATATTGTTTCGGACAACCTGGGCCCAAATCGGAACTTGGGTTGAACAAACCGTCAGGCCAAGACTCAAAAGGCCGTCCTGAAACCTGATTTTAAGTTTTCAGACGACGCGCCAGCTCGCCAAGAAGGCAGGGATTCCATCTGTACCATTCACGTCCGGATGCAAAAATTGGGCTGTACCAAACCTTCGTACCGTATATCCGACAAACCGAAGACAAAATGCCATTTACAATTTTACAGAGGTCCTCTGAAACCCAGTTCAGGTTCCGACAAACCTCTTTCATCATCAAGAAAATGGCAAAAAGCCATCTGTTTTAAAACGTAAATCGGTTTCAGAACTCGTCGTCGCCGACCAAATCACCAACAGCGCGTACGGCGGCGCGAGGTCAGTATAGCGGCGCGAGGCGCCGCGCAGGTAAGTTGAGGGCGCGCGGGATTTCCGGAGACGGTATTTTGTCTTTGCCGTCGCGGTGGTAGAGGCGGGCGAAGATGCCGGCGACTTTCAGATGGCGTTGTGCGCCCATCCATTCGAACCAGCGGTAGAGACTCGTCGAATTCGCCCGGAGCGGGCAATCCTGCAGCGCGAGCTTTTCGATGTAACGGATGATCCAAGTCCAGCACGATTCTTCTTCCCATTCGATGAAGGCATCGCGCTTGCTGATACCAAAGTCGTCGGAAATCAGCGAGACCGTATCAGGCATCATGGAAATCGAAACAGCGCGCCCGGCCGGCTGACAGACTAGCATCAGGTTACGCGGACGATGTGGTCGCGGTGGACGAACACTTGCGGCACCTGCGCCAAGAGCGGCGGCAGCAATCATCGAGCAACCTGTTGCCACTTTCGGCTGCTTTTGGCAAGTTGAACGGTTTGCCCAATTCTTTGGCGGCAAACCAGTCGAAACAGGTTGATTTCGCGTCTAGCATGACGCTCGCGGTCGTAGAGGCGGCAGCACATCAGGGCGACTTTGCACTTTTGCAAAACGATCAGTTCGTCTATCGCTTGCACTCCAACAGCAGCGGGGCTTTATGTGCGCCGCGCTGCCGTCGTGCTGCATGGCGGCGAGTGGCATCGTGCTGCCCAAAGTCGCTCAGCGCGGCCGTCCCGTGTTTCGTCAGCGTGACCAAACCTACGGCACATTCAGCCATATGGAAACAGCTTTGCACTTTTCAAATGAGGGCGCGATGCTCATTTTGTCGGGCGGCGCGTCCAGCTACAGATGATGATGGTTTGGCCGTCTGAAAAGATGTAGCGACGCAAATAACGGCGGAAGTCGGCATCGGCGGCGGCAAAGGCCAGCTCGAAGGGACGGTCGGGATACAGGCTGTGCAGCCAGTTTTGCAGTTCGGATTGTCGTTGCATACGGCGGTTTTCACGGGAAACGGTTAAAATGGCCGCTATTTTAACGGGCAAAATCGGTTTAAGGTGATACTTTGGCACGTTTGATAGTCAAACCGCTGGCCTTGTCGGTCGGCATAGCGATTGCGGCGGGCGCGGCGGCGGAAAACCGCTGCCGTTGAGGCATTCTGTCCGGCTGCGCTGACGGCAGAAAGTTCAGGACAGCCTCGAGCCGGAAACGCCCTTGCAACGCAGCGGCGAAGCCGGACTGCCCGTCGATTTACACCCGCATACCGCCGATGCCCTGCGCGGGCAGACCAATGTCGGCGTGGAGGCCAAGGCGGCGTCATCATTGAGCGCAACCAGCAGACCGTCAATGCGGAACATGCGTCGTACAACCCAGAAAACCGATACGGTAAAGGCCGATCAAGGCTTTATTCTGGACGACGGCGAATCGCAGGTGCGCGGTTCGACGTTGGATTACAAGCTGTCCGGCGGCAGCGGCCGCGCGACCGAGGTACGGCTTGAAACCGAACGCGAAGGCCGCCGTCTGCAGGCCGTGGGCAAAAGAAGCGCGGTTGCAGGATAAAACCGCTGCACGCCGACCGAAGCCGCAGTTCAACACTTGTCAAAGGCGATGCCTCTTGGTACGTCGAGTGCCGACAGCATCGATGCCGACTATGCGAAAGGTGTCGGCGTGGCCAAACATGCCAAGCTGGTCTTTCACGGCGTACCCGTGCTGTATGCCTTGGATGGATTTCCCCGCTCAACGGCAACCGCAAGAGCGGCCTTTTGGTGCCGACCCTGAAAGTCGGCTCCAACGGCACGGAAGTCGATGTTCCTTTATTTTTCAATCTCGCGCGAATTACGATGCCACGGTCGGTACGGGCATCATCAGCTCGCGCGGCATCCGTGTAAGGCGGCAATTCCGCTATCTCCAGCCGGATTATCAAGGCGCCAGGTAAACGGGGTTTGGATGCCGTCCGACAAACGCAGCAAACACAACAACCGCTATCAGGCCGCATGGAAACACAACCACGTTTTCGGTGCGGGCTTCAGCGGCGGGGTGGATTTCAACCAGGTTTCCGACAACGACTACTACCGCGATTTCTACAAGCCGTACCGACGTCGCCCGCAACGTCAACCTCAACCGTGAAGCGTGGTTTGGACTACCAAAACCGACGTGTCTCGAAACCCTGACCGAGAAATTGACGGTTAAAAATACCAAAACCCTGGCCAGTGCCGACGGCTACAGAAGACGAACCTTACGCCATCATGCCGCGCGCCTGAGCGGCCCGCTGTGAAAAACTTTGCCGGCAACCTGTTCTCCGTCTACGGCCAATCACCCGCTTTGCACACGACGGCAAACAAGCGGGCGGCGAGACTGGTGCTTTATCCTTCCTTCAGCCGCCACCTGCACAACGACTGGGGCTACATCGCCCGAAGTCGGCTCACTACACCCATTACAGCCTTGACGGCTTCAATGGGAAAAGCAGCCGCAGCGCAGGCCGCGCCCTGCCCATCGTCAATGTCGACACCGGCCTCACACTGGAGCGCGAAACCGGCCTGTTCGGCCGCGAACATGTCCAAACCTTGGAACCGCGCCTCTTTTACAACTACATCCCGACCAAGTCGCAAAACGACCTGCCTAATTTCGACACTTCCGAAAACAGCTTCAATTACGAACAGCTTTTCCGTGAAAGACTCTATCCTGGCCACGATCGCATCAACGCAGCCAACAGCCTCAACGTCGCCCTGCAAACCCGCTATCTCGACAAAGCCACGGGCGCGGAACGCCTGCGCGCCGGTATCGGGCAGAAATTCTATTTCAAAAACGACAGCGTGCTGATAGACGGCAACATATCCCAAAGCAGCCGCAGTCTTTCCGAGCGCGAGCTCGCCGGGTTTACGTCCGTCAGCCGCACGTCGCGTTAGTGCGTCCGCCCATGTCAGCGAGACGGCCAGAGTGATTGAGCACGCGCGCTATAAATACGGCCGGGACGAACCGATTTACCTGCAAAGCGACGGCACATACTTCCACGACAAAGACTCAGTCAGATCGATTTGGCCGCACAATGGCGATTAAGCAAAACCTTTACGGCGTCGCGCGTTTCAACTATGCCCTGGAGCGTGCGCCGGCCGCTGGACATCCTCGCCGGACTCGATGCCAAAGCAGCTGCGGCTGCTGGGCGCGACCCGCCGTCGCATGGCGTTATGTAACCGGCTGGAATATCGAACGCAACAAACCCGATTACAAAAATGCCGCATTCCTGACTCTGCAATTGAAAACCCTGAGTAAATATCGGCAGTAAGACCGAACACCTCCGTCCGGCCATCCCGGGCTATATCAAAACCAACGAGGTGAGTGAAATGAGAGCCCCAAAATCCTAACCGCCGCCCTTTTGGCCTGCTTTTTCAGACGGCCTCCGCCGCCGGCATTAAAACCGTAGACGGCGTTGCCGCCGTAGCGAGCGACAGCGTGATTACCATGCGTCAATTCGAACAGGCCCGGTGCCCAGGCGCCGCCTGCGCCTGCCGCTTCAGAGGCCGCCTGAAAACGAAGTTGCGCAACGGGTTTTGGCACCGGCTGATTAACCAATCCCTCATCGTTCAGGCCGGAAAGCGGCGCGGACTGGCGCGCAGGCCGAAGTGGACGAGGCCGTCGCCACATGCCGCCGCCGAACAGAAAATCAGCGTGGGACCAACTCTATGCCCGCGCGCAGCAGACGGCCTGGCAGAAGCGCCCTGCGCCGTCAAACCGCCGACGCGCTGGTGGCGCAAAAAGTACAGCAACAGGCCATTTTGCAGAACGCGCGCGTCAGCGAGGCGGAAGTCGATGCCGCATTGGCACGGGCGCAGCAGCAGGGTGTTGCCATTCCCGAAGGTGAGGCTCCGCGCCAATACCGCGCCCAGCATGTGATTAAAGCGGAAAAAAGAAAAACGCCGTCAGCCGCTGCCAAGCGTAATTAATCAAAATCCGCGCGCAGGGCGGAAAAGGGCCGTGATTTCGGCGGGTGGCGCGACAGTATTCCGCAAGACGGCAGTGCAGCAGGGCGGGGATTTGGGCTGGTTCGGCGACGGCATGATGGTGCCGCAATTTTGAAAGCGCGGTGCAGAAACTGAAAAAAGGCCAAGTCAGCCGTCCCGTCCGCACCCAGTTCGGCTGGCACCTCATCAAACTCAACGATGTCGCGAAGTCAGTACGCCTGAGGAACGCCGCCAGCAACACCATCCGCCAATACATCATGCAGCAGAAGGCCGAGCAGAAGCCGCAGGGCAGTTACTGTCAACATAACTGCACGCAAAGCACATATGTCGATGTGCGGATAAAATAAACTCGGTTCGCAGGCAAACAGGTCGAGGCCGTCTGAAAATGTTTTTCAGACGGCCTCCAGGCATTGAGTTGCCCGCAGTCCGCCCTGTCAAAACATTCATTTTAGGCATATCATTTCAGTTTGACGAAAGGTTTGAAAAATATAGTGATTTCCCATTACCCCAAAGCATCGAGCGGATTTGCTGGGGCTGCGACAAATACTGTTCGGCTGAAGACCCGCAATGCGGCAACGGCTGCGAACGCATTCAGCACCCGTGCAGATTGGACGGGCCGGAATGGTACAAATCAGGGCGATTGGAGCAATTTTGTTGAGCGAGCAGCAGCAACGTGGCTGAGCTGCTGCCTGAGCTGCAGCAACCCAAAGCAGCAAAACCGCATATCAAGCTGCCGGTCAAACAAAAACTGTGCTGAGTGCAGCGGACTGACTTTAAACCGGTACGCACCATCACCGCACCTGGTTTTCAGTGATGGTCTAATTAAATCGAATCTGCTCTGTTATGTTAAAGGCCGTCTGCAAAAAGCACTGTGTCGCCACAGGTCAGACAGCCTCGCTCTGTCGGAATTTCTCCACTATTTGCCGGCCGAAGGCCAATCCTCAACGTTTGCAGCAAATCCAGCATGTTTCCACTTCTTCCGCTTCGGTTGTGGCGAATCCCTCGGGTGGAACTCTTCCGAATCAGAACGGCCTTCGGATGAAAGGTTTAAAATTGATGAATGACCCTATCACTTTACTTCTGCCCGTCTGGGAGAATTGGATGGAGCAGCATAACGTGGTGCATATCGTCAATTTGGCTGCGGATGATGGGGCGGAAAGAGCCGTTTGCCGAAATCAGACAGGTTGTCATATGTTTCCGCCATCAGAAACCGATTTCGGCACGTTTGTGGAAGACAGCGGATAAAACAGCTTCTTCCGAATTTTCCGCAAAGGTTAGGGTGTTGTGTTCGTTCAGGTCGAACCTTCCATCAATCTCATGCCGATAAGATACATATCTTTATCGGAAAAAGAGATTTTCGCAGCCGGACTTGATGTCGCAGAGGCTTTTGTATGGAATGCAACGGCAGACGGCAACCATTTTCATCCGAACCGCAGGCAGGTTTTCAATAAGTGTGTCCAGCCCTGCTCACGAATCAGCTTTGAGGCGGAAAAACGGATTGGCGTGGCGCCATCCCGTCCTGTTGTCAGCCAAAAGTAGTATCGGCGCAGATTCGTCGGATTTCCGGGCGTATCCAGGGCGGACGGGTGCAGTTCATTTTACAGCGGACAGGGTCCCCGAGCAGATACCAAGTACCGAAATACGAAGCCAGATAGTCGGGGGCGATGGTAAATTGCAACATAGCTAATCTCTTTCCTGCGCGCAAAGCTGCTGATAATAATCGCTGATTTCCGCAACCATAGCGGCGGAAGCCCTGCGTCTGACCGAAGTGTAGCCTTCGATTTTGTCGTTGCGGATATTGGGATTGATGGCAGTCGACCCAATAACAGCGGCCGTGCTTTACGAAGGTTTTTACAACCGTACCATTTTTCCCCTTTGGAAACGGTATGCCACAATCTGCAAATGCGGCTTTGGGCATATCGGGATGGCGGAGGATGCTGTGCGGCTGGCCGATCAACTCCTCGCGGCTCCATGCGCTCATGGTCACGAAAGCCTCGTTGGCGTGAGTGATGATGCGTTCAAATCGGTGCGCAAAGTAATCAATTTGCCGTCAGGAAAGTTCGACTTTCCTCATCAAAAATATAGGATTGGTCATTGGCGGTATGCCCTGTTGCTGCGGGAAAAGGCCTGGGACGGATTACCGATAAAAATATGCGGATTCATGCCGCCCGAGCTCCCATATAGCCCGAGTGCCGACGGATTTCTTCACCGTGCGGCGCAGTTGAACCAACACAAGCCCATACGCGAACCTGCTTTGCGTCGTCGTGCTGACCAGTGCCAAATCATCGCGATCTGCATCAACAGCATTTCACCCTGCTGGCTTTGCAAAAGTCATTTCCATTGAAATTGCTACAAAGAGAGCAGGCGGGCGGTTTTGGCCGCACAGGACAACAATGCCGCAGAAAGCGAGCCGACGCGGTTTTGAATCGATGTTCCGTTCCAATACGTGACAATCAGCAGGCGCGTCAATCGAAACGATGGCCTGAAGTCGGTGCGCCTGATTCGGCATGAAGGTTGTGCAAAGCGTCATTTAATACTTCTAACAGGCCTGATCTCCTCCTGAATAGACAGTTTGGGCATTGGGAATGCTAAAGCCTTAATAAAAGCGACCTGTCGTAAATGATCTATTCAATACAATGACCGGCCGACTGTTTAAATTGAGTGTTCACCTACGGACATGTTTCGTATTTTAATGAGTGCTATATCGTCACTTTTTGAGTTGTGTCAGTGAGATGAGAAATGTAAAAAGAGTCTATACACCAATAAGTAATAGTGCGGCCTTATGACAGGATGACATTTTGATTATTTAATGATCATTTGATTATTAAAATTAAAATAACGTTATAAAGATTACGTGATGAATAAAAGGCAAAATAAATAAAAATACGCAAAGATTGTATTATTTTTACAACATTTGATTGCTTTTGGTTTTGATAATGCGCCACTGAATGGATAAGACAAAAAGTGAATTTGTGTGATTGAAAATTTCTATCAAGCCGTCCTGAAAAATACGGCATGGCAGAAAAAGCAAATTGATGTGCCGATATTATGGGCGGGTATTGGGCGCATCAATACCGGCTGTTCCGATAGGGATGTGAGGTTGAAGTGGCAACAGGCGGCATTGTGATGCCGCCTGTTCGTGGATGGGTACAGGGCCTATGCCCGCCTTCGGCTGATGAAGTGCAGAGGGCGGGTTGCGCCTATACCGTGCGATGCCCTGCTGAACGTTGTCCTGCCACGGCGGATTAACCTTTATTGCCATGGCTTTTGGGTTGAACCTAATTCATCACTGCCTAGGGAGTTTTCAGACGGCCGCTTTCAGATGCCGGCGCATTCCTGCTCACATGATTTCCTGCGAACTGCATACTTTCCCGTTTTCTCCCGGTTCCGCGCGGATATAGCTGCCGTCGGGCTGCATTAGCCAGGCTTGGCAGTTGTCGTTTAAAGGCCAGGTCAGGCCTTCGCGGATAACTCGGGCTTTCAGTTTCGGATGTTCTACGGGCGTGCAGGTTTCTATGCGGCGGAAGAAGTTGCGCCCCTATCCAGTCGGCACTCGATATATGGTGTTTTCCGCGCCGTCGTTGTAGAAATAGTAAACGCGCGAATGTTCGAGCTGGCGGCCGATAATCGAAGCGGACGCGGATGTTTCTCCCGACAGGCCTTCGCACGCGGCCGCAGGGCGCACATGCCGCAGCCGATCAAAATCAATCTGTACGCCGGCCGCACTGGCGACGACAGTTCTTCGATGATGTTCGGTTCGATCAGCGGGTCGAGTTTGGCGACGATGCGGGCCTTCCTGCCGGCTTTGGCGTGTTCGGCTTCGCGGCGGATGCCTGCAACCAGCATTTTTGTGCAGGGTGAACGGGCTTTGGTACAGTTTGTTCAGGCGGCTGGGCTGGCCCAGGCCGGTGATTTTCCATAAACAGGGTGTTCACGTCGGCGGTAATTTGTTCGTCGGCGGTGAGGAGGCCGAAATCGGTATAGATGCGCGAAGTGCCTTGGTGGTAGTTGCCGGTGCCGAGATGCGCCTAGCGTTTCAGAGCGGCCTTCTTCGCGGCGGATGACCAAAGCCATTTTGGCATGGACTTTGTAGCCGAATACGCCGTATACGACATGCGCGTCCGCGTCTTCGAGCCGTTGCGCCCAATTAACGTTGTTGGCTTCGTCCGAAACGCGCCATCAATTCCACAACCACCGTTACCTGCTTGCCCGCCAATGCGGCGTTCATCAGTGCCCTAGCCGGTTCGGAGTCGGTACCTGTGCGGTAGATGGTCATTTTTGATGGCGACGACGGCGGGGTCGGCGCGGCTGGCGGATAAAAGCCGGACGACGGGTTCGAACGATTAGTGAGGATGGTGCAGCAAAATATCTTCCCGGGCCACGGCTTCGAGTACGCCTTCATCTTTTTCAGCATTTTTGACGGGCTGCCGCTGCGCGTGGCGTATTTGAGGTCGGGGCGTTCGACCATGTCGGGCACGGACATCAGGCGCACAAGGTTCACGGTCCTTTGACTTGGTAAAGGTCTGCGGGTTTGAGTTTGAAATGGCCGGCAGGAAGTCGTAAATGTGGGTCGGACGGGTTTCCGCCACTTCCAGCCGGACGCCGTCGCCGTATTCGCGGTCGTGCAGCTCGCTTTGGATGGCGGCGCGCAGGTTCTTCAGGTCTTCTTCCGCCACGGTCAGGTCGCTGTCGCGCGTGAGGCGGAGATTGGTGGCAGCCTTTCACTTCCATGCCGGGGAAGAGGCGGTAGACGTATTCGTGCAAGATGGACGATAGGAAAACGAAGCCTTCTTCTCCGCCGCAGATTTCAGACGGCGGTTTGACCACGCGCGGCAGGATGCGTGGGGCTTGGACGATGGCCATGCCCGGAAGAGCGGCCGAATGCGTCTTTGCCTTCGAGTTCGACGGCGAGTTCAACGACTTATTCAATGGTTTTGGGGAAAGGGTGCGCGGGGTCGAGGACCGACGGGGGTGAGTATCGGCCAGAGTTCGCGGTCGAAATAGTCTTCTATCCAGGCGCGCTGTTCCGCCGTCCAGTTGCGGCGGCGGTAAAAATGGATGCCTTCGCGGCTTAGGGCGGGTTGCAGCTCGTTGTTGAACAGGTCGTATTGTTCGTGCTATCAGGGCGGTGTGCCTCAGCCGATGCGGCGGCAAGGGGTTTCGGCGGGTGTCATGCCGCTGTCGAGATCTGCCGGATTCCGTTTGTAGTTCGCGCGCTCAGGTAGGCCATCCGTACTTCAAAAAATTCGTCGAGGTTGGAGGAGACGATGCAGAGGAAGCGCAACCGCTCAAGCAGGGGGATACGCGCATCCTGCGCCTGCGCCAATACGCGGCGGTTGAATTCGAGCAGGCTCAGTTCGCGGCATAATATGCGGTTGGATTGAGGGCATGGCGTTCTCCTTCAAATATGTTTGATGTTCATGATGATGGACGGAATGTCTGCGTATAAGGTGTCAAGTATAAGTCCGGCGGCAGGGTTTTTCCAGTTGAGAGGCCGTCTGAAGAGAAACGGCGGTGGATTGGAGCGGGGTTATCGGTTATGCTGAAGGGAAGAATGATGTATATCAAATATTCAGATTGTCCGAATCATTTACAATAGCGGTTTGCCTTTGTGGTAAAACGATAAAGATATTGCAGCATCGGAATAATTTAAAAAGGAAAATTTATGGCCATCAAGCATGAAATACGGGATAACGAAATTTTTGTTTTCGGTTCGAACAAGGCCGGCAAACATGGTTTGGGCACGGCTCTGACCGCGCGGATGAAATACGGTGCGGAAATGGGGCGAGGATTCGGTTTGCAGGGGCAGTCTTTGGCGATTCCGGTGAAAGACGAGCAATTGAAACTGCTGCCTTTGGAAGAAATCAAAACCTATGTCGATTTGTTTATCGATTTTGCCAAAAACCAATTTTCGACAAACGTTTTTCGTTACACCCGTCGGTACAGCTTTGGGCGAATATCGTGCGCAGGATATTGCACCGCTGTTCAAAGGCGTGTCCGACAATTGCCGCCTGCCGCCGGAATGGGAGATCCTCAAAACCGAATGAAAGGCTTTAAGGGCAGATAATTAAACAGGCCGTCTGAAAACCGGAAATATAGTTTTCAGACGGCCTTTTTATGTTTTTGCCGAAGGTGTCTTTTATTTCGGCTCTTGCGGCACGTAGCCTTGCACTGCGTCGGCACCGTCGCCGAAGAAATAGTTTTTCCATCTGCTGGGCCAGATATTCGCGCGCGCGCGGGTCAGCCAAGCTCAGGCGGTTTTCGTTGATCAGCATGGTTTGGTGGCGCGTCCACGCTTCCCATGCCTCTTGAGATACGTTTTCAAAAATCCGCTTGCCCAGCTCGTTCGGCAGGGGGCGAATTTCATGCCGGGGGCTTCTTTGCCCAGTTTCACGCAATGAACCATACGGGTCATGATGTTTTCCTTCAACGGTTTTTCAGACGGCCCGAATTCTAACGGAAGGGCGTTGCTTTGTATAGAAATCTGCTTTCAGACGGCCTCCTGCTTGATTTTTTCCACCAGGAAATCGATAAAAGCTGCGTATTTTCGCGCTCAAAAAGCCCCTGTCTGCATAGGCTGCATACAAGGTGGCGGAAAGAATGCGCCATTCGGGTAGCAGGCGTACCAAGCGGCCGCTGTCGAGATCGCGTTTGACCGTCCATACGGGCAGGCAGCCCAAGCCGCCGCCGGCCAAAACCATTTCCCGTACCATCAGCGTATTGTCCGCCCGAATGGTCGAATTCGGCGCGAGGGTAAAATGTTCGCCGTCACGCGAGATTTTGATATGCTCCATATCGACATAACTGCTTGGACGAAGTTGTAGGCAGGGGATTTCCTGCGGTGTGGAGGGTGTGCCGTGCCTTTGCAGATACTCTGTTTCGCCAACCAAATAAAAACGATTTCGCTTAATGGGCGGACAATCAGCGTGGGCGGCAAGTCGACGCTGCTGACGCGTAATGCCAAATCCACCCCTTCGGCCACCAGGTCGATTTTGCGGTTGTCCAGAATCCAGTCGAGCGATACGGTCGGGTAAAGGCGGCAGTATTCGGCCAGCCAGCCTGCGACTATGATGGTTGGCAAACCACATCGGCATCGTAACCCGCAGCAGCCCCTGCGGTTTTTCCGTCCGCCGGCTGCGCGTTCGGCAGCGGTTTCCAACGTTTCCAGCGCATAACCGCATTCGCGGTGGTATTCCTCACCCGCTTCCGTCAGATACAGATTACGGCTGTTGCGTTGCAATAGTTTGGCACCGATATGGTTTTTCCAGATGGCTGACGTGTTTGCTGGCCATCGCGGTGGAAATACCGAGTTTGTCGGCGGCACGGGTAGCTGCCTTGCCGAACCACTTCGCGAAAAACCTTCAGGCTGAATAAAGTATCCATGATTTCTTATTGGAAATATTGCATCAATAAACATAGTATATATTTACTGAAAGGAATTATCTATTATTCCGTCTTATTGAAATCGATTTATCCGATAAGGAAGATTTTTATAATAATATGAGTTAGAGCAATCACTTCCAGTTCCTCTATTTTTCGGCAGCCGGCGGCGGTGCGCGGGTCGCCGGACAGGCTGCTTTCCGAACTCGATACCAGTAAACGAAAGGAAGACAAAATGTCATACCGAATTTTGCAGCAGGCTGCCGAAACGCGCCGCTCCATTTATGCTTTAAATAAACAACTGCCCCTGTCGGCTGCCGAAACCGTACAAATTGTTGAGCACGCAGTCAAACATACGCCGTCATCATTTAACTCATGCAATCCACCCGTGTGGTCGTCCTTTTCGGTACCGAACACGAGAAACTGTGGCGGTTTGCCGAAAACGCCCTGAAGCCATCGTTCCGGCCGACCGGTTCGAGCCGACTGCGCAAAAATTAGCCATGTTCAAGGCGGCTGCAGGGAACCGTTTTTGTTTTTGAAGACCAAAACATCATAAAAACCTGCAAGAACAATTCCCGGCCTATGCGGAAAAATTTCCCCGTTTGGGCCGAGCATGCCGATGCCATGCGCAATACGCCGTGTGGACGACCTTGTCCGCCGCGGGTATCAGCGCAAATCTTCAGCATTACAACGCCCTTAATCGACCAAGATGTTGCCCGCGAATGGGATATTCCCGACTCATGGACATTGCGTGCACAGCTGGTGTTCGGCGGCGTTCAAGCACCGGCGGCTGAAAAAGCTTACGAGCCGTTGGAGGGACGGTTTAAGGTGTTCGGCAGCTAATTTAATCGGATAATACAGGCCGTCTGAAATAAATTTTTCAGACGGCCTGCTCTAAGTTGATTGAAAAAGAATTTTTCATATAGCTAGCGGCAGAAAATGTCATTTTAAAACCCCTTCTGACATTTTCTCCTGCTGATCTTGTTGTAAATATACAAAAAGCAAGGTTGGCTAAAATGAAAAAGATTCAATTAAGGTAAAGGCCGGATAAAAAGAGTATAATGAAAAGGCCTTATCGAATACCGTGATTTGTTTTGATTTAAAATTAAATATCGCGAATGGACATTTTAATTTTTATGCTAAAAGTAAAGCGTGAAATTTTTAAGTGTGAAATCGGTTAATTTTAAATTTGGCATGAAAAATTGCTAAGTTTCTCTTTCAAGACTAATTTTTAGTCAAAAGCATTCAGTGATGCAGCATGATGGTTATGCTTGGTTGCTGTAAATAATTTTAATTCATGAGGCAACAAAACATAGAGGATAAAACATGAATAAAGTTTATCGAACTGTTTTAATGAAACAACAAACACATGGGTGGCTGTTGCTGAAATTTCTCCTGCAAAGGGTAGAAGTCGCGCAGCAAAATCGTCCGGCGGGATTGGTCTGCACCCTGATGGCTCCGGTTATGGTGTCGGGAATGTTGTTATCCGGCCATGCTATGGCGGCCCACTTGCAAGACGGTACGGGTACAAATGCAATCACCATTTACGGTGCGGGTTTGGTGGTGACGATGTAGCGAAAGCGGCGGGGGCGGATTCTTTTGCAGCAGGTACAGCTGCAAAAGTATATTCGCAGAGTGGCATCGCTTTGGGAACCAACGTTGTTTCTGGAGACAGTGGAAATAGCAACATCAAAAATACGAGTTGCCATTGGCAACCTTGCTAAAGCAAAAGGTGGTAATGCCATTGCAATGGGTCCAGAGCGCAACAGCAACAAAAACAGTCGGATTTGTGCCATTGGTGATGGGGCAAAAGCAACGGAAGGGCAAGGTACGGCGGTAGGGTGTAAGCAATACTGTGTCGGCTGCTGGTGGTACTGCTGTTAGTAATAGCAACACTGCAGCAGGATGGCGTAGCACAGCGATTAGCTCAGTTCACAAGCTGACGCTCAAGAGCGGTGTGGCTATAGGTAATCACCGCTCACGCCGCCCAAAGAGACGCAATAGCAATTGGTTCAAACTCATCTGCAACACTTCAAAATACCATTGCTATTGGTACGAATACGAAAAGTACATCGAATGAGACAATCGCTATCGGCAATGCTGCAGATGCGGGAAGTTCGCAATTTGGTATTGCCATTGGTAGTGGTGCAAAATTAAACAATGATGCGGCCGCTTCCGGGCAGAAATACTGCCATTGCAATTGGTTATCAAGCAGAAGCGACTCACTTGGATGCTAATGCTTTTGGCCGTAAGGCTAACGCTACAGGGCAGACATCTTTAGCAATAGGTGCAGAAAGTGCATCTAAAGGAACGTCTTCTATTGCTGTTGGTTCAAATACAATGGCTGCCGCTCGAGACGGTATTGCCATTGGTAATACCGCTGCAGCAGAGCTGGGGGATAATAATACAGCCGTAGGTTCCTATTCCGAAGCAAATGTTGGTTGGTCTACCGCATTGGGTACTCGTGCCTATACTAATGCCAATGGCGCATTGGCGGCAGGAACGATGGCATCAGCGGAGGGCAAGGGCAGCAGCCATTGGCTCGTTTAGCTTTGCTGAAGGTTTGACCAGCACTGCATTGGGTTATCAGACCGTTGCTACTAAAGATGCCGTTTCAGGTACAGCAATGGGTACAGGTGCAGTTATAGATGGAAAAATGTCGGGCGCTTGGGCGGCAGCACCTCATGCCAACCCAGATTTATACGATAATTCAAACGCAGTATTATTGGTGGTGAAGGCAACTATGCGATCGGTAATGAAAATGTTGTTGGTAATTTAACTAAAAACAGTGTTGTGTTTGGTAACAAAATTAAAATTGGTGCTGATGGTGCGACACTGACAACAACCAATCCTGCCGGTCAGGGTAATAGTATCAAGGTCGTGAAGAAACAGTTGCTTATACTAATGCTACAGCACTAGAAAGTGTGGTGGCGATTGGTAATGAAGCAGAGCGTATCAGGTAATCGTGGTGTAGCTGTGGGTAATCAATCCGGTGCCGCACAAAATGCAGTTACTGTAGGTAATAACGCTAAAGCAAAAAGGTGAAGCAATTGTTGCCATCGGTCAAAATGCAGGTCGACGTCTAATGCAACAATCAATAATACCAATACCCGCGCAATTATGATGGAGTGTAAATGCTGGTAGAGGTGCTCAAAATATTAATGACTCCATTTTAATTGGTAATGATGCTGGTAAAAATTTGGGTGTAGCTACAGAAATAGGCAGTCATAATATTGGCTAGAGCTAGGGCGTTACAGGATGCTTCAGGTAGCACGAATGTTGCAGTAGCTACCAGAAGCAGAATGAGTGCAAATGGCAATAACAATTTCTTTGGCCAAAGTTGGTGCTGGGTCATATGTAACAGTGTAATGATAATGTAGCCATTGGTAAAAATGCTCAAAAAGGAACATCTGCAAAATGGCATTGTGCAAATGACTCCGTTGTCCCTTGGTACTGAAGGAAAAAGCTACTAAAAGATAATGCTGTTGCTATCGGTAAGGTGCTCTGGCAGGGCATGAAAGTAGTGTTGCTGAGTTCCTGATTCTGGAAACAGCTGTGGTGGACGCATTGGCCGTGCTTCAGCACAGTGAGGCGAGTATCACCTACAGCGGTTTTTGCAGCAGATGCGCCAACCTCTATGGTGAGCGTGGGCCGGGATGCCAGCTACGACCCAGCGGGTGCAATCAGTGCTCCCGCCATCAACCGCACCATCACCCACGTAGCAGCGGGCCGCATTGCTGCAAGCAGCACCGACGCCATCAACGGCAGCCAGTTGTACGCCACCAGACGGTCATTGGCGAGTATGGCGGGCGGTGTGACGGGCTATCTTGGGTGGCGGCGCGGGCGTCCAATACCGATGGCACCTTCAAAGCGCCCAGCTACACCATCACCAAAACCGATGGCACGACCTATGCGGCGGCCGACAATGTGGGCACTGCGTTGAGCAACCTGAATGCAGAAGTGGTGAAACCCATCACCTTTGCGGGCGACAGCGGCACGGCCTCGACACGCAAGCTGGGTGAAACGCTGACGATTAAAGGCGGCGCAACCGGCACCCTGACCGCGAGTCAACATCGGCGTGGAGTCGGACGGCAGTGGCACGCTGACGGCGAAGCTGGCCCAGAACATTGAATTTGGGTGGCAACGGCGGCGTGAAGACGGGTGCCACCCAGATGGACAACGTGGCATCGCCATTGCCGCGCCGACTCCTACGAACCCGGCGATGAAAGGTAAGCCTGAGCGGTGGCGGTCTGAACAGCGGCGACAGAAGATTACCAATGTTGCTGCGGGTACGGCCGGTACAGATGCGGTTAATGTAAGACCAGCTCAAAGCAGCCTGCACAGCCAAAGGTAAACTGCTGGTGACGGTATTGCCGTTACCTCGACCGTGGATAAGGCAGACTGGCAGCACCACCTATAAAGTGGCGGCCGATACCACTCCGTTGACTGTAACCAACGGAAAGTGACTCCCGCCGACAGAGGATGACGCGGGTAAACTGGTTACGGCCGGAGATATTGCTAAAACAATCAACAACAGCGGTTTTCCAGGCCACAGCCGGCGGCAACTAGCTAGCGGTAGCACTGCCACTCCTACCACCGTCAAACCCTGGCCAGAAAGTAACCTTTGCGGCCGGTAAAGGATTGACTGTAAAACAGGAGATGAGACAAAGGCAGCAGCAACCAAACGTACACCCTATGCATTGGATGCCCAATCTGTGGTGCAAGATGCCCAGCTTCCTGTTATATCACCAAAAGCAGACGGCAGAAGGTGTACAAACGCGCCGACAGCAAATTCTATGATGCGCCGACAGGGCGGTAAAGTGAAGGCCCGCGACGTAATTGCCAGCATGCAGGGATGCGGCAGGTTCCCACTACTGCGCCGACCGCTTTTGGCTAACGTGAAGAGCAATCTGGCAGATGCAGGCAATGCCCGTAACCAACCGAGCTGGTAACAACCGCGCTGATTTGGCGAGCGAAGGGCAACAATGCCGCTACCGTGAATGATGTACTGAATTCGCGGCTTTACCGTACAAGGTAACGGTCAGAACAAAGAACTTCGTTACCCACGGTGACACCATTAACTTTGCCAACGGCCAGGTGCTGTAGCCAACGTAACGAGCAAAAAGCGGTGTGACTACCGTTAAGTTTGATACCCCGATGACCTATGCCGATGCATCAGGCAACCCCGACCAGCACCCCGAGCAACAAAAGGTGAACCTGGTGGGCGAAAGCGCGACAAACCGGTTTACTTTGGGTAACGTGGCGGACGGTACTGTTGCTGCGGGCAGCAAAGAAGCTATCAGCGGCAGCCAGCTGCATGCTACGAACGAGAACGTTGCCAATAATGCGGCCAACATCGCCAGAGGCATCAATTTCGGCGGTACTACCGGTAGCAACAACTACCAGTTGGGCGATACCATCAACGTGAAGGCGACAGCAACATCACTAGCACCACCGTAGCCGGCGGCGCACGGTTGGCGCTTGAATCCGAACCTGAACGTAACCAGCGTGACCACCACCGATGCGGCGGGTAACAAAACCGTTACCAACGGCAGCGGCGTGAACCATCACTCCGGCGTCCGGCAATCCTGTCAGCCTGACCACAGGCGGATTGAACAACGGCGGCAACAAGATTACCAATGTTGCTGAGGGTACGGACGGTACAGATGCGGTTAATGTAGACCAGCTCAAAGCAGCTAAAGCTGCAGCCACCACTAAAAGTAAAAAGCAGGTAACGGTATCAGTGTTAACGGTACGCAGGGAATGCGGACGGCAGCACTACACAGTGGCAGCAGATACTACTCCATTGACGGTTGCCAACGGTAAAGTAACCCCGCCAGCTGCTGCTGACGCCAACAAACTGGCGACAGCAGGTGATATTACTAATACCATCAACAACAGCGGTTTCCAAGCTACGGCGGGCGGTAATTTGGCCAGCGGTAGCACTGCCACCGCCACCACCGTTAAGCCTGGTCAGAAAGTAACCTTTGCGGCCGGTAAAGGATTGACTGTAAAAACAGGAGATGAGACAAAGGCAACGGCAACCAAACGTACACCTATGCATTGGATGCCCAATCTGTGGTGCAAGATGCCCAGCTTCCTGTTGTATACACCAAAGCAGACGGCAAGAAGGTGTACAAACGAGCCGACGGCAAATTCTATGATGCGCCGACAGGCGGTAAAAAGTGACGCCCGCGACGTAATTGCCAGCATGCGGGATGCGGCGGGTTCCACTACCGCCGACCACTTTGGCTAACGTGAAGAGCAATCTGGCAGATGCGCGCAATGCCGTAACCAACCCGACTGGTAACAACGCGCGCTGATTTGGCAGGCAAAGGCAACAATGCCGCTACCGTGAATGATGTACTGAATTCCGGCTTTACCGTACAAGGTAACGGTCAGAACAAAGACTTCGTTACCCACGGTGACACCATTAACTTTGCCAACGGCAGGTACTGTAGCCAACGTAACGAGCAAAAACGGTGTGACTACCGTTAAGTTTGATACCCCGATGACCTATGTAAATGCATCAGGCAACCCGACCGGCACCCCGAGCAACAAGGTGAACCTGGTGGGCGGAGGCACGACCAAACCGGTTACTTTGGGTAACGTGGCGGACGGTACTGTTGCTGCGGGCAGCAAAAAGCTGTCAACGGCAGCCAGCTGCATGCTACGAACCAGAACGTTGCCAATAATGCGGCCAACATCGCCAAAGGCATCAATTTCGGCGGTACTACCGGTAGCAACAACTACCAGTTGGGCGATACCATCAACGTGAAGGCGACAGCAACATCACCAGCACCACCGTAGCCGGCGGCGCACGGTTGGCGTTAATCCGAACCTGAACGTAACCAGCGTGACCACCACCGATGCGGCGGGTAACAAAACCGTTACCAGCAGCGGCAGCGTATACCATCACTCCGGCGTCCGGCAATCCTGTCAGCCTGACCACGAGGCGGATTGAACAACGGCGGCAACAAGATTACCAATGTTGCTGCGGGTACGGCCGGTACAGATGCGGTTAATATCAGCCAGCTGAATCAAGCACTGGGTGCAATTTGCCGGAGCAAACACAGCTAATTTCACAGCTTTAAACAACAAAGTTAATGAAGTAGCTGCTGATGCCAAAAGCCGGCACTGCTGCTGCAATGGCAGTTGCAGGGTTTGCCTCAGGCTTATCTGCCCGGTCAAAGAGCATGATGGCTGTCGGTGGCAGCGTTTATCGCGGTGAAAGTGGCTATGCAATCTGGTTATTCCACTATTTCCGATGGTGGTAACTGGATTGTCAAAAAGGTACTGCAACAGGTAACTCCCGTGGTCATCTACGGTGCTACGGCTGCAGTAGAGTTATCAGTGGTAAGTTAATCAAATCGATTTCAGACGGCAGTAAGATGATAAGAGGCCGTCTGAAATCGACAATCGAAAGGATGAATATATGAAAATAAGTACTTCATGGTTAAAAACGGGTGCTGCATTGGCGGCTGTTTGCCTTCTGTCTGCTTGTGCAACCAAAAAGTAAGATTACTGCCGACGGCACAACAGATAATCCGGTTTTTCCGAAACCCTACTCGCTGACATTTAATAAAAACACGGGCTACTTTCCCTACCCAGGCAGAGTTAGACAAAATGCGTCCCCGGCTTGACTAAGGATGATATATATAAAATTTTGGGCCGCCCACACTATGATGAAGGATTATATGGTGTGCGCGAATGGGATTATCTGTTCCATTTTTATACTCCGGGCGTAGGGTACTGATCCAGATAATACATCGGGTGTGCCAGATATTACGACTTGCCAATATAAAGTCATTTATGACAAACATAAATTTGCATGGAGTTTCCATTGGAATCGGTTTTATCCGGCCGATGCGGTTTGCCCTCCCCAAAGAGCCCAAAAGCTGAGCCTCAGGTAATTATTCGTGAGATAGTGCCTGCTCCTCAGAAAATTCGGCAATAGGTCAGTTTGATGTTAAAAGCTTTATGCTTGTTAATGCTGTCAGGGGCGAGCGTTACTGCTTCCGCTTCTAGCAGCATTGATACTCTAATGCAAAAGTAAAAAGTAATTGTCTATACCGATAAAGCCGAATTGTGTTTGCTGATACAAGGGAATGCCATCCTGTGTTGATTGGGAAAACGACACCCAAAGGCCGGTTTGACCTGCAGCTATACAGTACGGAAAAGGCCGGTTATGGCGGCGACGTGATTGGCTTCAAACAAGAAAAAGACTTTTTGTTTGCCACCGTGTTTGGACGTTGAAGCCGTCAGAGCGTCGATTGGAACGCATCCGATCCCCGTTGGTTGCAGATCGAATTATGACTAATGGCTGTATCAATGTTCATGACGAGGTGTATGAAAAATTAAAACGTATTTTTGTACTCGAAAATCCTCTAATAAAGATGATTTAAAAGAAGCGAATATTGTCCATAGTCATTGTCTTGCGGCTTGAAAAAGTTATAATTGGAAGCGTCGTTTTTTCCTCAATACTCAAAATATTGTTTGTCGGCAGATTGAGTATATAGAGGGCCGTCTGAAAAACATTTTTACGGAAGGAATATCTATGTCGCAAACTCAAAACGCCGTCATCCCGTCATGGTCATGGATGACGGCCGTGTAATCCGTATTTTAGGTTTTTGGATTTGGTACAGGCTTGACGAAAAAGTGCTCCGGGTACTGTGGGTACCTTGCCTGCCATTTTTGCTGCCGGCCTGTTGTTCGGCATGGGCATGAGTCATCTGACATTGCTGATTGTGGCGGCTGTCCCTGTTTTTGCTTGGGGTTCGGAGTTTGCGATATTTTTGAGCCGGAATTGGGAACACATGATCATCACGGCATCGTTTGGGACGAATTTGTCGCCATGCTCCTCGTATTATCCTGCGTACCGCAAGGGGCTGGGTTGGTGGTTACTTTCCTTCTTATTATTTCGGCTGTTTGATATCTTAAAACCACAGCCGGTGAAATGGGCGGATAGTCAGATTAAAGGCGGATTGGGTGTCATGCTTGATGATGCGATTGCCGCTGTTTATGCCATCTTAGTCGTACAAGCACTGCATTGGTTGTTGCCCTAAATCGATTTAGAAAATGGGGGTTGTCCTGATTATTTGGGACAGCTCCTTTTTATTTTTCCGGTTGGCTTTTTGATTGAACAGGTGGTGGATTTCAAATAACGACAGACCAGCCAACCCAGTGTCATTTTCCACATCTGGCAGCATTTCCTTTTTCAAATGCCGTCTGGGCTTATAGGAGGCCGTCTGAAAGCCCATTGCCTAAAATCTACGATATTCCTACAATGCCTCCGCACGCTAAACCCTAAAAAGTAATTGCCACTAAGTTTGAGCAGCCCTGTTATTTCAAAACCATCATTTCAGAAACACATCATGCAAGAGACCCAAATTCTTTCAGACGGCCTGCAATCCCGTTCATTCAATATTCCCGCTACCGCCTGACCAAACTCGGCGAACAAATGGCGCACTGCCCATCGACCGAAAAATCGCGCGCATTTTGCTGGCGGCGAAGAAGCACGACTGCATGGCGGAAATATTGGTGATTGCGTCCGCACTGTCGATTCAAGACCCGCGCGAGCGGCCTTTGAAGCGCGTGATGCCGCTGCCAAGGCGCACGAGCGTTTTACCGACAAAGCAGTCCGATTTCTTGCCTATCTGAACATTTGGGACAGCTTTCAGCGCGAGCGCGACAAAGGCTTGTCCAACAAGCGAGTTGGTGCAGTGGTGCCGCCAATATTTCCTGTCGCACCTGCGGATGCGCGAGATGGCGCGAGCTGCACCACCAGCTTGCCCCAAACCGCGATTGAAATGGGTTTGACCACCAAGGAAGCCGCTTTCAGACGAGCCTCCCGAAGTCAGGCAGCTCACGTCGTCTGAAAATGCGGGCGACCAAGACCTATCCGCCAAACTCAAACAAAAACAACTGGATAAAAAGCAACACCGCGCCCAAATCCGCGCCGCAAAAGAAGCGGGCTACGAACAAATCCACCGCGCCCTGCTCACCGGCCTCATCGCCAACGTCGGCATGAAATCGCTCGACGGCAACGACTTCACCGGCGCGCGCGGCAGCCGCTCCACCTTTTCCCCGCCTCCGCCCTGTTCAAGGCGAAGCCCAAATGGGTGATGGCGGCAGAACTCGTTGAAACGACAAAACTTTATGCCCGCGATGTGGCCGCCATCCAGCCCGAATGGATCGAGCAGGAAGCGCCGCACCTCGTCCGCTACCACTATTTTCGAGCCGCACTGGGAACAAAAACGCGGCGAAGTCATCGCTCAGACGAACGGGTAACGCTCTACGGCCTGACCGTCTTGCCGCGCCGCCCGTGTCCTACGGCAGAATCGCCCCCGAAGAAGCGCGCGAAATCTTTATCCGCAGCGCGCTGGTGGCGCAGGAATGCGATTTGAAAGCGGACTTTTTGTCCACAACAAAAAGCTGATTAAAGAAATTACCGAACTCGAACACAAATCGCGCAAAGCAGGAATGTACTGGTCGATGATGAAGCCCTGTTCGCGTTTTATGCACGAACGGCTGCCCGATTTTTATACGGCGGATGCGGTTTCAGACAGCCTGCATCCCGCAAATCCGCAGCAATCCTCCCCTCCCCCGCGGAGGCTGGGGAAGAAGGGGCGAAACAGTTTGCCTCTCAAACCGAGTTTCCGCAGCCACAGCAAGCCCTCTCCTAACCCTCTCCCACAGGAGAGGAACAAACCTGCCACCAGTTTCAACGGTTTCAGGCGGCCTGAAATCGTCCGCAACAACATTCACGCATACGCCCCGCCGCACATAATGATGCAGCCCAAATTGCCGAACTGTTCCGCCCGCGCCGTCCGCACATTGAAACAAGCCATTATAGCGACAGCGAAAAAGCCGCATGGATACAGGGCGCGGACAATGCCGCCTTACTGGCAAAAACGGATTGGACGCGGCTGTATCCGATTAGCAGCGCAAAATGACCAGTATCCTCGGCATCATCGAATACCTGCCCGAGCAAAATCATTTGGACTGCCCTGTTTACCGACCCACGACCACCAGTGGCAAGGCGTCGCTTCCGCGCTGTTGTCTGCCCGTTTTGCCGCAGGCGGATGCAGATAAAACGGTAACGGCAGATGTGTCGCAGCCGCATTCCCCTTTTTAAAAACGAGTTTATGCTGCAACACAAAACCAAATTCAGCGAAAACAGCTCGGTTTTTAATCAATTTCCGCATGATTTTGCAAACCGACAGCATTGATGCAGTCGCGCAAACCAACTTTCCGCAACCGCAGCTAGCCCTCTCCTAACCCTCTCCCACAGGAGGGAACAGAAATGCCGCCGCTTCAACGGTTTTCAGACGACCTGCATCCTGCAAATCCGCAGCAAACCACCTCCCCGTGAGAAGGGTCGAGGAAAGGGCAAAACAGTTGCCGCGCAAAGCCAACTTTTCCACCGGCAGACAGCCTCTCTCTAACCCTCTCCCACAGGAGGGACGAAGTACCACGCAACTTCAACGGTTTCAGGCAGCCTGCAAGCGACGTCTTGCGAAGCTAAAACTAAAACCGAAAAGCAGCCTGCACTCCCAAAGGCTGCCTGAAAACCCACACCCCAGTTTTCAGACGACCGCGCGTCACAAATCCGCAGCAAACTACCCCCTCCCCGTGAAGGGTCGAGGAAAGAAGGCAAAACAGTTGCCGCACAAACCAACTTTCCGCAACTGCAGCAAGCCCTCTCTAACCCCTCTCACCAGGAGAGGAACAGAGTGCCACCAGCTTCAACAGTTTCAGGCAGCCTGCACAGCATGTGATTCCAAAGATACGGGCAGCCGCATGCGTGAACCGAGGTTCACACCTACAAAATGTTTCAGACGACCCCAAACCCAAAAAGCAGCCTGCACCCCAAAGGCCGTCTGAGACCCCTCCCCTCGCCGACATCCGCACCTTCCAAGCCTGGCTCCACACCGCCGGCGCGACAACCCGCGCCTGCTGTTTCCTCAGCCGCGACGACCTCGCGGCACGCCGCCGCGCATCACCGAAGAACAATTCCCCAAACACTGGCAAACCGCAGACGGCAAATTCAAACTTTCCTACCGCTGAGGCCACCGCCCGCTCGACGGCGTTACCCTACCCTGCCGCTCACCGTGCTCAACCGCATCAGCCCGCCGCCCTCGGATGAGCTCGTGCCCGGCATGATCGCGAGAAAAATCGGTTGCAAATCAAAGCTCTGCCCCAAAACAAATCCGCCGCATCTGCGTACCGGTGCCCGAATTCATCACTCAATTTTAAGCCAAAACCCCGACCGCAAACGCCCCCATCCTGCTCCCAACGCCCAAGCCATCGCTAAAACCGCAGGCGACATCCGCATACTGGAACAAATCAACCAAGACGAGATAGGCCGCGATTCAGGCTGCCCGAACTACTGCTATTTCAACCTCCACATCATCGACGACGGCGGACAAGAATTAGCCATGGGGCGCGATTTAATCCAAATCCAACAACAGCTTGGCAAAGCCGCCGCCACCACTTCCGCGACAACACCCAAAATTCGGAGCGCGACAATGTTACCGCATGGGACATCGGCACCCTGCCCGAATCCATCAAATTCGCCCGCGGCAAACAGCGGCTCACCGGCTACCTCGGCCGCAGAAAAGAAAAGACGGCCGCATCGCCCTGCGCCTGTTCGACGTCCACCGCCGCCGGACAAGCCCACAGATTAGGCGTGATCGAACTCATGAAACTACAACTAAAGAACAAGTTGAGGACCTGAACAAAGGCATCCAGGCTTCACCCAAAGCCGCCATGCTGCTCAAACACATCAAGCGCCGACACCCTGCGCGACTGACCTTGCCAAGCCGTCTGCGACCGCGCCTGTATCGGCGAAGACGAGCTGCCGCGCAACGAGCTTCAAAGAACAAATCAAACGCGCCCGCAGCCTTGCTGCCGCCATCAGAAGCCCTCAGCCGCTACCTGCGGGAAACCGCCGCCGCCTACGCCAGGACTGGATGGCAAACTCGGCAAACGCACCGCTCACCCACCTCGTGCGCCAACGCCTGCAAACCCCTGCTCGCCGCCGACTTCGCCACCCACCCCGTGGGCACAATGGCCGCGCCTTCCCATCTACCTCAAGCCGTGACCTGCGCCTCGAAAATACGGCGGCCGCCCGCGCCGCGACGCAGCCCGCAGCTGATATTCAAAGCTGGAACAAATGTGGCAGGAAAAAAACCGACGGCAGTGAAACAAGGACTACCCGTTTTCAGACGACCTCGCCGCGTTTAGATGGATGATTGAGGGTGTGAGTGTCGCTGTTTGCGCAGGAGTTGAACACCGTATCCGGTGTCGGTGAAGCAATTGTTGAAGGTGGGAGAGATAATATCTATAAATTTACATACTATTGTTTGTTACAATAAACTAATTATTTAATTATTTAATGTTAACTGTTTTATAAAAGGCTGTGTTTTAATAGTGTGTTGATGTGAGATTTTATTAACTATAAAATCAAAATACTCGATTTTTAAAGAAATTCGGCATTGTGTTCATCATCACTTTAATTTTTGTCAGATATTTCTTTAATTTGGAAATGAAATAGTTACAGGTTTATCGTGATAATATTCTCAATTTCCTGATTTAGTAAATTTTGTAACTGCTTGACGGTTTTATCCAATTCATAAACTCAGCTTGTTCATTGTATTGGCTATCCTTCTGTTAGAAAATTTTTCCAATGTGAATGTAGCAGTCAGGTAATCAATCGGATTATGGTATAGTAAACGCGATTTCTTGTGTTTAGAAACTGGGAAATTTGGGATATGACACGGTCAAAGTAAGATGGAGACAAATGTCACGTTACCACTACTGTTAAATAATCAGATAATTCAATTTCTTTGTAATACTGCATGATACACCTAATGAGCAATAGCCTTGACTAGATTGCATTGTTCTTTGATTGGTGTTAATATGTGTGCATGAGCATTGTTAATAGTATTATTATCATCATCTATCATTGTTCTACCTGTCCCACTTTCGCTCAAAACAAAATATCACCATGTTGTATGGTAGCTATTGTTTTAGGTGTCCCCATATATTGTCTTTATTGGTAATTCCATAATTTGAAATGATTTTAGGCGTAATTAATCGGTAAAACCTTTAATTGGTTCGTTACTATCAATTCTTTTTCTAAAATTTTAATTTCTAAACTTGGACCTGGTTTTAAGTCAAGACCTTGTTCAGTTAATAGTTTATAGTCAAATTTTATAATTAAAATTGGGAAAATTAAACGCTTGTAGTTTCACTATATAATCCACATCTAATCTGTTAAAGAAATTAAATCTTCTAATTTAGGTAAATCAAAGCCCTAAAAATGATTGAGGTTTTTGGTTATTCATCAACTCATTCAATTAATCGTAAGATCAGTGGCGTTGTTTAATTAGCTTCTGCTTATTGATAATTGCTTGCATTAAAACTTCCACATATTTAATTACATTTTTCTGCATTTTCACCATTTGGCATTGGAATTTTACAATCTAAAAATAAAGTTTTTGCATGACGAATAGTAGCACCTTTTGGCACAATAAAATCTAACTGGTTCACGGAAAATATTGTGTTTCATCATTGCTAACAAGTAATATTTGTGTTTCTTAATTGGTAATTTTATATAAAGCCCCAGATAACATATAATTTGGATAATCTTTATCCAATCTCACAATTTCATCCAATGTTGCTATCTTTAGAAATAATTAAATCACGAGCTTTTAAATTCATTTAATAAAACTATCAGGCATAATAGGTAAAGATGTTTTCTTTGCTAATTTCAAGCAAATGTGAATGCGATTGTAAAGCCTTAGTTCTTTAAAATAATGTGTAGATTTGTCAATATAATTCAGTGAACCAACCTCAATACCTAAATCTTTGCGATTTAAATTTCATAAGAAAATCTCTAACAAGTATGCAATTTTTTTATTGTTTTATTTCAAAAATCTTATATTGTGATGAAGATAAGCTAAAATCACGATTCAAAATATCATTATAAGAGATAGTTTTGGTGTATGAGTATAACTCACTCATCATTACTTTTCCCTTAATAAATAAATCTTGTAGTGCTTCTTCTTGAGATAGACACCATAATTTAAAAATCAGCAATAGTTTGAGTAAAATCTTCATCTAGCATAGGGCGACCTTCATTATCAATTTGAATCTCAAAAGTTTCAGTAATCAATTTTGTAAACAGGTGCAAAAATTTCACACGTTTACTGGTTTTACTTCATAACCCACTTTAATATCTTTGGCAAATACTTGATAGTTTGCCGCTTTTTAATTCTCTAATTCATCAGCTTTGGGTTTGTATGCCACGATAATAGATGTAGTAACTCCTGTTTCTGCAAACACATTAGCAGGTAAATCAAAATCGCCACAATCCGCATTTTATCCATCAACCATTGACGGCGCGATTTTATGGCTATCAATGCTGGCGATAGAATTAGACAGTACAATACCCATTCTGCCACCGTCTTTTAGAATCCGATAAAGCATTTTCAAGAAATACCACACCTAAATCTATTTTACTGGCTTGTTTAGATGATTTTTTGCTGGATTTTTACCTGAATTGTCGCTGTTTTCGCTTTCATTATCGCCTTTGCCGTTATATAAATCCCATAGCTCATAACGCATTCAATCATAGCTTTGTCTTTATCATCTTTAGGTGCAAAAGCACGGTCTTCACCAAATAGCGGATTAGTTAAAAACAACGTCAAATTTCTTTAATCTCATCAGGGCGGTTATCCCAATTCCCTTTTTATTCATACTTGGAATAAGTGTGTAAAGTATCGCCTTGGTTATCAAATTTTGTTGACAGCGAGCTAACCTGATTCTGCTTTAATTTGGCATTGCCATCATCATTAAGTAACATATTCAGAGGTGGCAAAGCATTACCATTTGCTCATCAATATCCATCGCCAAAAATATTGTTATCATCTAGTTTACTATTTGAATTAACATAAGAAACAGACAAAAAAAGTCTGCAATTCCAACCAGTAGGGTCGATAACTGTTTCAGTGTTTCTTGGATTAACAATTTTGACTAAAAATCAATCGATTGGTAAAGGTGTTATAAATTGAGCATTTGGTCTTTTGAAAATGAGTGTTACAAATTTATAAAAGACTAATTGATACAAATCTGTTTTGTGTGAACGCACAAAAAGAGTAATCTTGAAATTGTGAAACTACTTCAATTAAAACTTTAATATGATTCTCATTTTTGGTATTAAGTGGATTTTCTTTTAAGATTCGGGAATAAGTGCCTGATGCTTCTTCCCGTAGAGTATCTCATACGTTGAGATGAATCTTTGTGAAATCTTCATCTACAATGTTTTGTAATCGCTATCGTGAATATAGAAATCTAAATAATGATTGTTGTTAGCTTCACTTGCGTTTTTCATCAAAAATCTTTCAACGACAAAATCTGAATCAAGATTTCAAAACCTTTTTGATTAGCTAGCCTACTTTATCCATTATTCGTAAAATATGAACCATAGCATCATTAATTTGTACTGACTGTACGCCTGAAATAATATCTAAATCAGCAACCTTGCGTTTATCACAACTAACAAAAATTATCTTTATTCCATTGTTTGATTTGTTCAAGTAGGAATATTGATATAAGAATCTGATAGTAATGACAATTCTTTGGTTTTACTATCATCACCTTTGATATTAAATTCATCACTGAATCGTAAAATTGCATTTTCTGCGGAATAAATACAAGCGTTCTGTGTCATAAAGTATGCCTAAACAGAAATCACGATTGCTTTCTTTCATATAGGCTTTGAGTTGTTTTTATCCCATACTTCTGTACATATTTTTACTATCTTCTTTTTAAATTCAGTAGCAACTATCATGGTGGCTCTCGCAGCCGATTCTAAGCTATCCATATCATTAGTATTATGGTAATTTTTGTAGTAATTAAACCAATCTTTATCATCAAAAAATAACAGCATCAATTTTGATAGGTGCAGATGATTTATTACCTTTTGGAAAGGAATTTCAGTACCAATATAGTCTTTCGTGACTAATCCTGAATTAATAAGAGCTTTGATAAAAGTTACCATTTATAATATTGTTCGTTTAGTGAGCCATTGCTTTTTCTAAAATTCGTTTTTGGGAGTTGTATTAAGATGCTCAGAAAGAAAGCCGTTATACTCTTTATTAAGATGTAAATACCGGCTATCAAATTCTTGTTTTGGAAAAGAAAAGTATTACCTAAATGTTGGCTGTTGGCTGCTTGGCTGTTGGCTGTTGGCTGTTGGCTGTTGATTGTTTCATTTTTATACCTTATTTTGAAAGTCAGATTAGTTACACAGGTACGGCAGGACGATTAGCCACGTCTGCTGAACGAATAGTACACATAGTATTGCGGATAAAATCACATCAAGATTGCTTCTTGTTTGATAACGTCATCTTTGGCAAAATTCACAAAATTGTGATACGCAAATAATTGTTCAGATACTTGGTTGCTACACCTTTGAAACCGATGAACAATCATGTAATCTGCTATGGTAGTTGTTGATTGTTTGAATGTTAAATGTACCGACTACACGTTTACCACGCGGAATGCGGATATGACTTAAATTCTAATCCAACGACAGTTTTTGATACGGGCGGAGTTGAATCGGTAACAAGATTGAATTTCTGGCAATTTTACCATTTAAAAACTCTTTTAGCAAGTCTTTTTAAAGACAGTTTGCCCAGATTGCTGATTTTGCAATGGACAAACCATTGAGATTAACTCCCACAAGGAACACAAAACCTGTTCTTTTTGAAATGCCGCGCTTGGTTGCGCGTATTTCCTCGTTGTGGGCAGGGCGCGGCAATTTAAAAATCCTTATGGTTTCCTTTGTGAAATAGTTGAATAAGTTTCATCAGCCTGCACTCTACACCATCAATTCACTTCATTCATCATATTTTGCAAAAGCGTCTAGTATTTTATGCCGCTCATGCAAATGCGGTATCAAGATTAATAGTGCAAATTTCGGGACATTTTGCGTAACGGATACTTTTCAATCATGCAATGAATATATTTTTCCCACACTTCAATATCTTTTTGTGAAGCACGTACAAAAGTTGTACCTGTCTGTTCAACGAATGATTTTTACAATCGCGGCATAGATAACGCTGGTTGTTGCATTTCGTTCATTTTGACAAAATGAGTGGATTGGCAATGAGGGACAGTGAGTTATATTTTCTAGGTTGAATAACTTTTTACTTGGTCTTTCTGGTTGACAGATGTCAAAAACGACTGCTTATCTTCATCAGATAAGTTTTCAAAAAGCTGTTTTGAAAATGTCTCAGCTCTTTGTTACGCCTGACATAATGAAATCCTTACAATTCAATCAACTACAGCTAATTCGTAGCAGAAACTGGCGAAAATATCAACACATTATTAAACACAGCCTTTATAAAAAAGGATTTCATGGAAAGAATTAAAAAGTAGAAAATTTATTCCTAACTAAAAGCATATATATTTATAAAGATTTTCACGCATAATAAAGAATCAGAGAAGAGAAGATTTAATTAGAGACATATTAGCTTTTGGCCACCAATAATAAAAATTGAATCTAGCCCTTAATTTTGAATAAATTTAGAGAAAATTTCATAATTTTCATGATATAAAATACACTGTTCAAGTATTTTTAACGGATAGACCTATATATTTTTAAAAGAGATTTCTGCGAAGGCAAATGAAGACGAACGAACTTTATTTTCTGAATTAAAAAGATAAAATTCATGCATACATTATTTTAATAGAGTATAAAGATTATGATTTGTATTTTTAAAAAGAGCTGTGCTGATATTTCCAGTATTACCGAAGAAAAGCTTACATCAATTGACTTGTATACATTGGGAAATATTTTTACAGAAAATGCTAAATATATATGGCATTCAAATTAATCCCTATATCGTCTAATCGTGATGTGAACTCTAAAAATTCTTCTATGCTTATGATTTAAAAAGGAGCATTGCCTTTGTATGGTGCAGGTCGTTCTATTGTTTCAGGTTTTCAGGTGAGCAATAAAGGAACTTATCATCAATTACAAGTACAGGTAGATTTTACAGAAAAATGCTCAAAGAAGCAGATTGGAAAACATTTTTCAATGGATTAAAAATCCAAGTTGATAAACTTGAAGAAAGCATGATTTAGTAAATTCTTTTCTAAAGAATTTTTGCTAAAAGGTTAATCTAGAAAATTTTACCAAGAGATGTCATTCCTGATTCATTAATGATAGATGGTTCAAGATTAAGCTAGTTCAATTGAAAATCTAAGTCCTGATATTTTTACAAAACAATGAAAATAACTTTTTAATCTTAAATGACCATTCAAAAAGATATTATTCGGAGGCTAGAAAATTTATTTTCCAATCAAAAATAAAGATAACCAGTATGTCATTGAAAAAATATATACAGTAAAAACCATATGGGGATAAATATAAAATTTTCCGCAAGAACAATTTAAACGAAAATGAAAACAAGTCAAATATGAACTTGAAATCAATAACTTTTTCTATTGACTTATTAAAAAGATTGATATATCGATGAAAATGGAGAGAAAGTAAATTTAAATAAGTTCATCATTAAAAATAAATTATACAGTATAACCTTCATAGATTTTAAGTATATGTATTTTATGGGAGGATGCTTTCACTGACACTTCTGGATCTTCAGAAGTCATGGAATTGCTACATGTCTTCATCCTTTTGACGAAATGGAATGCAATAAATGATGAAAAAGGAACTAAAGAATTAAATGAATGTTCAAAAACTTTCCAAAAATATCTATGTTTAATTTTATAGAAGAAATCCAAAAAGAGCAGGGAGATGATTATATTTTTGTGATGATCAAGGAGACGAATGGGCTGATCATATCACTTTTTAATCAAAAATTTATCTAGAATTTGCTTTATTCACTCTAAACACGGAAAAACCATCAACATCAGCAAGTAATTTATGGGATGTAGTCGGACAAGGAATATCTTGGGAATATGTTTTTAGTAAAGATCAAATTTGGAATATGAAATTTGAAAACGGTAGTAGAATTTTTACTACATATAATATAGCAAAGAAAGAAACTAAGATTTCGCGATTACGGCTTGGTAACGGGAAAACTCTGATCAAATATATATTTAGGAAATTTATTAAAAAGATAAAAAGATTATACAGGGAGTGTATTTAAGCTGCTCTTTTTATCATGATAGAGAGTGAATTTTTAAAACTAGAAAATCAACAACCTATTTCAGGAAATATTACGCAATTGTTTTGATATTGTCTTCTTTCTCTCATGCATGTAAAGAAAGAGGAGTTACGCCAATCATATACTGTAATAATTAAGATTATGTAGCAAACTATGTGTCCCATATCAAACCGCGATGTGTGCTTTCGAAAACATATTTCACCGCAAAATCACGCGAAACTTGACCCATGTGTATAGTGTGCGCAGTACGAACGCACGCTGTCTTTCTAAAACCACTTCCCTTTCCACCATCCAAAGGTCGTCTGAAACCCATTTTCAGACGACCTTTACCACTTTGCAAAACAAGGATTCCTCTACCCTCTCCCCAAACGTCGTCTCAAAACCCAGTAAACTTTCCCATGTTTCAACAACTTCTTGGAAGCAAAACCACGTCCGGTATCTACCTATCCCTGCACTATTTTCGCCCCACATGCCGCCGAACGCGGACCGCTGTATTTTTGCAGCAGGGTAAGGTTCGCGATGTCCACTCCGCCGGGCGTTATCGGGCGGAGGTGTGCGGTTCGGAAAACTATCTCGGGACGGCTGAAGCTGGATAGTGATTTGTACATTAAGGACGGGGCTGCGATTGTCCTTATGGCGGTGCTGTGGTATGCGGTGCGCGACAAACTCAGGATAACCCGTCGGAAGAACCTCGACGCGCAGCGGCCTAAAAAGGGCGGCAATCCGTATCGGCAGCAGCTCCCGAATCTTTTCCCGAACCTGATATTATGATTAGCTACGAAGCCGCTGATTTGGAGTTCAGCAAGCTGTAGTCTTTTTATTCCATCGATAGAGGCCGTCTGAAACATCCCTATGGAATCTTTCAGACGGCCTTTTTGTTCAGGTATCAAATATCTAATCTATCAAGCCCGGTGTTATTGTTTTCACTTCATTAGGCGCATGTGTACTGGTTGATATGGTCTCATTCTGCTCTTTTTGCTGATGGCATCGTTGTTTGTCAGGCAGTTGAAATGATAGGGAGAGGTGATGCCAAATATAAAAACCCGCCTGATTAGGCGGGCTTTTTGGTTGCGGTGAGGATAAACGTCTGTTTATTCTTCTGCGCCAGTGGAAGGGCGGACGCTGACGGTTTTGCGGTTCAGACGGCCTTTAACCGCGAATTCGACATAGCCGTCCACTTTGGCGAACAGGGTGTGGTCTTTGCCCATGCCTACGTTGTCGCCGGCGTGGAATTTGGTGCCGCGTTGGCGGACGATGATGGAACCTGCGGGGAATCAGTCTCGCTGCCGTAGAGTTTACGCCCAAGCGTTTGGCTTCTGAATCGCGACCGTTGCGAGGTGCTACCGCCTGCTTTTACTTGCCATTTGTAATACTCCTAAGTTTTAAAAATTAGGCGATTGCCACGATTTCGATTTGGGTGAAATTCTGGCGGTGGCCTTGGCGTTTTTGGTAGTGTTTGCGGCGGCGCATTTTGAAGATGCGGATTTTTCGCTGCGACCGTGGGCAACTACTTTTTGCCGTTACTTTTCGCGCCCCTCGATAAAGGGGCGCCTACTTTCTAGACTCGCCGTCAGGCAATCATCAGAACTTCGGTCAGTTCGATTTGGCTGTCGAGTTCGGCAGGTATCTGTTCATTTCAATTTTTTCGCCAACGGAAACTTCTATATTGTTTTGCCGCCGGTTTTACGACCGCGTACATACTCAACTCCATAAGGATTTTGGTTTAAAGAAAATTCCGCGCACCATGCGCGAAACAGGGGCATTCTACTGCTAAGGGGCTGTTTTGTCAAACTTTGGCGGCGTTTTTGGTGTGCGGGCGGAGATGCGGGATGTTTGCGGTGTTTTTCAGACGGCCTTTGATGCTATAATCGCGGGCTTGTTTTTCTGTAAAACCGTCTCGTCGTGCCGAGTCCGTCGTGCTTGAAAAACTCTGCCCTATTTCCAACAAAAATTTAGCAGCCGATTTAGGCCGTGTCGATGTGGTTATCAATCGGGCGGGTGCAGTCGGAAGTGGCTCTGATTTCCCCAAATCGGTACTTTATATTATCAGTGCGGGCGGCAAGCGGCTGCGGCCGGTGATTACCATTTTGTCCGGCGGGCGTTGGGTTGCGATACACGACGGCTCAGTTCGTTGGCGGCGATGGTGGAGTTCATCCATACTTCCACCCCGCTGCATGATGATGTGGTGGACGAAAGCGAGCTGCGGCGCGGACGGAAAACGGCAAACAATTTATTCGGCAATGCCGCCGCCGTATTGGTGGGCGACTTCCTTTATACCCGCGCGTTCCAGTTGATGGTCGGCTCCGGCAGCATGAAGATTTTGAAGTGATGGCTGATGCGACCAATATTATTGCCGAAGGCGAAGTGATGCAGCTGATGAATATCGGCAATATCGATATTACCGAGGCGCAGTATCTGCAAGTTATCCAATATAAAACTGCCAAGTTGTTTGAAGCGGCGGCGCAGGTTGGCGCTATTTTGGCGGGTGCTTCGGCAGGGCAGGAGGCCGCGTTGCGGGATTACGGCATGCTATGTCGGCACGGCCTTCCAGATTATTGACGATGTGCTGGATTATTCCGGCGACCCCGAACAAATCGGCAAAAATGTCGGCGACGATTTGGCCGAAGGCAAACCGACGTTGCCGTTGATTTTCCTGATGAACCAAAGGCAGTCAGGAGGCGGCGGCGGATGTGCGCGCGCACTGCAAAAATGCCGATCGCAGTTATTTTGAAAAATCCATGCCCATGTGGCCGCATCCGACGCGCTGTCTTACTGCATCGCGCAGGCGAAAGGCGGCGGCGGGCAAAGCGGCAGCCTGTTTGGATGTGCTGCCCGATAATGAGGCTACCCGCGCCATGCGCCAGCTGGCAGAAGTGTCGGTAGCCAGGTGATGTAAATTTAAGCGTTGCGCTTGTTTTTCTAAGTTTTAAGTCTCGCCGTAGTTCAACGGATAGAACGTATGCCTCCTAAGCGTAAAATACAGGTTCGATTCCCTGTCGGCGGGGCCATGATTTTCGGAAGCGGTTTCCGTTTCAATAGTCAGCGCCGTCTGAGCTATTTCGGTTTTCAGACGGCCTTTTGCGTGATGGTGTGGTTCTACGGCCGGGACGGCACATTAGGTGAATCTGTCCCACAGGGTTACAGGCAATCCCGCTCGTTGGCCAGCATTTCTTCCAATGTTTCGCGGCGGCGAACGATTTTGGCCTCGCTGCCGTTGATCAATACTTCGCCGCACGCGGGCGGGTGTTGTAGTTGCCTGCCATGCTGGACGCGTGATGCGCCCGCGCTGCGGACGACCAGCAAATCGCACTGCCTGGGCCGAAATCATGCGGTCTTTGGCCAGGAAATCGCCGGTTTCGAAATCGGGCCGACGATGTCGGCGGCAAACGGCGCAACGGGACTCGGTCCGGCGTTTTCAATGGGTGATAGGCCTGATGAGGGCGGGGCGCATCAGGGTCGTTCATGGCGGCATCGACGACGACGAAGTTTTTGTCGCCGTTTTGTTTTGACGAATTCCACACGGGTCAGCAGTGCTGCATTGCCGACCAGGCTGCGGCCGGGTTCCAAAAATCAGTTTCAGACTGCGGCCGCCCAAGAGTTTTTTGCACGGCTGCGGCGTAGGCGGCCAAATCGGCGTTTCTTCGTTTTGATAGACGATGCCGACGCCGCCGCCCAAGTCGATGTGCTGCAAACCCGATTCCGTGTGCGGCCAGCTTGTCGATGAGCGGCAACAGGCGTTCGCAGGCCTCAACCAGCGGTTCGAGTTTGATGAGTTGGGAGCCGATGTGGCAGTCTATGCCGATGATGTTCAGGTGCGGCAGGGATGCGGCGTGCAGGAGAGCGCGTTCGGCATCTTCCATGGCGATGCCGAATTTGTTGGCTTTCAGGCCGGTGGAGATATAGGGGTGGGTTTGCGCGTCCACATCGGGGTTGATGCGCAGGGGAGACGGGGCGGCGGTTTTCAGACGGCCTGCTATTTCGTTGATGCGGTCGAGTTCGGGCAGGCTTTTCGACGTTGAAGCATTTGATGCCTGATTTCAGGGCAAATTCGATTTCCGCCGCGCTTTTGCCCACGCCGGAAAAATGGTTTTGTCCGCCCGTCCCGCCCGCCGCCAAGACGCGCGCGAGTTCGCCGCCGGATACGATGTCGAAACCGCTGCCCAGTTCGGCGAAACGGCGGATGATGCTCAGGTTGCCGTTGGCTTTGACGGCATAACAGATTAAGGGGTCGAGTGCGGCAAAGGCGGTTTGATAGCGGGCGAAGGCCAAATCAAGTTCGGCTTGGCTGTACACATATAAAGGCGTGCCAGGCGTTCGGCCAGTTCCGTGTAGCTGATGTTTTTCGCAGTGGAGGGACATTTATTCGGCTTCCGGTTGGATGGTGATGGGTTGGTTTTCGAGTTGCAGGCCGGTTTGCACCGCGCCGAATTTGGCTTTGTCGGACTCTTTTCGGCAGGTAGAGGCTGCCTTTTGAAGCCGCAGGCGGAGGAGCAGTAAGGCGGCTGCGACGGCGGCCGTGAAAAAGGTGTTTTCATGGTTTTTGGCTTTGAATATGGCAAGATGCGCCATTTTAACCCAATCTAACCGATCATGATGACCGAAAGCGAATTTTTGCAGCATTCAGACGGCCTGTTTGCCTATATTGAAGACCAAATCGACGAGCAGGGTTTGATTTCGACTGCCAGCGCAGCGGCAATGTATTTAACCATAGAGGCGGACGACGGCACGCAGATATCGTCAACCGCCACGCCTAATCAGGAATTGTGGATTGCGGCCAAAGCGGCGGCTATCATTTTGCGGAGCAGGGCGGCCAATGGCTGGCTACGCGCGACGGCCGGGAATTTTTCGCCGTTTTATCCGAGGGCTTTGTCGGCCGCATGCGGCGAAACGGCCTCCATCGAGCCGTTTGAGGGCTGAAACGATATGTTGCGGTTGCTCCCGTTGTTTTTCAGACGGCCCTCGGAGCGGTTGGCTGTGAAGTTACCCGCCCCCGCCATTTGGCTGTTTACCTTGCTGGGCGGTTTTTGCCTTGCCGTTACCGTTTTGGGACACTGGTTCGGATTGCGCGACGTATATGCCGACGGCCGGCCGCTGGGTATCGTCGAACGCTATGAGAATACGGTATTGCGCAGGGAGCAGTTTTGACGATGAGGAAAACGATTCCGCCACTGTGTCGGTTTCTTTGCGCCTGCCGGAAAAGGCCGTTGTGTAAAACCCCGCCCTGCCGGGCAGACGATGCTTCCTGTCTGGCTGACGTCGAGCCGCCGGAGTGGAAGGTTTTACCGTGCACCGGATATTACGACACGCCTTTTGTGCCGCTACAATGCCGAAAGGCCGTCTGAAGAAATTCTGTCGCTGCGTTATGCCGAATTGTACCGCGTTACGAATCATGAAAGCGTGCTGACTAAGATTGCCTACGACGACAACGGCAGCGAAACGGTTTTCACAGTTTGCCGAATGGCAGGCTATGCCGAGTGGTCGGTAAAGCGGGGCATGCTGATTTTGAAGCGTATGGTCGGTATTTTTGGTTTTAGTCGGCGTGTGTTGGGTGATACTCAGCATCTTGCTGTTGAAGCCGCAGCGTTCACATCGACCTAATTGTGAAAGAGGCCGTCTGAAAAGTGTTCAGACGGCCTTTTTCTGTTTGCAGAATGCCCGAGAAATACAGTGCCACCCCAGCCATACCCAGCCGTAGCCGATGAGGCGGCCGGTATCGAAGGATTCGCCGAACAGCACCAAGCCCAACAGAAGCTGGAGCGTGGGCGAACCGTGATTGGATTACGCCCAAGGTGGACGGCAGGGATGCGCCGTGCGGCAGAGGCAAACAGGATGAGCGGTACGGTGGTGGCGATGCCGGAGCCGACCAGCAGGACGGTTTGCAGCAGGTTCAGCTCGGCAAAAACCAAACCGCCGTGCCGGCCGGCATAAAACAGGTAGGAGGCGGCGAAAGGCAGCATCAGGAGGGTTTCCAACACCAAGCCCGGCAATGCGCCCAACAGGGGCGAGTTTGCGCACCAAGCCGTAGAGGCCGAAGCTGAAGGTAAGCAGGAGGGCGACCCAGGGATTTGCCCGACGGGTACGGCCAGCCAGAGGATGCCGACCACGGCCAATACGACGGCGGCGGCCTGACGGCGGTTGAGTTTTTCGCCAAACACCAGCCGGCCGAGCAGGATGTTGAACAACGGCGAGACAAAAATAACCCAAGCTGGCATCCAATACATGACCGTTGGTAATCGCCCAAAGGTAAATCAACCAGTTCATGGCGATGCAAAAAGCGCTGACGGCAAACAAGGCGATGGTTTTCGGCTGCCCCCATGCGCGGAAGAAATCGGCTTTCTGCCGGCTGAATGCCAAAAACACGACGGCAAACGCCGCCGACCATACAATGCGCTGCGCCAACAGTTGGTCTGCGCCGATAGGGGCGTGGTTGAGCGGATACCAGTAAAGCGGGAAAAAGCCCCCAAATGGCATAACAGCCGAGGGCGTAGAGCAGGCCTTTGCGTGTTTCGTCGGCAGAGTGATTCATGAATTATCCGGGTGCGGCCAATGACGGCGGATTAGGCTTCATCCGCTATGACGCAGGGTTTGAGGGAAGGTTGCAACGCAAATTATACAAGGTTACGGAAAGGCCGGCAGAAATACCCCTGCCGGCCTTTGGTTCTTAGCGTTCAGACGGCCTTACCACATAACCCAAAAGCCTTCCACCATATTCCGCCAACAACCACAAACACCAGCAGGGTTTACCACGCTCATCACAAAACCCGCCTTCCACCATTCGCCCAGCGTCGTATAGCGAACCGAAAATAACGGGCGCGGTGCCGGTGGCGTAGTGGGTCAGCGTCATCATCAGGCTGGATAGCGGCGGCAATCATCAGGCCGAAAGCCATCGGCGGCGCACCCAAAAACAGCCCTGCGGCATAAAATGCGCCGAGCATCGCCGTGATGTGGGCGGTGGTGCTGGCGAACATATAGTGCGCGTACATATAAATCAGCAGCAGCAGGAGCCGACGCGCCGACCCAGCCCATGCCGGTATTTTTAATGTTGCTGCCCAGCATATCCGAAAAACCAGCCGATCAGACCGAGCTTGTTCAGGAAAGAAGCCATCATCACCAGCGCAGAGAACCATACCACCGTATCCCACGCCCTTTTTCCTTCAAGACATCGTCCCAAGTCAGCACGCCCGACAAAAGCAGCAGCGACAAGCCGATAAAGGCGGTGGTGGTGGGGTTGACGGCGAAAAGCCTTGCCGAAAATCATCGCCGGAACGCCAGCCCACAAAAATCAGCAATACGGCAAAAATCGCCAACATGAGTTTTTCTCGCCGCGGTTCATCGGCCCCTGCTCCTTCAGGCGGTCTTTGGCAAACTGCGCGCGCGTTGGGGGTTTCCTTGATTTCGGGCGGATAAACGAAATACAGCACCAGCGGCATCAGGAACATCGCCGCCAAGCCCGGCAGCAGCATCGCCAAAGCCCAAGTGCCCCAGCTCAAATGAATCTCGCTGTTGGTTGCTTTGGCAATCAAATCGACCACCAGCGGATTGGGTGCGGTGGCGGTGATGAACATCGCCGAAGTAATCGGATTGCTGTGGTAGTTCACCAAAGCCAAATGGCGGCCGATTCGACCCTGCGTTCCTTTTTCGGGGTCGGAATCATAGCTGGACGAAATCGCCTTCATCACGGGGTGGATGATGCCGCCACCGCGCGCGGTGTTGCTGGGCGTGACCGGCGCGAGAATCAGCTCCGACAAAGGCCAGGCTGTAGCCGATGCCCAGCGTTTTCTTGCCGAACAGCGAAATAAAATAATAGCCGATGCGCGCGCCCAGGCCGGTTTTCAAAATCCCGCGCGAAATCATAATCGAAATAGCCGATCAGCCAAATCAGCGGGTCGGCAAACGAACTAATGCGTCCTTAATCGCCATTTTCGCCGGTTTTTAATCGGGTTGCCGTCCGCGCCTAATTCCGGCACCGTTACCTGCGTTACCGCCACCAGCATCACGGCGATAACCGACAACGCCCCGATCGGCATCGCCTTGCCGATAATCGCCGCAATCACGCCGACAAACATCGCCAACAAATGCCAGGCCTGCGGCGTTACGCCGTCAGGAACGGGGATGACGAACCAAATCAATAATACTAAGCCCAGCGCAATTGCGGAAGGATGGGTTTGAAACCGATTTTTGTTCATAACCTACACTCCTTTCTGAATCGACAACATATGGAAAGCAAACAACGCTACTATACGCCGACCGGCATTGTTGTAAGTAAACTACGATAATATTTCTCAATAACTACCTCAAAACCGATTGCGGCCGCCAACATGGCAGCCTTGTAAAACTTTTACTACATACACAAAAGACGTGGGTTGAAATCTAGATAAAACGGCATGGCGGAATGGATGATGCGTCGGTTTCAAGCCGATTCGCGATTTATTCGGGGTAGAAAGTCCCGTTTGGCAAAGGCCGTCTGAAACAAGGATTATCGGAAGAGTCCCTGTTTCAGACGGCCTCTCTATGGATGCGGTGCAATCGGTCGTGTACTTTCAGCAGTTCCACTTCAAAACACCAGCGTGGCGTTCGGCGGAATCACGCCGCCTGCGCCGCGTGCGCCGTAGCCCATTTCCGGCGGAATGGTCGGTTTGCGTTTGCCGCCTTCGCGCATGCCGCCGAAGCCTTCGTCCCAGCCGCGTATCACTTGTCCGACGCCCAGCGTGATGGTCAGCGGCTGGCGGCGGTCGAGGCTGGAATCGGAATTTGGTGCCGTCGGTCAGGTAGCCGCTGTAATGCACGGTGATTTCCTTGCCTTTTTCAGCGGTTTTACCGCTGCCGGTTTCAATATCTTCAATAATCAGGGTCATGATGCTTTCTTTCTTGTCGGTGGAAAAATAAGGCTTTCAGGCCGTCTGAAAACAGGTTTTTGCCGAATGAAAGCCGTCCGGCAAAGCGTTGGTGCTTTTCAGACGGCCTTTTGCGTCGAGACGACGGCGTTCAGGTAGAGAGGGGCGATAAAGCGTTTTTCGCTGTCGATTTCGGCAATTTTGAGTTTGACCGTGGTACGCGGCGGCAGTTCGGGCGGGATGCCGGTCGCGCGGACGACCAACGGCAGGCCGTCAATACGGACAAGGTCTTCTTTCAAGATTTGCGCCTGCGTTTCAACGGCGTTTTTGCTGCTCCAGCCACACAAGGCTCCAATAGCTTTCCAAGTCGCGCTGGAAATCCTGATAGGCGGTGTAGGCGGATTCGAAGTTGCCGACTTCGGCAAACAGGCCAGGGATCGCCGTTTTTTAAAGCGGGCTTCGGCGGCGGGGTCGATCAGGCTGATGAGTTGTTTTTGGTTGACATAGTCGGCGGCGCGGCGCAGGGTGAGGTAAACCAGCCGTAGTGCTGCACGCCCATGCCGATGTGCGGTTCGGATTTGGTGCTCATCCGCACTTTGCCCAAAGCCGGCTGGATGCGGAACAGGGCGGGCAGGCCGTTGTCGTGCAGCATTTCCGCCCAGGTGCTGTTGGCCAGAATCATCATTTCGCTCACCAGTGTGTCGATGGGCGAGCCGCGTTCGCGCCTGCTGATTTGCACTTGGCCGTCTGAAAGCAGTTCGATGCCGTAGTCGTATTGCGGCGGCCGGTCGGGTTCGTATTTGCCGCGCTGTTTTTGCAATTCGACCGCCAGGCGGTAGAACCAGGCCAAGTCGTCGTGGTGCGGGAAGGCGTTGCCGCCCTCCAGGCCGGTTTCGCGGTTGAAGTGCGGTTCTATGGTTTTGGATGCGCAGGTTGTCGGCAATGGCGACGCGCTCGATTTTTGCATTCGGGCCTGCCCACGCGCCACTCGGCATCGACGTCGAAATAGATGCTGACGGCGGGCTGTGTTTTGCCTTCGTCCAGGGCTGAAGGCCGCAACCCATTCGTCGGGCAGCATGGTGATTTTGCCGCCGGGGAAATAGGCGGTGCTTTGGCGTTGGAAGATGATTTTTCCATGGCGTCGTCGGCCTGCACGCGCCAGCGCAGGGGCGGCGATGTGGATGCCGATTCGGCGGCCGCCGTCCGGCAGGTTTTGCACGGAAAGCGCGTCGTCCACTTCGGTGGTGGAGTCGTCGTCGATGGAAAAAGGCGGCGATGCCTTCGACCTGCGAACGGGTCGGCGGTGTCGGGAACGGGCGGTGCGGCGCACTCGCGGGAAATGCCGCAGTTTGAAGCCGTCGAGCAGGTATTGCGGCGAGGGATTGGATGCCGCCTGTTTGCTTCGCCAGTTCGTAAAACGAGGTTTCAGGCTGTCGGCGGCTTTGTGCAAAGGCTTTGTAGGGTCAGCGACTGTTTGTCCGGCATGGAGGATGGCCGGCAGGTCGGCGGCGATTTCGGGTGGCAGTTCCCCGTTTTTCAGACGGCCTGTCCATTCCTCCATCAGGGCTTCCTGTTGTTTTTGCGCTCGATGGCGGCCAGTGCCTGTTTCAGGGTTTTCTTCCGGCGCGGCTTTGAGACGCCTTTGGCTTTTTGTAGAAGTACATCGGCGCGGCGTAGAGGGCGATCAGTGTCGCGGCGAGTTCGGTTTTGGACGGGGCGTGTCCGAAATATTCTTCGGCTGCTGCTGCGGCGGTGAATTCTTCTTCGCCGCAGGTTTCCCACAACAGGGTCGGTGTCGATTTCGGCGGCTTCGTTTTGCGCTTTTTCGAGAAAGGCGGCCATGTCGCCGTCAAATTCGGCAAAAAAACGTTGGCGGCACGACTTTGGTGCGCTTGCCGTGCTGGGTGTCGGCCTGATAGGTGGAATCGTTTTTCTGGATGACGGCGGCTACTTTGAATTGGCCGGATTCTTCGTAAAATATGTTCATGGTCGGGGGAGGGCTTTAAAACGGGATAAAGGCCGTCTGAAGAGGTTTTTCAGACGGCCTGGGGAAATAGGGCGGCACTCAGTCGGCAAACTGTTTTTCATCCGTTCGCGGCGTTCCTGCGCTTCAACGGACAGGGTGGCGGTCGGGCGCGCCAGCGAGGCGTTTGAGGCCGATGGGCTCGCCCGTGTCTTGGCAGTAGCCGTATTCGCCTTCGTCTATCAGGCGGATGGTGGCTTGGATTTTACCCAGCAGTTTGCGTTCGCGGTCGCGGGTGCGCAGTTCGAGCGCGTATTCTTCTTCCTGTGTGGCGCGGTCGGCCGGATCGGGAGCCGTTTCGTGCTTTTTCAGCTCGATGGCGGTGTTGGACGCGTTTTCAATCAGTTCGTCCTGTTGTTTTGACCAGCAACTCGCGGAAAAACGCCAGCTGGTCTTCATTCATGTATTCTTCTTCCGGACCGTTCCAGTTGATGATGTCTTGTTCGGTCAGTTTGGCCATAACGGTTCCTCTTTTTGGTTTTATGGTCTGAAATCGCCGCGCCGCAAAAATCGGCTGCCGCAGGATTCGGTACAGATGGATTTCCCGGCTGCCAATTGCTTGTAATGACTTCGGTTTTCGTCATAAACAGCTGCATCCGCGCCAAATGAGAGGCGGCATCATAGCATGATTTGCCGATTTAACTTTTATTTTTCATTTTATTACATTTTTAATTATGGACGTTGCCGCATTACCAAATCAGCCATAAGTTCAGCCTGCCGGTCAGTGCGGGCAGGGGCTTGCGTCAGCCAAAGCCAAAAGCAGTACTGACGGCGGCAGGGACGGAAAAGTTGCGCGGCAGGTGCAGGCTGGAAAAACGGGCGGCATATGGGACGGCAGATGCGGTTCAGGCTGTCGGCCAAAGCATCGTTTTCCGTCTGCCGTGGGGCGTGGAGGAGCAGGCAGCAGAGCAGGGCGTATGCCGCCGCTTCGGAAAAACCAGCACGGCAAACAGCCAGCGGCAGCAAAAGCCTTTGCCGCCGGAGAACAAGGTTTCGTTGTTCAGCCATAACAGGGCGGTGCAGGCGGCGCAATCGACGGCCGCGGCGGCCAGCAGGCAGGCACCGTCCCAACGGTGCAGCGGCGGGACGACCCGGCGCAGCGGTTCAACCAGGAGTCGGTGGCACGGCGGCACAGCCGCAATGACGGATGGGGTGCGGCAGCCGTGCGGCCTGAAGCAGAAACCTTATCCAGCACAAAGGTGGCAAACAGGCGGGCGGCCAGCAATACCGCGCGAACCCACATGTTTCAGACGGCCTCAAACTGTTTGGCCAACTCCCGCGAACGGTTGACGCACGCCGCCACGCCTTTTGGCGACGGTTTCGGCAATCTGCCCGGCCTTGAAGGTTTCGATGGCCTCGTGGGTGGTGCCGCCTTTGGAGGTAACGTTTTGCTGCAATACGGCGAAATCCTCTCCCGTCCGCTCGGCCAGCGCGACGGCTCCTTTGAAGGTTGCCAAACTCAGCCTGTGCGCCTCTTTTTCGCCGAAACCCTGCTGTCGAGCCGCCTGTTTCAGTGCATCCAGCAGATAAAACCATAGGGCCGGCCCGCTGCCGCTGATGCCGGTAATATCGTGCAGCCGCTCTTCGCCGTCGAGCCATACGGTGATGCCGACCGCACGCATAATGCTGTCTGCCGCGGCTTTGTCTTGGTCGGAAACGCTGTCGTCGGCAAACATCCCCGACACCCCCAAACCGATTTTTCCCGGCGTATTCGGCATCACGCGGACAATGCGGCGCGTTCCGCCCAGATAGCGGCTTAAGGTGGCGATACTCAATCCGGCGGCGACGGACAACACCAGCGCACCGTTGGTTTGCACGCCTTGGCAGGCAACCTGCATGTCCTGCGGTTTGACCGCCAATACCAGCACGTCGTCCACTGCCAACTCGGGCGGCTTTTCAGATACGGACACGCCCAACTCTCGCCAGACGTTCGCGTTTTTTCTTTGCCTCGGTTGGCAATGTGCACCCGATAGCCGCCCTGCCTGACCAATCCGCCCGCAATCGCGGCAGCCATATGCCGCCACCCAAGAAATAGATGTTCATTTTGCAACCCTCCTATCCTGTTCTATTCATCGAGGCCGTCTGAAAAACATTTTCAGACGGCCTCATCTGATTTATTTGCTGTAGTCTCGTCGGCCGAAAATCGCACTGCCGATGCGGACATGGGTTGCACCGCTGCGACGGCAATCTCCATATCGCCCGACATGCCCATCGACAACACGTCCGCCGCCACACCTGCCGCATTCAATTCCGCCAACAGCACCCGCATCCGGCCAAATGCTTCGCGCAGTTCCGCCTCGCCGGCATCGGCTTTCGCCACGCACATCAACCCGCGCATTTTGAGGGTTCGGCAACCGCCACTTCGCAGGCCAGCGCAACCGCCTCATCCGGCGCGACACCGTGTTTGGCCGCCTCGCCCGCAATGTTCACTTCGATGCACACCTGTGGCGGCGGCATTTCAGACGGCCTCTGCGCGCTCAGGCGCCGGGCGGTTTTCAGACGGCCTATGGTATGCACCCAGTGGGCGCGTTCGGCCACGAATTTGGTTTTATTCGACTGCACGTCGCCGATGATGTGCCACACGATGTCGGACAAATCGGCCCAAATCCTCGGTTTTTTCATACCATTCCTGAATATAGTTTTCGCCGAAATCGCGCTGTCCGGCGGCATACACTTCGCGGATGTCGCCGGCGGGAAAGGTTTTACCCACCGCCACCAGCCGCACGCTTTCAGACGGCCTGCCTGCCTCGGCGGCGGCACGGGCAATCCGAACATACATTTCGGTAATTCTGTTGCAGGGTTGTCATCTTAACTGCCTGTTATTCGTGATTTTTAAATACGCAGATTTATGGAATAAAGCGTTATTCTTATTTAAAAATACCATGTTATTTTTGCAAGAAATTGTAACGTAAAAGACAAAACCACATTATGCAAATTGCCGACTTACTCGCGTTCGGCGTGAAAAACAAAGCATCCGACTTACACCTCTCTGCCGGTCTGCCTCCGATGATCCGCGTACACGGCGACGTTCGCCGCATCAACCTGCCCGAAATGAATGCCGAAGAAGTCGGTCATATGATTACCTCGGTGATGAATGACCTGCAACGCAAAAATTACCAGCAAAATCTGAAACCGACTTTTTCCTTCGAACTGCCCAACGTGGCCCGTTTCCGTGTGAATGCGTTCAACACCAACCGCGGCCCGCCGCCGTATTCCGTACCATTCCGAGCAAAGTGCTGACGCTGGAAGACCTGAAAGCCCCGCGCATCTTCAAAAATCTCCGAAAACCCGCGCGGCCTGGTGTTGGTAACCGGTCCGACCGGTTCGGGTAAATCAACCACGCTGGCGGCGATGATCAACTTCATCAACGAGCCCATCATCCCACATCCTGACCATCGAAGACCCGATCGAGTTCGTGCACGAGGTAAAAATGTCTGATCAACCAGCGTGAGCTGCGCTGAGCATACCCACAGCTTCGCCAACGCCCTGCGTTCCGCACTTCGTGAAGACCCGGATGTGATTCTGGTGGGTGAGATGCGTGACCGGAAACCATTGGCCTCGCAGTGACTGCCGCCGAAACCGGCCGCTTGGTATTCGGTACGCTGCACACCACCGGCGCGGCCAAAACCGTCGACCGTATCGTCGACGTATTCCCGGCCGGCGAAAAAGAAATGGTGCGTTCGATGCTGTCCGAATCCCTGCGCGCGGTCATTTCGCAAACCCTGCTGAAGACGCGCGACGGACAAAGGCCGTGTTGCCGCCCACGAAATCCTGATTTCCACCGCTGCCGTGCGCAACCTGATTCGAGAAAACAAAATCGCCCAAATCGGTTCTGCCCTGCAAACCGGCCAATCACATGCGCATGCAAACCCTCGACCAATCTTTGCAGGGCCTTGGTACGCACCAGCGTCATCTCCCAAGAGACCGCCCGCGCCAAAGCACAAAACGCCGACTTTATGTAATTCACGGACGGAGAACCATCATGAGCGAAAACACAAAAATTTAAACAATCTGTTAAACGAAATCGTGGCGGATTACTCGGTGGCGAAAACCCGCACCTGAAAAAGAGACAGTCCGGCGAAATCAGGCGAAAACACCTGCACCCGATTTTTGGCACGCATGTGCGAGGAAGCGGAAAAACGCGGTGCTTCGGATATTTTTTATCGGCTCCGGCTTCCCACCGTCGATTAAAATTGATGGTAATTTGATTCCCGTACCGCTGCCTGCATTAACCGCCATCGATACGGAAAAAAATTGTTGCTTCCACCATGAATGAGCAGCAACAGGCCGATTTTTGCAGAACAATTGGAAATCAACTATTCCGTCCAATCCAAAGGCAACGTGCGTTACCGTGTCAACGCCTATCACGAGCAAGGCCGCTGCGGCGGTAATGCGCCGCATCAATACCGATATCCCTTCTGTGGAAGACTTGGCCCTGCCGTTGAAACTGAAAGAGTTGGTCATGCAGAAGCGCGGCCTGTTGGTTTTGGCCGGTGCCACCGGTTCAGGTAAAATCCCACTTCGATGGCAGCCATGCTTGACCACCGCAACCGCAACCTGGCCGGCCACATCATCACCATCGAAGACCCGATTGAATACCCTGCACGTTCCACGCCGCTCTATTATCACCCAACGCGAAATCGGCATCGATACCGCGAATTGGGAAATGCCGTGCAAAGTGCGATGCGTCAGGCGCCGGATGTAGTCTGTGTGGGTGAGGGTGCGTTCCGTAGATAGTATGGAATACGCCCTGCAGCTGGCGCAAACCGGCCACCTGTATCTTCACCATCCACGCCACCACGGCCAGCAAAACCATCGAACGTATCATGAACCTGTATCCCGAGAGCGGCATAAACAGGGTATTGATAGATTTGGCGATGAACCTGGTGGGCATTATCGGCCAGCGTCTTGTGGTGAAAAAGGCGGCAAAGGGCGTACAGCCATTGTCGATTTGATGATTAATACACCTGCCGTGCAAGACTTGGTATTCAAAAGGCGATCTGATGGGCATTAAAAGACCTGATGACGCGCGGCCAGGGGCGACGGCATGCAAACTTTCGACCAGCACTTGTTCGACCTTTATGTTGCCCGGCACCATTGACTATGACGAGGCCATCCGCCAGGCCGACTCTGCCAACGACTTGCGCCTGCGCATCCAGTTGTACGAAGAAGGCAATAAAAACCGAGCACATCTTCGACCGCGTCAGTGATTTGAACCTGATTTAAACAATCTGGACAAGCTGCGTTTTTATACTGCAAAGGCGGTATGCTAATGTAAGCGGCCATAACAGCAGTTATGTGTGCCATATACTCAGACGGCCTGTTATTCAACGGGCCGTTTGCCGTTTAATGCTTATTCCATATTGCTTGATGCCGAAATTTAAAAAGGCCGTCTGAAAATCGTTGTTCAGACGGCCTCAAATCACTATCCTGCCCTGTCGTGTAAAAAGCTCAGATTATGCCGTTCCGACACGAAACCGTGCAGCGGCATATCGGTGTGCTTCGTGCGGCAGAGCTGTCGGTAAGCTGGCAGGAAAAACCGACGGCGATGCGCAGCGACCGTCGAAACGGCAGCGCGCAAAGATGGCATCGTAATAGCCGCCGTTTTGCCCCAGACCTGTAACCCCTGCCGGTCGGCGGCAACCACGGGCACGCAGCATCACATCAAAGCCGGTCGGCGCGGACTTTGCGACCAACAGACTGCGGCTTTTCATGCAGGCGGCTGCAGCCGCGTTTGCGTTCCGCCTGTGCGTTTGCGCGATAAAGTGTGAACCACATCCGTTTCCTGCCCGGTTCGATATAGGGCAGGTAAACGGTTGCGCCGCGTTCTGAGGCCGTCTGAAAGAGGGCAGAAAGGTTCAGTTCGCTGCCCATTGCCCGGTATACGGCGATGCCCCGTCTGACCAGTGGTTTCAGATGGCGTATGACGGCCTGTTCGGCACGCCGGCGTTCGTTCCGCCCAAGCGGCTGCGCTCAGTGCGGAACAGGCGGCGCATTTTTTTTGCTGCCTGACGGTTTGGTTCATGATGTTTGTCCTGTCGATGAAACAGAGGCCGTCTGAAATTCAGACAGCCTCGAGAACGGTTACCGTGCTTTCCAGCGGGCCTGCGATTCGCGGATGACGGCTTTGGCTTCTTCAATGTCGCCCCAGTGTTCCACTTTGGTCGTGCCCGGGTTTTTCAGGTCTTTGTAGTGGTTGAAGTGGAACTCGATCTGCTTGATCAGCTGCTGCGGCAGGTCGGCCAAACTGTTGTATGCGTTGCCGGTGTGGCGGTCGTCGGCGGGAACGACCACGATTTTGTCGTCCACTTCGCCGTCGTCGACAAACTTCATCACGCCGATGACTTTGGCTTCGAGGAAGATGCCGGTCGGCAGTGGGGTGTCGGTGATGATGAGCGCGTCAACTCGTCGCCGTCTTCGTCCAGCGTCTGCGGGATGAAGCCGTAGTTGGTCGGTTTGGCAAAGGCCAAAGGCTCGACGCGGTCAAGCTGCATCACGGCCAGTTTGCGGTTCCATTCGATTTTTGTGGTTTGAGCCTGCGGGATTTCGACCACCACGTTGATGATGCCGCCGTCCACATCGCCTGCATCGAGAATCTGGTTGAAGTCAGCCATTTTATCGTCCTTTTCAATCGGGTTTGCAAAGCGGCCGATTATAGCAGGCCGTCTGAAAAACGGCCGAATAATCTCGTGCCGCACGGTATAATCTCCTCCGTTCCCATTTGCAGAAAGAACCTGCCATGTGGCATATCGTCGCCATCGGCTATATTTTCGTTACCCTGATGTTTTCCATTGCCCAGCCCGGCCTGGCACGCAAGTTGATTTATCTGACGTTTTTTACCATTTTGCCCACACTGTTTTATGTTTTTGGGCCGCTTTTATCCGTTGCGCAACAAAAATGAAGCGTGAGGAAGAAAGAACGACAGGACCTTGCCCGAATAAAACCGTTCCTATATAATCCCGCAGCTTTTTTCTAAAAGCATTTTTTTATTTTTCCCAACGCTCGCACTTCGCGCCTTAAAGGGTGTCCCATAACGGGATTCTTGCGCGGGTGTCTGCAATAACCCTTTTAAAGGAAAACAAATGTCTCAGTTACAATGCGTCAAATGCTGGAAGCCGGCGTACACTTCGGCCACAAACCCGCCTCTGGAACCCGAAATGGCCCAATACATTTTCGGTTCGCGCAACAAAATCCACATCATCAACTGGAAAAAACCCTGCCGCTGTTCTTGGAAGCCCAAGAAGCCGTACGCCGCCTGGTTGCCAACAAAGGCAACATCCTGTTTGTCGGCACCAAACGTCAGGCCCGCGAAATCATCCGCGAAGAAGCCGAGCGCGCCGGTATGCCTTATGTGGATCACCGCTGGTTGGGCGGCATGCTGACCAACTACAAAAACCGTTAAACAGTCCATCAAACGCTTGGAAGAAAAACTGCCGTTTTGGCCAACGCCGAAACCAGCGGTTACAACAAAAAGAATTGCTGGACATGACCCGCGAAGTGGAAAAAGCTGGAACGCTCTTTGGGCGGTATCAAAAACATGAAAGGCCTGCCTGATGCCATTTTTCGTCATCGACACCGGTTATCAGCACGGCACTTTTGGTTGAAGCGGCAAACTGGGCATCCCCGTTATCGCCGTTGTCGATACCAACAGCAGCCCCGAAGGCGTGAAACACGTTATCCCGGGCAACGACGACTCAGCCAAAGCCATCCGCCTGTACTGCCGAGGCATCGCCGACGCGGTTCTGGAAGGTAAAAACCAAGCTCTGGCCGAAACCGTAGCCGCTGCACGGGCCGCTGCTGCTGCCGAATAAACCCGTTTGACGGCAGGCCGTCTGAAAACCTTTCAGACGGCCTGAAACCTCAATAATTGGAGATAAAACATGGCTGAAATTACAGCAAAAAAATGGTTGCCGACCCTGCGCGCCGCCACCGGTTTTGGGCATGATGGAATGCAAAAAGCATTGGTTGAAGCAGAAGGCAATTTCGAAAAACCGAAGAAATCCTGCGCATCAAATCCGGCGCGAAAGCGACAAACTGCCGGCCGTACCGCTGCCGAAGGCGTATTGACTTACGCCATCAATGGCAATGTCGGCGCATTGGTTGAAGTAAACTGCGAAACCGACTTCGTTGCCAAAGACGCGGAGGCTTCAGAATTTGCCAACTTTGTTGCGAAAACCGCTGCCGAGAAAAACCGGCTACCGTTGAAGAACTGAGCGAACTGGTTGAAGCAGAACGCAAAGCCATCATCGCCAAATTGGGCGAGAACATGTCTGTCCGCCGCTTCCAAGTGATTGACACTGCCAACTCAACTGGTTGCCTACATCCACGGTGCATTGGCTACCGAAGGCGTGTGATTTGAGTTCAAAGGCTCTGAAGATGTGGCGCGTAAAATCGGTATGCACATCGTTGCCGCCAAACCGCAATGCGTAACCGAAGCCGAAGTGGATGCCGAAACCGTTGAAAAGAACGCCACATCTACACTGAGCAAGCCATCGCTTCCGGCAAACCTGCCGACATCGCCGCTAAAATGGTTGAAGGCCGTATCCGCAAGTTCTTGGCCGAAATCACCCTGAACGGCCAAGCATTCGTGATGAACCCCTGACCAAACCGTTGCCCAATTCGCTAAAAGAAAACGGCACCGAAGTGGTTAGCTTCGTACGCTACAAAGTAGGCGACGGCATGGAGAAAAAGCTGTCGACTACGCTGCCGAAGTGGCTGCTGCCGCTAAAGTGTAATATCGCTTTGCATAATGAAAACACCCGCATTCAAGCGGGTGTTTTTGTTGTCTTGCGTAGCGAAGATGAGGTTCGTTGCCACGAATACCGGACAACGGGCGGAACGCTTTATTCATGCGACTGTTGCTTGGAACAGAGGTGGTTTGTGCGGAATTTGCTAAGAATTCCGCAAGTGAATTGGAAAAGTTTAAATGAAAGCAGATGTAGTTTGGCTAAATATAGCTTAAATTAAAAGGCAGATTGAACCAATGATGTCATTAAGGCATAATTTCATAACTCACTTACTACATAAAAAGGATGAAAAATGAAGAATCTGATTCTTGCTACTGTTGTTACTGTATTGGCTGGATGTGCTGGTACAAATTTCAGTTGGGATAATGTCGGCAGGTAAAGCAAGGTATGAATGAACAACAGGTATTAACTTTTAGTAAGCCAAATTTAACAAAGTCCTCTTCTGAAGGTTTGGTTTATGTATGGTCGTTTTGCGAATGGCCTCACAGGTCTAGTTCGAACAGTTTCGGTTGTTATGAAAGATGGTGTTGTTGTTTCTGCGCCTGTTGTTTCCTGATAACTTTTTAACCGATTGATGTATATATACATGATTATATTTTTGTATTGGACATAGTTTGTATAAACCGCCTTTATCGGGCGGTTTTTTGATGTTTTTACTCAATGTCAGGTTGCCTGGGCGGTTATTCCTATGGTCGGTATCGCGTGATGTGAAAATAGGTGATTGAAGCAGATTCAGGCGACTTGAAATTTTTGGGTTGTAGGGTTCTTTGGCTCGGTTTCAGGTAGCGAGGTATGTACAATAAGCAGGCTGTTTTGTATCGTTACCGACTTTTGTGTGGCCATACTCAGACCAAGCGGCTGTTCAAAAATTATGAGTTTGATATTCATACTTTTCAGACGGCCTGACTTGCCTGCTGCGGCTTTCCGTTCAATATCTTTCCGCTTTATAACCGAACAGGCTGACAAATTTGCAGTTTCCCGTTTTTTTCGCAACGCTTCGGCAAACTTTGAAATTTCTGCCGGTCGGGTGTGAACGGGTTGTTTGCTGACGTGTGAATTATTTGATGCTTCTAATTTCATTTGTTTTTCAGCCATCATTCGGATGACTCCCCAATGGGGCAGGTTCGGGATTTCAATCGGAACAATTCCAAAGGCATGACCGACGCTGTGGGTCAAAATATCGTCCACGCTTTGCGGCTTGTGGTAAAAAGCGGGGACGGGCGGGAAAACGATGCCGCCCATTTCCGTTACCAGCCGCATATTGTCCAGATGTGCCAGATTCAGCGGCGTTTCGGCACCATCAACACCAGCCGCCGCCGCTCTTTCAGGGCGACATCCGCCGCCCGCGTCAAGGTTGTCGCCCCAGCCTGCGCCACGGCCGCCAGCGTCCGCATCGAGCGAGGGGCGACCAGCATTCCCAGCGTTTGAAACGAACCGCTGGCAATCAGGGCAGCCAGGTTGCCGACCGGATACACTGCGTCGGCCAGCGCGTACTTCTTCGCGGCACAGATCCGTTTCCTGCCCCCTTGTCAGCTCCGCCCCTTTGGACACCACCAGGTGCGTTTCCACATCTGCCGCCTGCCGCAAAGCCGAAGCGCAGTGTGGCCGTATTGAAACCGCTGGCGCCGCTGATGCCGACGACGATGCGTTGTTTTGCCATGAATATTCCTTTTTGTTTTAGAGGCCGTCTGAAACCTTTCAGACGGCCTTTCGGGTTCTAACAGTGCAGTGTGGCGGTTTTCAGCCAGGCCAGTATTTCGCGCGACAGTTTCCGCAGGTAGTTCGGCGTAGAGATCACCGCAGGAGCCCGAAGCATGAAGGCGGGCGGTTTTGCCCGGCCAATGTCGTTTGGCCAGCCATTCGGCACGGGCGAGGTGGAAGGCATCGCTGACAATGATGATTTGTTCGGCATCGTGCAGCAGGGGCGCGCTGAAGCGCGATGTTTTCGTGAAGTGCTTTCGGAACGCGGTTCGATGCGGATTTTGTCCGTGAGCACGCCCATGGATAGCAGCCATATCGCGCATGGCTTCGGCTTCGTTGCTGCCGTCGCCGTCGGTGCCGCCGCTCATCAGCAGCCCGCCGGCCAAGCCCTGCCTGTATGGGGCGACTCCCGCCTCCACCCGCGAACGCAGGCAGGGATTGGGTGCGCCTTTGCGGTTTACCGAGTTGCCCAAGACGGCGGCGATGTCGGCGGGCATTGGATTTTCAGACGGCCTGCTTTCTGCCTTGAGTGCCCAAAAAGATGCAGTTGTGCCAGCGCGGCCGCCCAGCCGGTTAGGAAAACCATGGCGGAGAGTATCAGTAGGCGTTTCATCGTGTCGGCCTTTGTCGGGTTTCGGGCCGGTCATGATAGCACAAGGCCGGGTCGCAGCGGATTGTCCGGCCGCATGTATTCGGCTATAATCGCGGCCGCTCTTGAGGGAGTAGCCGTCCGCGCGGCGTTTCAGTTACCGCCGGAACCCGTATCAACATATTTGCCGGCAATCGCGGCATGGTGCGATATCTTCTCCAACCGAAGACTGGCAAGACTTAAGGCATATCGTCTGTTCCGTGCGGGGACGGGCGGTGTGTCTTTTTTGTTGCCCGCACGGTTCGGAGCCTGATTATGGAAGCCTTCCTTTCTTCAACCTTCGGGGTGTTCATTGCCGAAATCGGTGATAAAACCCAGTTGCTCACTTTGTTTCTCGCCGCCCGTTTTGCACACGCGCCGTAATCGCAGGCATTTTTCGCCGCCACGCTGCTCAATCATCTGGTGTCGGCCTGGTTGGGCGTATGGCTGGCCGCCCTCGAGTATCGCCGGTTTTGGTAAAATGGATTGTCGGCCTCAGCTTTATCGCCGTCGGCCTCTGGCTGCTGAAACCCGATAAAGACGACGACGGCGACAACGGCCGCTGGTTGAAATACGGCGCGTTTGCCGCCACGCTGGTGTTGTTTTTTCTGGCCGAAATCGGCGATAAAACGCAAATCGCCACCGTGCTGCTGGCCGCCCGCTACAACGATTTGGCATGGGTCGTGTCAGGCGGCGTCCTCGGGCCTGATGCTGGCTAACGTGCCGGTTGCCCTATCTGGGCGAAAAATCATGGCGAAAGTACCTGCCGCTGCCGTCCGCCGTGCCGCCTGCTTGCTGTTCTGCCTGCTCGGCGTACTGACCCCTGCGGGCGGCGGCATGAAGCTTGTCCTGATGCCGGGCCGTCTGAAAAAGTTTGTCAAAGCGGCTGCAGTGTTTAAACCGTCCAAACCTAAATTTACGCGGTGGCCGCTATAATTCCCGCCCATTATCAAAACGCACATCCAACCATGAAACTGCCTTATCTCGGCATTCTGCTCGGCACGGCATTCCTCTGCCATCCCGTGCAGGCCGTTACCTATATCTGCAAAATCGACGGCAAAGCCGCCTATTCCAACGTGAAAAATCAATTCGAGCTGCCAAAAAGTCGCAAATGGACGGCATCAGCGAAGAGCGGCCGAAACAAAAAGCCCAAACGGGCGCCGCTTCCGATGTGGCGGTGGAAAACACCGACCGCGACGACATCAGCGAAATTTGGGAGGAGGCCACCTACGGCGCTTACGACGACATCAAAATCCTGCCGCGTGTCGGCGACGGCCCGACCAACTGATGCCGTCCCAAGCTGGAAGTCAAAGCTCCGCAACCAGCCGAAGGCACCGCTGAAAACCGCCCCTGCGGGCTCCTGCGCCGATTCGGACTGCGCCCCATCTATAATGCGGCACCGTCCAAGCCCAAGCTCAGCCGCAACCAAATCCTGCAAAAGGAAATCGACAACGAACGCGCCGCCCTTGCCCGCACGCGCGGCCAACTCGAACTGACGCGGCAAAAAGGCGGCGACATCGGCGCGCTGAAACAAGCGGTGGCCGACCGCGAAGCCAACATCCGCGCCATCGAGCGGGAGATGAAACGCTGAATCCGATGGCAATCCATGGAAAAGGCCGTCTGAAAACCTGAAAATCGGTTTTTCAGACGGCCTTTCACTAACGAGCAAGTCTTTGCTACAAACGGATATAAGGCGGTATCGGGTGCAGCTTAATCCCCTGCCAAGCCTGAAGCCGCCATTTCGCAGGCCGTCCGAACGGCTGCCATCAGGCTGCCGCTGTCGGCGCGGCCCGTGCCGGCCAAATCGAGGGCTGTGCCATGGTCTACCGAAGTGCGGATGAAGGGCAGGCCGAGCGTGATGTTCACCCTTGGCCGAAGGAGCGTATTTCAACACCGGCAGGCCTTGGTCGTGATACATCGCCAACACGGCATCGGCATCTTTCAGCATAAACGGCTGAAACAGCGTATCGGCTGGATACGGCCCGCGGATGTCCAGTCCGGCGGCGCGCAGCTCTTTCCAGCGCGGGGATGATGACGTCGTTTTCCTCATGCCCCAAATGGCCGCCTTCGCCCGCGTGCGGGTTGAGGCCGGCAACCAGGATGCGCGGGTGCGCAAGGCCGAATTTGTGCCGTAAATCGCGGTGCAGGATGCGGGTGGTTTCCAGCAGGCTTTCGCGGGTAATCGCGGCGGCCACGTCTTTCAGCGGCAGGTGGGTGGTGGCCAATGCCACGCGCAGGCCGCCGCCCGCCAGCATCATGACGACGCGGGGCGTGCCGCTTTTTCGGCCAGATATTCGGTGTGGCCGCTGAAAAATCCGCCGCCCGCGCCCGCGTCGTTGATGATGCCCTTTGTGCAGCGGGGCGGTGGTCATGGCGGCAAACGTACCGTTTTGAATGCCTTGATAGGCGATGTCGAGCAGTTGCAGCACATAGGGCGAGTTGGCGGCGTTCAGACGGCCTGCCTCGCACGGGGCGGCCAGCGGGATGTGCCAAACGTCGAGCGTGCCTGGCTGCGGCGGGAGGGTTGTGGGAAAAAGTCGCGCAGGGCAACGGTTTTTGCCCAACTGCGCCGCACGTTGGCGGAGCAGGCCGATGTCGGCGAGGACGACGGGGCGGCATGGCAGTTTGGCGTCGGCAAGGTCGAGGCAGATGTCCGCACCGATGCCGGCAGGTTCGCCGCCGGTGACAGCGATAACAGGAAGGGGCATGATGGTTCCTTGATGGGTTGGGGCCGTCTGAAAACCCGTTTCGGATTTTTCAGACGGCCTGTTCGCTGCGGCGGTTATTTCAATACTACCCGTATCCATTGGCTGACCCAGCGGCGTTGGTTTTCGCGATGGCCGCTTCAGACGGGTTGTCGCTGTGCTGCGGCGCGCGGGCGTGTTTGAATACGTCGGGCGGCGGCGTGTTTTTTCACGGCAGGGGTAAACCCACATTTCGGTCGGTACCGCTTTCTGCACCGGCGCACTTTTGCAGGTATTGCACCAGTTTGGCCGCCAAGGCGGGCTGTTTCCCGCACTCGTTGAGTACCGCCGCGCCTTCCACTTGGCGGAACGCCGCCTTTCAGGAACAATACGCCCGGTGGGCGGGGTGTCGAGGTGCCCTTGCCGTAATGCGCTTCCGGCCGCCGGGCTGGAAGCATAACCCACCACCAGCAGGGCGCGAGCCGCCGTTGCGGCGGGAATTCGGTGTAGTAGGCTTCGCTCCAGTCTTTTGTTACCTTCACGCCGTTGGCGCGCATTTTCGCCCACCAGTCGAAAGCCTGCTTCTCACCCATGCCTTGGATGTTGGCCAACAGGAAGCCTAAACCTGTGCTGGACAGTCCGGGATTGGGCATCGCCAGCAGGTCTTTATATTGCGGCTTGGCCAAATCTTCGAGGCTTTGCGGCAGGGCAGTTTGTTTTTGGCAAACCAGGCTTTGTCGTAGTTGACGGCGATGTGGCCGTGTCCACCGCCGCCGCATGGGGCGGGGCGGCGGTTACGGCTGCCGAGGACGGTTGGGCGGCGGCGAGGATGCCGCCTTCTTTCGCTTTCAGCACGGTGGTGTTGTCCAGGCCGTACACTGCGTCGGCAATCGGCTGTGCGCGGCTCAATACCAGCTTGTTTACCAATTCGTTGCCGCTGCCCGCCTTAATCACCGATACTTTGGCATCGTTGGCGCGCTCGAAGGCGGCAAACGCGTCTTTCGGCAGGCTGAACGATTTGTGCACAGCCAGCCGCACTTCCGTCTGCGCCTGCACGGCAGGGCATTAAAAGGGCGGCTGTTGCCGCCGCAAGTAAAATCCGTTTCATACCATAATCTCCCTTTGGCTATAATCGCGGTAATGATACCGCCTAAAACGATATGAATAAAGAGCCGAAAAACAACTGTCTGGCTGTTTGACCTGGACAACACGCTGCATCATGCCGACGAAGGCATTTTCTACCTGATCAACCGCCGCATGACCGCCTACCTGATGCGGCATTTAAAGCTGTCCGAATCGGAAGCCGACCACCTGCGCCGCGACTATTGGCACCGCTACGGCGCGACGCTGGCCGGGCTGCGGCTGCACCATCGAAACCGACATCGCCGACTTCCTGCGCCACAGCCACCCGATGGACGAAATCCTGCCGAAAGTCCGCCCCGTGCAAGGCACGGCAGACGTTCTAGGCCGTCTGAAAGGGCGTAAAGCCGTATTTTCCAACGCACCGTCGTTTTATGTGCGCGGCAGCGGCCCGAACTGGGTTTTGTCCGACTGCTTCGACGCATTGTTCGGCACGGACGATTTCGGCCTGCTCTACAAACCCGCCGAAGCGGCCTACCCTCACCGTATGCGCCGCCATGAAGGCCGACCCGGCCGACTGCGTGATGGTGGACGATTCCGCCGACAATCTCGCCGCCGCAAAAAGCTGGGCATGAAAAACCGTTTGGTTCCGGCGGCGGCAGCCATCTCTTGCCCTTCGTCGATTGCGCCGCACCCGATATGGCTGCGCTGGCCGCATGGGCGAAAGGCCGTCTGAAAAACCATTTCTCGGTTTATATGTTTTTCAGACGGCCTTTTTGCTAAAATTGTAAACATTTTCTGTCCGACCATGCTGCATAAACGCTGAAAAAGGCCGATAATATGCGCCGAAACATCTTCCGCTATTATGGCAATTGTGATGAATGCAAAGGGCGGAGAAACGTGATTGTGAAGATCGCTATACCAGCATCGATGCAAAATTGCTTTGGACAAAAAGCCGTCCTTCAGCCTCAGGTGTATGGGTATTAAGCGTAACGGTGAAGGGGTGGATGGTAGAAAGCGTTATAAAAAAATCAGAAGTATGTGATTCCTTTTCAACGGCAAGACGCACGTTGCGCCAAAAAGCTATCCGCCCAATGTTAAATATTGAGGCCGTTTGATTTTGTCGGAAAACGCTTAAAAACCGCGCATTCCGTATTGAAAATGGAATCCTTGTGAAGGACTGATTGAAAACGGCAGGAAATAGGCTTTCAAGCGGTAAAGGTCGTCTGAAAACTGCAGCCAAAAAGCTGAAACTAGAGGATATACCGCCTGAAAATTCATCCCATAATGTTTTTGCCAAGATTGAAGACGTATTCTGTCAAACTGACTGCTAGTGTCTTCAAACTTGTATAAGGCAGTTGGAAAACTAAGAAAGTAGCTTATTCACTCCCCGATTTTTATAGAAAGAAACTGTTATGCACACCTGATTTTTCTTCTTGCTGCCTTTGCTACTGCGCCTGTGTTGGCAAAAACTGTTGTTGTTCAGAAGCTCAACTACTCGGTAAATGGCGAGTGCGCTGCCACTGATAAAACGCTGATGACGTTTACTTTTGGCGGTGAGCAAAAAAGTAAGCGTGATTGTGAATTTGAATATTCCTTCACCTGATGATGAAACCCTAGTTTATCGGGTGTTTACAGATGGCACTTGGACGTTGAATGGAGAAAAATTGGTTTGAACGTTAAAACCACCGATGTTCAAAGACAACATAGCACAGCTAAAAATTCGCACCATCCCGTGGCGTAAAGTGGATAAAGGAAATGTTTGCCCAGATGAGAAACGACATTGGTAAATCAGATAAATTGCAAATGCAGGTTAAAAATCGGGAATGACAGCCCTAAGCGTCCGTATGCAGGGTGATAGACAAGATATTGCTTGCCGCAAGGTATAAATTTATTGAATTGCCCAAAGAGAACGCCATCGGAGCTAAACATCTCATCAAATTTTTTGTTTCATTTTTGCGCTAGCAGCGTGTATCGATTAAACCTTCAAAAAGGAATCCCCATGCCTTCCATCAAACGCGCCCTGATCAGCCTGTCCGACAAGACAGGCGCCGTCGAAATTTGCCCAAACCCTGCACAAACTCGGTGTCGAAATCCTCTCCACCGGCGGCACGGCGAAGCTGCTTGCCGATGCGGGCGTTCCGTGATTGAAGTCGCCGACTACACCGGTTTTCCCCAGAAATGCTCGACGGTCGCGTGAAAACGCTGCACCGAAAATCCACGGCGGTATTTTGGGGCGGCGCGATTTGGGTGAACACGTTGCCAAGATGGAAGAGCACGGCATCAGCAACATCGACCTCGTTTGCGTCGACCTTTGCCCTTCGCCGCCACCATCGCCAAACCAGACTGCACGCTGGAAGATGCGATTGAAAACATCGACATCGGCGGCCCGACCATGGTGCGCTCCGCCGCGAAAAACTGGAAACACGTCGCCATCGTTACCGACACCGCCGACTTCCCGCCGTCGCCGCCGAAATAGAAGCCAACGGCGGCGCGTTGAACGACAAAACCCGCTTCAACCTCGTCGCGCAAAGCGTTCAGCCACACCGCCCAATACGACGGCATGATTTCCAACTATCTAACCTCGCTTTCAGACGACGTCTTGAGCGGCACGCCCGAAATCGGCGAATTCCCCAGCCAGTTCAGCAAAGCTGGATTAAAGTGCGAAGACATGCGCTACGGCGAAAACCCACACCAACGCGCCGCGTTCTACCGCGATGTGTACCCGCCGCAGGGCAGCCTCGCCGCTACAAACAACTGCAAGGCAAAAGAATTGTCGTACAACAACATCGCCGATGCCGATGCCGCATGGGGAAGCCGTCAAATCCTTCGACGCGCCCGCCTGCGTGATTGTGAAACACGCCAATCCGTGCGGCGTCGCCGTTACGCATCGATACGTGACCGCCTACGAACTCGCCTACGCCACCGACACCACCAGCGCGTTCGGCGGCATCATCGCCTTCAACCGTGAAGTAGACGGCGCAACCGTGCAACAAATTACCGACAACCAGTTGTGGAAGTCTTGATGGCGCCGAAGTTCACCGCTGAAGCACTCGAAATCGCCGCCGCCAAGAAAAACGTGCGCGTGTTGGAGGTGCCTTTGGAAGCGAGGCGCGAACCGCTTTCGAACTCAAACGCGTCGGCGGCGGACTGTTGGTACAAACGCCCGAGCATCCACCGCATCAGCCGCGCCGATTTGAAAGTCGTCTCAAACGCCAACCGACTGAGCAGGAATGGAACGATTTGCTGTTTGTTTTTGGAACGTCGCGAAAATACGTCAAAGTCCAACGCCATCGTGTTCGGCAAAGGCGGTCAAACCTACAGCATCGGCGCAGGCCAAAATGAGCCGCGTGGACAGCACCCGCATCGCCGCCCGCAAAAGCGCTGAGGATGCGGCGCTGGAACTTAAACGGCGCGTGCGCCGCCTCGATCACCTTCTTCCCCGTTCCGCGACGGCGTGGACGTCATCGCCGAACAAGGCATCAAAGCCATCATCCACCCGCAGGCTCGATGCGGGATCAGGAAGTTTTCGACGCAGCGGACGGGACACGGTATTGCCATGGTGGTAACGGGTATTCGCCATTTTGGCATTGATTCGGAAGGTAGCAAAGGCCGTCTGAAACAATTTTCAGACGGCCTTTGTTACCTAAAGGAAGAGTTTACCTGAAAGCGGCTTCCTGGTGGTCAAACCCATTTCAATTTGCGGTTTGAGCAAGCTGATGATGCGGCTCGCGCCACTCGCGCGCATCACGCAGGTGCGACAGGAAATATTGACGGCACCACTGCACGAGCTGCTTGTTGGACAAGCCTTTATCGCGCTCGCGCTGGAAGCTGTCCCAAATATTCAGATAGAGCAGAAATCGGACTGCTTGTCGGTAAAACGCTCGTGCGCCTTGGCGGCGGCATCGCGCGCTTCAGACGGCCGCTCGCGCGGGTCTTGAATCGACAGCGCGGACGCAATCGCAATATTTCCGCCATGCAGTCGTGCTTCTTCGCCGCCAGCAAAATGCGTGCGATTTTCAGGTCGATGGGCAGGCGCGCCATTTGTTCGCCGAGTTTGGTCAGGTGGTAGCGGGGAAGGGCGACGATATTGCTTGAAGCGTTTTGAAGGTCGTCTAGAAACGGTTTTTGTCGTTTGTCGGATTGTGTCGGGCATGAATGCCCAATCCACTCTTTATTTAATTTTTCCTTTTTAAGAATTTTCCAGTCGTCCCCATTTAGTTTATCTCTTGAAATTAATTTGGCTTTAAATTCAAAATTTTTACTGATTCATTACAATCAATAGTTGCTCAAAACTTCCTTTTCTTCACGACTACTTGGTTATGTTGTTTTTAAAAGGAGATATGGTTTTCACTTCAACCAGTTTTCCGTTAATGAAACCATCAGAACCTTCGTGGTTAACGTCTTTATGCCTTTTTAATCCGTATTCTAATTCAGCATAAGATTCACCTAATTCTCCCCAAATTTGTAAATATCTTCCTGTAAGTGAATAATATTCTTTTTGCATTTTTCAATTAAACTATTAAATATTTGCTCTTTAAAAATAAGCAGTTTCTTCGTCTTTAATTGTTTCATAACTGAGCTTGAACATCCGTATCCCAATCTTTAATATCATCAAATAAATCATCAATAATTTTGGGGTATTTCTATCATCATCTAAATAAATAGCCTCGTAAGGTGCATATCCACAAGCTGCGGCTTCATAATTTCTTCATTACTATAACCACGGTCTCGCATTTCCCATAAAAGTCATAATCACTCATGATTTCATCTCCATATATTTTTGTTAATTTTCTAACAGATGGGTTGGACATTTATGTCCAATATTTTTCATAGGCTCATCCATCTTCGTCAGGCATTGATGCCCGACCTACATTTCAGACGGCCTCCACCGCCCCCAATTCCAGCAACACCTGAAAACCGTCATTGATATACCACGAATCGGGCATTTCTAAAAAATGGGAATGCCGCCACATCGCTTCGAGTTTCAATGCCGCCATGCGCAGGATGACGGCGGCGAGGTTGCTGCGGACGATTTCGGGGTCGGTGAATTCGGTGCGGCTGTTGAAATCTTCTTCTGAAAACAGTCGGATACGCACGCCTGCGGAGACGCGTCCGCGGCGGTCGCTCGCGCGGGTCTTGAATTGACAGCGCGGACGCAATCACCAATATTTCCGCCATGCAGTCGTGTTTCTTCGCCGCCAGCAAAATGCGTGCGATTTTTCCGGGTCGATGGGCAGGCGCGCCATTTGTTCGCCGAGTTTGGTTAAGCGGTAGCGGGCTTGGAGTTATCAATGGATTGCATAAAAGAAATAGAATAAATGATATGTTGAAAGATTAAAGGAGTGAATCTTAAAGTTATAGGATATCTATCTTAAAACCATTAAGTATCAACAAATTACAAAATATCATAAAAATATCAAAACTTATCAACTTTTTATCAATGGAACTTTTACTGAATGTATGATACTACCTATCGTTATGGGGGTAATCATGAAAAATTTAGCATCAATTCAAAAATCAATTCTTTTTATTCATTCACTACTAAATAGGGGGTGGAAAATACAAAAATGAAAGCACATATTTTGGTAGCACCAAATAACCGTAGAATTGCAATCCCATCAACACTGAGCGATTGCAAAGCAATCCACAGTTTCACCAAGCAGATTAAATATCTTTTTCAGGAGTAGAACTAAAATGAGCAATAAACAAGCCAATCATCAATCAGAAACATGAGCAATGCTAATAAAGGCAGCGTCCGGAACAAATAGACGTATTCACAAAATCAGAAATCGTGGCTGGCAGAAATGAATCCACAAAATCCTGCAAATAGCGGTAAAAGGCAAAAATAGCCTTTGCCTTGCCTATAAGTGGCGATATTATACTTGGTATCGCCATTTTAATTCGCATATTGTATTATGGAAAACAAACAAACCGAAAAGACAGAAACACAATCTGAAAGAACAAAAGAAAAAGCCATTTAAGCAGACAGAGAGAACTCGTCAGGTTGGCATTGAATAATGGTTGGACGCAAACTGAAATTGCTAAAACTTGCCGAACACAACAATCAGTTGTGCAGTGCATGGAGCAAGGGCGAAAAATTGGCAACAGAGCAGCAGCTCAAACCTTTATGGATTTATTCGGATACAAGATTACGCAGGAACACATTCAAGCTGTATTAGCGCAAAAATGCAGAGACATCTAAAATTGAATTTATTAAAGTAGAAGGAAAAATAATTTTTAGTCTCTCTTATTGGTAAAAAGATGGCTATAATAAATTTGTACTCAAAAATATAAATTTATCATTCATTATCAAGGAAATGAACAATTTTTATGTAATCTTAAAAGAGAAAAATTTATGACGATTATGATAAAAAGTTTAGAAGCAGCGACATGGCAAACTATTTTCCAATCAATCAATAGGAATTAGCGAGTTACTGATTTTTGATAAATTAAAGCAGTAAAGATCTTGAAAATATGGGTAGGGGTTGGTGGGGGTTTTGTCATGACTTCCCTAAATATACTCAATCTTTGCCTTTTTCTCGTTCGGCAAGCATTGCTAAAATCATGGGTTTTCTGTAGATAATATTATTGAATATCCAGCTTCATGGTAAAATACCTAAAATCCCCAAGGCACGAAAGCAGTCTTAAATAAAATGCTATCTCATTGGGCAATATTAGCCTGACGAGTTTATCATCATGAGTTTATTGATTAAGCCCTATGAAATGCCTATGCATTCATAGCGCAAAGATAAATCAAAAATCTCGGCTTTACAGCTGTTGCTGCTGAATACAGCTAGGAGAAAGGGAAACCGAATACCTGAAACACCGTTGTAAGAATTAGGGTTAGGGTGGTCAAAAACCAAGCCGTCAGTTACCGAGCTGACTGGTTTTTCTACGTTTCAAGATCATCTAAACTTTATTCAAAGTTAACCTTAAAAGGTGCAGGCTGCTTTCACATTTTCCAGGTTGCCTGTTTTTCAATCTAATTCTCCTCCACCGCCCCCAATTCCAATAACACCTGAAATCCATCATTGATATACCGCGAATCGGGCATTTCTAAAAACGGGAATGCCGCCACATCGCCGAGTTTCAATGCTGCCATGCGCAGGATGACGGCGGCCAAGTTGCTGCGGACAATTTTCAGTCAGTGAACTCAGTGCGGCTGTTGAAGTCTTCTTACAGAAAACAGTCAGTACACATCGCCCTGCGGAGACGCGCGTCCGCAGCGGCCGGAGCGTTGGCGGGCGGCGGCTTGGGAGATTTTTCGACATGAAGCTGCTCCACTTTTTGCCCGCGCGGAATAGCGTTTGACGCGCGCGAGGCCGGTGTCGATGACGTATTTGATGCCCGGCACGGTGAGCGAGGTTTCGGCGACGTTGGTTGCTAACACGATGCGGCGTTTCGCGCCTGAGGGGTGGAAGATTTTGTGCTGTTCGGCGTGCGACAGGCGTGCGAACAGGGGCGAGGATTCGTCGTTGCGGCGCAGCGTGGATTTTGCGCAGGGCTTCGGCAGCTTCGCGGTTCGCGTTCGCCCGGCAGGGGACTACCAAAATATCGCCTTCGCCATGGCGTGCCAGTTCATCGGCCGCATCGACAATCGCATCGGTCAGCTCGACTTCTGCATCGTCTTCGTCTTGGCTGGTCAGCGGTCGGTAGAGGATTTCGACGGGATACGTCCGCCCGCTCACTTCTAAAACGGGGGCGCCGTTGAAGTGTTGGGAGAAGCGTTCTGCGTCTATCGTTGCCGAGGTGGTGATGACTTTCAAATCGGGGCGGCGCGAGCGGCAGCTGCTCAAATAGCCCAAGAGGAAGTCGATGTTCGAGGCTGCGCTCGTGCGCTTCGTCGATGATAATCGTGTTGTAGGCGGCGAGATAACGGTCGGTCTGCGCTCGCCAGCGAGGATGCCGTCGGTCATCAAGGCACGCGCAGGCATCGCGCGAGTGTGGTCGATGAAGCGCACTTTATAGCCGACCGCACTGCCGATTTCGGATTTCAACTCTTCGACAATCCGCTCCGCCACCAGAACGCGCGGCCAAACGCGCAGCTGGGTGTCTGATTAGCCCCGCCGCCCCGCGCCCGAGTTCCAGACAAATCTTGGGCAAGCTGTGTGGTTTTGCCCGAACCGGTTTCGCCACAAATAATCGTTACCTGATTCTCGGCAATGGTTTTTGATTTCCTCGAGGCTTCTCGTGAACGGGCGGGGTGTTGTCGAACTCGGGTTTGGGCAATGCGGCCGACGCTTCAAAAAGATTTCGTGCGATTTTCAGGTATTTTTCTTCGATTTTTGGACAAGCCGCCGTATTTGTTGGGATCTTTGAAGGCGGATTGCAGGAAGTGGCAGTCTTGGAGAGGGTTTGGGAGAAATCGGGATGAGGGCATGGTTGGTGTGCGTTATAGATGAAGATAAAAGCGGAATTATAGCAAAGCAGGCCGTCTGAAAAGTTTTTCAGACTGGCCTGTTAGATCATCAAAAGGATGGTTGAACAAATTATACATTATACCCGTGCAGAAACCGTGCTGCACTGCCGTTCCATTTGACTAAGTGGTCGCCTTTGCTGGTTAAATACTCTGCTCCGCCTTCGCCTAAAAATCATGCGCGAAGAGCCAGGTTTTGACAACGCGTAATGCAATCCGACTGGGCAAATTGGCAAGCAGTTTGGACGAGAATGTTTGCGAATTGGGTTCTTGCGTTACCAAAATCATATGAATGCCGGTTTTTGCACCTTCTTGAAGCATTTGGATAATCGTTTTCGGCATTTTGTCCGTGTCCAACAAGGCCAATTCCTCCAGCAAAAATAATGAGAGTTTTGGCCGATATTCTTCGGAGCAGATGCTGTATTTTTCAGCATCGTGTTCGCGCAAAAAGTGCCAACCGCTCGTTCATTTCATCTACAAGGTTTTCCAGCAAAGACAAAAACCGACTGCGCCCCCGTGTATTTCTCCTGCCGCAGATTGGGTGCAGTTTTGAATACTGAATAGTTGGCAGCAGGATCAAATATCGCCGCTTCAAAACTATCCTGACGGTTGAGTTCAAACAGGCTTTTCATGATGGATGAAACCAGAACGGATTTACCCATCCCTCGTCGTCCGCCCACTAATATGTGCGGTGCTTCATATAAATCGGCAAAAACCGCCTTGCCGTTCTCATCCGCACCGATACAACATGGTATCAGGAAATCGCCGCGATATTGCTTCAGTGCCGATTCAAAATCAGTCTTCTCCAGTTTGTGCCAGGTGTTTTCATGGCGGAGTATTTTTGATTTCATGAGCGTGCGGCAGTCCCGCATACCGTTCCGTGCGTACGGTGCTGCTGTCTTTGGAATCCCCATTGCCGAACAAAAATCTATCGTATAGTTTGTCCCAGTCGGCATAATCGGCAAATTGAACGAGGTAGCTGTCGTAGCGCACCCCCTGCCCCCAAAAATGTTATGGCTTACTCCTTTGCCCATACCCCTGCAATGCGGCAACAATTTTCTCACCCATTTCCCGATTGGCGGCAGGGAGGATTTTTAAATCGATGCCGTCTGAAACAGGATTTGGTGAGTGCAGGCTGCCTGGAAACGGCCTGGGCAGCACTATCCGAACCACTTTCCCTGTGTTGCGCCGCCAGACCGGCCAGTTCGTCAAAGAATATCTTTTTGGCTTCACGATGCGCCGTCGCAGTATTCCAAAGGCTTTCCGGTAACGCCCATCCAGCAGTTTCGCGCCGTTGTGCCATGCCAGTTGTATGTAGGCAAACAGGTGTTTTTGGTGAATTTCCCGTTCTGGCGCTTCATCAAACATGCGTTGGCTGATGTAGGCTAGCCAAAAATTTTCTTCGCCTTTTTGCCGTTTTGATTAAAGCAGGTGTTGAACGATGCGATTTCAAACCACCGTCCATGCTGGGTTTCTGTTCTCAATCTTTGATATTTTTTGGTTTTGAAAAGCAGAAGGCGATGCACAGCCGCGCCCATTCATGGTTCTGCATTTTAGGGCAGCACGCCGTCGCTTTCGAGCCGTTTTAGGGATTTTGGCCGCTTCGCCGCTGGATTTGATGTGGGTGTTTTTCAGTCAGCGTTACCCAGTATTTGTCGTTGCAGATTTTGTCGTCGTCCAATTCGTACATGGCGTTTCCTTTATTCAAAATAGGCGTGCGGGTAACGGTGGCGCTTTCCGCCGCCTGCAGGCTTTGCGAACGGATAAGGTAGCTTTTGCCGATGCGCCCCTGTGCGTTGAGCTTTTGATAGGCTTCGGAACCGATTTCGGCACTCTGCACCAGAATAATCACTTGGCGGTTCAAATTCATCCAGTATTGCACCAGATTGTTTGCAATGGCGCGTGTCCAAAGATGTGAGCGGGTATCGACCACGAAGGGGACTTGGTAGTCGGTGATTTTCGGCCAGCGCGGCAATCAGGGTCAGCACCAGTATTTTTCTTTTCTCCGTGCGAAAGCGGGCTGGAAATTGATGGCCCGTGCCGTTTTGGCTGTACAGAGACAGGCTGCCGTCTTCGCCGATTTCGATGTCGCCGATTTGTCTGTCGCAGGGCGATTTTTCTCTGTGCAGGCTGCTTACGGTTTTACGAAACGCGTCCAGTTTGCTGCGGCGCAGTTGCACGGCCAAGTCGTCTATCATGCGGCACACGGCTTCGGCGCGTTCGGCTTTTTGCTGTTTGGGCAGCTGTCTATCAATGCCTGTTGCAGGGTTTCCCAGTCGGTTTTCAAGCGGTTGGCTTTCGGTTTTGGCTGCGCTCGATGCTGTTTTGCGCGCCGCCGAGTTTTTCGGGTTGGCTTCAGCCAGCTCTTTCGAACGCGCTCCAATTCTTCGCGCAGGCGGTCGGAATCGGCAAGGCTGTCTTCCTGCTGTTCGTAGCGGCGTTTCAGCTCGGCCAGTTTGGTTTCCTGACGGTTTTTCTCTTTGTTCAGGCTGCCGAGGTCGTTGTCGGGCGATGTGATGCGGGCGATGTTTTCGAAGGCCGCCTGAAAGCCCTGCATCGTCCAAGTAATTGTGCTGCATGGGGTCGGACGCATCTGGCGGCAGTTTGTCGAACAGAACGTTCCATGATTCGTTCAGGGCGCGTTTGAGTAGTTCGTCTTTCAGGATTTTCGGCGTCAGCAGTTCCAGCGTGTTGGGATTGGTGGAAAACGCCTGCCAGAATTCTTCCAACCGGTGCGCGTTCTGCTCTTTTGCCCTGTTCGTGCAGCAGGGCGGCGGTAATCACCGTGAAGCTGCGTTTTCAGGGCGGCGATATCGCTTTCAGGTAACAGGGCAAGCGGCAGGGGCCAACAAGGCCGCCTGAATGCTTTTGGTTCAGTCGGTCGGTTTCAGCTTCACACTGTTCGATTTGGGCAATCAATTCTTTGGAATGCTGCGTGCCGCCCGCGCCGCGTCAACCCGCGTCTGCAAGTCGTCCTGTCGGGCTTCAGCTTCCTGCTTCTGCCGCTGCCACTGTTGCAGGGTTTCGTGTGGCGCACCAATTCTTCGGATGCCGTCTGAAAACGGCGTTCGGCTTCGGCAAGCTGCTCTTTCTGCCTGCCGCCCGCCTTTTCGCTGTATAACTCCTGCCCGTATTTCTTCACGTCTGCCTGCAAGGCTTTCAGCAGGTCGATGCCTAAAAGTTTGTTTAGCGCACCGCTCATCCAGCCGCCTGCGCCGAACTGTTTGGCGATATTGACCAGCTGTTCCCCGTCAAAAAAGAAAAACGTGGAATATTCGGACGGCAGGCCGTAATCTTCCAGATAATCTTGATTTCTTCGCCCGAAACGGGTTGCAGGCTGCCTTTGTCGGACGAATACAGCATCAGCTCGTTAAATTCTTCCCGATAACGGCCGTAATGGTCGAAATGCCATTTGCGGACGATGCGGATGCCCTGTTCGTCGAACACGCCGGTTTTCATCAAATCCATTTCCAACACCATTTCGTAGGACCTGGCCATTTGGGCGGCGGCTTCCTTGTACAGCGACTGGCTGATGAAGTCATGGTATTTGAATTTGCTGTCGCCCAGTCCGGCGCGTTGGAAATTGGCAATCGCGTCTTTGTCGTACAGGCACAGGTAAATCGCTTCCAGCAGCGTGGTTTTGCCGTGCCGTTTTCATCGACCAAAATCAGGTTTCGCCTTTTTCTGGCGAAATTCAAATTCGGCCTCGGCGTAGGATTTGAAATTTTTCAGTTTTATCCGTTTTGATATACACCTTATTTCCCCCATAAATCCTGTTGTTCGAAGATTTTGTCCAGCTTCTGCTTCATGCCGCCGTATTTGTCACCCTTGCGCCGCACCTGGCGCGCCCAAGCAAGAAGTTCCGCCGCCGCTTCCATTTTGACATTGTGTTTTTCGGCGGCCGCTTCCAGCAAATGGTGCGCGTCGGGTCGCGCCACAGCAGCAGAGTCGGCAATCTGCGCTTCGGTTTCCAGGGTTCATCGTCTGTCTCCTTGTTTCAAAATATCTTCCGTCCAAATCTGCTTGATTAGGTCGATTTCGTCCTGCGAAATCAGTTCTTCGCCGAAAAGCAGCCTGCACTTCCAGCAGCTTCGCTAGCATTTCCCTGCCGCGCCGCGGTGGTGAACAGGGCCGGGATGTGTTTGCCGCCTTTGAACGTGAGTTTTCCGTTGCGCCGTTCGGCCTGGCGGTATTCAGGTTTGTTGCGGATGTCCACCAGCCAGTCGCGGTGATTCGATTAACGGTGTGAATTCGGTTTTTCCCTGCGTCCACAAAAACCCCTGCAGGCTTTTGTCGCTAGTTGACCACCGTGCACGTCCAGCAGCCGAAGCGGCTGGAATTGGTGCCGCAACCGGGGGCTTCTTCCCTGCGACAGCACAATCGGGCATTCGCCGCCGGCGGCTTCGCGGTAGAGCTTGATTAAACCGTTGTGCGTAGCGCCCCAAGGCGGGTCGTTGGCAGCAAGGAATTCCCACACGTCGTCGGTACTCAAATCGGCAATCGGCCGGTACACCAATGCGTTTTCAGATCACTGTGCGGGGTCAGGTTACTGTTTTTCCAAGTTTTGGTGGCTTTCGATACTCGCCTTGCGGGTGGCAGATTCGTCTTTGCGCACGCCCAGCACGATGATGGCTTTGCCGTTTTCGTTCACCTTTTGCAGGATGTAGCCGCTGGTAGGCTGGATTTTCAGGCGGTCGGTACACCAGCGCATCGAGCGGTTGGGCGTGGGGTAGCCTTTTCCGATGAGCAACGTCCAAAAACGTGTCCTGCAATTTCGGCACGGTGATTTCGCCGCTGACGGGCAACCTGAAAATTCCGGCGGCGCGCAGGATTTCTGCCAAAGATTGGCGCATATGTTTTTACCACTAACGGGCTTTCCACCAGCGTGTCGTTGGAAACGAAGAACACCTGCCGTGTCCGCAGCATCGGTGGCAGCGAAAGCAGTATCTCAAACACCAAATGGGCGACAAAGGGTGCTGTCCTTGCCGCCTGAAAAGGTAACAATCCAAGGGTAGTGCTGTGTTTCGCTCAAATATTCTTCAGCGATGTTTTGGCGTATATCCTCAAACGGATCGGCTGTATTTATGGGGATAACTTTCATACATTTTCTCATTTGCACCGAAAACAGAGTGCATTCGTGATTGTACCTAAAATCGGTGCAATGAAAGAACATTCTGCTGTCGGTTCATTCCAAGGAACATACGAAATTGCGACAGCTCCTTATCCGACGGCGCTTGGATTTGGGGTTGTCGCAACGTGCGTTGGCGGAACGGATGGATGTGGTGCATTCGTTCGTGGGAAAAGTGGAAACAGGTGACAGACGGATGGATATATTTGAATTTATCGAATACTGCCGGGCTTTGGATTGGGATGCGTCTGAGGTAGTTCGGGGGTTTGCAGGAGGGTTCGGTATGATAGATTTACCGGTCTTGTTGAAATATGCAGAACAATTCCGAGGGTTGCATACCAGTTTTTACTTATGCGCAAAAATCAGTCACCGCACAAATTTATTTTTACTGTACAGCCTGTGTCTTCTATATGCTTCAGGTAGCTTGAGAACAGAGCAGATTAAATTTTCTGACGAATTGTTAATTGAATGGCAGATGGTGTTTCGGAAACAATGGCAGCTGTGGGTAGCGAATGACTACCATCAGGAAAAAAATTCGGTATGCTGCTTTACCATATGAAGACCGAGCCGTTTTGGCATTTCCACATCAAACCCGATATGGCGGACATGTTTTGAATAAAAGAATCGCATGAAGACTCTATCCAGCCTGCGCCAAACCGTTTCAGGTGTAGAGCTTGATTTGCCGCTCGCGCAGCTGCTGCTACAACCTGAAACGCGCCTAGTGCTGCAGGATGTATTATTAGCAAGGTTGTTTGGGATTTTGTAATGAAATAAAAATTTTTTTGCGGAAAAGAATCAGGCCGTCTGAAAACAAAACTAAAAATTCGGTTTCAGACGGCCTGTTGATTTTATCTGCCTACGGGCGGTAATCCGGCCAATATGCGTTCAGCGTTGGTACGGCTGAGGTTGTAGTTGTAATATTTTGGGGCTGTACTAGATTAGCAGATATGTTACCCTCGAAATATGAAGATAACACACTGCAAATTAAAGAAAAATACAGAAAAGAACTGCTCCGGTTTTTTTGTACTCCAAGTTACCGCCCGTTCTGCTGCCGATATTTTGGGTATCCATCCCAATTCGGCAGTCCTGTTCTACCGCAAAATCCGCATAGTCATCAGCCATTATCTTGCCTTGGCTGCCGATGAGGTTTTTGAGGGCCCCGTCGAGTTGGACGAAAGCTATTTTGGCGGACGGCGTAAAGGCAGACGTGGTCGCGGTGCGGCAGGAAAAGTGGTTGTCTTCGGCATTCTGAAACGCAACGGACGGGTCTATACCGTTGTCGTAGATAATGCCAAGTCTGATACTTTGATGCCTGTTATCAAACAGAAAATTATGCCGGACAGCATTGTTTATACCGATAGTCTGAGCAGCTATGACAAGCTAGACGTAAGCGGTTTTATCCATTACCGCATCAATCATTCTAAAGCGTTTGCCGACCATCAGAACCACATCAACGGCATTGAGAATTTTTTTGGAATCAGGCAAAACGCGTCTTGCGCAAATACAACGGAATCGACCGCAAATCTTTCCCGCTATTCTTGAAAGAATGCGAATTTCAGTTTAACTTCGGCACACCGTCTCAACAGCTTAAAAATCCTGCGGGATTGGTGTGGAATTTAGGGGCTAATCTAGTACAGCCCCTAAATCTGCTTTACTTAAATCAGCTCCCACTTAAATCAGCTCTTTTTAAATTTGCGTCCCTTAAATTTTTCCAGTTAAATTTGCCCTGATAAATCAGCCTTTCTACCATTTTCCCCATTACTCAAAAACCCATAACTGATGTTCTTGCAATATAGAAAAAGGTGATCTGTTTTCACATCATTATCTTTCATAAATATATTCTTTCTTAGCAAATCTACAATTTCTCAAACTAATAAAAATTGCAGACTAAATCCTTTGTAGTGGGCAAAGCCCACGCTACGGGAGTTTCAGACGACCTCTGTCATCCCCTTTTCACATCTCTTCCAATTTCGCAAACTTGCATCCAGCTCTTTCACGCCCTGTTTGCCGAAGTTGATGGTCAGTCGGGCGGATTCGCCTTTTGTCTACGGCATCGATGATGACACCGGTGCCGAATTTGGCGTGGCGGACGTTTTGTCCGATGCGGAAGCCTGCGTAGGTTTGCGGCTGTTTGTAGTCGTCGATGATTTTTGTCTTTTGGGCACGGCGGTTTGGCGCGGGCTGCCGTAGCTGTCGTAGGCGGTCTTTTTGACCGACAGGTAGTGCAATACTCGGGCGGGATTTCTTCGACGAAGCGGGAGACGATGCCGAATTGGGTTTGTCCGTGCAACATTCTTTGTTGCGCCATGGTGATGTAGAGGCGTTTTGCGGGCGCGGGTGATGGCGACGTACGACGAGGCGGCGTTCTTCTTCGAGGCCGCCGCGTTCGGCGAGGGAGTATTCGCTGGGGAAGCGGCCTTCTTCCATGCCGGTGAGGAAGACGGCGTTGAATTCCAAGCCTTTGGCGGCGTGGACGGTCATGAGTTGGACGGCTTTTTCGCCCGCGCCTGCTTGGTTTTCGCCGGATTCGAGGGCGGCGTTGCTTAGGAAGGCGAGAGATGGGGAAGGCGGGGTCGTCTGAAATGTTGTCGGGCAGGATTTCGAAGTTGCTGTCTTCGGGTTTGAACTCGATGGCGGCGTTGACGAGTTCGTCGAGGTTATCGAGGCGGTCTTGGTTGTCGCCTTTTTGGGTTCGGTAGTGTTCGGTGAGGCCGCTGTCTTTGAGGATGCCGACGATGATTTCGGCAGGGGCATTTGTCCGACTTGGTTGCGCAGGGCTTCAATCAGGCGGACGAAGGCGGCGACTGGCGGCTTTTGGCGCCGGCATTGCAGGCTGCCCTGCCAGAGGGTAATGCCTTGTTCGTTTGAGGCCGTCTGAAGGTTTTCGATGGTGCGCACGCCGATGCCGCGCGGTGGGAAGTTAATCACGCGCAAGAGGGCGTTGTCGTCGTCAGGGATTGACGGCGAGGCGCAGGTAGGCGAGCGCGTGTTTGATTTCTTGGCGTTCGTAAAGCGCAGGCCGCCGTAGATTTTGTAGGGAATGCCGCTGCGGAACAAGCTTTGTTCGATAACGCGCGATTGGGCGTTGCTGCGATAGAGGACGGCGATTTCGTCCAAATCCCAGCCTTCGCGTTCGAGGGCTTTGGTTTCATCCACGATGAATTGGGCTTCTTCGAGGTCGGTAAAGGCGGAGTAGTAGCGGATTTTGTCGCCTGCTTCGGCGTCGGTGCGCAGGTTTTTGCCGAGGGCGTTCGTCGTTGTTTTCGATGACGGCGTTGGCGGCGGCGAGGATGTTACCGACGGAGCGGTAGTTTTTGTTCGAGTTTGACGGGGGCGTCGATGTGGAATTCTTCCATCAGCGCAGTCATGTTGCCGACGTGCGCGCCGCGGAACCGGTAGATGCTTTGGTCGTCGTCGCCGACGGCAAATACCGCCGCGTTGCCGCCCGCCATGAGTTTGAGCTCAGGCGTATTGCAGTTTGTTGGTGTCTTGGAACTCGTCGACCAGAATGTGATTGAAGCGGTTTTGGTAGTGTTGGCGCAGGATTTTCGTTGCTTTTGCAGCATTTCGTAGCTGCGGAGCATGAGTTCGAGCGAAAATCGACCACGCCTTCGCGTTGGCAGATTTTGTCGTATTCGGCGTAGCATTCAATCATGCGGCTTTGTGTGCGGGTCGGGCGCGCTCAACACGGAAGCGCGCAAACCGGATTCTTTTGCGCGTTGATAAAGCCTTGCAGCGAACGCGGCGCGATGATTTCTTCGGCGATGTTGAGGCTTTTTGAGCAGGCGTTTGATGAGGGAAAGCTGGTCGCCGCTGTCGAGGATTTGAAAGGAAGACGGCAGACCGGCATCGCGGTGGTGCAGCCGTAGAAAGCGGTGGCACAAGCCGTGAAATGTACCGAGCCACATGGCGCGGACGTTGATGGGAATCATCGCGCCAAGTCGGGTTTGCATTTCTTTGGCGGCTTTATTGGTAAAACGTTACCGCCATGATGCTGTGCACGCTTGCCTGACCGGTTTGCAACAGCCATGCGATGCGCGTGGTCAGCACGCGCGTTTTGCCGCTGCCCGCGCCCGCCAAAACGAGGGCGGATTGCGGCGGCCAGGTTACAGCGGAAAGTTGTTCGGGGTTTAAGCCTTGCAGCAGATTAGGGGCGGATTGGTCAGGGAAACATGGGAGAGGCCGTCTGAAAAATGGGAATACGGTATTTTAATGGAAATATGAGGCCGTCTGAAAAACGGTTCAGGGTTTTTCAGACGGCCTTTTCTAGTTTAAAAGCGGTTTAATAATCGACTTTGATTTTTCTCGGCGGGGTAACGGAAACAATGTCTACCGAGAAATGCAGCGTCAGGCCGGCGAGGGGTGGTTGGCATCGAGGGATTACGCTGTCGCTGCCGATTTCGCTGACGAAGAAGGTGCGCGGGCCGTTTTCGGTGTCGGCCTGCACGGCCATGCCTTCTTCGAGTTGCGGCAAGCCCGGCTAGGTATTCCCCTGTTCACGCGGTGGACGGCGTTTTCGTCGCGCAGGCCGTAGCCTTCCTGCGGGGCGACGGAGATGTCGAGGTGTTCGCCCGCTTCGCGGTACATCAGGGCGTGTTCGAGGCCGGGGACGATTTCGCCCGCGCCTGCGGTGTAGCTCAGGGGTTGGCCGCCTTCGGAGCTGTCGAGGATTTGGCCGTCGTCGTCTTTCAGGGTGTAATGGAAGGCTGCGCGGCAGCCGTCCGATTTTCATGCGTTGTCCTTATGGGTTGGCCGCCCCGGGCGTGAGGCCGTCTGAAGGCGGGGCGGGTGCGATCAGACGTTCGGTGAGTTTGTCCATTTCGCCGAGCAGTTTGTCAGCGCGTTCGCTGTTGATGATGACGACGACGGCCAGCGGGTCGGAGCCGTTGCCGCCCAGGTAGTAGCCCGCCAGTGCGCGGACGTTTTTCAGCGTGCCGGTTTTCAGTCTTAGGGGTGAGCCGATGTTTTTAAAACGGGATTTGAGTGTGCCGTCCCTGCCCGCAATCGGCAGGCTGCCGATAAAGGCTTGTTTGAACGGGCTGCGGTAGGCGACGGCGAGCATGTCGCCCATCATGCGGGCGGAAACGCGTTCGCGCCGCGAGAGGCCGGAGCCGTTTTCCAAGACGAGCGGGGCGGTGGGGATGCCGGAGAGGCAAGACGGCTGCGGACGGCGGCTTCGGGGTTTTGCCGGGCTTTTGTCGGTGGCGGCGCGTTCGCCCAGGGGTGAGGAATACGGTGCGGGCGATGATGTTATTGGAGTGTTTGTTCATGTCGGCCAGTACGTCGCGCAGGGGTTTGAACGGATGCGCGCGAGCGTACGCGCCTGCGGGGACAGGGCCGACGGCGAGGCCGTCTGAAATGCTGTTGCCGCCGTGCCGCCATTGGTTGATGAAGCTGCGGCGGGCGAAGTCCTGTGCGTCGAACATGTTGACGTACACTTCTTTGCCGAGGCAGGACGGCGGGGCTTTGCCGTATACGGTCAGGGATGCCGTTTTCGTATTTGCCCCAAACGAATTTGGCGGGCTTGGGGCAGGGGGCGGCGGAGGCGGTGAAGGATGCGCGGTTGTCCAGCGGTATTTCGGGCAGCAGGGGGCTGGTGTGCACGGTCAGCGCGCCGCCTTCGTCGCGGCCTATGGTAGAGGCCGATGACTTTGTAGGCGAAAGCATTTGCGGGTCCGGCGGGGTGGTGAAGGCGCGGTCGGAATCGTCGGCAAAGTCGTCGGTCGTGCCGCCGTGCGGCCACAGGCTGCGGTCGAATACCAGCCGTCCGATGTGTTTTTACGCCGTTGTCGCGCAGTTGCGCCTGCATTTTCGAGCAGGTCGCTCTGGTCGAATACTGGGTCGCCGCTGCCCGCCCAGTAAAGGTCGCCGTCCAGCAGGCCGTTCGGACGAGCAGGGCGGCGGATTTGAACTCGGTTTGCCAGCGGAAGTCTTCGCCCAATGCGTGCAGGGCGGCGAAGGCCGTAACGAGTTTCATGGGTGGAGGCGGGATTGACGGATGCGTCGGCGCGGTGGGCGGCGGTGATTTGCCCCGTGCGCAGGTTTTGCACGTAAACGGCGGCTTCTTCGAGGATGCTGCCCAAATCCAGTCCGGCGGCAGGCAGGACGGACGGCAGCAGGGCGGAGGAGGGGGCGAGGCGTTTTCTCATCATAATGTCAGGAGGCCGTCTGAAAGGTTGTCGCTTCGTTGGAGCTTTGCTTTCAGACGGCCTTTTGCGGTTATTTTAGTTGTCTATCAGTGCATCGACGAAGGCGCGCGCGTCAAACGGGCGCAGGTCGTCAATTTTTTTCGCCCACGCCGATGTAGCGCACGGGTATCGGCCGGCTGGAGGCGAGTGCGGCCAATACGCCGCCTTTGGCCGTGCCGTCGAGTTTGGTGACGATGAGGCCGGTTACGCCCAACGCGTCGTCGAAGGCGGCAACCTGATTGACCGCGTTTTGGCCGATGTTGGCATCGAGGACGACGATGATTTCGTGCGGCGCGTCGGGCATGGATTTTTGCAGTACGCGCTTCACTTTTTTTGATTTCTTCCATCAGGTGGAGCTGGGTGGGCAGGCGGCCGGCGGTGTCGCCAGCACGATGTCGATTTTTGCGCGCTTTGGCCGCTTCGACGGCATCGAAGCAGACGGCGGCAGAATCGCCTTTGGCTCAGTGAGATGACGGTTACGCCGTTGCGTTCGCCCCATTCTTGGAGCTGTTCGCGCGCGGCGGCGCGGAAGGTGTCGCCTGCCGCGAGTATCACTGGATTTGCCCTGCGATTGGAAGTATTTGGCCGGTTTGCCGATGGAGGTGGTTTTGCCCGCGCCGTTGATGCCCGCCATCATGATGACGAAGGGTTGGCCGTTGTCGGGGATTTCCAGCGGTTTTTCCAGCAGGGGCGAGCAGGTCGTAAACGGCTTCTTTTCAGTGCCTGGCGCAGTTCGCGGCCGTCTGAAAGGCCTTTCAGGGAAACGCGGCGGCGGACTTCGTCCATCAGGTGTTCGGTGGCTTCGATGCCCATGTCGCTGGTGAGCAGCACGGTTTCGAGTTCTTCGTACAGGCCTTCGTCGATTTTGCCGCCGCCGAATACGCCGGCCAGCGATTTGGCCATTTTGTCGCGCGATTTGCTCAGGCCTTGTTTTCAGGCGGGCCGCCCAGCCGCCTGTTTCTGCGGGCTGTTCTTCGGCAGGCCGGTCTTCAACGGTTGGTGCTTTTTCTGCCGCCGGTTCTTGTTCAGGCTGCCCTTCTGTATGCTGCCCTTCGGTTGGCTGTTCCTCGGCGGGTTGTGTTTCGAAGGCTGTTCTTTTTCTTCACGGGTTCTTGTTTGGCCGGTTCTTCCGCCGTTTCGTCTTCATTTTTCAGGGATGGAGGCCGTCTGAAAGCGTTTCCGGCTCTTGCGTGGGGGCGGGTGCTTCGGCCAGGGGCCGCAGGGTTGGCTGTTTTCCGCGTCCGCCGCCGTGCCGGCCTGTGCCGGATGGTTGAGCAGGCTGCTGCGGTCGGCGTTGCGGATGTCGCGCAGGAAGGCTTCGCGTTCGCTGAGGGTTCGCTTTCCGCCGTGTCGGCTTCGGCTGTATCTGCTTGTGCCGGCGGTTCGGCAGGCGGGGCGGGTTCTGAAAGGCGATTCAGGGGTTTCCGCGCTTTCCGCCGCTTCTTCGGCGGGCGGGTTTTCAGACGGCCTGTCTTCTGCGGCAGGCTGCGGTTCGTCTTTTTCCGTTTGAATAGGAAATCGAATAAGGCCATGGAGTGTTCCTGTCGGTTATTGTTTGTCGGTTTGTTTTGGAGACCATGTTCAGTTCTTCGGCGGTCAGCGGGCTGTCGTCGTCGAAGCTGACGTTGGCCTCCAAATCGCCGTCGTCCATTTGAAGTCCGCCGTCGTCTTCGAATGCGGCCGTGCGTGGCGGCTCGGCAGGCGGCTGTTGTTCGGCAGGTGGGTTGGCGGACGGACGTTTGAACAGTTTGGCCAGGAAGCTGAACATGATTTATTCCTTTTTAATGCAGTCATTAAATAATTCGGGCCGATTGTAACGCAAGCGGCGGTGGTTTTGGGATTGCCGTGCGCGTATTTTTGCTTTTTCAGACTGGCCTTTAAGCCATTAATATGGCGGCTTTTCACATCGGATAGGAATCGGAAAATGCTGCGCTATGCCGGATTGTTGCTGTTGGCGGGTTTGTCGTCGGTGCAGGCGGAAACGCTGTTCTCGACGCTGCCCAACGGGATGAAGGTACTGATTAAGGAGGATGCGCGCGCGCCGGTGGCGGCCGTGCGGCTGTGGTACAAGGTCGGCAGCGTGGATGAGCATGAGGGCAAAACCGGCCTGAGCCACGCTTTGGGGCACATGATGTTTCAAAGGCACGGACAGCGTGCCCGAGGGCGAATTCAGCCGCCGCGTGGCGGCGTTGGGCGGCGACGACAATGCCTACACCAACCGCACCGAAACCGTCTATACCACTAATATTGCGGTTAAAATCTGGACGAAGTGTTGAAAATGGAGGCCGACCGCGCGGGTCAACCTCAATTTCAGCGACAAAGCCTTCGACAACGAAATGGACGTTATCCGCGAAGAACGCCGGATGCGCACCGACGACAGCCCAGCAGGCAAAAATGTGGAAACGTTGAACATCAAAATGTGGGACAAACCGTTCAACAAAGCCCCCGTCATCGGCTACATGAACGACCTGCATACGCTGAAGGCCGACGATTTGCGCGCCTGGTACAAACAATGGTACGCCCCTCAACAACGCCATACTGGTCATCGTCGGCGACGTGAAGGCCAAGGAAACCACGGATAAAGTCGGACGGCTGTTCGGCGGCATTCCCGCCCGCCCGCTGCCGCAGCGCAACGACGAAGCCGAACGCACCGCCGATGCCCGCAAAGTGAACGAAACCGTTTATGCCGTTACCGCGCAGCCCATCATCACCCTAAACTGGCGCGTGCCGCATGCCGAAAAATCAGCGACGGCATGCCTTATGCGCTGGAAATGCTGGGATTGGTGCTCGACGGCACCGATTCCTCGCGTTACAGCCGCAAACTCCAGCGCGGCGACGCCGTTGCCTTGGACACTTCGGCCGGATACACCGATTTCGGCCGCAAAAACGCCATATTCAGCGTTTCGCCATGCCCAACGGCCAGACCACGCCCGAAGAATTGAAAAACGCCTGTTGGACGAAATCCGCGACATTGCCGAAAACGGCGTGGGCAAAGACGAATTGGCACTCATCCGCACGCCGGTGGAGACCCGGCGCATTTTTCGTCCGCGATTCCATCCGCAGCGAGGCCGACACCTTTGGGCGAACTCAGAACCTACAACGGTTTCGGTTGGAAGAGCGAAGACGAAATCGTCCGCCGCCTGTTCAAAGTAACGCCCGAACAAGTGCAGTCCGCCGCCCGCCTGCTGCTCGACAGCCCGATGGCGCAAATCACCGTTCTGCCGCAACAGGCGGAGCAACCGCAACCACCCGCAGCCACAAAAGGCCGTCTGAAAAAGGTAAAACCATGAAAACCCGCGTCCTCATCCCGGCCTTCGCGGCTGTCTCTGCCTTCACCGCCGCCCATGCCGTCGAATTCCAACGCTGGAAAACCGCCGACGGAGTAACCATCACGCTGGTGGAACGGCACGAACTGCCCATCGTCAATATGCAGATTACCTTCAAAGGCGCGGGTCGAGTTGCCGAACACAAACCCGACAGCGCCTTCACCGCCACCATGCTCCCCATCAGGGCACCGAAAAATACGGCGAAGAAGCCCTGCGCGACGAAAGCAACCGCATCGGCGTAACCGTCAGCACGGCGGCAGGCCCGGAAAACACCACCATCAGCTTTGCCTCGCTCAGCCGCCGCCAAAACCTTTCAGACGGCCTCAAACTGGCCAATCAGATTATCGCCCATCCGAAATTCGATCCCGCCGTCCTCAACCGCACCCAAAGGGCAGGCACTGAGCCTCGCTGAAGCAAAGCCTCAGCGATCCCGGTTTTCTCGCCGGCCGCGCCGTAACCCTGCTCAACTACGGCAGCCATCCCTATGCCAACAGCGCGCGCAGCGGCGAAGAGAGCATCAACGGCATCACGCTTGAAGACCTGTCGCAATTCCACCGCAGCCACTACGCCAAAAAAACAACGCCTACGTCGCCATCGTCGGCGACATCGACCGCCGTCAGGCCGAAAAACGGCGGCCGCCGTATTGGAAGGCCTGCCCGCGCAAGCCGCCGCCCGCACCGAAATCCCCGAAATCCCCAACAACGCCGGCCGCCGCCAAGACATCCCGTTCGACGGTAAAGAGCAGGCTTCCGTCATCATGGGGCTGCCGCTGATTGTGCGCCAAGACCCCGACCGCTACGCACTCGTCGTCGGCAACTACATCCCTCGGCGGCGGCGGATTCGACAGCCGCCCTGATGAAAAACTGCGCGACGAAAAAGGGCTGGTGTACGGCGTATCCAGCAGCCTCAGCCCGATGACGCGCAAAGGCCCTGTTCAGCATCGCCTTCTCCACCAAAAGACTGAGTGCCGAAGACGCGTTGGCCGCCGCCAGCGTCGTCCCGGCCGACTTCATTGCCGAAGGCCCACCGAGGCCGAGCTGAAGCGGCCAAAGACAACATTGTCGGCAGCTTCCCCATGACCTTCGATACCAATGCCAAAACCGTCGCCATCGCCGCCAACGTCGGTGCGAACGACCTGCCTTTGGACTACTACGACACCCTACACCGCCCATATCAGAGGCGGTAACGGCGGAACAAGTGCGCGAAGTCTCGGCACCGCCGCCTCAACCCGCAGGAATTGAACGTCGTCGTCGTCAGCAAGGGCGGACGCTGAACTTCGATAAAGAGGCCGTCTGAAAGCGAAACCGCAACAAAGTTCGAACTTTGAAAACGGTTTTTCAGACGGCCTGACAGATGATGGATAGGTTGTCCTTACGCGATAGGTTGGTTTGATGCCGCAGCGTCAGCCGGTTTGGCTTCATATGCTCAAGCGGTGCAGACGCGCTTTTTATTCTTTTTGGAAAGTTGAATCGGATGATAAAAGGCCGTCTGAAAACCCTGTTTGGAGGTTTTCAGACGGCCTATGATCTTTCAGGCGGCCTGATTATTTAGCCAGTTCCTGACGCAGTTTTTGGTAACCGCCATCATCACTTCAAGCTGCTCGACGGTTTCTTTCCAACCGCGTGTTTTCAGGCCGCAGTCGGGGTTTACCCACAGGCGTTCCACGGGCACGACTTCCATTGCCTTGCGCAGCAGGTGCTCCACTTCGGCTTCGGTCGGAACGCGCGGGCTGTGGATGTCGCACACGCCAGGCCGATGTCGTTCGGGTATTTGAAAGTCGCCGAACGCGGTCAGCAATCGCATGTCGGAGCGCGAAGTTTCGATGGTAATAACGTCCGCATCCATGCTGGCGATGGCGGGCAGGATGTCGTTGAACTCGGAATAGCACATATGGGTGTGGATTTGGGTGCTGTCTTCCGCGCCGGTGCTGGACAGGCGGAAGGATTCTGCAGGCCCAGGCCCAGGAATTCGTCCCACTGCGCTTTCAGCGGCATGGCTTCGCGGATGGCGGAGCTCGTCAATTTGGATGACTTTGATGCCGGCTTTTTCCAAAGTCCAATACTTCGTCGTTCAGTGCCAAACGCGATTTGTTTGGCCACTTCGCTCAACAGGGATGTCGTCGCGGACGAAAGACCATTTGAACATGGTAACCGGGCCGGTCAGCATGCCTTTCATCGGGCGTTTGGTCAGGCTTTGCGCGTAGGTGGACCAGTGAAACGGTCATCGGGTTCGGACGGGAAACGTCGCCGAAGATGATGGGCGGTTTCACGCAGCAGCTGCCGTAAGCTGTACCCAGCCGAATTGGCTGAAGCAGTAGCCGGACAGCTGTTCGCCGAAGTATTCCACCATATCGTTGCGGCTCGGCTTCGCCGTGTACGGGCACGTCGATTTCCAGTTTTTCCTGTACTTCGACGCAGTAGGCGATTTCTTTTTCATCGCGGCATCGTAGTCGGCGGCACTCAATTCGCCTTTTTGAAAGGCGGCGCGCGCGTGGCGGATTTCAGTGGTTTGCGGGAAGGAACCGATGGTGGTGGTCGGCGGTGCGGGCAGCTTCATCCATTCCTGTTGTGCCTTGATGCGTTCGGCAAACGGGAGATTTGCGCTGGTCTGCGCCTTTCGGCAGGCGGCCACGCGGGCTGACGGCATCGTTGTGAATCAGTTTGTTGGTCGCACGGTCGGCGGCGGCGGCATCGGATGCAGCCAGTTCGGCTGAACGGCGTCTTTGCCTGACTCCAGCGCGCGTTTTCACCACGCCCAGTTCCACCAGTTTTTGTGCGGCAAAAGCCATCCATGATTTGATTTCGCCGTCAGTTTTTCTTCCACGGCCAAATCCTGCGGGCTGTGCAGCAGGGAGCAGCTTGGGGCAATCCACAGTTTTTCGCCCAATTTGGCTTTTAACCGGGTTTCCAAAGTGGCGATGACTTTGGACAGGTTGGCACGCCAGTACGTTGCGGCCGTCAATCAGGCCGACGGACAATACGCGGTCTTTCGGCGACCTTCGGCAAACACGGCCAGTTGTTCCGGTGCGCGCACGCAGTCGATATGCAGGCCTTGTACGGGCAGGGGTTTCAGCAGGTCCAGGTGTTCGGCAGCGGGAAGCGAAAGTAAGTGCCGACGAGGATGCGCACGCCGGTGCTGACAGTTCTTGATAAACCGGTGCAAATGCGTCCAGCCATGCAGAACCGGCTTCGGCAGCCGAGAATCGGCTCGTCAATCTGAACCCAGTCCGCACCTTTCGGCGCCAGTTCGCAGCAGTTGCGCGTAAGCAGGCAGCAGTTTGGGCGGCAGCAGGGTCTTTTCACGCGGCAGTTGATGCCGTCTTTCTTTTTCACCCAGCCAAGCCAAGGTAGCAGGGGCCGACCAAAGGTAGGCTTTGATGTCGTAGCCTTGCGCTTTGGCTTCCTGATTTGCGCGATCAGGTTTTGGCGTTTACTTTGAATTCGGTGTCGGCAGACCAGTTCGGGCACGATGAAGCGGTAGTTGGTGTCGAACCATTTGAGTCATTTCCATTGCAAAGCTGGGTGGCGTTGCCGCGTGCCAGCTGGAAGTATTCAGGCAGGCTCAGGTTGGCCGCGTCGAAACCGAAGCGTTTAGGGAATGCCGCCCAAAGCGCACAGCAAATCAAGCACATGGTCGTAGAACGAGAAATCGCCCACCGGCAGCAAATCCGCACCTGCGGCTTTTTGTGCCGCCCAGTTCAAACGGCGGATTTTCAGCGGCTACGGATTTTGCGAGCTCGGCTTCGGTTTTCGCGCCTTTCCAAAAGGCTTCGACGGCAAATTTCAGCTCGCGCTTCGCACCGATGCGCGGATAGCCTGAAAGATGAAAAAGTATTCATTGAGTAACTCCTTGGAGTAAATTAAGGAAAGTTTTGAATGCTGCTATCTGCGCCGTTTCCGTGCAATAGGCAAACGAGTTATTTGAAGATTTTTATGAATCTGTTTAATGCGGCGGTGCGGAGGCCGTCTGAAAACCAATCAGCGGGCAAAAGAAGCCCTCACGAGGGAGGCGATAAAACAGAGAATACACAAAAACAAAATCATTGTCGAGTGCGGCGCGCGACAGGAGGGTTCACCCGATATTGGGAAGGGCGAGGTGCACGCTGCCGACCGAACGGGGAGATTATCTATGAAGTACACTTTTGCATTTTAATTTGTCAAAATTTGCTGAAAACTATATTTTTGACAAGCGGTATATTTGAAGGCTATCACTTGTCAGGCGAAACAGGGTTAGTGCCGTCTGAAAAACGGCATCTTTGGGCGGAAGGTGATGCGGATGTTAAAAAATTTAATTTTTATTCAGTGTGTTGGATTTGTTTACGCTTCGTTTAATAACGGGTAATCAAGAAGGTTTGGAATGCTGCTCAACCATAAAAGAAGATGAATATCCGCTTGTCTGGAAAATAACGCCGATTGTTTTATTTTTATTGTTGTTTAAAAGATACATTTATAGGTGGGAGGAGAGATGAGGCCGTCTCGAAAACATGGTTTAAACAGGTGTTTCAGACGGCCTTTCATGTATGCGGCGGTAGGGCGCGGGCAGTTATTTTGCGTTGCCGGAGCGGCGTGGCCGCGTTTCCTCCAGGTCGCGCTTTATTTGTTTTTCGTATTGCGCCTCGGTCAGGGCGGCGGGTGCGCGTATGCTGTTTTCCGTTGGCGGATGATGGTGGTTTCTTCGATTTTGAGTGCCCGTCTGCCGCTTGCAGCCGCCGTGGATATCGTCGCGTTGGTAAAGCCTGTTGCAGGCTTCCGTCCGCAGCAACGCGGTAATGTGCGGTGTAATGGATGGCTGCGCCAGATTTTTCCATCAAACAATCGAAGTTTGCGTTTTGCGGTCGATTTCAAAGTGTTCCCATGTAATAATCGGATAGTTCGCTTAATTCTTGGCTTTTCAGCAGGGTTTCCGTCTTCGGTTTGCGGTGAGATGTCATCCGACCAAAGAGCCGTAGGGGCCTGCTGCACGCGCAGCACGGCGATGTCCGGTCGGCCGTCGAAAATTGAGAGTCGTCCACGGTAACCGGATCAGGGGTTGGGGTGTTGCGGAGTCAGGGGCGGGTGCTGAAGGTGAAAAATCGGCGGGCAGGCGGTGTTTGCGGCCGTTGATTTGCAGCAATACCGCGCCTTCGCTCGAGCAGAAGCCCTTGCGGCATTGCACTTCGATGCCGCCTGCACAGCTGGGGCAGTTTGGATAACAGCGGGGTTTCAGCATATGCGCTTAGAGCCAAAACGGACGGGGCGGCAAATAAATAGCAGGTGGCTTGAGCATGGTGTGTTCCTTTTGTTTGATGAATCGGCGGTTTCGGCTTTTCAGACTGGCCTCTTTAGCTGCAGCGGCAATCTTAATCCCTTCCGTTCGGCGGCGCAATATTTTAGCGGATTACTTTAAATCAGAACGGCGTTGCCTCGCCTGAGCTTCAAGGGAGCGGTTCTCTAAGGCGTTGAGGCACCAAGCGAATCGGTTTTGTGCGGTTTGTCCTGCCCGCGCCTGTTTGTTTGAGGCCGTCTGGAAAATACGGTTCAGCAAAAGCTCGCCCTTTCAGCGGCCTTGGTTACGCCGGATGGCCGTTTAGAACAGTCCGGTGATGTTGCTTTTCGTCCACGTCGATCGGCGGAAGGCACTTTTCGGCAGGGCCGGGCATTTTTCACGATGCTGCCGCAGAGCGGCGACGATAAAGCCCGCGCCGGCAGACAGGGTCAGGCTGCGGACGGTGATGTGATGAAGCCGCTCAGGACAGCCCAGAAGTTTTGGCGTTGTCGCTGAATGAATATTGCGTTTTTCGCCCGCACACCGGCAGTTTGTCAAGCGGTTTTTCCAAAGACGCGATTTCCGCGCGTGCTTCGGCACTAGAATCGACCTCAGCCGCGCCGTAGATTTTTGCGCGATGGCGCGCAGTTTATCGGGGATGCTGTCGTTGACATCGCAGAGGCGTAAGCGAAATTGTTGGGCTGGTTTTCGATGGCGAAACGACTTTGCGCGCCAAGCTCGCGCCGCCTTCGCCGCCTTTGCCCCACCCCTTCGGCCAGCGATACTTCCACGCCGTGTTCGGCGCAGGCCGTCTGAATCAGTGCCAATTCCGGCATCCGTGTCGAGAGACTGAGGCGGTTGATGGCGACGACGACGGGCAGGCCGAATACGTTTTTCAGGTTGGAAATCATGGCGCAGCAGGTTTGGGCAGGCCCTGTTTCAAGCCTCGACGTTTTCTTTGCCCAAGTCTTCTTCTCGCCACGCCGCCGTTGTATTTCAGGGCGCGGACGGTGGCGACGACCACGGCCGCGTCGGGTTTCAGTCGGCCAGGCGGCATTTGATGTCACCAGAATTTTTCCGCGCCCAAATCCGCGCCGAAGCCCGCTTCGGTAACGGCATAATCGGCCAGATGCAGGGGCGAGGCGGGTGGCGAGTAACGGAGTTGCAGCCGTGGGCGATGTTGGCGAAAGGGGCCGCCGTGGACGAAAGGCGGGCGTGCCGCCTATGGTTTACACCAGATTCGGCTGTGATGGCGTCTTTCAAAGTGCGGCCATCGCGCCGTGGGCGTTTCAAGTCTTTGGCGTAAACGGGGCTGCCGTCTTTGGCGTAGGCAATCAGGGATGTTGCCCAAACGGTTTTTCAGGTCGGTCAGGTCTTTGGCCAGGCAGAATACAGCCATGACTCGGATGCACACGGTGATGTCAGAAGCCGTCGGGACGCATCGCGCCGTCGGTCGGCTTGCCGTTGCCGCTGATGATGTTGCGCAACTGCGCGGTCGTTCATGTCCACCGCGCGCCGCCACAGCACGCGTTTGGGTCGATGTTCAGCGCGTTGCCCTGATAGATATGGTTGTCGAGCATCGCAGCAAGCGGGTTGTTGGCCGCACCGATGGCGTGGAAGTCGCCGGTGAAAATGCAGGTTGATGTCTTCCATCAGCAAAGCCTGCGAATAACCAGCGCGCGCCGCCCTTGATGACCGAACACGGGGCCCAGCGAAGGTTCGCGCGCGCGACCACGGCCTGTTTGCCGATGTGGTTCAACACAAGCGGCCAGGCCGATAGTTACCGTGGTCACCTTCGCCCGCCGGGGTCGGGTTGATGGCGGTACCAAAATCAGACTGGCCTTTCCCTGTCGGGCAGGGCAAAAGGCTTCGGCGAGGTTGATTTTCGCTTTGTGGTGGCCGTATGGCTCAAGCTTATCTTCGCTGATGCCCCAGCTTGGCGGCAATTTCGCGTATCGGGCGGACGGCGGCTTCGCGGGCGATTTCAGCATCAGTTTTGAAACTCGCTGGGATTCTCGCTTTTCAGAGGGTTGGGATGGGTCGGATTTTCAAGTCGAGGCCGTCTGAAACGGCGATATGGGGCAGGGCGGTGCGCAGTGAAAAATATTACCGTTTATGTTGAAAACCGCTTCATGCGGCAGCCATAAAGAAGCCGTCTGAAAACCTGATGGTGTTTTCAGACGGCCTTTACCATTCCGCAAACCTGGCCGATGCCGGCGGTACTCTTTGCGGCGGTGCGGTTAGCTACCAAAGGTAGATAGGGTTTGCCGTGGCCGACGTGCGCGTTCTGTCAGGGTTTAAAAATGAAAGGGCAACGGATGCCTGCGTCTAACTTTCTTCCTTCTGTTTTGTTTATCAGATAGGAAACCGATTTTTCCAGCAGTTCCTCTTCCCTGCCGACCATTTGATAAGTCCCGCAACCCTCTTCTTTTTCGGCGATAGGTCTTTTTACTCCGCGCGGGTAGGAATCATCACGATACGGAGAGTGCAGCCTGCCGATTTCTTCGCTGGGTGGCGGCAATATAGACTCACATCGTCATGGAGGTATCAGATCCGCTGATACTTCCCGCAGCTTCCCGATCAATAGCCAGCAGTGCCTCTATCTCGGTTTCAGTTTTGTATCTAACTGCCGGACCAGTGTGGTACCATATGTCAGAGATAGGTAGTACTCTATATTTCCCCCTCCTCCAGCAATCAATTTGTCGGTTTCTCGTGTCGCGGACGTAGATATTGTCAGCTCTGTGCAGGTAAATGCGCTCCACGGTTTCGTCGGAAGATACCAGCCCAACCCTAGGCCGCTTTATTCGCCATCTTTGTAAATATCTTCGTAGTTGATGTATATCGTCTGCTGACCGTTTGTTATCGGTTTTGGCGTAGATGATGACGTCCGGTTCCATTTTGCGTTTGTGTGCCTCGGTATTGGAACAAATGCGGCGCATATTCGAAGCCGTGGCGCGCCATCAGTTCGTCCACTGGGGCGGAAGTATTTGTAGAAGTCTTTGATGTTCTTCGGCAGGGCCCCCTGTTTTCCTGCCGCCATTTTGTTCTTCGGCTTCGGCGTTGCCGCCAGGTATGCCGTAGATTTCGTCTTGGGTTTCTTGGTCGGGATATTCCCGGCCGTCAGGGCAACAGCGTAGCCGTTGGCGTCGTACAGTACGAGGCCCAGGCTTTCGCTGCGGCAGGTCAGTATCGGCATCAGTTCCAGATGGTGTTCTGTATAGTTCGAGGTATGGCGCGGCTTTTTCAGTTGTTCGGCCACTTGGGTTCCTCTATCGGCGTAAGCGGCTTTGAAGTCGGCCGAGGCTTTGCCGCTGCGGGCGGCTTCGGCGATGTATTGGGAGCCAGTTTTGTCAAACGCGTTTGTGTCCGCGCCTTGCGGCAGGGGTTGGTCGGCCCATTCGGAGACGATGCGGTGTGCCGCGTCGAAGCCGTCGGGCAGCATGGCTTGCGGGTCGGGAGGGAAGTTTTGCGGGTTCCAAAGGTGAGACAGGGTTGAGGGGACATGGGTGTCCTTTCTTGCGTTTGCGGGTGGGGTTGATGGTTGGCGACGTTTAAATAGGCCGAGATTGGTGTGTTTTGCTGTATAGTGAATTAACAAAAACCAGTACAGCGTTGGCTCGCCTTAGCTCAAAGAGAACGATTCTCTAAGGTGCTCAAGCACCAAGTGAATCGGTTCCGTACTATTTGTACTGTCTGCGGCTCACTGCCTATGTCCTGATTTTTGCTAATCCACCATATTTGTGGTTGTTTTGCGAGTTTTATATGATTGTTTGTTGTTTGTCCGCCATCGTTTCCGTTATTTTGAGATGAAGGCCGTCTGAAAACTTGAGTGTCGGGTTTTCAGACGGCCCTCTGTGTGTGGGGTCAGTTTTTCCTCAGCGGTAACGAGATGGGCGAGACCGCGAAGGTGTGCGGCGCGGCTGCCGAAGGGTTCGAGTGTGTCGAGTGCTTCCGCCACGAGTGTTTCGGCGTATTGTCGTGCGGCCGACAGGCCCATGAGTTTGACGTAGGTCAGTTTGTCGTTGTCGGCGTCTTTGCCGGCGGTTTTGCCCAGTGTGGCGGTGTCGGCTTCGCAGTCGAGGTACGTCGTCTATGACTTGGAAGGCGAGGCCGAGGCGGGCGGCGTAGCGGTCGAGGGCGTTGCAGGTCGTTGTCGGTCAGGTCGGGACAGCTGAGGCCGCCGAGGGGCGGCGGCGGCGCGGATGAGCGCGCCTGTTTTCAGGCTGTGCATTTGTTCGAGTTCGCTTTGGGTGATGCTGCGGCCGACGTTGGCGAGGCGTATGGCCTGCCCGCCCGCCATGCCGAGGCGCTGCCGGAGGCGCGCGCGAGGTGGAGAGCATGTGCAGCTGGCGTTGCGGCGGTAGGGCGGTGGGGCGGCTGAGGAGGTCGAAGGCGAGGGTTTGCAGTGCGTCGCCCGCGAGCAGGGCGGCAGCTTCGTCATAGCAGGGATGTGGCAGGTGGGGCGACCGCGCCGCAGGCTGTCGTTGTCCATGGCGGGCATGTCGTCGTGAGACGAGGGAGTAGACGTGTATGAGGTTCGATGGCCGCCATCGCGGCTTCGACTGGCATCGGGAACGCTTCGCCCAGTTCCGAGGCGACAAGCACGAGCAGGGGCGTAGGCGTTTGCCGCCGTCGAGGGCGGAGTAGCGCATGGTTTCGTGCAGGCTTTGCGGGAGTTGGTTTTCAGACGGCATCAGGCGTGCGAGCAGCAGTTCGGTTTGCGCCTGCGCCTGTGCCTGCCAGGTTTTTCAGTTCATTCGTCGGCATCGAGTGTCAGCTCCTTAGAGGCCGTCGGCATCAAGCACTTGCAGTTTTTAGTTCGACTTCAGCCAGTTTGGTTTGGCAGTATTTGACCAGTTCGTTGCCTTCTTGGTAGGCGGCGAGTGCTTCTTCCAGCGGCATTTCGCTGTTTTGCATGGACTGGGTGAGGGTTTCAGAGCGTTTGATTGCTTCTTCGAGATGCTTTTCAGGGCGGGCGGATTTTTCATGTCGGATTCGGGTGGTGCAAAAGGGGCATTGTATCGCCGCTGTTGATGAAATGCCATTGTGCGGCATTTTAGGGTTTTGAAGGCCGTCTGAAAGCGGGGAAGGTGGTTTTCAGGACGGCCTATGGGTGTTTGTGCATGGCGGTTTGAGTATAATCGCGCTTTTCTATCGTTCTGAACAGGAATCTGAACATGAAAGTCAATCCGATTGCCGCTTTGCTCGCCGTTGGACGGGCGTTATGCGAAATCCGTCGAGGCCTTGCGCCCCGTCCGGAATACGGCCTGATGAGGGCCAGGGTCAGGGTGGAGTTGTCTTGGTTGAAGGCGTTGGCCGCCAGGCCGAAAATCGTGGAGGTGCCGCCGTTTGACGAGGCGGTGTTGGCCGAAATCGATGATGTGATTGCCGGTTTTTCTTTTGGACGACGCTGGCGGCGGTAAAGGCCATCGAGGCGACGACCAATCATGATGTGAAAGGCTATCGAGTATTGGTTGAAGGAGCGTTTGCCGGTGTGCCTGCGGTGTCAGCGGTGTCGGAGTTCATCCATTTTGCCCGCACCAGCGAGGACATCAATAATTTGTCTCACGCTTTGATGTGCGCGAGGCGCGCGATGAGAGTTTTTGCTGCCGAAGTTGGCCGAGGTGTCGGATAGAGTTGCGCTCGTTGGCGCATGAGTTGGCGGCGGTGCCGATGATGAGCCGTACGCACGGGCAGCCTGCTACGCCGACGACTTTGAAGCAAGGAGGTCGCCAATGCTGCTGTACCGTTTGGAACGTCAGGCGAAGCAGCTTTCCGCTCAGGAATTTTGGCCAAAATCAATGGCGCGGTAGGCGATTACAATGCTCATATGGTTGCGTGTCCGATGTGGATTGGGAGGGGCATTGCCGCCGTTTTGTCGAGGAGGATTTGGGGCTGACGTTCAATCCGCATACGATTCAAATCGAGGCGCACCGATTATATGGCGGAATTTTTTAACCGCCGTTTCCCGCATCAATACCATTCAGATCGATTTCAACCGCGATGTGTGGGGCTATATTTCCCTCGGCTATTTCAAGCAGAAGGTGAAGGCGGGCGAGGGTGGGTTCTTCCACGATGCCGCATAAGGTCAATCCGATTGATTTTGAAAATTCGAGAGGCAATTTGGGTATGGCGAATGCGGTTTTGGCCTTTTTGTCGGAAAAACTGCCCCGTGTCCCGTTGGCAGCGCGATTTGACCGACAGTACGGTGTTGCGGAATATGGGCGTCGGCATCGGTTATGCGGTGTTGGGTTTGGCGGCGCACCTGCGCGGGCTGAACAAGCTGGAGGCGAATCCCGTCGCGTTGGCCGCCGATTTGGATGCGACTTGGGAGTTGTTGGCCGAGCCGATTCAGACGGTGATGCGCCGCTACGGCGTCGGCCAATCATGATAAAAGCTGAAGGATTTGACGCGCGGCAAAGGCGGCATCACGCCGGGGTGCTGGCATCGTTTATCCGCGATTTGGATATTCCGGACGAAGCGAAACAGCAGTTGCTGGATTTGACTCCGGCATCGTATGTCGGCAAGGCCGAGAATTTGGCGAAGCGGATTTGATGTCCGGCTGATGCGGCGGAAAGGCCGTCTGAAAAATGCAATGGTTGTTAGTGTTTTCAGACGGCCTTTTTCCCAAATAGGCCGTCTGAACGAGCGGGGCTGTTTTTCCAGTTTGGCGGTTTGGATTGCGCCCGTTTGTTTGCTTAGGCGGTTCCGACGGTCGGGAACGGTTCAACATGCCATCCGATTGTCAGCTTCTGTCGTTTGTCGTTAAAATGGGACATGAAAGATCGTGAAACGGCAAATATTCAATCAGATTTTTAGGGGTGAACGATGTCTGCATTTTATTTACGATGTGGCGATTATCGGCGCGGGACCTGCAGGCTCTGTGGCTTGCGGCTTTGTTGAATCAGAGCGGCCTGAGTGTCTGTGTGTTGGAGAAGCAGCATTTCCGTTTTGTGATTGGCGAGAGCCTGCTGCCTTATGCGATGGATGTGCCGAAGAGGCTGGTTTGCTGAGGGGCGGTTTCAGGCGGCCGGCCTGGGTTTTCAGTATAAAAACGGTTTTGCGTTTTCTTGGGGTGATAAATATACCTCGTTTAGTTTTTTGGATAAATTCGGCACCGGTAATGAAACGGCGTTTAATGTGCCGCGTGCCGCGTTTGACAAACTGCTGATAGACGAAGTGGAAAAGCAGGGCGTGGCGGTGCGCTTCGGCGAAAGTTTGAAGGCGTTCGACAACGAGGGCAATACGGTGTTGCTGACCGTGCAGCGGGAAAACGGTGAAAACTATGATATGGAAACCCGTTTCGTGCTGGATGCCAGCGGTTTCTACCGCGCCCTGCCGCGCCTGATGGGCTGGGATTTGCCGCCGAATACAGTGATGCGCCAAGTGCATTTTACCCACATCGACGACCGTATCACTTCACCGAAATTCGACCGCAATAAGAATTTGGTGTGCATTCATCCGAAGCATCGTGATGTTTGGTTGTGGCTGATTCCGTTCAGTAACGGCCGCAGTTCCGTCGGCGTGGTTGGCGAAGAACGTTATTTCGGCCACGACAGCAGTGCCCACATTCTGAAGCAGGCGGTGTCGGAAGTGCCTTATCTGGCGGAAATCCTTGCCGATGCAAAATGGGATAACGATTTTCCGTTTAACTACCTGCCGGGTTATACCACCAAGGTAAAAGGCCTTTTACGGACCGCCATTTCTGCCCTGCTGGGTGCGTCGGGCGAGTTTCTCGACCCGTGTTCTCATCGGGGGTAACGATAGCCGTGCAGTCGGCCAAGTTGGCGGCAGATTGCGTGATCCGTGAGGTTGCGCGGAGGTAAGGTGGATTGGCATAAAGAGTTTTCCGTTCCTTTGATGAGCGGCGTTACCGCGTTTGGCAGCTACATTAAAGGATGGTATGACGAGGGGTTTCCAAGATTTGATATTCGACAAAAATGCAATCCCGATGTCCGCCGTATGCTCTGCGCGATTTTGGCCGGATATGCTTGGGATAGAAACAACCCCTGCGTCAGCGATTCGCAAATGCTGTTTGGCTAATCAGGATAGTTTTGAGGCCGTCTGAAAAGTGCATCTGCCTTTCAGACGGCCTCTCTTTGCTATAATCCATTCCGATTACAGTCAATTACATATTCAAACAGGAGTTTCCCTATGGCACTCGTATCCATGCGCCAACTGCTCGACCATGCAGCCGAAAACAGCTACGGCCTGCCCCGCATTCAACGTTAATAATCTTGAGCAAATGCGCGCCATGCGGAGGCTGCCGATTCCGTCAATGCCCCCGTTATCGTTCAAGCATCCGCCGGCGCGCGCAAATATGCAGGTGCGCCGTTTTTACGCCACCTGATTTCTGGCGGCCGTCGAAGAATTCCGCACATCCCCGTTGTCATGCACCAAGACACGGCGCATCGCCCGACGTGTGCCAGCGCTCCATCCAACTGGGCTTCTCCTCCGTTATGATGGACGGCTCGCTGCTTGAAGACGGCAAAACCCCGTCCACCTACGAGATACAACGTCAACGCCACCCGTACCGTCGTTAACTCTCTCCACGCCTGCGGCGTATCCGTAGAAGGCGAAATTGGCGTATTGGGCAAACCTCGAAACCGGCGAAGCAGGCGAGAGAAGACGGCGTAGGCGCAGTCAGTAAACTTTCTCACGACCAGATGCTCACCAGCGTCGAAGATGCCGTGCGCTTCGTTAAAGACACCGGCGTGGACGCGCTCGCCATCGCCGTTGGCACCAGCCACGGCGCGTACAAAATTCACCCGTCCGCCCACCGGCGACGTATGTGCGCATCGACCGCATCAAAGAAATCCACCAAGCCCTGCCTACACCCACATCGTGATGCACGGCTCCAGCTCCGTTCCTCAAGAATGGCTGAAAGTCATCAACGAACACGGCGGCAAAATCGGCGAAACCTACGGCGTACCCGTAGAAGAAATCGTCGAAGGCATCAAACACGGCGTGCGCAAAGTCAACATCGACACCGACCTGCGCCTCCTCCACTCGGCGCTATCCGCCGCTTTCATAGCTGAAAACCCGTCCGAATTCGACCCCGCGCAAATACCGAGCAAAACCGTCGAAGCCATGAAACAAATCTGTCTCGATCGCTACCTCGCATTCAGTTTGCGAAGGTCAGGCGAGACAAAATCAAACCTGTTTCACTTGAAAAATGGCCGACCGCTATGCTAAGGGCGAACTGAGTCAGGTAATCCGTTAAGGGTAAGCGAAAATCGGATTTGAGTTTATCAGGGTTAAGGATGGTTTGAAAAATAATTTCAGACCGCCCTTTGACGTTTTCAGACGGCCTGATTATGCGGCGTTACCGAAAAATAGCAACGATTGGCCGACAAGTATGTGAAACTCCGATATTTTTCTTGAAAAATACATGCGCTAATGTAGTATAGTACGGGGCTTGGCATTCGATGCCAAGAATTTATTTTTGTCCGAATGGTTAGCCAATCAGCAGCTAACCCCTTTTATTTAAGGAAAATAATCATGACATTAGGTCTGGTTGGACGCAAGGTGGGCATGACTCGCGTGTTTGACGAACAGGGTGCTTCTGTTCCGGTAACCGTGTTGGAAATGACTCCGAACCGCGTCACTCAACTCAAAATCCGAAGATGCTGACGGTTGATACGGCCGTTCAGGGTTACCTTCGAGTCAGAAAGCAAATCGCGTTAACAAGGCTGAAGCTGGACATTTTGCAAAAGCAGGTGTTGAAGCTGGTCGTGGTTTGGTTAATTTACTGTTTCTGCTGAAAAAGCTGCTGAACTGCAAGCAGGTGGCGAAGTAACTGTAGCCCTGTTTGAAGCCGGTCAGCTGGTCGACGTTACCGGAACCTCAAAAGGTAAAAGGTTTTTCCGGTACGATCAAAGCGACACAATTTTGATTCTCAACGTACCTCATGGTAACTCGCGCTCACATCAGTGCGCCTGGCTCTATCAGTATGGCTCAAGATCCGGGCCGTGTTTTTCCCAGGTCAGCGCATGGCGGGCCAATACGGTAACACTAAAAGCAACTGTGCAAAATTTAGAAATTGTACGTGTTGATGTAGAGACGTCATCTTTTAGCTTGTAAAGGTGCAGTGCCGGGTGCTGTGAATAGCGATGTAATTGTACGTCCTAGCGTGAAAGTGGGTGCGTAATGTGATTAAAAATAATCAACGCTCAAGGTCAGATTTCAGGCGCATTGTCTGCTTCTGATGCGCTGTTCGCGTGAGTATAACGAGGCATTGGTTCATCAGTTGGTAACCGCATTTTTGGCAAATGCCCGTTCTGGTAATCGTGCAGCTCACTCGCGCAGAAGTTAAACATTCTACTAAAAAGCCGTGGCGCCAAAAAGGTACAGGACGTGCCCGCTCAGGTATGACCTCTTCTCCGTTATGGCGTAGCAGGTGGGCGTGCGTTCCTAACAAGCCTGACGAAAATTTCACTCAAAAAGTAACTGTAAAATGTACCGTGCCGGTATGGCGACTATTCTGTCGCAGTTGGTGCGTGATGAACGGCTTTATGTGGTTGAAGAGCTGGCTGCCGCCACTCCTAAAACTAAAGAGTTTGCCGGACAGGTAAAAATTTAGGTTTTGGAACAGGTGTTGTTTGTAACTAAACAGCTTGATGAGAATGTTTACTTGGCTTCCCGCAATTTGCCAAATGTATTGGTATTGGAAGCACATCAGGGTTGATCCTTATAGTTTGCTGCGTTATAAAAAAGTAGTTTTTACTAGGGATGCAATTGCCCAGTTAGAGGAGCAGTGGGTATGAATCAAGAACGTTTGATGAAAGGTAATTTTAGCCCTATTGTTTTCTGAGAAAAAGCAATTTGTTGGCTGAAAAGCGAAACCAAATGACTTTCAAAGTATTGCCAGATTCTACCAAATCGGAGATTAAAGGCTGCTGTTGAGCTTTTGTTTGGTGTTCAAGTGGCTTCGTAACGACAACTACAACCAAAGGTAAAGTGAAACATTTTGGTCGCAATGTTGGTCGTCATAGCGATGTAGCTTATGTAAGTTTGGTTGAAGGTCAAGAGCTTGATCTCGAGGCTGCCGCTGCTGTGGCTGATAAGGAGTAAGGTAAGATGGCTATTGTAAAAATGAAGCCTACTTCCGCTGGTCGACGCGGCATGGTTCGCGTAACTACTGAAGGTTTGCATAAAGGTGCGCCATTTGCGGCCCTGGTTGAGAAGAAAAACTACTGCCGGACGTAATAATAATGGCCATATCACTACCCGTCCAAAAGGTGGTGGTCACAAACATCATTATCGTGTGGTGGATTTTAAGCGCAATAAGGATGGTATTGCTGCTAAAAGTGGAAAGAATCGAATACGAGTCCAAATCGCACTGCTCATATTGCTCTTCTGTGTATGCAGATGGTGAGCGCCGCTATATCATTGCCCCTCGAGGTATTCAGGCTGGTGCGGTACTGATTTCTGGTGCAGAGGCTCCCATTAAAGCAGGGCAATACTTTGCCAATTCGTAATATCCCCGGTTGGTACAACCATTCACTGTATCGAGATGAAAACCTGGTAAAGGTGCGCAAACAATTGCATTCTGCTGGAGCATCTGCAGTTTTGCTTGCTAAAGAAGGGTTTACGCTCAGATTCGTCTGCGCTCTGGTGAAGTCCGCAAGATCTCATGTTGATTGCCGATACCACAATTGGCGAAGTAGGCAATGAAGAGCAAAGTTTGCAAAAATTAGCAAGGCTGGTGCTAATCGTTGGCGCGGTGTTAGACCGACTGTTCGTGGTGTGGTAATGAACCCGGTAGACCACCCTCATGGTGGTGGCGAAGGTCGTACTGGTGAAGCTCGTGAGCCTGTTAGTCCTTGGGGTACTCCGGCAAAAGGTTATCGTACTCGCACAATAAACGCACGAACAATATGATTGTTCGACGTCGTTACTCGAATAAAGGTTAATTAATCACTCGTTCATTTAAAAAAGGCCCATATGTTGATTTGCATTTGTTGAAAAAGTTGAGTGCAGCTCGTACAAGCAATGATAAACGCTTCAATTAAGACTTGAGTCTCGCCGTTCTACCATTTTGCCTGATTTTTATTGGTCTGACAATTGCAGTGCATAATGGGCGGACACATGTACCTGTTTTTATCAGTGATAACATGGTAGGGTCATAAATTAGGTGAATTCTCATTGACCCGTACCTTTAAGGGTCACTTAGCTGATAAAAAGCAGAAGAAAAAGTAGGGGGAAGACAGTGAGAGTATCTGCATTACATAAGAATGCCCATATTTCTGCTCAGAAAGCTCGTTTAGTGGCAGATTTAATTCGTGGAAAAATGTTGCCCACGCCCTGAATATTTTTGACTTTTAGCCCTAGGTGCTGAGTTGATTAGAAAAGTACTGGAATCTGCGATTGCCAATGCAGAGCATAATGAAGGTGCTGATATGGACGATCTAGAAGGTTGTTATGATTTGCTGTGGATAAAGCCGCATCATTCAAAACGCTTTCAGGCTCGAGCTAAAGGGTCGTGGAAATCATGTTGAAAAACAAACATGTCATATTACTGTGACGGTGGGTAACTAAGGAAAAGCTATGGGACAAAAATTCATCCAACTGGCTTTCGTTTGGCAGTAAACAAAGATTGGTCTTCAAAGTGGTTTGCTAAAAGTAGCGATTTTTCTGTTGTCTTAAAAGCAAGATATTGATGTTCGTGAATATTTACGTAAACTGCTTGTCTAATGCATCAATTGCCCGTGTTGTTGTTGAGGAGGCCAGCCAAATCTGCTTTCGTATTACTATTTTCTCGGCTCGGCCAGGAATGGTGATTGGTAGAAAAGGTGAAGATATTGATGTGTTAAAACGTGATTTGCAAAATTTAATGGGTGTTCCTGTTCATGTTAATATCGAAGAGATTCGAAAACCTGAATTGGATGCACAAATTATTGCAGATGGAATAGCTCAGCAACTGGAAAAGCGTAGTTCAATTTCGTCGCGCTGGAAGCGTGCCATGCAAAATGCTATGCGATGTTGGTGCAAAAGGTATCAAAGTACTGACTCCTGGACGGTTAAATGGTGCTGACATTGCCCGTAGTGAATGGTACCGAGAAGGGCGTGTGCCTTTGCATACTTTGCGTGCTAATGTAAGTTATGCTACCAGTGAGGCAAATACTACATATGGTGTAATTGGATTAAAGGTTTGGGTATATACTGGTGAAGGCAAAGATGTTGTTTTGAATAAACCTGAACAAGAGCATAAACGCAGAAAGGTAGGACGTAATGCTGCAACCAACTAGACTGAAGTACCGTAAGCAACATAAAGGACGTAATACAGGCTTGGCTCTACGTGGTAATGCTGTTAGTTTTGGTGATTTTGCTTTGAAGGCTGTGGGTCAGTGGCAGGCTTACTGCAAGGCAAATCAAGCTGCTCGACGCGCAATGACACGTCATATTAAACGTGGCGGCCGTATGGATTCAGCGTATTCCCAGATAAGCCAATTACAGAGAAACCAATACAAGTTCTGTATGGAGTGGAGGTGAGGGTTCTGTTGAATATTATGTTGCAGAAATTAAACCTGGGAAAAATTCTCTATGAGATGGATGGCGTTGCAGAATCTTTTAGCACGTGAAGCTTTTTGCATTAGCTGCAGCTAAAGCTGCCAATTCCAACTGTATTTGTAACTTGAGACTAGGGTGGGTAAATAATGAAAACTCATGAATTGAAGAATAGATCAAGTGAACAGTTAAACCAAGAGTTGATAGATTTATTAAAAGTTCAATTTGGTTTGCGTATGCAGCATACAACTGGCTCAATTAGGGAAAACCAGTGAGTTAAAAAGTACGCCGAAATATTGCACGTATTAAGACTGTTTTAGCTAAGAAAAAGGTGCTCAATAATGATCGAAATGAAAAATGTTCGTACATTGCAAGGTAAGGTCGTCAGCAATAGTATGGATAAAACGGTTACCGTTTTGGTTGAGCGGAAGGTAAAGCATCCCTTGTATGGTAAAGTTATTCGTCGCTCTACAAAAATTCATGCCCATGATTCAACAAATCAATGTAATGTTGGTGATGTTGTAATTATTGAAGAGAGCCGCCCTTTATCAAAAACAAAATCTTGGGTAGTTAAGGAATTGGTAGAAAAAGTGCGCTCGATATAATTTAGTTTTGCTATTTATATAGCAGGGAGCGGACTTGCAATTTTAAAAAAAACGCTGTATACTCCGCTCCTTATTTTTGAGCTTGCTAGATTCCTAGATGCTTCTCCCTTTGAGGACTAAAACTGATTTATTTGAACCTATTAGTTGGGTTTTAGTATTGCTATAAATTGAATGCTGTAATGCAATATTAAAAGTGATAAATTGTTGGATTTAATTAAAGGTAATAATATGATTCAAATGCAGACCATCTTAGATGTGGCTGATAACTCTGGTGCGCGTCGCGTGATGTGTATTAAAGTGTTGGGTGGATCTAAGCGTCGCTACGCTTCTGTTGGCGATATTATTAAAGTCGCAGTTAAAGATGCGGCTCCGCGTGGGCGCGGGTTAAAAAGGTGATGTGTACAATGCGGTTTGTTGTTCGTACCGCTAAAGGTGTGCGTCGTCCCGATGGTGCGTTGATTAAGTTTGATAACAACGCTGCAGTGTTGTTAAACAATAAACTTGAACCTCTGGGTACTCGTATTTTTGGACCGGTAACCCGCGAGTTGCGTACTGAGCGATTTATGAAAATCGTTTCATTGGCGCCTGAAGTATTATAAGGAATAGCGCGATGAATAAAATCATTAGAGGTACCAAGTTGTTGTGATCACTGGTAAGAGATAAAGGTAAGCAAGGTCAAGTGGTTCGTGTATTGGGTGGTAAAGTTGTTGTTGAGGGTGTTAACGTTGTTAAAACGTCATCAAAAACCTAATCCAATGCGTGGTGTTGAGGGTGGCATTGTTTCAAAAAGAAATGCCGTTGGATATTTCTAATGTTGCAATCCTGAATCCGAAACTAATCAAAAGCAGACCGATGTTGGTATTAAACTGATTGAGAATGGAAAGCAAAAGTTAAACGCGTTCGTTTCTTCAAATCAAATAGCTCTGTTATTAGAGCATAAAGGAGATAACATGGCTCGTTTGAGAGTTTTATAAAGATACAGTTGTTCCTGAATTGATTTGAAAACAGTTTGGTTACAAGTCAGTAATGGAAGTTCCTCATTGAAAAATCACTTTAAATATGGGGGTTGGGAGGCCGTTGCTGATAAAAAGTTATGGAGCATGCGGTATCTGATTTGGAAAAATTGCTGGTCAAAAACCAGTAGTTACTAGTTGCTCGTAAATCTATCGCTGGCTTTAAAATTCGTGATAATTATCCTAGTGGTTGCAAAGTAACATTGCGTCGTGATCAAATGTTCGAATTCTTGGATCGTTTGATTACTATTGCATTACCTCGAGTGCGTGACTTCCGTGGTGTAAGTGGTAAATCTTTTGATGGCCGTGGTATTACAACATGGGTGTTCGCGAGCAAATCATTTTTCCCAGAAATTGAATACGATAAAATTGATGCTTTGCGTGGTTTGAATATTACTATTACAACTACTGCAAAAATCTGATGAAGAAGCTAAAAGCTTTATTGTCGCTGTTCAAGTTTCCGTTTAAAGGATAATCATGGCTAGAAAGCACTTATTAATCGTGAACTGAAGCGTCAAGCTTTGGCGAAAAAGTTTGCAGCTAAACGTGAGGCAATTTCTGCTGTTATTAATGATGCAATGCAACTGAAGAAGAACGTTTTGAAGCTCGTCTGAAGTTTCAATCCATTCCCCGTATGCAGCTCCTGTACGTCAACGCCGTCGTTGTGCTTTTGACAGGTCGTCCTCGTGGTACTTTCCGTAAATTTCGGTTTTGGGTCGTATTAAAATCCGTGAAATCGCTATGCGTGGCGAGATTCCGGGTGTTGTTAAAGCTAGCTGGTAATAGGGAGTATTAATAATGAGTATGCATGATCCTATTTCCGATATGTTGACTCGTATTCGTAATGCGCAACGTGCCAATAAGGTAGTAGTTGCCATGCCTTCTTCAAAATTAAAAGTGTGCAATTGCAAAAGGTCTTGAAAGAAGAAGGTTATATCGAGGATTTTTCGGTTTCTGCTGATGCAAAAGCCGGTATTGGAAATTCAATTGAAAATACTATGCAGGTCGCCCTGTGATTGAGCAAATTAAACGTGTTTCACGTCCAGGTTTGCGTATTTACAAAAGCTTCTAGTGAGATTCCCCAATGTAATGAATGGCTTGAGGTGTTGCTATTGTTAGTACTTCTAAAGGTGTGATGACTGACCATAAAGGCCCGTTCTGAGGGTGTTAGTGGTGAGTTGTTGTGCATTGTAGCCTAGTGGAGAAAAGTAAATGTCACGTGTCGCAAAAACCCAGTGACTGTTCCTGCTGGTGTAGAAGTAAAATTTCGGAACAGAAGCATTGGTTATCAAAGGGTAAGACATGGCGAGTTGTCCTTTCCTTTGCATTCTGATGTTGCGATTGAACTGAAACGATGGTAAATTGACTTTTGCTGCAAAAATGACAGTAAACAGGCTAATGCTATGTCTGGTACTGTTCGTGCATTAGTTAATAACATGGTTAAAGGGTGTTTCTGAAGGTTTTGAAAAAAAACTTCAATTGATTGGTGTGGGTTATCGTGCTCAAGCGCAAGGCAAAGTTTTGAACTTATCTTTGGGTTTTCTCATCCAATCGTATATGAAATGCCTGAAGGTGATTTTCTGTTCAAACTCCTAGCCAAACAGAAATTGTTTTTGACTGGTGCAGATAAACAAGTGGTTGGCCAAGTCGCTGCTGAAATTCGTGCATTCCGTTCTCCTGAGCCTTATAAAGGCAAAGGTGTTCGTTATGTAGGTGAAGTAGTAGTGATGAAAGAAGCCAAGAAAAAATAATTGAGGTTCACTAATGGATAAACATACAACCCGACTCCGTCGTGCACGCAAAACCCGTGCGCGTATTGCGGACTTGAAAATGGTAAGATTATGTGTGTTCCGCAGCAATAATCATATTTATGCTCAAGTAATTAGTGCTGAAGGTGATAAAGTATTGGCTCAAGCCTCTACACTGGAAGCTGAAGTACGTAGTAGCCTGAAATCAGGTAGCAACGTTGAAGCAGCAGCTGTAGTTGGTAAGCGTATTGCTGAAAAAGCTAAAGCAGCAGGTGTTGAAAAAGTTGCTTTTGACCGTTCAGGTTTCCAATATCACGGTCGTGTGAAAGCTTTGGCTGAAGCTGCACGTGAAAATGGTTTAAGCTTCTAATATTTGGAGACTTTCAGATGGCAAAACATGAAATTGAAGAACGCGGTGACGGCCTGATTGAAAAGATGGTCGCAGTTAATCGCGTGACTAAAGTAGTTAAAGGTGGCCGTATCATGGCTTTCTCTGCACTGACTGTTGTTGGTGATGGTGATGGTCGCATCGGTATGGGTAAGGGTAAATCAAAAGAAGTGCCAGTTGCTGTTCAAAAAGCAATGGATCAAGCACGCCGCTCTATGATTAAAGTACCTTTGAAAAATGGTACTATTCATCATGAAGTTATTGGTCGTCATGGCGCTACTAAAGTATTTATGCAACCTGCTAAAGAAGGTAGCGGTGTAAAAGCTGGTGGTCCAATGCGTTTAGTATTTGATGCTATGGGTATCCATAATATCTCAGCTAAAGTGCATGGTTCTACTAACCCGTACAATATTGTACGTGCTACATTAGACGGTTTGTCTAAACTGTATACCCCTGCTGATATTGCCGCTAAACGTGGTTTGACAGTAGAAGATATTTGGGAGTTAACCATGACTGAGCAAAAAAAGATTAAAGTTACATTGGTTAAGAGCCTGATCGGTACAATTGAATCTCATCGTGCTTGTGCTCGTGGTTTAGGTTTGCGTCGCCGTGAGCATACAGTAGAGGTTTTGGATACCCCTGAAAACCGTGGTATGATCAATAAAATCAGCTACTTGTTGAAAGTGGAGTCTTAATATGTTTTTGAATACTATTCAACCTGCTGAGGGTGCTACTCACGCTAGTCGTCGTGTAGGCCGTGGTATTGGTAGTGGCCTGGGTAAAACAGGTGGTCGTGGCCATAAAGGTCAAAAAAGCCGTGCTGGCGGTTTCCACAAGGTAGGTTTTGAAGGTGGTCAAATGCCTTTGCAACGTCGCCTGCCTAAGCGTGGTTTCAAATCTTTGACTGCTGCCGCTAATGCTGAAGTTCGTTTGAGTGAGTTGAATCTGATTGCTGTAAACGAAATTGATGTTTTGGTTCTTAAACAAGCTGGTCTGATTCCTGCGACTGCTTCTAATGTAAAAGTTATTGCTTCTGGTGAAATTTCAAAAGCGGTTACCTTGAAAGGTGTAAAAGCTACTAAAGGTGCTAAAGCTGCAATTGAAGCTGCTGGTGGCAAAGTAGAAGAATAAGGCTTGCACTATAGTGGCTAATCAACAATCTTTATCAGGATTATCCAAATTTGGAGATCTGAAAAAACGTCTAGTGTTTCTATTAGGAGCTTTAGTCGTTTTCCGTATTGGTGCTCATATACCGGTACCGGGCGTAGATGCTGTTGCATTAGCTAAGTTATACGAAGGCGCTGCAAACGGCATATTCGGAATGTTAAATATGTTCTCGGGTGGTTCGTTGGAGCGCTTTAGTATATTTGCAATTGGTATCATGCCTTATATTTCATCGTCGATTATTGTTCAGCTTGCTTCAGAGATCATTCCTTCTTTAAAAGCTTTAAAAAAGGAAGGTGAAGCTGGTCGGAAAATAATTACGAAATATACTAGGTATGGGACGGTATTATTGGCTGTATTACAAAGCTTTGGTGTTGCAACATTTGTTTATCAGCAAGGAGTTGTTGTAACAAGTTCGCTTGAGTTTCATATTTCTACAGTAGTCTGTTTGGTTACAGGTACGATGTTTTTGATGTGGTTGGGGGAGCAGATTACCGAACGTGGTATCGGTAATGGTATTTCCTTAATTATTACAGCAGGTATTGTATCGGGTATTCCATCTGGTATTGTTCGGTTGTTGACTTTGACTGAACAAGGCTCTATGAGTATGTTAATGGCAGTATCCATTGTTATTGGTATTTTGCTGTTGATCTATGCTGTAGTATATTTTGAAAGTGCTCAGCGTAAGGTTCCTGTGCATTATGCTAAAAGGCAATTTGGCTCTGGAATGATGCCAGGACAAAGCATTCATATGCCGTTCAAGCTAAATATGGCCGGTGTTATTCCTCCTATTTTTGCTTCCAGTATTATTCTCTTTCCATCTACTCTTTTAGGTTGGTTTGGTTCAAATAGTACGAATTCTATTCTTCACAAGGTTGCTGCAATGCTGCAACATGGGCAGCCTTTGTATATTGTATTATTTGCAACAACTATTATCTTCTTCTGCTATTTCTATACTGCTTTAGTATTTAGCCCTAAAGAAATGGCTGAGAATTTGAAGAAAAGTGGTGCATTTGTACCTGGTATTCGCCCAGGTGAGCAAACTTCTAGATATTTGGAAAAAGTTGTACTGAGACTGACATTATTTGGTGCTTTGTATATCACTACAATCTGTCTGATACCTGAATTTTTAACGACAGCATTGAATGTGCCTTTCTATTTAGGCGGAACGTCTTTGCTTATCTTGGTTGTCGTTACAATGGATTTTAGGACGCAAATCAATTCCTACGTAATGAGTAGTCAGTATGAAGATTTGATGAGTCGTCCAGATATGAAATCTTTATCACGTAAGTAGGCTTATGGCTAAAGAAGATACCATACAGATGCAGGGTGAAATCCTTGAGACTTTGCCCAATGCAACGTTTAAAGTAAAACTGGAAAATGATCATGTAGTACTTGGTCATATCTCTGGAAAAATGCGAATGCACTATATCCGTATTTCTCCAGGTGATAAGGTAACAGTTGAACTAACTCCTTATGATTTAACCCGTGCTCGGATTGTTTTCCGGGCAAGATAAACGATAAAAGGAAATAAAATGCGTGTACAACCTTCTGTAAAGAAAATTTGTCGCAATTGCAAGATTATTCGTCGTAATCGTGTAGTTCGCGTAATTTGTACTGACCCACGTCACAAACAACGTCAAGGCTAAGAAGTTAGTTTTCTTAACTCTTGATTTTGTGGTATAGTGACATACTTTGCCCTAAAAAGGAAAAAATATGGCTCGTATTGCAGGGGTAAATATCCCTAATAATGCCCATATCGTAATTGGTCTTCAGGCTATTTATGGTATTGGTGCGACTCGTGCTAAATTGATTTGTGAGGCAGCAAATATTGCTCCTACTACTAAAGCAAAAGATTTGGACGAGGCTCAATTAGACGCTTTGCGTGAGCAAGTTGCTAAATATGAAGTTGAAGGTGATTTGCGTCGTGAAGTAACGATGAGCATTAAACGACTGATGGATATGGGTTGCTATCGTGGCTTCCGTCATCGTCGTGGCTTGCCTTGTCGTGGTCAACGCACTCGCACAAATGCCCGTACCCGTAAAGGTCCGCGCAAAGCGATTGCCGGTAAGAAATAAATTTTAAGGAATTTGATTAATGGCTAAAGCAAACACAGCTTCGCGTGTACGTAAAAAAGTACGTAAAACCGTAAGCGAAGGTATTGTGCACGTTCATGCATCTTTCAACAATACCATCATTACAATCACTGACCGTCAAGGCAATGCATTGTCTTGGGCTACCTCTGGCGGCGCTGGTTTTAAAGGTTCTCGTAAAAGTACACCATTTGCAGCACAAGTTGCAGCAGAAGCAGCTGGTAAAGTTGCCCAAGAGTATGGCGTTAAAAATTTAGAAGTCCGCATTAAAGGCCCTGGCCCTGGTCGCGAATCTTCTGTACGTGCTTTAAACGCTCTTGGTTTCAAGATTACCAGCATTACTGACGTTACCCCGTTGCCTCATAACGGTTGCCGTCCGCCTAAAAAACGTCGTATTTAATATTGGAGTGATTTAAAACATGGCACGTTATATTGGCCCTAAATGTAAATTAGCACGTCGCGAAGGTACGGATCTGTTTTTGAAGAGTGCACGTCGCTCTTTAGATTCAAAATGTAAAATGGATTCTGCACCTGGTCAGCATGGTGCGAAAAAACCACGTTTGTCAGACTACGGTTTGCAATTGCGTGAAAAACAAAAAATCCGTCGTATTTATGGCGTGTTAGAACGCCAATTCCGTCGTTACTTTGCGGAAGCTGATCGTCGTAAAGGTTCTACCGGTGAATTGCTGTTGCAATTGCTGGAGTCCCGTTTGGACAATGTCGTTTATCGTATGGGTTTTGGCTCTACCCGCGCTGAAGCACGTCAATTGGTTTCTCATAAAGCTATCGTTGTAAACGGTCAGGTTGTTAATATCCCTTCTTTCCAAGTTAAAGCAGGCGATGTTGTAGCTGTTCGTGAAAAAGCTAAGAAACAAGTACGTATCCAAGAGGCATTGAGCTTGGCTACTCAAATTGGCTTGCCAAGCTGGGTATCTGTTGATGCCGACAAATTGGAAGGTGTATTCAAAAATATGCCGGATCGCTCAGAATTGTCTGGCGATATTAATGAACAGCTGGTGGTAGAGTTCTACTCTAAATAATGCTAGCTCAATGAGGGACAGTTAAATGCAAAATAGCACAACCGAATTTTTGAAACCTCGTCAAATCGATGTAGATACCTTGTCTTCTACTCGAGCTAAGGTGTCTATGCAGCCATTTGAGCGTGGTTTTGGTCATACTTTAGGTAATGCTTTGCGTCGTATCTTACTGTCATCCATGAATGGCTTTGCCCCAACTGAAGTAGTTATTTCTGGCGTATTGCACGAATACTCTACTATTGATGGTGTTCAAGAGGATGTTGTTGACGTTCTCTTGAACATTAAAGGTATCGTATTTAAGCTTCACGGTCGTAATCAAGTTCAGTTGACTTTGAAAAAAGCAGGTGCCGGTGCTGTTGTAGCCGGTGATATTGATTTGCCACATGATGTGGAAATCATCAATCCTGAACATGTTATTTGCCACTTGTCCGACAATGGTCAAATCGACATGGAAATTAAAGTAGAGCAAGGTCGTGGTTATCAATCTATTTCAGGTCGTCGCGTCTTGCGTGATGAGAATAAACAGATTGGTGCGATTCAGTTGGATGCGAGCTTTTCGCCCATCAGTCGTGTTAGCTTTGAAGTTGAACCTGCACGCGTAGAGCAACGCACGGATTTGGATAAATTGGTTTTGGATATTGAAACCAATGGTTCTATTGATCCAGAAGAAGCTGTACGTAGTGCCGCACGTATCTTAATTGACCAAATGTCTATTTTTGCAGATTTGCAAGGTACTCCGGTTGAAGAGGTTGAAGAAAAAGCGCCTCCTATCGATCCTATCTTACTGCGTCCTGTAGATGATTTGGAATTAACCGTACGTTCAGCTAATTGTCTGAAAGCTGAAGATATTTACTATATTGGCGATTTGATTCAACGTACTGAAACCGAGCTTCTCAAGACCCCTAATTTGGGTCGTAAATCTTTGAATGAGATCAAAGAAGTGTTGGCCTCTAAAGGTCTGACATTAGGGTTCCAAATTAGAAGCTTGGCCGCCTGTAGGCTTAGAAAAAGCCGTAAGTTTGAAGATTAAAGGATAATGACATGCGTCATCGTAATGGCAACCGCAAAATTAAACCGTACTAGCAGCCACCGCGCTGCGATGCTGCGCAATATGGCGAATTCCTTGTTGACTCACGAAACCATCGTGACAACTTTGCCGAAAAGCAAAAAGAATTGCGCCGCGTAGTTGAACCCTTGATTACTTTGGGTAAAAACCATCTTTGGCAAACCGTCGTTTGGCTTTTAACCGCACTCGCGATCGTGATGTTGTAGTTAAATTGTTTTGACGAATTGGGTCCACGCTTTGCTGCTCGTAACGG
>BNJV01000515.1_pt1 | contig 113490 bp, 160 predicted proteins | sample 8540591 | NCBI WGS metagenome assembly BNJV01 (sample SAMD00202457, study PRJDB9452) | human saliva metagenome | host: Homo sapiens
AATGAAATTAAGAGTCCCGTAAATATAAGTATTTACGGGGCTCTTTGCTTTAGGAGATTGTTTTAAATTCTTTAAACTTAGCTTGGTTGCTCAACCGTTGCTCAACTTTTGGCGAAAGTTAAAGATGCGTAATCCTCGCCTAAAAGGCTATCCTTATCAGGTAATTTATTTACGGCTGCTACTAATTCAGATACGTCTTTGTGGATATATACTTGATTTGTTACATCCGAATGTCGATGACCTAATATTGTTTTTGTCGTAGCTTCAGATACACCGATATGAATCAATAGGGTGGCGCATGTGTGTCGTCCATCGTGCGGGAGGTGCCCAGGGAAATGTTTGTTTAAGTAGTTGCGAATAGCTACTAATAAATGCTTAGGCGTATCTTTTGGAAGTAAATATTCGTGTCGTTGGAAGTTGCTTAATTTATACCACTCCTTAATGAATGGCAGGATAGATTCTGCAATCGGTATAATGCGATTCTTACCTCGCTGCAGTTTTACTGCCACCAATCATGTATCTATTTTTTTAACGTGGACATCTTTTTAGTTTAATGCTTTGTATTTCACCAGGCCGCATTCCTGAATATATGTACACCAATAATATGCGAGCATCCCGGTCTGTTTTTTTGCCAACTCCCATAAACGGGATATCTCAATAGGTGTAAAGGGCTTATGGATTTCAGATTTTACCTTTTGTGGAAGCGTTACAAGCGCAGCATAGTTCTTATCGACAATATCATTTTTGATAGCAGCGTCAAAAGTTGCTTTCATAGCAGTTTTAATTTGTACTAAAGTTGTATGGCTTTTATCTGCATACCTGTCGATGACGTCTTGCATATGCGCGAGTCTTATATCCTTGATAGGTATTTTTAGTAGATGCTCAACTTTCTTTTTATTGTAAAGGTATCCGCCTTTTTCTAGGATAACCCCTTTGCGCATCTTATCTTCAATCATCCATTCCCAGCATTGGCCAAAGGTCGTATCTTTGGTCTCGTATTGTGGTGCGTTAGCGTCATAAGCGGATAGTGCATTATATGCTTCCTTTTGCGTGGCAAATGTGCCTATGGATTTACGCAAGGGCTTACCCTCAGAATTGTACCCAAGAGTCACCACGGCTCGGTAAGGCTTGCGTAATGGTTTGTGTTTCATCTTATAAACGGAACCTGTTCCGTTGGCTCGTTTCATGGCCATAATATGTCCTCCTTGGTATAGTGAATATACTTCAGAGGTATGCTATAATGATTGTGGAGTAAAAATAGAGTACCTCTAAAGTATGATATTTTTAAAGGCCCTCACTGCGGTGAGGGCTTATTTTTTTTGTTAAAATATCTGAGTGGCCTATGCAGTCAGTAATCATGTACTCTTTTCCGAATTTGTTGGCCTTAACAAATTCGAAGCGACCCGCGTGATGACTAGCTTTTTGTTGGCGTCAACAAAATGACCCATCCTGGTGCGCTGTAGTCGTTAAACCCTGACGCGTGGATGGGTACTGGTATCTATAGTATATCACGCACGGGTATAGCACCTGTTAGCAATATATACTATTTCAAGCCCATTTGCGTTTTGCTGTCTACGGTACCATCTCCGCCAAAGGTGATAACAATATTAGAGCCACCGGAATTCATCCAAGTATAAAGGGAGGATTGCACGCCCATAATTTCTGTTTGTGTAGATAAGCGACCTTCGCTGCCTAAAATTTGTTTTACTTGATCGTAAGTCATGCCAGCTTGAATTTGATTGAATTGGTCAAGGGTAATCTTGTTTCCGCTTGGTTTTAAGAAGGCAAGGCTAGCGATAGATTTGCTATTAAGCGCACCGTTTTGGAACATTAATGTCATGTGCGCATTATCAACCACAAAGTCATAGGATTGTGTTTTTATATCCGCAATCACATTTTCGTGTGTCAGTTTACCTTCTACGCCAAGTGCATTTTTTACTTGTTCATAAGAAGAGCCCATCGGTAAATTTACGAATTTATCGTAAGCTACTTCCGATTTTGATGGAGCTTTTGCTTCTTGGCTTTGTGATGTGCTTGGTTTTGATTCTGTGCTCTGGTTAGAATCATGACCGCAGGCGTAGGATAAACCGATAAATACAACAACAGCTAATAAGAATCCTTTTTTCTTAGTCATTTTTAAAATCTCCCTTTTTAAAAAATATATACTAACGCCAAGCGGCGAAAGTTAACCAAATTTAAGGAATCGACAATTTATGATTTCCCTAGGTACTTACTAAAGAATATTAAAGGAAACGGATCTAGCGATACCAATTAGTGGAGTCGCTTTGTCTATCATACTAAAAGGGTAATATATAGGTTCAACAGTGTTATTAAAGGCCCCAGGTGCGTATGTGATTATACCTGATAAATCTGGAGCATAATAAAACACTCTTAATACTACGTATGGAGCCATTATCTCTCCTTTATTATTAACCGTTTGAATAGCTAATAATGTCTTATGCGGGAATAAAACTTCATTATCAGCTGGAGCCGAAACGAAGACACTGTCGCCTTGTTGGATTCGAGGCGCAAGAGCATTATCCGCAACAGAAAAAGGTGTAAGTCCTGCTTCTTTTTTGATGGAAAATTTTATTGCTTTATATTCTGGGGGATGTATAGCCGTATCTGGGGGATTTGTAGCCGTAGGCGAGGCATTGCTAGAAACGACTGTTCCGTGGGTACTGCTATCTTGAATATAGTTATCGTCTTTCCAACCCATCAAATATGCCGGAGAAACCCCATAAAATCTGGCTAACTCCTCTATTTTATTAGAAGGGATGTTAGTGACAATGCCGTTTTCATATTTGAATAGTGTTTGCCTCGTTGTGCCAACTTTTTGAGCTACTTCATCTAAGGTGAGCTTTTTATTTTCCCGTAAAGTTTTTTTAATTTGGTGCCTATGGAATTATCCATGGAGTTATTCCTCCGTATTTAAACTAAAGTTTTTAAAAATATAAATGTAAATTAATGATAACATAAAATAACTTTTAAATCAACAAAAAAATGTAAACAAAAAGTTACAAAAAAATATCTTTACAGGATACGTCCTAAGTGGTAGCATATGTGTAGAAAGAAAAGAAAGGTGGTGCTAAAAAGTGGTTAACTCTAACAAGTTAAAAAGGGCTGATTGTGTCTAAAGGTCTGACACAAAAAGATGTCGCAGAAAAAGTTGAGTATGACGCCCTAAAAACATTTTTCGTTGAAATTAAAAAAAGGCGTGTTCGGGTCAGATGAAATTGAAATAATGATAAGTCTACTTGATATATCCGATCCGGTACCAATTTTTTTTGCAAACGATGTAACTTAATAAGTCATTTTATGTAAACTTCATAAAATTTGAAAAGTTACTTTTTTTACTATTATATAGCTGAATAAGTGCATAATCAATGGAGGTTTTAGCAATGAAACAAAAAGAATTCACAACAAGAATGTACGGCGAAGCGATTCGCGAACGTATGCAAGAACTTAATATGTCAAAAGCAGACCTAATTCGGACAGCGGAGATTTCAAGAGATACGTTAAATCGTGCCCTTGAAGGTAAATCGGTACAAATGGCAACGATTGTCGCTATTTGCGATGCACTCGGAGTTAGTCGAGACGAGTCCAACGATTTCTGGGAAACTGACTACTACAATCCTAAATTTGATAGACCGTGAATGGAGGCGGGTACAATGCAAAAACGTGACATACAAGCCGTTATCAGCATCTGTCTTTGGATGCTAATGCTTAGCCTTTCTGCGGCTGTTAGTATTTTTATCATCATAGTGGCAGCAATCACCGCTTATCACTGGTAGGAAGGAGTTACTTATGATAACTAAAACAATTGCCGTGTGCCAGATGGCCTCGGTATTGGGAAGAACTATGACCGCGATACGTGAATGTATCGCAAGAGATAAATTCCCCTTTGCGCAGTGCTGGCAAACGGAAGGCAAAAAGGGCCGCACCTTTTCAATTGATAGAGAAGGGTTTCGGTTCTACTTGGCCAACACGCTAGGCTGGCCGGAAGAGAAGATTAATGAAGCATTTAAGGAGGCGCACATCGTATGAACGGGCTGCTTTAAAGGAATCGGCCTACTGATGATAATTGGTACGGTAGGCAGTTTAGAACTCGACCGCATTGGCTTTGCACAAGCGCTGTTTCAAGTGTTAAGTGGGGTCATGGCTTGGATGGTATCTGAGTACAGAATTGAGGTCAGACGATTGCGCCGTAAATTAATGCGTAGCCGTCAGGTACAGAGTTCTATGTATTACAGATTTTAGGGGTTAACGCGTATGAGAACTCAGCGCTGTGCGAGATGCAATAAGAGGCTAAAAGGCCCCTACCATTATTGGAGTTTTACAACAGAGGAGGCAGACATGACAAATCAAGAAATTCGCATGATTCTTAAATGCGTATAAGGAGGTGATTAAATTGCAAGATTGTACGACGTGCCCAAATAAAGAGTACTGCATTCCTGATGAATGCCTGGGCGCAAAAAAAATGCCCTCACGCACGGCAATGCGTAAAGGGCACATAGAAAAATATCCATTTAAAGTATATCACATCGTTAAACCGAAAGGAAATAAAACAATGATCGAGTTAAAAATTATCGTAGATAAAGCCGTTGAATTAGAACAAGAAGTGAAAGACCTTTACCAATCCATCGTAGGCGCTCCTGTTAAAGACGTAGAGCCAGCGAACTGGACAACTAATGATGTTAAACCAGCTAAGAAGGAAACTCCTAAAGTGGAAGAACCGGTTAAAGAAGAAGCTCCTGCTCCTAAGGAAAAACCAGCCCCTACAGTTGAACCAGTAAAAGCTGAAGATCCTAAAGTGGAAGTTCCTAGTCTCGAGGCAACTCGTGAAGCAGTGAAAGATGTAATGGCAAAAGCCGCTGATAAAACGAAAGCAAAAGGCGAATTCAAGGCCTTCTTAGATAGCATCGGAGCTGAAAAGGTAACATCCGCTACGGATGCGCAACGCATCCAAATCATGGAATGGGTGGCTAGTCGTGGCTAAGAAACACGCCCTACTAGGTGCATCAAGTAGCGCTAGGTGGCTCGTATGTACGCCATCGGCAAGATTAGAAGCGATGTTCCCTGATGAACAATCGCCCTATGCTGCGGAAGGTACGATAGCACACGACCTGGCAGAATCAATTCTGCGCCATAAGCTGGAGGGCAAAAAGGCGCCTAAGCTTGATGACTACTCTACTGAAATGATAGAAGCCGTTAACCGATATGTTGACATCTGCGAAGAAAGGTGAACGAGTCTCGCGCCCGTTCATCTGATGCGGAAGCCATGATTGAAGCACGGCTCGACTTCTCTAGGTGGGTACCTGATGGCTTTGGTACAGGCGATATGGTAATCGTAGCGGACGGCATCCTGGAAGTGATTGACCTGAAGTACGGCAAGGGCGTTCCAGTGAGTGCCATTGAAAACACACAAATGAGGCTCTACGCGTTGGGTGCTTACGACATAAACGAGTTCCTGTATGACATTAAATCGGTCCGTATGACCATCGTTCAGCCTAGACTGGACAGCATATCTACCGATGAAATGGCCCTTGAGGAACTGCTTGATTGGGGTGAAGAAATCAAACCAATCGCACAACGTGCCTTTCGTGGTGAGGGCGAATGTACGCCTTGCGATTACTGTAACTTCTGTAAAGCACGGCACACCTGCCGGGCATTAGCTGATACTTGCCTTACTGCTTTTTATAAGGATGGGGGCAAGCTCAATCAATTACTCACGGACAGCGAAGTATCTGACATCCTAGCGATGAAAGACTTAATCACAAAATGGATTAAAGGTGTTTACGACTTTGCCTACGAGAAAGCCTTATCAGGTGAAAAGCAATGGCCTGGATACAAATTAGTAGAAGGTACATCAAGACGTACTATCACGGATCCTGAGGCAGCGGCTAAAACATTACTTGATAATGGCTACAAGGAAGAAGACATTTTTAAACCGCGTGAACTCGAAGGTATCACGAATCTGCAAAAGGTTCTTGGTAAAAAGGGCATCGCAGAATACTTAGAGGCGTATATCGACAAGCCCGAAGGCAAGCCGACACTTGTTCCGGACAGCGATAAACGCCCCGCAATTAATACAGTTGAAACAATGATGAATGAATTTGATGATGAGGTATAAACACGATGAATAAAACAGTAACAGCGGTACTCGCGATTTCCGCGCTGGCTGTCAATGTAGCCGGCGCAACTAGCAATAATACGGTAGGTGGTACAAATAATACCATATCTACGAATTCTACTAGCTCAGCAGTATGGGGCTTCCAAAATAACATCGACGCAAATAATGCGTTGGCGTTTGGCACCAATAATGCTGTAACTGGAGAAAACGGTTTTGCTGGTGGCAACAATGCTACTGCAGCAGGTCGCAATAGTTTTGCATTCGGTAGTCATGCCGAGAGCTTGGTGGAGTACACCATAGCTATTGGCAACCAGGCTAGAACCGCGGCCTATGATAGCGTTGCCATAGGCAACGGTGCTTTCGTATCCGGTGAAAGCTCCGTGGCCTTTGGCAGGTCAAACAATGTGACGGGTGAAAACTCCGTTGCAGTTGGGGCCAACAATGGCACAGTATCCGGTGGTCAGTCCGCCATAGTAGGGTACAACAACAGGATAGGGTCCCAAAAGGAGCAGTTAGTGTTTGGTTCAAATTCCGAATCTAATGGCCAAGGCGCTCTCGTGTTCGGCACACACGCCAAGTCCTTAGCAACTGATGCCGTTGCTTTTGGTAATAATACAATCGCAGATCGTGCCAACTCCGTTGCCATCGGTACCAACGCGGTAACCGATGATGCGGTAGGTGTTGACGGTATCGACCTTAACGGTACACGTCACATCTTCGCAGGCGAGCAACCTGGCGCAGTGGTATCCTTTGGTTCCAAAGCTCGCACAGGTGCAGGTGGTGTGGCTCAATATAACCGTCAACTCCAAAACGTGAGTGCGGGTAGGGTAGAAGCTGACAGCTTGGATGCTGTCAATGGTAGCCAACTCTTTGCAGCTTATGACGAGATTAATTCGTTGGGCACAAAGGTACGCACTAACACATCTGATATCAGCACTCTTCAAGCCACATCTGCTGACCATGAAGGCCGAATTACTGCACTTGAACAACGTACCTATAATATGGCCGGTGAAATTAACAACCGCATCAATGCAACCGAACAACGCATTAATAAATTGGGCGCATCTAGCGCAGCATTAGCTGGGCTCCATCCTTTGGAGTTCAACAGAAATGATAAGGTCAGTTATTCAATTAGCTATGGCCATTATCGTAACAGCAACGCCGTAGCCCTTGGGGTGTTCGCTAGACCTAATGAGCGTATCATGTTAGGCTTCGGAGCTACGTTAGGCGCTGAGAATCAATACAATGTAAGCGTTTCTTTTAAAACAGGAAGGGGCGCGGACTACGTAGCAGAAGCAAGGGATGCACAAAGCCGTATCTCTAAGCTAGAAGCATTAGTAGCGAAGCTAATGGCGGAGGTTGAAAAATGACTTCCGTACGAGCTATCGCTATAGAGCTTCATGAACGGGGGCATTACCTCGACGAGCTTTACCAAATTACTATTGCCTACGCCACTAGCTTATACACGCGATATTGTACGGTAGATGCTAGATGCGACGCGATAGAACTTAGATATCAAACGGAAGAAGAGGAGTTAGACCCATATGAGTATCCTTGGTTAGAGGATGAGGAGTGGGACCGACTCGATGATGAACGTTCTGATATCGAAAATGAATTAGATGAATTGTTTAATACAGTAATAGGGTTTGATTATGAACATGACCCATTTAAGAAATAAGGAGACAGTAACATGGCTAAATTAACAACTGGTGTAGTAAGACTTTCTTATGCAAATATCGCTTCCCCTCGTAAAAACGACGACGGCAAAGCAAAATATAGTTCCCAAATCATTATCGATAAAACAGATAAGAAGACTATCAAAGCTTTCGAACGTGCGATTGAAGAACTTAAAGCGGATCCGAAAGCAGTTGCTAAGGTAGAAGGCAAAGCTGCATACCTCAAATTGAACTTACGCGACGGCGATACTGACGAAGCAGTAGTTGACCAACCGGAAACATACGCTGGTAAATACTTCATTAACGCGAACAGCGATAAGCAACCTATCGTATTTAATCGTGAAAAAATCAAGATGGACGATTTTGATATCGAAGAAGAAATCTACTCTGGTGTATATGCACAGGTTGCACTTTCCGTTTTTGCTTACAACTTCAACGGCAAGAAAGGCGTAGGCTTTGGTCTAAATGGTATTCGTAAAGTCAAAGATGGCGAACGCCTAGGCGGTGTACATGTATCTGCTAATGACTTCGGCGACGACGATTTAGGCGACCTAGACGATGACGACGATTTAATCTAAGGAGGCAATTATGGAGCTCAGTATTGATGTGGAAACCTATTGCGCCTGCCCTATTAAATATGGGGCGCAGCGATATGTTGACGATACAACATTTGAAATACTGCTCTTTGCCTATAGCTTTGATGATGAACCCGTCGAAGTAATTGATATGACAAAGAATCCACTACCCGAAAGGGTGGTGGACGCTTTGTATAATAAGGAAATTACAAAGACAGCGTTCAATGCAGCGTTTGAAATGTTATGCCTAAAAAGTACTTCCCTGATGCGGACTACACGAATTGGGAATGTACCTCTGTGCTAGCGTTATACTGCAGTTTACCTGCAAGCCTCGATAATGTGTCTAAGGCTTTACGATTAGGTGAAGCCAAAGATGCAAGAGGTAAACGCTTAATTCAATTCTTCTCTGTACCACGAAAACCAACTAAGATAAATCCTAAGACACGTAATATGCCCGAGGATGCGCCGGAGAAATGGGCGGAATATATTGAATACAATCGGCAGGACGTAGTGGTTGAAAAGGCAATTCGTAAACGCCTGCTTTCATTGAAACCGCCTGCCATTGAACATGAATATTGGCTACTTGATCAAGACATCAACTGGCGAGGTGTCAAGGTAGATATGGATCTCGTCGATGCTGCTCTTCAATGTAACGATGAAATAGTAGAAAAAGCCACCGTATCATCGGAACGGCTAACAGGGCTAGATAACCCTAATAGTACATTGCAGCTTAAGGATTGGCTGTCAAATCGTCTTGGCTATGAAGTCGAGACCATGCGAAAAGATGATGTATCAAATCTACTGACACAAGATATTCTTTCCGATGTGCGTACCGTTCTAAAGAATAGGCAAGTCCTAGGCAATTCTTCAATTAAAAAGTACTTGGCCATGAAAAACGCAGTATGTTCCGATGGACGTATCCACGGTATGCTTCAGTTTTATGGCGCTATGAGAAGCGGACGATGGGCGGGGCGTGTAGTGCAACTACAGAACCTCCCACGTAATTACCTAAAAGATTTAGATACAGCTCGGGACGTTCTTAAAAGCAGAGATGTAGAATTGCTAGACCTGCTCTATGGAAATCCTGGTGATGTAATTAAGCAACTCATTCGGACTGCCCTTGTAGCAGAGGAAGGCCACCGCTTTATAGTGGCAGACTTCAGTGCTATTGAAGCCCGTGTTATTGCCTGGCTCGCTCACGAGCAGTGGCGACAGGATGTATTTGCACAAGGTGGCGACATCTACTGTGCCTCCGCATCTAGCATGTTCCACGTACCAGTCGAGAAGCACGGCGTAAATGGGCACCTTCGCCAAAAGGGTAAGGTTGCAGAATTGGCACTGGGCTATGGTGGTGGCGTAGGGGCCATGAAATCGATGGACTCAAAAGGGGAAATTCCAGAATCAGAACTTCCCGGTATCATCGAAGCATGGCGGCAAGCTAGTCCACGCATCACGAGATTTGGAAAGATGCGGATACTGCAGCCAAGAAAGTCGTAAAGACTGGCGAACCTGTACGAATTAGACAAGGTAATATTCGATTCTTTAAATCAAAAGGGTTTATGTTTATTGAGTTACCATCAGGGCGGAGGCTTGCCTACGCAAGACCTAGAATAGGCCTTAACCGGTTCGGCAGTGAATCGATTGAGTACGACGGCATGGATCAGGTTAAGAATACCTGGGGCAGAGTCGAAACCTACGGCGGAAAGCTCGTCGAAAACATTGTACAAGCCGTTGCAAGGGATTGCTTGGCCGCATCCATGCTAAGACTGGCCAAAGCTGGTTATAAGATTGTAGCCCATATCCATGACGAGGTGGTTATTGAAGCACCTATAGGTGAAGGTAGTTTAGATGAAGTCATAGACATTATGTGTAAACCTGAGCCCTGGAATGAGGGCCTTATATTAAATGCAGCGGGGTTTGAAAACCCGTATTATATGAAAGACTAGGAGGAAGTCATTATGATTAACAAAGAACAAATTAAACAACAACGCGAAGCCATTGACAGCTTATATGAATTAGTAAAAAACGCACCTGCTAGCGAACGTAAAGACGCAGCTATGGCGTACTGCGAAGGTTGTATCGCTGCTTGTGATTTAGGGCTTAAAGTACTTAATGGTAAAAAAGCAGAGCCCGCAAAGACTGAAGAAACGCCAACCGTAGATGACGTTCCTAAAGTAGAAGAGCAACCCGCTGAAAAACCAAAACGCAAACGTACTTCTAAGAAGAAAGCTCCAGTAGAGGAAGTCCTTCCTGTTGAAGATGCTCCTGTAGTTGATGAAGAAGACGATTTAGACGATTTGTTATAAGAAAGAGGTTAGCGCCTTATGAAGGTATTATTTAGTTTGTCAGTCAAAAAGCTGTATGACCTAGTACGGCGCAAGCAAGTGAACTCTTGGTCACCTGCTGTACATTACCACGTAGATTGCGGGCAATCCTTTGCCTGCTTGTGGCCTTCCGTGTCATCCGGTATGGGCAAAATCGTAGACCCCTATATGTCAAATGAGTTTTATTGCCCGCAATGTGGTGAACTCATTCACACAAATGATGATTGTGTTGCTGAGGTTTCGAGTAATGATAATATTCCGCTTGATATTGAACTTTCAATCATCGATAGGGGATCAATATTAGACGTTAAATTCGACTACCACACAGTGTATGTCGATAATGATATGCAGTCGATTTACCCCGGATACAAACCGCATCTTATCGACATATTGCGTTTTGATTTTAAACAAGGAAAAGTATTCCTGGTTCAAAAGAAACGCACTCGCGCCGATATATTATCTGAAATCGAGCCTAATATATCGTGCTTTTATTCAAAGTCATTACCCTTACGATGGCTTGTAACAACTCCAAATTGTCGATTAGCGGAGCATAAAAACGAGCTAAAGACTTTTGCCAAAGTGCTAAAGGAAGCCTATTTTACTAAGTTATCTAAAAAGGTAGGTTACAAAGTTAAGGTAATTAGACAAGGCGTATTACTATCCTCTAAGTATGGAGCACTTGATAACTTACTCCATAACTTAATTTGGAAAATGCATGCACCAGATGCGCCTGCTCTAAACGATACATTAGTTAAAGACTATGACACCTATTTTAGGCCTTTCGGTTCTGACAAGGTGGGCACTTTAAGTATTACGGAATTAACGAGCGCCGGTATCCCATTTATTAAAGCTCTAATCCAGCTTTATGAATTACCAGATAAGCGCTGGGTTCGTAGATTACTGTCAATACGTCCTTTCTTTTATGTGAAAGTAATTAAGACGGCCAGCAAGCTATTCAAAAGTATGGATTATCAAAAGGCTTTTACAGACCTCGTAGCGGAGGAAGGCGGAGGCACGGGATATATTCAATCGTGGCCAATATGGAATAGCGAACAGGCCTTGCTTATGTTTACAAAATTCTTATCCATCATGATGCACCAATACGGTGAGCGGCGTACTCTATTGTTCATTAAAAACGCCGATTCTTATTCTGAAATTAAAGATACATCTGATATGTATCTTAGATTATCAAGAAGCAAGAAGAAGGAAGTTTGGGCTAGACGAATTCAAATTAAAGACCTGCATGACGAGATTGTGTGCTTATCTAAATTTGAAGAAGCCGAAAACTTACCAGTGCAACAGAGCTTACGCCATAAAGTTAGCAGATTCAGTTGAAGGGCTAACTTTCAATGTGATCAAATCAACGCACGGCATCATCCGATTAGGTGTGCAATTGAATAATTGTGTTGGTACTTATGTCGATAAGGTAAAAGCTGGAACGTGTGCCATCGTAGGTGTCTATAAAAGCGATAAGCCTGTAGCATGTATTGAAGTTAATCCTAACAAAGATACAGATAACTTCGTTGAAATACACCAGGCTAAGTTAAAAAATAACAGATGTGTTAGCGATAACCACGATGTCAATTATGCTGTATGCCAATGGGTTAAAAAGCATAAATTACAAGTACCTCAATTTATAAGAGACATCCAATTTGCGAAGGGAGGAGCGATGTAATATGGATACACAAATCATCATAGCTACGGGCAAAAGTCGCTCCGCCCGTAGCTGGAAGTCTAAGAAAATGACTTGGAGTGCCTTGGCCAAGAAATTGGCCGAACCAACTGTAACCAATGAAACGGCTGCTGAATACGTTAAAATGCCTAAGGACGAAAAGGGCCGGCGAAAAGATGTAGGCGGTTTCGTAGGTGGTTATATCCCCAATAATGGTAGACGAATCAGAGAGGAAGTTAAAGAAAGATATTTGATTACCCTTGATGCGGATTCACCTAGCGAGGATTTTATTTCAAACCTTGATTTGGAACTAGGAGATATGGAATACGTGCTATACAGTACGCACAGCCACACCCCTGACAATCCGCGATACCGCGTCATCATTCCTACTGATAGAGTGATGACACCTGATGAATACCAGGCGGTATCAAGACGCATTGCCGATGATATTGGTATTGAATCCTTCGATTCCTCAACGCATCAAGCGGAGCGTCTTATGTATTGGCCAAGTTGCCCTAAAGATGTTGAGTATGTATACCAACATAATGAGGGGAATCTTATCTCAGTCGATACGTATTTGAGTACCTACAGAGACTGGCGTGATACGAGCCTTTGGCCAACATCAAGTAAAGAATCTCAAATCAGACTTGATGCGGCGAAGAAACAAGGTAACCCATTAGAGAAAAGGCCTACTTGGTGCCTTTTGTAGATGCTACAGTATCACAGAAGCAATACATAAGTTTCTCCCTGAAGTCTATGCGCCAACGCAGCACGAGGACCGGTACACGTATACAGAAGGCAGCTCAGTAGCTGGTCTTGTTATTTACGACAATGACACGTTTGCATACTCGAACCATGCAACAGACCCTATAAGTGGTAAGCTCGTCAATGCCTTTGACCTAGTACGAATTCACTTATTTGGTGCCGAAGATGCTGACGCTGATCCGCGCACCAAAGTAACAGACCTACCGAGCTATAAGGCAATGCTTGATTTTGTTAATGAAGACGGCGCCGCACCTGTCCTGCTCGATAAGGAACGTATGGCGGATATGGAGTTTGAGGATATCACGGACGAGGAAGAAGACTTCCTTGAAAAGCTCAAACGTGACCGCCGTGGTACACCTGAATCTGATGTATTCAACTGCTTAATCGTTCTTAAATACGACCCAGCGTTAAAAGGTAAAATCCGCCTTGACGAATTCGCACACCGCTTAGTCGTGATTGACGACCTTCCTTGGCGTGGTAAAGACGAAACTCCTTACTGGACTGATACAGACGATGCGTGCTTACGTAATTACTTTGCTACGAAATACCTAATCAAAGGTAAAGGTATTATCGACGATGCTCTCCAGGAAGTAACACAAGCCAACAAATTCCACCCTGTGCGTGAGTACCTAACGGGACTAACCTGGGACGGTACTTGTAGAGTCGATACTCTCTCTTTATCGACTACATCGGCGCAGAGGATACCGAATACATCAGGGCCGTTACACGTAAATGGATGTGTGGCGCTGTTGCACGTGTTATGGTGCCTGGTATCAAGTTCGATACGGCTATCGTATTATACGGTGCGCAAGGCTTAGGGAAATCCCTTATCTTGGAGCGTTTGGGGCGTAAATGGTTCAACAACTCATTAGTTGATATCAAAACAAAAGATGCCCTTGAACAAATCCAGGGCTCTTGGATTAATGAACTCGCGGAACTGGCACCTACCTACAAGAATGATAATGAAATTGTAAAAGCCTTTATTAGCCGTACATCCGACCGGTTCAGGTCACCCTATGGCAGGCGTACCGAAGAGTACCCTCGCCAGTGTGTATTCGCTGGTTCCACGAATAATTTGATGTTCCTTAAAGACCGTACAGGTAACCGCCGATTCTGGCCTATCACAGGCGACAAAGATCGTAAGACGAAAAACGCCTGGGGCATAACGCAAGATGACATCGACCAATTATGGGCGGAGGCTTACTATTACTGGTCTAATGGTGAATCGTTAGTACTCGAGGGAGACCTTGAGGAAGAAGCCTTAAGAATCCAATTATCACACACCGAAGGTGGTGAACTCGTAGGTCTCATTGAAGAATACCTTGATATGTTATTACCTGAGAACTGGGAGTCGCTAGATATCTTTGATAGACGCGATTATATCAGGAATTATGGCGATGACGATCATTGTGGCTCAGTGCAGCGGGAACGGGTGTGCGCCCTTGAGATATGGTGCGAAGTGATGGAGGGGGACAGGAAGAACCTGCAGAACGCGAAGGCCAGAGAAATCATTGATATCTTGCAATCCATAAAAGGGTGGAGCCCTTATTCAAAGAGCGTTGGTAAAATGCGATTTGGAAAGATGTATGGCGTGCAAAGAGCGTTTATAAGAGAAGACACGAAGCTTACCGAAATGGCAAAGAAAAAGGGTAAAAAATGATGTTGCCGATTTTTGTTGCCGATTAGCTAATTTTGAAATATCGAAATACATCGAAATAGTTTTTATACAGACCTATACATCGATATATTTTGATACAGTGAAAATAATCGGCAACGGCAACACGTGTGGCAACAAAATCGGCAACACGAAAAATGCAGATAATTGCTATTCTAAATACGATTTGTTGCCGATGTTGCCAATTATTTACAATTAATAATAAATAATAAATATATGAATAAATGGGCGTATACGTATACACGTAAAAAACGCGAATACGCGTATATATATGTTTACGAAAAAAAACGCCAACATCGGCAACACAACCCCGATGAAGCCAGTATTCATATAGGTTCGTGCGTGTTGCCGATTATTTATTGGGAATGGAGTGAGAACGTGGAAAAAGACATTGAGCGTTGGTTGGGAAATCAACTCAAAAATCTGGGGTGCATATATATGAAATTCGTATCACCTGGAAATGACGGGGTGCCTGATCGGATTGTAATCTTACCGGGGGGCCTAGTCGTGTTCGCTGAACTAAAGGACGAGAAAGGGCGATTAAGGCCTAATCAACGTGTGCAGATAGAACGGATGCGAAAGCTAGGCGCCAGCGTTTCCGTAGTTACTGGTAAATTAGGGGCTACATTGTTTGTTGATGACATAAGAAGGGCGATTCATGAACTTTCATCCACACGAATACCAAAGGATAGCAATTCAAAGAATCATTGACCATACACATTATGGGCTGTTACTTGATATGGGCTTAGGCAAGACCGTTTCTACGCTAATCGCTATCGAGCAGTTAATGTATGATCAATTCGATATTAAGAAAGTGCTGCTTATTGCACCTAAGAAAGTAGCCGAATCGACCTGGATGCAAGAGGCTAACAAATGGAGTGAAACAAGCTATTTGAAAATAGCCTCTGTGCTAGGTCCTGAAAAGGACCGCATCAAAGCCCTTGAAAGTGATTCTGATATCTATGTGATGAATCGTGAGAATGTGCAATGGTTGTATGAATACTATCGTAAGAAGTCGTTCCCTTTTGACATGCTTGTCATTGATGAAAGTTCATCGTTTAAGAATCCACAGGCTAAACGGTTTAAGGCTATGCGTAAGATGAGGCCTTTCTTCAAACGAGTAGTGATTCTAACAGGAACACCGGCACCGAATACATTAATGGATGTGTGGGCGCAGATGTATTTATTAGATGGTGGTGAACGATTGGGGAAAACCCTTACCGAATATCGTACCCGGTATTTTTACACCGGACAAAACAAACGGGCACGTCGTGTATAGCTACCGACTGCTACCAGGAGGTGATAAGGCGATATTCAGTAAGATGCAAGATATCTGTATGAGCTTAAAAGCTAAAGATTATCTAACACTGCCAGAACGTATCGAAAATGTCATCACAGTGGAAATGAATCCCAAAGAATGGGCGCTATACAAAGAAATGGAACGCGATCATGTTCTAAGCTTAGTTGATGATGACGATGTAAGCGCACTCAATGCAGCATCCCTGGCCGGTAAATTATTACAACTGGCCAACGGGGCCATCTATACCGATGATGGTGAAACCATTATCGTCCACAATGAAAAGGTTGAGCGGTTAAAAGAATTGGTAGAAACAAATGAGGGTAAACCGATGTTAGTATTCTACAATTTCAAACATGACCTGCAAGCGATTAAAGAGGCCTTTCCAAAAGCTGTCGAATTAAAGACCGATGACGATGTGGCCGAGTGGAACAAAGGAAATATTCAAATGTTATTGGCACACCCCGCATCAGCAGGATACGGACTAAACCTTCAAGCAGGTGGCAATATCATAGTCTGGTATGGATTAACGTGGAGCTTGGAGCAATATCAACAAGCTAACGCAAGACTTCATAGGCAGGGCCAAACGCAACCGGTTATTATCCATCATCTAGTAACAAAAGGAACGATGGACGAGCAAGTGATGAAAGCATTAGAGCGGAAGGAAGTAGGGCAAGATGCCCTACTCGAAGCTATCAAATATCGTAAAGAGTTGTATAAGGAGTAAGTTATGCAAAAAAAATGTAGAAAGTGCGGCACGAAGTTTACGGTTAAAACTTCGGAAGATTATTGTCCGGAGTGCATGGAAGTTATGACTCCCTCCGCCAGCAGGCACTAAATTAGAAGTTAGAGAGTGCGAAGGTTGCGGAGAGCCGTTTGAATATTTTAGAAAGCCACAGGGCCGACCGCGTAAATACTGCCCTGATTGTGCGATTAAATTCTGTCATAAATCCAAGAAGGAAGTTGAGGAGGAAGCAAATATGACTACAGTAGACAGTAACAAGACAGAAGATAGACAGAAGGAAGACAGTAAAAAGTTAACTGTATATGTGCCAACTGTTGAAGATAAGGATAAGATGTATGGCGATATCAAGCACGATGCCGTGAATCATCCATCACATTACACCAGAGGTAAGATTGAAGTAATTGACTTTATTGAAGATCAACAACTTCCGTATCATCTTGGTAATGTCATCAAGTACATCGCACGTGCAGGGTACAAGGGTGATAAACTCGAAGACCTAAAAAAAGCACGGTGGTATTTGGATAGATACATCAATGAGGAGATGGGGAATGGAACACTTTAAACAAGGGGACTGCGTGTTAGTATCGAATGATAATAAGCATTGGTATCATAGACACTTCTATCGTATTGATGATGTATGGGGCGGTACCGGTAAGGCGCTTGTGTATGCTGAAGGTAAAAGCCCGTGGACAGTAAGCCGTAAGCACGAGGACCAATACAAACTGTACGAGATATGGAGCTATTGCAAAGGGGTGGAAGAGTGACCGATAAAGAGTACATGCAACAAATATTACGAATTGATGACCGCATAGATTCAATTAAGCGTGATATTGAGGCACAGATAGAACGTAAGGCGGACACGTTGTCCGCCACGGACTACAGCAAGGATAGGATATCGGGCGGGCATTGCGGTGATTTATCCGGTATAGTAGCTGGTATCGAGCAATGTGTTGAATTGCAACGAAAGGAAATCGAAAGGCTTAAAGGCATCAAGGCCGAGGTCCGTTGGGTGATTAGCCAAGTACGACCAAATGAGCTGGCAGTTCTATTGACTGAACGATACGTACAAGGGAAGAGTTGGAAAGAGCTAGCAGGTATCTTATTCTATAGCGAGGCAAGAGTACGTGGTGAGCTACACGATAGGGCCCTAGTAGAGGTAGGACGTATACGTGCTAGATTGAAATAGCGTGGACAATACAAAACGATACAAAACAGTACATCAACATGTGGTATACTGTAGGTGTGAAAGTTGGGAAACTCCACAGGAAGTGAATAAGGAAAGGACGCCAAATGTACTTGGCGTCCTTTTGTATTATGCAGGTTTAATCAATATCATCATAGGGGGTACCTACTCATAAGGCAAATGTAATCCTACTTAAATAACACACTGTACCAAAATAAATTCGCGACACTTCTGAGATGTTTTCGTGCAAAATAGAATAGCATTGTTTAACTACAACCAATACATAATGTAAGAGATTTCCTTGAATACTTAACTATATCAAATCACTACTCCTATGATGATATTGATTAAGCCTACAAATAAAATAGAATCTAACTGCCAATAGAAAGGAGAGAATAGTATGACAGATATTACTTGCCATATTAAAGATTGTTTACATAACAAACGTAATAAATGTACTGCTAATGCTATTGTCCTTGGCAGTAAAGGTAATTGCAAAGCCAAAGCCTTTGCCAAAGATATGATGAAACATTCACGTAAACAGCACTGGCGAGGGGGCATGTATGGGGGCTAGGGCCTCAGCCCCAATAGGGGGCCTATAAGGTACTCCAAATGAAAAATATTTTTGCGTGGGTCATCCGAACCCCGCGGAATAGCTAGTTAGTTATTTTTTTCCGAACTGCTGTTCGGCTTCAAAAATGGTCAACTTTTGAAAGGAGGCGGGACTGTGACGAACGTAACAATCGTTGACGAATTAGTATCATCTAAAATTGTGGCAAAAGTACTCGGAATCAGCTCTCGACGAGTTCAGCAGTTGACCGAGGACGGTATATTCGAAAAGGAAAAACGCGGACAGTACAATATTGCGAAAACAGTACAAGCATTTGTTGCGTATAAGACGGGAGAAAGTAAACTCGAAAAGAAAGCACGTGAAGGCGGGTATGATGCGGAACGAACTCTGTTAACTCGAACTAAACGGATGATTGAAGAAAACAAACTGAAGATCATGAATGGAGAATTGCACCGCTCGAACACAGTTAAAGCCGTAATGAATCGAATGTTGAATAACTTTAAAAGTAAGCTCCAGGCGCTGCCGTTAAAAGCGGCACCTAAAGTGTTAGGGGAGACGAATTTGTTGGTCATTCAAGATACACTTCTCGATGAGGTGAATGCGTGCTTAACGGAATTGTCTGATTATGACCCGAACATGTTCCACGATGAATCCGATGACATCGTCGTGGATGACGACGAGGCAGGTGAAGGTGATTGAAGCACACATGCAACCTATTTAAAGGGCTGGCCAGTGTCCTAAAACCACCGCCAAAGTTTACTGCGTCGGAATGGGCCAACGCTAACGTGGTATTATCTACAGAGGATAGCGCTGAACCAGGGAAGTATTCCACCGATAGGGCGCCTTATCAAAAGGAAATGCTTGATGCGGTGAGTGACCCTGATGTCGAAAGTAGTCTATATGACAGGCTCGCAAATTGGTAAAACCCAGCTCATTAAAAATGTGTTGGGTTATTTTATTGACTACTTTCCGTCACCAATTATGTTCATGCAGCCTACAAAAGACATAGCTAAAGAGTTTTCTAAAACTCGTATTGCTCCCTTTATTCGTGACACAAAAGTACTAAACGATAAAATGGCCGATGTAAAATCTCGGGACAGTGGCAATACGGTATTGAATAAGACCTTTCCAGGCGGTTACCTAACATTAGTCGGTGCGAACGCTCCAGCAGATTTGGCATCCAGGCCAATTCGTGTATTACTAGCGGACGAAATTGACCGCTACCCAGCATCAGCAGGCACGGAAGGCGACCCTTTGAGCCTAGCAGAAAAGCGTACTAATACGTTCTACAATCGAAAGCACGTGTATGCATCCACGCCGTTGGCCAAAGGCACCAGCCGTATAGAAAAGTTGTATCTAGGTGGTACGCAAGAGGTATGGCACATTAAGTGCCCTGCGTGTGGCGAATACGTGTATCCTTCCTGGGATAAGTTCCACGCAGACGAGGACACAGGCAAGTACTACTTGGCCTGTGATCACTGCGGAACGCTATCAGAAGAGTTCGAATGGAAGAAACTGTATCGAGAGGGTAAATGGATTGCGGAAGCACCGGAGAATTTAAAGAAGTATAATTGCCGAAGCTTTCACATGAACGCGTTTGGCTCACCTTGGGCATCTTGGGGGGAAACTTCAAGATAAATACGAAGAAGCGACTAAACTCGGGACGGCTGGCGTTAAGACATTCTTTAACACTGAAATGGGTATTCCTTATGAAGAGGATACAGAAACATTACAGTCTGAAGAACTCTATGAACGCAGAGAAGACTACGGAGCGGAGCTACCGGACGGAGTACTACTCTTAACCTGTGGCGTCGATACCCAGGATGACCGCTTAGAGTGTGAAATCGTCGGCTGGGGGAAAGATTATGAGAGCTGGGGTATACAATATTTCAGACTGTACGGCGACCCTGCCTATGATGCCGTATGGAAAGAATTAGACGATATTATTTTAAATCGTACATGGTCTTATGCAGACGGCAGAAAGCGTGGCGTATCAGTTACGTGTATTGACTCTGGCGGTAGTAAGACCCAATCGGTATATAAATACTGCTCAACTAGATGGCATAAGCGCGTTTACCCTATTAAGGGTGTAGGCGGTGCAGGTAAAGACCTGATTGACGGCTTGCCTACTAAGCTGAAAAAGTACAAAACTAAATTATTTAAGCTTGGCGTAGATACTGGCAAGGAACAAATTTACAGCGACTTGAACCAAGAAAAAGGCCAACCTAGGTATTGCCATTTTCCAAAAGATTATGACAAAGGGTATGGGAAGAAATACTTCGAGGGCCTATTAGCAGAAATGAAAGTGTCTAAATTAGTTAATGGCCACTTCAAAGAGCAATGGGTACTGCGCCCAGGGCGTAAAAGAAATGAACCGTTCGATATTAGAAACTACAATCAAGCTGCTATTGCTATTATGAATCCGAATTTCGATGCATTAGAGGCTCGGAATAGTAAGAAAGAGTATACGCCGTATCAGAATACGGCGCGAGTAGTAAAAGCGGGCGAGGCACCAAAGAAACGGACGAGACGACGTGTTAGAGGAGGAGGGATACGATTATGACAATCCTACAAAGGATTATGGAAGAATTAAATATTCGTGAAGTACACGAAATACCTACCGCTCTAACAAAGGTGTTGCTAAATTCGAATAGCTGTTCGGAGCTTTTAAAGTCGATACAGCCTTACTATTCGTATGAGGCCCTACTTGCTGAATTCGAAGAACATAGTGCAGATAGAAAAAACTATATGCAAGATTACACGCCACAATGTGTGTTAGATATAATCGGCGGTATTACCTCCGGCGGTGATGTTCGCGATGTATGTGCTGGGATAGGCGGATTATCTTTGGCTAAAGTTAAGTCGGATAATACCGTGACACTAAGGCTTGAAGAGTATTCAAAAAATGCGATAGCCTTTATGCTACTCAATCTACTAATAGCTAATATAGATGCGGAAGTAGTAGAGAAGAACGTTCTTACTGGTGAAGAGCTTGCGTATTATAAAGTAGAATCCGCGGTATCTGATTTTGGCCAAGTAGCTAAAGTTGATATGCTAGGAAGTAAAAAATATGATACCGTGATTAGCAATCCGCCATATAGTCAATCTTGGATACCACAAATGGATGCACGTTTTGAAGGCTATAAGTTAGCACCAAAGAGTAAAGCGGATTTTGCTTTTATACTCGATGGGATTCATTCGTTAAACGCGACAGGTACAGCGGCCTTTATCCTGCCGCACGGTGTGCTTTTCAGAGGACAGGCAGAGGGCGATATACGACGTAAGCTGATTGAGGATAATCTGCTTGATGCGGTCATAGGACTACCTTCTAATCTGTTTACGAATACAAGTATACCTGTATGCATATTGGTATTTAAGAAAAATCGAACTCACACGGATATATTATTTATCGATGCGCAAAAAGATTTTGTTAAGAACAAAAATAAAAACATAATGACCGCCGAACAGGTGGAAAAAGTAATTAAATCGTACAAGGACAGAGCAGAAATAGAGCGATATTCTAGCAATATTAGCGTGTCTACTATTTTAGATAACGACTATAATCTGAATATTCCTCGCTACATTGACAGCTTTGAACCTGAAGAAATACCAGATGTGGTACAGATCGCTAAAGAACTTAACGAAATTAATCGAGAAAGCCGTATTTTGGGCTTAGAAATTGCGGAAATGTTAAAGCAATTAGTTTGTACAGATCCCGATTCACAAAAAGAGCATGACGAATTTGTAAAAGAATTTACAGAATTTTTGGTATCGTCTGATAGCGCGTGTACAGTCGAGGAGCAAGAAGCTGTGATAAAAAAAATAGAAGATGTTAAAAAGTATCTACTTCAAAAGATGTTTGTGTAATGTTAAGAAATTACAAGAAAATTAAAATTACGGAAGTTGCTGATATACTGGGACGGCCTAAGAAGAATCAAATGTATCCAGAAGGGTGTATTTGCTTGCAAGTATCCGCTAGTAAAGGGGAGTTGGTGTATTTAGCTGAAGCGCAACAAGTTGATGCTAAATATGTAGTGATTCAACCACGAAACGTAATCCCTTATTATTTATATTTGATGATAGAAAAGGCAATGCCAGAATTTTTATATAAATATAGGCAAGGCCTAAATATATCAGCTCATGATATCAAACATATGGAGATATTGTGCCACACGGATGTGGAAACACAGGCTTTAATAAGCATGATGTTCCAATCTATGCATGGCACAAGTCTAAGCGCTCAACAAGGGCGCTTTTTTAATGCCTGAAAGGAGGTGAAAGGATGGCAGAATGGACAATATATGAGGCAAAAGAGCATTTACAGGCGTGGCTAGAGGCGGATTTAGCATTGGCAACGGGCAAAGAGTACACCATTGGTAATCGCCGGTTAACTCGTGCGAATGTGCAAGAGGTGAAAGACCGTATCAACTTTTGGCGCAACGAAGTGGCTCGGCTCGAGAATAGACCTCGACGGCGTGCATATCGTGTCATTCCGCGGGATATATGAGTAAACGTAAGAAGCAGTTTATGAAAACCGCAGCTGGTAGGCACAAAGCAACGCAGTATTCTGGGAGTAAAACAAACTCCGGCTATTCTAATCACGGCGCTAATAGCTTTAAATCTAGTGCCAAAGGGTACCAGGTTAACTCTCAGGATGCAAGGCACGATATCGATGCTAACTTTAGGATGCTACGGGCAAGGTCTGTAGACCTCCAACAAGGTACACCGATTGCAGCTGGCGCACTGAAGACGAATAAAACCAATGTTATTGGTCCGGGCCTAAGGTTTAAAGCTAATATCCGATATGAGGAATTGGGGTTAACGTTTGAAGAAAAGAACGCATGGGAACGGAAGACCGAACGTGAGTTCGCAATGTGGGCGAAGCACTGCGATGCACGCGAACAGACTGATTTTTACGGAATTCAGGCTCTAGTGTATTATGAAAAACTATTGTACGGCGATTCATTTGTAAATTTACCACTGCTGTTTAATCAAACGGATAAGAATCCTTACCCGTTGCGATTGCAGATTGTTGAATCGATTCTTGTAGCTTCTCCGCCTAAATATATGGGACGAGAAGAAGACGAGAATAACGACGTCATTCACGGCGTTAAGTTTAATAAATATGGCGCCGCCGTTGGCTTCTACGTATTAAATAAGCTGTATAACTCTTTTAACGATGATCATGACTACACATATATTCCGAAGTACGGCACACAAACCGGGCGACGTAATATTATCCAGGTTATGACGATTGAGCGAAGTGGCCAGTTGCGTGGCATCCCTATATTGTCTCCGGTAATCGAGGATTTGAAAGTGCTTAGCCGGTACAATGATGCGGAAGTCATGAAGGTATTAGTCAATGCCTTGATGGCAATCTTCATTGAATCGGAAGCACCGGACGACATGTCACTAGGGACTGCGATTGACGAAGACGATCAAGTGGATGCTGATAACGATGAAACAATCGAATTAGGCAATGGCACAGTTAACGTATTGGCGCCTGGTGAAAAAGTGAATGTAGCCGAAAAAACGCCAATACCAACGAGCTTTGCGGACTTTACGTCCTCACTTATTAGCCACGTAGGTGCAGCACTAGAAATTCCATATGAAATTTTAGTTAAGCACTTTGGACAAAGTTACTCCGCATCAAGAGCGGCGTTACTCGAATATTGGAAGTCTGTTGAAACACAACGTGCCGAATTTATTACTCAATTTTGCAATCCTATTTACGAGGAGTGGCTTACGATGGCCATTCTATTAGGTCGCATTGATGCACCAGGTTTCTTTGATGATCCAATCATCCGAGAGGCGTGGCTAGGTGCTGAGTGGTACGGACCTTCACAAGGCCAATTAGACCCACAGAAGGAGGCTACTGCAGCAGAAATTCGTGTTAAGAATGCATTTAGTACCCGTGCTAAGGAAGCGGCAGAGCTTACGGGCATGGATTATGAAAATGAAATCTTACCGCAACGTATTCGAGAACACCAATCTATGGATGAAGGAGGCTTGTTGAATGAACAAGGACAACAAATTTCAGTTCAAAATTCGAACTCCGCTAAATCTGATTCAGGAAGCGGAGACGATTGACGTCGATATTTACGGCGTAGTCATGAATGGAATCGATTATTGGGGTGAAGGTACGGGCGTTTCAAACGTACTATCACAACTCCAAGGGTTGGATCCGTCTCAAAACATCGTTCTACATGTTAACTCTGTAGGCGGCGAAGTATCGGCGGGCGTTACAATCTACAACCGATTGCGAGCTTTACAAAATAAGAAATCTGTTATTATCGAGGGCCTAGCGGCATCCATTGCTTCTATTATTTCAATGGCAGGCGATGAAATTCATATGGCACTGGGTAGTGAAATGATGATTCACAACCCAAGCTCATATGCGTTTGGTGAAGCAGATGATTTTGAGAAAGCTGCGGAATCGTTACGCAAAACAAAAGAAAATCTTATCGATATTTACGAATCCCGCACCGGGTTAACTCGTGAAGAACTCGCGACCATGATGGATGACGAAACTTGGTTAACAGCAAGGGAAGCATTGGAAAAAGGATTCTGCACAAGTGTAGATGAATCTTTGCAAATGGTTGCATGCCGTAAAGGCACTGACTTAATTGTCAATGGCTTACCGATGAGTATGGACGTACTCAAAGGGTTGCCTGTTGATAAATATGAAGAGAAAGGAGAGGAGCCAATGGAAGTAACTGCTGAATTGTTACGTACAGATTATGCGGAAGTATATGATGAAGTATTTAATGCAGGCGTTGCTGCTGAACGTGCACGTTTACAAGCCCTTGATGGGATTAATAACGAATCACGTGCGGAAGTTATCAATCGCGCTAAATACGAAACATACGCTACTGTTCAAGATGTAGCTGTTGAATTACTCAATATGCCACAACCTGAACAACCAACTAATCAATTACAGCAATTAATGCAAGATGCTAATAGTGCATCTAATCAAGTTGACACGGTCCCTGGTCAAGTGCTTGACGAGGATATCGATGATTCTGAAAAGACAATGCAAATTGTTGATCGTGTAATGAAAGCACGCAATAAGAAATAAGGAGGGCAGATAATATGCCATACGTGGAAGAACAAAAGTTAGAGTACAAACCTCTAATTGCTGGCACACAAATGCCAGTCGTTACAAAGAAAGTAACAATCGGTCAAGATGCCGCAGTAATCAAAGCGGGCACAGTATTAGAATTAGAAGCTACTTCTAAAAAAGCTAAACGTGCTGTTGGTGATGTGTACGGCGTAGCTTTAGCAGATATTGACGCTACAAAAGGTGATGTAGTTGCAGAAATTGCCGTAACCGGTGAATTTGTTACAGCGAATTTAGTATTCAAATCTGGTCAAAAAGCGGAAGACTTCGCAGCGAAAGCTGAAGACCGCAACATTTATTTCCGTTAATAAGGAGGACACATGGATAATATTTACACACCTCAAACACTAGCTGCGGTGGTTCGTCGTACTCCCGATGTGCCATCCTTTTTGAAAGACTTATTTTTCAAAGATACAAAAACATTCTTAACAGAAACAGTTTCTTTTGACATTGTAAAAGGCCGCCGTACTATTACGCCTTGGGTAGCACCAAACTCTACAGCGCCTTTATCTCAACGCACTGGCGTGACTACAACTACTTACAAACCGGCACAAAAGAAAGAAAAACGCTCCATTACTGAAAACGATATCAAGGTTCGTTTAGCAGGTGAGCAACCATTTGTTGGTACGGTATCTCCTGAAGAACGTGCTATCCAACTTTTAGCGCAAGATACACAAGAATTGAAAGATAACTTGGTGCGCTCTCAAGAAGTTATGGCGGCCGATGTATTATTCAATGGCCAAGCACATATCAAAGGTGAAGGTATTGATGACGTTGTAGACTTTAATTTTACAAACAAAGAAACTTTGGCAGGCAACGCCCGCTGGGGACAATCTGCAGCAGAAATTGTGGCCAATATTATTAAATGGAAAAAGAAATGCTTGAAAGCATCTGGCTTTAACCCTAATACATTGGTTATGAACTCTGAAACATTAGAAGTAATGCTTTCTGATAAAAAAATCTTGGCATTGTTCGATAATCGTCGTACAGAAATGGGTCTTTTGCAATTTGAACAAATGGCGGAAGGCGCTGTCTATGTTGGCTTCATGGGCGGTCAAATCCAATGTAACGTATTTACTTACGATAACTATTACGTAGACCCAACGGATGGTCAAGAAAAAGAAATGGTAGCTACTGGTAAATTGTTGGTTGCTTCTGATATGGCCAAATTCACTAAATTGTATGGCGCAAATACAATCATCCCTGGCGAAGGTATGGACTTTGTAACCTATGAAGGGGAATACGTAATGCGTCGATTGGTTACTCGCGACCCTGACGCGGCGTTCTTAGAATTACAATCTCGCCCTATTTACGTTCCATTTGATGTAGATTCCTACTTTGTAGCGGACGTATTGTAATTGAAAGGAGGTAAGACTGATGCCTGTACAAGCAAAGCACACAATTAATACCGGCGATTATGTGTATAATCCAGGTGATATTATCTCTGATTTAACTATAGAAGAAGAACAGCGCCTAATTCATTTAGGTGCTGCGATTGTAGTCGGTGGAGATAATAAAAGTAACGACGGGGACTCTTTTGCTGAGGCTCTTGGCGTTATGACAAATGCGGATATCGCCAAATACGGCAAATCTATTGGTCTTGACTTTGCAAGTAAAGCCACAAAGGCGGACATGATTTCCGATATTCTTGCGTCTGATGCGGACGTCAACTTGGAACTCTTATCCGATGAAGCACTTCGCGTAATGGCATCTGCTGAACAATTGGATGTTCCTGAAAACGCTACTCGTGAAGAACTCATCGACATCTTAGGTGAATAATCATGGGATTTAAGGACTTTGCGCAAAATGACATTGAAAAGGTGTTTATCAATTCCAATGAATTTGCCGAAGTACATAATCTAAATGGTACGCAGTGCTATGCAGTGGCGGAAGGTCTTACCGATAAGCAGCATGTCGAAATCATGGGCCAGGATATTGATGGGTTGATTTACGATACGATTATAGTACACGTGGCCAAGCGGGATTTACCTGAGGTGCCGGAGTACAATCAAATCTTTCGCTTTAACGGCCGCATTATGATGGTCCAATCATGTGAAGATGACATGGGTATGCTAAGCATTGTCCTTAGGGGGAATAACTCGTGAGTGTAACTATTGACATAAAAGGGCTTAAACGGGTTGGCTAAGATAGACGCATTAGTTGTTGGTACTCCGAAGACTACTGCAAAAGCTATCAACAAAGCGTTGCCTAAAATCAAAAAGGCTACAGTTGATCGTGTTAACGAAGAATACTTAGTTACTAAATCGAATATTAATAAAACCATAAAGGTGGATAAAGCGGGGATGACTTTATCTGCCTTTATTCGTTCAAAAGGTAGACCAATAGCCCTTACTAAATTCAGAGTTACGCCAAAAAGTCCGCCTAAACGGAGAGGGCGTATAGTCAAAGCACAAGTAATGCGGAATGGTGGCGGAGGGCCAATCCCTAATGCTTTTATTGCTCGTATGAGAAGTGGACATATCGGGGCGATGTATCGTAAGGGCGCAGACAGGTATCCGATAGGGCAATTTCACGGCCCATCAGTACCTAGCATACTGGGTGATGCCAAGATATCCGCTTTTGTTGGAAATAAAGCAGAGCAGGAATTGCAAAAGCAAATGGAACTCGCACTTGACACATTAATAGGAGGGTAATCGATGACACCTACGCAATTAGCAACCGATTTGGGGGCGTTCCTAAAACAAGTGCATGCTAACTATTTTAGCGACGATGCACAGGTAAAGGGGAATCCTTTATTGGTTGTACCGGGATTTTTAAAAATGAAAGAATCATCCAAGGAGGACCAATATCCACATCTTGTTATTCGAATTAATAAGATTGAAGATACCTTGCAGGGGTCAACTGTCCAATTGTTTCTAATCCACGGGGTATACTCCGAAGATGTGGAAAAAGGTTGGATGGAGATTACTAACTTTTTGGAGACAACACGGCAAGCGCTACTGGCCCATCCCGTTATTGCTAAGCGGTACCGTTTAGCAATGGATGATAAACACGGAATTGATACCGACATCCCTCCGGATCAAGCGTATCCGTATTGGGAGGGATTTATGACAGTTAAATATGATATCGAACAAATACGAGAGGAGATGATTATTTAATGGCAAAAGCTGATGCACCAGTTGAAGTTGTAAATGAAACAACTGCAATTGCGGAAACAACAGTTACATCTAAAGATGCTAAACAAGTAATCTACTTAGGCCCTAATAGTGCTGAATTAGGTCTTTCCACCGGTACCGTTTATATTGACGGCATTCCTGCTACTGTAGGTGAAGATAAAGCAATGCTACGCTTATTGTTTGTGCCAATTAATAAGATTGCAGAAGCACAACAAGAATTAGCAACAGAAGGTACAGCGATGAATACTGCTTACCTTGAATTTAAAAAAGGAGGTCGTAGATAGTGGGAAACTATAGACACGGAATTTATACAAGAGAGGTACCCACCTCTCTTATTTCTATGACAGAAGCTACGGCAGCCTTACCGGTTTATGTTGGCACCGCCCCTGTGCATTTGGCCACGGATCCAGCGGAAGCTAATAAAGCCGTACTGTGCTACAATTACGCATCTGCCACTACTCAATTGGGCTACTCTAAAGAATGGGATAAATACACGTTGTGCGAAGCTATGTATTCCCAATTCTCTTTATTTGGAATGGCGCCAGTAGTTTTTATCAATGTTCTTGATCCAAAGAAACATAAGAAGACGTTAGCGTCTACGCAAAAACAAATTCAGGATAAAGTCGTGACAATTGAAGACCCTGTATTACTTAACACGTTAAAAAGTATCTGCCACAAATGGCGGTACAGCTTCAACTATCAATGTTGATTATACTGCGGCATTTAACGATGAAGGCAAATTGCTTATTGGGATTGTATCTACAGGAACACTTAATGCCGCAACATCTGTTTGGGTATCTTATGATTACGTAGACCCATCTATGGTAACGGCAGATGATATCGTCGGCGGTGTGGATACAGAAGGTAAGCGTAAAGGTTTGGAACTTATCAATGAAGTATTCCCTCGCTTTGGCTTAATCCCTGGTAACTTATTGGCGCCAGGCTGGTCCCATAATACACTTGTAGCAGCAGTTATGAAAGCGAAGGAAACTACTATTAATGGTATGTTCCAAGCTATGTCCTTGTGCGATGCCCCTACTGATGAAATTAAAAAAGCAACTGCAGTTAGCGAGTGGAAAAATAAAAAGAACTACGTCGATGAACGTCAAATTTTATGCTGGCCAAAAGTAGCATTAGCTAATCGTCAATTCCATTTATCCACACAACTCGCAGGCCTTATGGCTAAGACAGACGCCAAATATGACGATATTCCTTACAAATCCCCATCCAATGAGTCTTTGCAAGCGGATAGTGCTGTATTGAAAGATGGCACTGAAATCTACTTAGGCCCAGATGAAGCAGCATACTTGAACGGTCAAGGCGTCGTTACTGCGCTTAATTTCATCGGTGGTTGGAGAGCTTGGGGCAATCGTACAACGGCTTATCCTTCTAATACAGATGTTAAGGATTCCTTTATCCCTGTACGTCGTATGTTTAACTGGGTATCTAACACGTTGATTACATCCTTCTGGTCTAAAATTGATGACCCAGGGAATAAACGATTGATTAATAACGTCGTAAATAGTGCCAACGCTTGGCTAAATGGCCACGTAGCATCTGGCGCACTTCTTGGCGCCCGTGTTGAATTTTTGGAATCTGAAAACCCAATAACAGATTTGTTGAACGGAATTTATCGATTCCATGTATATTTAGGCGTTCCGACGCCAGCTCGTGAAATCGATTTCATTCAAGAATATGATTCGTCTTACATGAGCACATTATTTAATTAAGAGGGAGGTAACTCATGGCTAAACATAGAGATAAGTTGATTGACTTTGCCATTTTTAGCTCTGGCAGAGAATTATATGGTTACGCCGATGTAACCTTACCTGATATCGAATTTATCAGCGACACAATCAAAGGCGCGGGCATTGCCGGCGAAGTTGATTTGGGGGTACTTGGTCAAACTAAGGCGATGAACATGTCCATTAAATGGAATACCATTGACAAAGATGTGACCGACCTGGCTAGTCAAAAGGTACATGATATCGAAATTCGTGGTGCGCAACAATTATACGATTCTGCAAAAGGTGAATTAGTACCGGAAGCAGTTAGCGTATATGCCAAAGTGATGCCTAAGAAAATCGGTCTTGGAAAATTTGAACAGGCAAGTAAAACAGATACCTCTACAGAGTTTGAAATTGTATATTTCAAAATGACTGTTGGTGGTAAAACTCGTACTGAAATTGATAAATTCAACTATGTTTGTGTAATCAATGGTGTTGATTACTTAGCATCCGTAAGGGAGGCATTGGGGAAATAATGGCTACATATGATCGCGAAAAGCTAATTGAAGGCTTAAATAATTTAACTGGGTTTGACTTCACAAAGGCGGAACTTCGTGTCCGCCGTGAAGGCGATATGACCCCAGATGTTACATTTTCTAAACGGTTTCAGGCAGAAGTTGCCGCCATAGCATTAAAGAAAGTGCAAAGGTATTAATGACAATGCCAATCTCTGAATTCACTGAGATGTGTGCTGAGGTAAGCGTTTTTTTATTGCGTGGTTCGGTAGAGAAAATGGGACTTCTCCCGGACAACAATGCCGAAGAATTGCCATCCGCCTTAGAGAATGTGGAGGCATAAACTTTTGGATGTCTACCCCAATTGCTGAAATAGCAGATTGGATAGATGATTTAGAGTTTGTTCTTGAAGATGAAAAGCGCTTGAGGGAGGAAGAGGACTAATCCATCAAGCGCTTTTTGCGTACACAAATTTAAAAGAAAGGAGGAACTATGGCGGGTAAAGTATTTGAGATTGCTTTTGCTATAAATGGCGCATTAGCACAAGGATTTAAAACCTCGATGCAGCAAGCCAAGGGCACGTTGACACAATACGGGTCTAAAATAGGTGAATTAAAAGCGCAACAAAGGGCTTTAGATTCTGCATTAAAGCAAGGCGTTATCTCCATGGACTCGTACCGCAATGCAACAGAGAAGGTTGGCAAGGCATTAGACCAAACGGCAGCTAAAGACGCAAGGCTTAGAAAAGCGATGCAGAATAAAATTGCGTCGGATGCTAACGCTAAAAGCGCTCGTAGTGATTTAGGTAGCACTATGGCTACTACTGCTGTAATGGCCGCTCCGCTCGTTGGAATGCTATCTAAAGCTGCAGACTTTGAAGCGGTGATGTCCAAGGTAAAGGCAATCACCGTATCTGATGATAAGGCAATGCAACAATTGACAGCCACGGCTCGAGAACTCGGCGAGAAAACAATGTTTTCTGCCACACAAGCAGGCGAAGCGATGACATATCTAGGCATGGCCGGTTGGAACTCTCAACAAATCATGGCTGGTATGCCAGGGCTTTTGAACTTAGCTGCAGCAAGTAATACGGATTTAGCCCGTACAGCGGACATTGTATCTGATGATCTTACCGCTTTTGGGTTAAGCGCAGAACATGCTGGCCATATGGCGGACGTATTTGCTAAAACTACAACTAGCACGAATACAACCGTTGAAATGTTGGGTGAAACAATGAAGTACGCCGCACCAGTGGCACATGCCTTTGGCGCAAGTTTAGAAGAAACGGCAGCACTTACTGGGCTTATGGCCAATAGTGGTATCAAGGCATCCGCTGCGGGCACAGCCTTACGTTCAGGGTTCTTGCGTTTGGCAGGAACTTCCTCAAAATCGACTAAAGCGATAGAGGAAATGGGGCTTTCATTAAGCGAAGCCACAGCGCAACAAGAAGAAGCCAAAGCCGCATTAGACAGCCTGGGTATTGCTATGAATGATACCAATGGACCACGCAAGATGAGCGCAATTGTTCGCGACTTAGCCGATAAGACCAAGGACATGAGCAAGGAGCAAAAACTTTCTACACTTGCGACTATCTTCGGCACCAATGCTGCATCAGCTTGGGTAGCTGTAATTGATCAGGGTCCGGATGCGTTAGATAATTTAACGAAAGAACTTGAAAACAGTGACGGCGCAGCTGCTACTATGGCTGAAACAATGCAGAATAATGCACGGGGCGCTATGACGCGATTACAGTCCGCGACTGAGTCAGTGGCAATTTCTATAGGAAGTACGATGTTGCCAACCCTTGCAGAATTGGGTGATTCACTAGCAAATGAAGCGGCGTATGTGTCAAAAGTAGCTAGTGAACATCCTGAACTTACCGAAGCTATTATCAAAACAAGCGTTGCTGTAGCTGGGATGGTAATTGCCTATAAAGCAGTGAAAGCGGTTTACTTCAGCGTAATGGCGGCCCATGCGGCATATAAGCTGATGATGGAATCCGAACGCGTAGCAACTATTCGCAACATAATCGCATCGGGCATCCATAAAGCGGCGATGATAGCAGGTACAGTTGCGACCTATGCGGCCGCGTCGGCGCAATGGTTGCTAAATGCGGCGATGAGTGCTAATCCGATAGGATTGGTGATATTAGCTATCGCCGCATTAATTGGTGTTTTGGCATGGTTAGTCACTCATTTTGAAATTGTGTCCGACTTCTGCACATCGATGTGGGAATCCCCTACAGCTGCCATTATCGCATTCATGGCGGGCCCTATAGGATGGCTGATTTATGCAGCGATGGGGTTAATTGCTAACTGGGACCAAGTAAAAGCCTGGTTCACTCTATTATGGGAAGACCCTAAAGCAGCGCTTGGCCAATTCTACGACTGGGTGATGAGTAAACTCGGAGGTCTGTTTGATTGGATTAGTGAAAAATGGGAATGGGTTAGATCCATTTTTAGTAAACCAATTCAAGCAAGAGTAGAAGGCACGGCAACGGCCAATGGACAATCCGTACAGCATAATGCAAAAGGCGGTATTTATGGCAAAGGCGCGTTCCTTACTACGTTTGCCGAAGAATCGGATGAAGCTGCGATTCCTATCAATGGCACACCAAGAGCGGAAGCATTGTGGCGTCAAACTGGCGCTATGATGGGGCTTTTTCCTGGTGAAGGCAACTCTGCAGTATCTGTATCCGCGCCAATCAACATCACTATTAATGGTAATGCGGATGCAAGTGCTGTACAACAAATTAAAAGTGCTGTAGGCGGAGCGTTGGATGACCTAGAAGCACGCCTTGCCGAAATCCAAAACCGGAAAGGGCGTGTAAGCTATGCCTAGTAATTTACGCTATGTGACTGTCAAACTGCAGTATGACCAAAAGGACATCACTCAAGACCTAGTTCCCTATTTAAAGGATTTCAGCTTCAACGATGTCATGTCGGGAGAAGCTGATGATATATCCATCACACTACATGACATAGAAGAGCTTTGGATGTCCGATTGGTTCCCTGAAAAAGGGGCGAAGTTAACCGCATCAATTATATTCCACAACTGGAATGAACTCGGGGACGAGATAGAAATGAAATGCGGACAATTTGAGATTGATGAAATTACTTGTAAAAACCCACCGCACGAGGTCACTATAGGGGCTGTTAGTGTTCCAGATGAATCCAAGTTAAGAGGGGAATTGAAGAGTAAGTCATGGGAGAAGACTACGCTCAAATCTGTTGCGGAGGAGCTCGCGAAAGGTGCGGGGCTTGAATTATTTTACGATACACCTGAGACGATTAATTTAGATCGTGTCGAGCAATCGGACCAATCTGATTTAGAATTCTTGATGAAAGTCTGTAAGGATAACGGGCTGGCGTTAAAGGTTTCAGATAAGCAAGTGATTATTTTTGATGAAACAAAGTTCGAAACAGAAAAAGTAGTCGCAACGCTAATTAAGGGGCCAATGCCTACAGACCTTACAGAAGAACAAATTAAGGAGCTTGGGGAAATCATTCCTTATCAAGGTAGCTATTCTTTAAAGACGTCATTAAAGGATGTGTATTTGGGATGCCACGTAAAGCATAAGAGTACTAAGCAAAAGAGTACTATTGAATATACGTTCAAGGACCCACACAAAACGCAGGGTAAGATATTACAAGTTAACCAAAGTTGTGAGACTCGGGCAGAAGCCGAACGCTTGGCCAAGAAAAAGCTACGCGAAAAGAACAAGAATGAAATCACCGGTTCCGTTGCTATGCTTGGCCATGTTGTGTTGGCTGCGTCAGCCACAATCAATTTAAAAGGGTTTGGTAAATTCGACGGTAAGTATATCATTAGCAAATGCTCCCATAAGGTGGGGGGCGGATATACACAAAGCCTAGATATAAGGAGGTGCTTAGATGGATATTAGTGTGGCGTTAAAAAATTTAATTCGTGACGGAATCGTATCTAGTACTGACCCATCTACCATGACGGCAAGAGTAACATTCCCGGACCGCGATGATTTAGTCTCGTATCCACTCGAAGTACTTTCACATGGATCACAAAATAATAAACACTACTGGATGCCCGGTGTTGGCGAACAGGTATTGTGTTTATTCCTACCTCAAGATAATAATTTGTCCCAGGGCTACATCTTAGGCACTACATATAATGCCAAGGATAAGCCCTCTTTTAATGGACAGAATATCCACGGCATTAAATTTGCGGACGGCTCGACCGTCTCCTATGATGCGGACGGAGGAGGTCTTGTTATTAATTGTACCGGTAATTTAACTATTAATGCTCCTTCAGGGGATGTAGTGGTTAACGGAATTAGTTTAGTGTCTCACACGCACGGAGGTGTTGTTCCTGGAGGCGGAAGCACAGGCACGCCGAATGGATAGGAGGTGAGTAATATATCTTTATTTAGTAAATTAGGTAGTACTGCTGCCAACTATAAGAAGAACCTTAATTCACAAGGGTTAAAGAATTTACAAAATACGCAATTAGGTGATGTGGCTTACTCTCGCCTATCTAATTTAGCGGATAAGTTTGGCCTGGGTGGATACCTACCGCAACGCCAATTAGGAAGTTTTGGAAATTGTGTTTGTGGCATCCTCTCATACGGTGCGTACGTTCGATGCATTGGCACGGAATATCAACGCACGAACAGCGTCCCACGAAATCATAGGACAGAAACCGATACTTGAATTCTTGGGACCTGATGCGGATGATATTTCTTTTACGATGAACTTTAATAAGCTATTGGGCATTGACCCTCTAAAAGAAATTGAAGAAGTGGCCAAGATGTGCCGAGAAGGACAAGCCGAACAGTTGATTATTAACGGTAAGCCATTTAGTGAACACAAATTACTGATTACAAGTATAAGTGCCGCCATGAATACGATTGATAATCGAGGTAACGTTCTATCAGCATCCATTAATGTGACGCTGAAGGAGGCTCCCGATATTCCTAAAGTTGTAATCACACCTAAACAAGGAGGCGATACAAATGCAAATTGACGTAAGCGCTCGTCTTGACGGCATTGATTTTGCCCCTAAGGATATTCTTACTGAGATTATTCAAAATGTGCGAACCATTATTTCTACAACGCAATTTTCTGTACCGCTTGATAGGCGATTTGGTATTGATGGTACCGTCATCGACTTGCCTCTACCTGTAGCAATGGCCAGAATATCTGCAGAGGTGATTCGGGCCATTACTGAATATGAGCCACGCTGCAGAGTTGTATCCGTAGACTTTGAAAGTACAGAAGCAAGCGACGCGGAAGAAGGACATTTGTTGCCAAAGGTGTCAATCGCCATAAAAGACGAATGGCTAGAAAGTGTAGGTGGCCATGAATCAATATAGAACCATCCAAGGGGATATGTGGGACGGTATCGCATTTAAAGTGTATGGCAACGAAGCTTACATGAATGTATTGCTAGAAGCCAATCAAGAGTACGCTCAATATGTGATATTACCTGCTAACCTTATTTTGAAATGCCCTGATGTAGATATAAGGGCGACTATTAATTTACCACCGTGGAGGCGATAATAATGAATTTACCAGAAATCAACTTTGTCACGGCGGATAAAGAAGCCGTTGAAAAGGAAATATTCGCCCTCTACACCTCTGTTACTGGGCGAAAGTTAGCACCGGCGGACCCTATTCGTTTATTTCTATTAGCGATTACTAACATTGTGATTTTATTGTTAAACCGCATCAACGATACGGGCAAGCAGAATCTTCTGGCATATGCTAGGGGAAATAACTTAGACCATATCGGCATTGCGTTAGGCGTGGAACGCTTACAAGCTACGGGCGCAGTCACTACTATGAAGTTAACCGCATCAATGGCAAGGCCAGAAGGCATAGCCATTCCAAAAGGTACTCGCTTTACTTCGGGAGATGGTGCATTTTTTGCACTAACTGAACCTTACTACTTATCAGCTAATGAAACCACGATAAATGTAAAAGCTGTGTGTACGGACGCATCTGCCAAAGGGAACGGCTACCCAGTAGGGTCGATTACCACGCTTGTGGATCCGATTCCGTATATCGCAAGTGTAACCAATATTACAATCTCTGAAGGTGGTGCTGACACGGAATCGGATGACGCGTTCCGTGAACGTATTAGAGAAGCGCCCGAAAGCTTCTCTTGTGCAGGGGCCGAAGGGGCCTATGAGTTTTTTTACAAAAAAAGCATCAGCCCTTATTAGCTCCGTAAAAGTGGTATCGCCTAAACCAGGAGATGTAGTTGTATATCCTGGCCTTGTATCTGGTGAAATTGCCGGAGAAGAAATTCTTAAATTAGTAGAAGCCACGCTCACCGATAAGAAGGTGCGTCCACTTACCGATAATGTGTCTGTAAAAGCGCCAATTGCTAAGAATTATAGTATCGATATTCAGTACTACATTGATTCGGATAATTCGTATTACGCTGACACGATTAAGAGTCGAGTCGATGCGGCGGTTACGGATTATATACAATGGCAATCCGGGAAAGTGGGGCGTGATATTATTCCATCTGAATTAATTCGCCGTGTAATGGAGGCAGGAGCTAAACGTGTTAGCGTAGCATCCCCTGTATTTACTGTTGTGAAAGACGGCAAGAAGGAAGATGGCTACCAAGTGGAATTGGCGCAGTGTACTGGTAAGACTATCACATATGGGGGTGTAGAGCATGAATGATCTCTACAAATTCAAATTAAAGGATACGCTACCGAGCTCGATTGCTAATGATGCTAATGTTCAGGCCTTGGCTGAAGTGGTTACGTTGCGACTTATGGCGTTGATGCCGTTCGTGGATAGACTAACTATCTTGTCGCATCTTAATGAGTTAAGCACGCCAATACTAGATGAGTTAGCCTGGCATTTACACGTTGACTTTTACGATGAAGCTGTAGCGAGAGAACAAAAGATTAAATTAATTTTGAGCTCTATCGCCTGGCATCGAAGAAAGGGCACCGTTGGGTTAGTTGAGGAAGCTATTGGAGAGCTTTATTCAGATTGTGAGGTTGCGGAGAACTGGGACTACGAGGGTGGCAAGCCTTACCATTTTAAACTCCAAATGTCCGGTTATATGATGACACCGAATATACGAGAGCGCGTGCTCCGTATATTAGAATTTGTCAAGAATAAGCGGTCCTGGCTAGATGGTATTGAGTATGTGCACGCTATTAATTCAGGCGGTGTGTATGTCGGTGGTATTGCAACAGCTGCAGGCAGTGCCGTAGCTGATCTAGCTTAAAAATCGCGACAGGCCCACAAACGCAACAGCTATATGTCGGTGGCGTAATTACCGTTCACCAATTTATTCATATATAGGAGGTATACATGGCGAAATATCCTGCCGTCATTACTACAATGGCGGGTACAAATACTATTGCGGAAGCTAATGCTAGTAAGCAGGCTTTGATTTTTACAAAAATCGTTATTGGTGCAGGCGACATGCCCGCATCAATTCCGCGCGCTACGGCGGTAACTGATAAGCGATTAGAATTAGCGATTACTAAAAGTGTTAAAACAGGCGATGGCCAATTCATGGTACAGGGGCTACTCTCGAATAAAAACCTTGAATCCGGTTTTTATGCACGAGAAATAGGGCTCATGGCTAAAGCTGGCGAGAATGGACAAGAGGTGCTTTTCTCCTACACAAATGGGGGCAACTACGTTGACTACATCCCAGATAAGAATACGCCAATGGATAGCTACACATTTACGATTACTACTGTGGTTGGCAATGCAGAAAAGGTGCAAGCGGTTATTTCGGATAACGGAGTAGCTTCTGTGCATGATCTGGAAGCACATAATATGGATCCAGGAGCACACGGCGGGCTACTTCAGAATTTAAAGAATCAATTAGCTACTCATAATACAGATATTTCTGCTCACCCGGCAATTACAGATGCGATTGCCAAAATCCTTGGGGCGACTGACTGGCAAGAAAATCCAGTCGCTACTTTGAAAGATATAAAAACCAAGCTAGGCGAAGGCGGAATAGTGGCACAACGCTTTGGAGAAAGCGGTTTTGTGAAATATGCTAACGGATTCACTATCCAATGGGGAAAGTCAAACATCACAGTTGCTAGGACTATATACGATGGAGCTAGTAACTTTATAATACCTTTTACTCTCCCTCCGTTCGTCGCAGTCACTAACATAGCGCCGGCAACCTTAGATAATGATAATTGGACAAGTAGCGCCGTTAAAGAAATAACAACAAACAGCTTCACATATATGTCTGCACAAAATAACGTTACCTCTATACGTTGGGGTGCTATTGGATTTTAGCCAATGGGGAATAGTTAAAAGAGGACGTCTTGATATGTGGTATACAGCACCAACACAATTTCCAATAGCTTTTACAGAGGTATATGTAGGAGTTGGTACAATACAAGAATCAGCAACGGAGCGTTCCTCTAGTAACTTTGATAATGCCATTCGTCTTAGCTTAGACAAAATAGAATTTGCAAAATTTGAACATTATTATATTGCTCTTGGCAAATCTTGACCAATTCCCTCCAATGGGGATACAAGAAAAGCGTATATGTGTATGATGGAACAACTTATCCTATTACATTTCCTACTGCTTTTGATAATACATGCGGTGGCGTTTGGCCATCTATAGAACACAAAACATCGGTAGGAGGTAATGAGGTATTCTATCATAGTAATAAAAGTACAACGGGATTTACTCTTGTTGCTGATTCTAGCCACGCTGCATATACTGTTGATGGTGTAGTCTATTTAGCGATTGGGAATTAAGCTGTAACACCAAACGAAAATACGCTGCATTTAATATTTGGATACTTAAATACGTTATCATTCGTGAACCATATTTTGAATTTTAATTGGTCATATTCGGTGATTAAATCCCAATCCGCATCACGTGGATTTTTGTATTCAGCCTTAGCAAAAAAGCAGGTAGAATAAGGAATTATCCAATTGTGATATTGTCCATCTTCTCCGCTTACTCCCCATTGGTTACGATAAGCCTATAGCGATATAATTATGTCCATAAAATCTAAATGCAATATCAGTTGATGTTAATTTTATTCCATCATCATAATTGTTGGTACTCGCCATGCCTGCCGAACCAAAAACCGAGCCAATCGCCTTAAATGGCGTACTAAATCTAATAGGTAATGTCGCTTTTGATTGATATTCTGATGTATTGTGAGAAGTTTGTCCCCATTGGTTATGTGCGACCTATGTTTATCCAAAAGCCGTTATTTATAGCTCTTGCAATATGATTACCAACATACCCGCTATGTAATTCAAATCCAGTAGTGGTAATGTTATTGGCTCGAATGCTAGCCTCATACAGCCTCTTAGGCTCATCCTTCATCATAGTTACGGTTCCGTATATTTCTATGTAAGAAATTAAATAGGTTACATTTGCTTGGTTTTCTTTGAATTGTCCCCATTGGTTCTATGGCAATAATTCAATGGCTTTGCGTAACTCACGCAATTCCTTATGTGTATAAACTTTTGTAGTTATATCACCATGTTTATGCCCAAGAATAGCACGAATAGCAGTAGGTGATGCACCATACTTATCTAGTAGAGTAGCTAATGTATGACGGCAGTCATGAGTTGAATGGGAACAGTTGATAACCGTCATTACTGATTTAAACTGCTTGCTAAATTGAGCATAAGAAACAGGTAATATTTTATCTGATGTATTGTGATATAAGGTTGTAACTATTGGCAATATTCGATTATGAATAGGGATTAGACGATTACGGCCAGCCTCAGTTTTGGATTGACGAATTATAAGGCATTTAGTGCGGAGGTTAATATCATTTTTACAAAGTGATAATAATTCGCCACAACGCATACCAGTATATAGGAGTATTAGAACGCCATAAGTATCGGTAGTATCCAGACTCCACAATCGATTAATCTGTTGGCGAGTGAATGGCTTATGGGGATACACGCTAACATCGTGGCCGAGATTAAGAAAAGGGGTGTAATCCTTAATATCGATGTCATTAACAATTGCATATTTAGATAGCAATGAAAGTAATGTGCGCACCTTCTTGGCTGATGCGTAGGATAGGCCGTTATCTCGCATGCTATCAATCACGCATTGCATATCAGAGTATTTGATTAAGTTAATAGGCATATTAGCGATTGATTGAATATGATCATAGGCAATGCGATATGAATCAATGGCTGAATTACTCACAATTCCCAAGCGAGTAGGCGAGCCATTTTTTTCATACAAACTTTTAAACGTTTCGACACACGCACTTTTGCGGTGCATGCGAAGATACGCATTTCTTGGGTAGTGCTTAATGGTACTATTCATTGTTATATCCTTTCATTAATTAGGAGGTATATATGAATAATTATATCCACGTCCTTGATGCGGAAGGGAAACGCATCACATCAATTGTAGATAATATGTTAGTACCTATCGGTGAAGAGGCGTTGCTTAAGCAAGCTAAGGAACAATATCCAGATGCTGCTCAATATATATATGGCGGAGATGCCATGTTAGATGCTTTTCTCGATGGAAAAGTTTATAAAAATGGTATATTCGAAGACGCACCAGTAATTGAATATATCCCAACAAAGGAAGAAAAGATTAATGCCATAAAAGCCGAGTATGAACCTCGTTTTAAAACGTTAGAAGAAGCCCAACGCAGATTACTGTTAATGGGAAAACCTACCACAGCTATTAGCACACAGTACATTAAATTAAATGGAGAAATGGTAGCACGCATTAAGGAGGTGCAATAATATGCCTAAATATATCGGTGATAGTAAAGTCCCTGTTATGGAATTTTGTGAATATTGCTGGGAAGTACTTAACGAAGATGGCACGTGTCCTACTGAAGGATGCGTGCATAATGATTTGCTGTCTTTAGACGAAAGCGAAGCACAAACGGAAGGGGATTAAATGTGGACATGGCAATTCGAACTGAATGATATTCTAACCACGTTGACTATTGTCAGTATAGTTGCAGGTATAGGATATAAGGTTTTAGTTATTCCATTGCTCGAAAAGTTGGATTTGCAACGAATGCAAGACACTTTAATGTTTCAAGAAAAGATGGGCGTACTTACTGATACGTTAAAGGATCTAAAAGATGAAATAAAGTTATCACGTGAGCAGCGAACTAAAGCGTACACCGAGCATGTGAGATTAACATCTCGTGTTGATGGTATCGAAGCTCGTGTTGATGATATTAAGGAGGAATTGCATGAACATACCACCAAATCTCATCAATACAATTAAAAAGTCATATCAATCCGTAAGGGTGGCTAACTTTCACCCTACGGGGGTTCTTGCAACAAGGGCACTAGTACTGATCATGCTAGTGCCTATTCTATTAGTAGTTATCGCCTACTGTATGGCCTTTGCCAAAGGCTATGTATCAAATGAGGCTAATAAGCTAATCGATGTAGGGATTAACATTATTGACCATATATTTATTCCTAGCGTATTAACCGCCCTTGTGGGGTTCTTGGCGCTTTGGATAGATAAGGACGGTAACGGTGTTCCCGATCAATTAGAAAAGGAGGATAAACGATGAAAGTATTTATTAATCCAGGACACGACATTAACTTAGATAGTGGCGCAGTTAATCCCGTGTATGGTACCCGTGAATGTGATGTGGCACGTGATGCGGGCAAGATGTTGGCGCGCTATTTAGAAACAGCAGGGTGCGAAGTTCGTACTCTTCAAGATGATGATTTAGGGCTAGTATGCGCTGAATCCGATTCTTGGGGCGCAGATATATTTGTATCACTCCATTGCAATGCCTTCAACACGCAAGCACGAGGGACTGAAACCCTATATAAATCCTTTAATGGGCAACGCTTGGCTAATGATATCCAATCACAAATTATCCGTAGTATTAATACCGTAGACCGTGGTGTTAAAAAACGTGATGACCTTTGTGTCTTAAACGGTACGGATGCAACTGCTGTATTAGTTGAAATGGCTTTTATTGACAATGAAGAAGACCATGCTATGCTTACGAATGATTTAGATACTATCGTCCGAGCTATTGCTCGTGGTATTACCGATTACTTGGGAGGGGTATAATGTATGAAAGAATCAAAAGCTTATTTGATCGCACTCGTAACCGCTATATTCTTATCGGTAGTATTGTGTGCGTCACCTTGCTTTGCATCGGATATATCCTCTACCAACCAAGCGGAGCCGACTATCACCGTGCCGTTGACGCAGTGGAACGAGCTCAAGAGCAACAACGAGAAAGCCTTGAAATTAATCGAAGCATCCAGCATTCCATTGACAGAAGCGCAGACCTTAGTCGTGAGGCAGGAGCAAGAATTGACAGAAGCTCACAATACAATCAACAGATTGGATCGCAAAGAATTGGCAAAAGCATTAGAGCATGCAGATGATGACTCTAAAAAAGAGTAACCAATGTAGGGGCGCAATGCGCCCCTTTTTTATTAGACTCTGTGGAGGATGAGTAAATGTTGAAAGTAATGACTATCTTTGGTACAAGACCAGAGGCAATCAAAATGGCTCCGCTAGTAAAAGCCTTAGAAGCGGCACCAGATATGGAGCCAATTGTAACTGTAACAGCACAACATAGAGATATGCTCGACCAAGTGTTGCGCCTGTTTGACATTACGCCTGATTATGATTTGAATATCATGAGCCAAGGTCAAACGTTGTACGATGTGACAAATCGTGCATTGATGGGATTAAAATCTGTTTTAGAAGAAGCAAAACCTGATGTAGTACTCGTTCATGGTGATACGACAACAACCTTTGCAGGTGCGTTGGCATCCTTTTACCAAGAAATCCCAGTAGGTCATGTGGAGGCAGGCCTTCGTACAGGCGATATTTACTCTCTCCATTCCCAGAAGAGATGAACCGCAAATTAACAGGTTCCTTGGCAACATATCATTTTGCACCTACCGCTAGTTCTGAAGCGAATTTAAAACGAGAAAATATTAATACTGATCACCTTTATGTTACTGGTAATACTGTAATTGATGCACTAGATACAACGGTAAAAGATAATTATGTCTTTGATGATGCGGCTATTAATGCACTGGATCCAAATAAGCGTACAGTTCTTGTTACCACACATCGTCGTGAAAACCTTGGTGAACCTATGCGCCATGTATATCAAGCCATTCGTGATTTATTGAATGATTTTGATGATATTCAAGTGGTATTCCCGGTGCATAAAAATCCAAAAGTTCGTCAAGTAGTTCGAGAGGAACTAGGGGATGTTGACCGTGTTACACTTATCGATCCTCTTGATTATGAGCCATTTGCAAACTTGATGGCTAAGTCTTACTTAATTCTTACAGATTCTGGTGGGATTCAAGAAGAGGCCCCCGCTCTCGGTAAACCAGTTCTCGTATTGCGTGATACTACAGAACGCCCAGAGGCTGTTGATGCTGGTACAGTACGCCTTGTAGGTACTGATAAAGACGCGGTATATAAAGCTGCTCATGAGCTATTACATGATGCAGCAGCGTATAAGACGATGTCGAATTCGGTTAACCCCTATGGTGATGGCAAAGCATCTGAGCGTATCTTGCAAGCTTTACGCCACGAGTTCTTAGGCGATGCTAATCGTCCTAATCGATTTGGTAAATAATATGGACAAGGATATGGTGAAAGCTCTGGCGATGGCTACATCGGCAGGGCTGACCCTTCTATTTTGTATCGGTGGATTTATCTGGATAGGATATAAACTGGATACATGGATGGATACCATGCCACTATGCATGGTTATTCTTGGTTTAATCGGTGCCGTAACAGGCTTTTTATATGTTATATAAACAGGTTAAATAGTGAGGTATTTATGAATCAATATATTAAATTCATACGTCATGTGCTATGGGCCTGTTTTTTTGTTACCTTTTTAGGCCTACTTGTCCAATATATTGTGGGCTGGAATCAGTACGTGCTCGGTTGGTTATGGGGCATGTTGACTATGATGGTTTATTTAGTACTGTTAGGTCTACATAATAAAGGGCTAGCATATGGCAATCCACACCAGGCTGTAGCTAAGGCGCGACGTCAAATGATGTGGCGATTGGCTCTGATTGGCGCCTTCGTAGTTATAGGATTGCAAATACCTGGTGTACGAGCTGAAAGTTTATTGATTTCAGTTGTACTTATACAGCCTGTATTGTATATCGTGTTTTGGCGATTAAGTAAGTAATAAAATTTATTGCATTGGGCGATAGGACTAAATCGCATGAAATAAGGGTTAATTACATTCCTATTATGAATTTTAAATGCATAAAATGCATTTTTAATATGTAAATCACGAATTGTTTACTCTAGAAGTGTTGATTATATACCTATAAAGAGGTATGATAATACATAGATATATATTATATGGATATATATAAAATTTATATTGCTACGTGAGAAAGGGGTTGAGTCTGTGGAACTGCATGCAGGTCACCATCAAGTAGTACAGTGGCTAGGTTTATCGTTTAACATCGATACCTTAATTGCTACGTGGATTACGATGGCGATCGTCATCATCATTTCCGTGCTTGCTACGCGAAATCGAGCTTTAGTGCCTTCGGGTGTTCAAAATGTAGTGGAAACTATATTGGAAGCATTAGAAGGTCAATTATCGCCAACGCTTGGGAAACACTGGCCGATGGTGAGTTCATTGTTATTCACATTCTTCTTATTTATCTTTGTTGGTAATGAGCTTGGTTTATTGCCAACGCTACATGCTGTTACTTCGCCTACGGCGGATATTAATACAACAGCAGCACTCGCATTGTGCAGTAGCTTTATAGTTTGGGGAATGGGGATTAAAGTTAAAGGCTTATCTTATTTTAATCATTTCTTACAGCCTTATAAGGCTATGCTAGTTCTAAACATATTTGAAGAAATAGCAAAACCTATCACATTAGCTTTCCGTCTATTTGGTAATATTGTAGCTGGCGAAATTTTATTGGAAATCCTTTATAATTTGCCTTGGTTCGTACCTGTACCATGGGTTTGGATTGCTTTTAGTTTATTTATTGGTATTATTCAAGCTTTTATTTTTACAGTTCTAACAGCCAACTATTTAGGTATGGCATTAAGTGAAGAACACTAATTTTAATGGAGGATTTATTATGGAAGTTCAAGGTTTATTCGCATTAGCTGCGGCAATCGCAGTAGGTTGTGGTGCTATCGCGGCAGGTATTGGTGACGGCATGGTAGCTAGTAAAGTTATTGAAGGTATTACACGTCAACCTGAATTGCGCGGTCAATTAATGTCCACAATGTTCGTAGCTATCGGCTTAATCGAAGCTATGCCTATCATCGGCGTAGTAGTTGCTTTCATTTTATTGTTCAGATAATAGCGAGGAGGAACGACCTTGGTAGATTTAACGCTAGGGACAATTCTTGCTCAAATGCTAAACTTTTTTATATTAGTTTGGATTTTGGCCCGTTTTGCATATAAACCATTGGTTTCTATGATGCAAGAGCGTAAAGAACGCATTGCTAAGGACTTAGCAGATGCTCAAGCTGCTCGTAATGAAGCGGAACAATTCAAAGCTGATTATGCTGCGCAAATAGCGAATGCACGTCAAGAGGCTCAACAAATCGTTGAAAAGGCAGTGCAACAAGCAGAAGCGACTACGCGTGAACAATTGGCAGCGGCTCGTGAACAAATTGAACGTGAAAAAGAACGAGCTCGTCAAGATATCGTAAACGAACGTGATCGTGCTATGAATAATTTGCGTAACGAAGTTATTTCCTTATCTGTTGCAATGGCGACTAAGGTTGTGGCAAAAGATATGGACAGCGAAACTAATACAAAATTAATTGAAGACGCTATTGCGAAACTTGATAGTAAAACGATAGGGTTGTGATATTATGAGCACAGAAATTGTAGCAGATAAATACAGTTCAGCTATGTTAGAGCTAGCTCAAGAACAAGGTAATTTAGTAACTACAGAAGAAAATCTTTTATATGTGGCCTCTGTTCTTAATGAACAACCAGAATTGGTAGGGTTTATTAATAATCCTATTGTGGAAGCAGATGCAAAGATTTCTCTACTTGGAAAGGTCTTTGGCACTGCTGTAGAAAAGACAGTACTTCATTTCATGTATGTCATGGTTAAACGTGGCAGATATCGTTATTTGCAAGATACAATTAGAGCTTTCATAAAAAAATCTCGCGAAGCACGAGGTATTTTAGAAGCAATTGTAACTGTAGCAGAACCATTAACTGATACATTGCGTGATGATGTACAAGCTAAATTACAAGCGATGACCGGCAAGGATGTCATTGTATCGGTGCGTCAAGACCCTAGAATCATGGGTGGTATTATCATTCAAATCGGTGATAAACGCATTGATGGATCGATTGCACGTCGCTTAGACGAATTGAAAAAAACGTTAGTACGAACTGACTCTATTAGATTGGGGTGAATGGGTATATATGAAAATGAAGCCTGAAGAAATCACTGCTATAATCAAACAGCAGATTCAGGACTATGATGTTGACCTTAATGTCGATGACGTGGGTACTGTCCTCGACGTAGGGGATGGCATCGCCCATATTTATGGTCTTGAAAGAGCCATGGCCGGTGAATTGTTAGAATTACCACACGGCGTATATGGCCTGGTTTTGAACTTAGAATTAGACAATGTTGGTGCCGTACTACTTGGTGACGACTTCTTGATTAAAGAAGGCGATGAAGTACGCCGTACCGGCAAATCATGGACGTACCAGTAGGGGATGCCCTTATTGGTCGCGTAGTTAATCCGTTGGGGCAACCTATCGATGGCAAGGGTGCTATTCAAGCGACAGAACGTCGTCCTGTAGAACATCCAGCACCTGGTATTGCGGATCGTCAATCTGTAAACGAACCTTTGCAAACAGGTTTGAAAGCTATCGATGCGATGGTACCAATTGGTCGTGGTCAACGTGAGCTTATCATTGGTGACCGTGGTACAGGTAAAACTGCAATTGCTCTTGATACAATCATCAACCAAAAGGGTAAAGATGTAATTTGTATCTATGTAGCGATTGGTCAAAAAGAATCTACCGTAGCTCGTGTAGTACAAAAATTAGAAGAAACAGGCGCATTGGATTACACAATCGTCGTTTCTGCGAGTGCTTCCACAGGCGCTCCACTTCAATACATTGCTCCATATGCAGGTGTTGCAATGGGCGAATACTTTATGTACAAAGGAAAACATGTACTCTGCGTATATGATGATTTAACAAAACAAGCGGCTGCATATCGCGCTATGTCTCTATTATTACGTCGTCCACCAGGGCGTGAAGCGTATCCAGGGGACGTATTCTACTTACATAGCCGTCTATTGGAACGTGCTGCTAAACTTTCACCAGAACTTGGTGGCGGCTCTATTACAGCGTTGCCAATCATTGAAACGCAAGCTGGTGACGTATCTGCTTATATCCCAACAAACGTAATTTCCATTACTGATGGTCAAATTTTCTTGGGCACAGATATGTTCTACTCCGGTATCCGTCCTGCTGTTGACGTAGGTTTGTCCGTATCTCGTGTAGGTGGTAGTGCACAAACTAAAGCGATGAAACAAGTAGCTGGTCAATTGCGTTTGGACCTTGCACAATATCGTGAATTAGCAGCATTTGCTCAGTTCGGTTCTGATCTTGATGCAGCCACAAAAGCACAATTAGATCGTGGTGAACGATTGACTGAAATGTTGAAACAAGGTCAATATGAGCCAATGAGTGTAGCTGAAATGGTTATTAACCTATATGCTGGTACTAAGGGATACTTAGCTAGCATTCAAGTAGCTGATGTGTTGGCATCGAAGCGGAATTATTACGTTTTATTCGTGCAAATTATCCTGAAATTATCAGCAATATTGAAAGCACAAATAAACTTGATGAAGCAACAGAAAACTTGTTAAAACAAGCTATTCCAGAATGTGTAGAAGCCTTTGGTGCTACACATACATTAGTTTCCCGTAAGGAGGCGTAATGTATGGCTAGTGCACAAGATTTGCGAAAGCGTATAAAGAGTGTTACTAATACGCAACAAATAACAAAAGCGATGAAGATGGTAGCTTCTGCTCGTCTTCGTAGGGCTCAAGCAAAAGCTGATGCAACGCGGCCATACGCAGAAAAAATAGGGCAAATCTTGCGTCATATCTCCACTAGTGATTTACGAGATTATGTAAGTCCTCTACTTGAAAGTAGACCTGTAAAACGGACTTGTTATATCGTTATCGGTGCTGACAAGGGCCTTGCAGGCGCCTATTCGTCTAACGTATTAAAATTGGCAATAGAACAAATCGGTCAAAAAACACCTGATGAATATTGCCTCATTACAGCTGGGCGAAAACCAAAGGATAGTTTAAAATCTCGTCACTATCATATTGATCAATCGTACAGTGGTTTTTCCGATAAACCGAGTTACGAACATGCGCGACATATTATGGATCATGCACTTTCATTATATGAACGTCATGAAGTTGACGAAGTTATCATGATTTATACGCGCTTTGTAAATTCTATGACGCAAATTGCACAGGCAGAGTGCATTCTACCGTTAGAGCAACCAGATGATGAAGTAAAGGGCGAAGAGTATGAATTTATGCCGGACCCTGCAGCAGTTCTGGATGCATTATTACCAAAATATTTAGAAATTACCGTATATAATGGATTATTACAAGCGGCGGCAAGTGAATTAGGTGCTCGTATGACAGCTATGACATCTGCTACTGATAATGCTGGGGATCTCATCAGTTCCTTAGGGCTTGAATATAATAAATTACGTCAATCCAGTATTACGAATGAAATTTCTGAAATTGTTGGCGGTGCCAATGCCTTGCAATAGATAAGGAGAGACCTCTTAATGAGTAATAATATTGGGAAAGTGGTGCAGGTCATCGGCCCAGTTGTAGACGTGCGTTTTGAAGCTGGTCACTTACCAGCTATCTATAACGCCATTCACATCTACCATGACCATAAAGCGCACGATAGACAAAAAATTGTAGTAGAAGTTATGCAACACTTAGGGGACGATATGGTTCGTTGCGTTGCTATGAGTTCTACTGATGGTATGACCCGTGGTATGGAAGCAGAAGACACTGGTGCTGCAATCTCCGTACCAGTTGGTGAAGGCGTATTGGGTCGTATCTTAATGTGTTGGGTGAAACCGTAGACCATGATTCAGCTCCTGTAGTAGCAGATGAAATGTGGCCTATCCATCGTCCAGCACCTAAATTTGATGACCTTTCACCAGATACACAAATTCTTGAAACGGGTATCAAAGTCGTAGACTTGATCGCACCATACGTAAAAGGTGGTAAAATCGGTTTGTTCGGCGGTGCCGGCGTAGGGAAAACTGTATTGATTATGGAATTGATTCACAATGTTGCCACAGAACATGGTGGCTATTCCGTATTCTCTGGCGTAGGTGAACGTACTCGTGAAGGTAATGACCTTTGGAACGAAATGAAGGAATCCGGCGTTATTAATAAAACAGCCTTGGTATATGGACAAATGAATGAGCCACCAGGGGCTCGTATGCGCGTTGGTTTGACAGGTCTTACAATGGCTGAATATTTCCGTGATGTGAAGAAACAAGACGTGCTCTTGTTTATCGATAACATCTTCCGTTTTATTCAAGCTGGTTCCGAAGTATCTGCCCTTTTAGGTCGTATGCCATCTGCCGTAGGTTATCAACCTACATTGGCAAATGACGTTAGGTGCATTGCAAGAACGTATTACATCTACAAAAGAAGGTTCCATTACGTCTGTACAAGCCGTATACGTACCTGCCGATGACTTGACTGACCCTGCACCAGCAGCTACATTTGCTCACTTGGATGCAACAACAGTATTGTCTCGTTCCATCGCGGAACTTGGTATTTATCCTGCCGTAGATCCACTTGATTCTACAAGCCGTATTTTGGACCCTCATGTACTTGGGGATGAACATTATAACGTGGCTCGTGGCGTTCAAGAAGTGTTGCAAAAATATCGCGACTTACAAGATATCATCGCAATTCTAGGTATGGAAGAATTATCTGATGAAGATAAGTTAACTGTATCTCGAGCTCGTAAAATTCAACGTTTCTTGAGTCAACCATTCTTCGTAGCAGAAGTATTTACCGGTTCTCCTGGTAAATATGTACCATTACAAGAAACATTGCGTGGCTTAAAGAAATCCTTGATGGTAAACATGATGATTTACCAGAAGGCGCATTCTATATGGTTGGTACCATTGATGAAGCCGTTGCAAAAGCAAAGGAAATGCAAGAGAAGGGGGAATAATCCATGGCGGAACCTATGACCCTAACGATAATAACACCTGATGCGATTGTATATGATGGTAAGGCTGACTTTTTCGTAGGGCATGCTATCGATGGCGAATTTGGTGTATTGCCTAATCATGCACCTATGATTATTGCCCTAGATATAGCCCCTTTACGTGTCGATAATCCTGATGGACAACAGCATACATTTGCTGTTTTCGGGGGCTTTGTTGAAATTGAACATAACAAGGTGAGCATTGTAACACCTAATTGTGAAAGCCCAGAAACCATCGATATCGATCGCGCGAAACGAGCAAAAGAACGCGCTGAAGGCCGTTTGTCTAACCCTACACCTGATATAGATGTAGAGCGTGCTGAACTCGCCTTAGCTCGGGCATTACTTCGTTTAAAGGTAACACAACGCATATAGTAGTTATACATTGATATAGCCTTGGTAAATAAGGAGTACTCTTGTAGTACTCCTTATTTGCTTGTATACGCAAAAAGGGTGTCACCCATGTAGGGTGACACCCTTTTGCTGTTGCATTGTTTTGAATTATAATACACTAACACCTTTTAGAGAGTAAGCTGTATTTTTTGGTTGTTCTACTTGAAATTCATAGTCTGGAACAACTGGCATTTCTGCATTAATACCAGGAGCTTGATAACGATCTCGATCTGTTGGAACACGTTTATATGGTAATTGTTCAAGTAAGTCTTTTATGACTTTATTCCATATGGATTTATGTGTTGGCATAGTCAAGGTATCATCGATTTGGTTAAAACCACTACGGATGGTGTGAACGATACCTTCATTAGTATCGTAGAAATAAATCATAGCAGATACTTTAGCTTGAATGTGAATGTCGTCGCTATCATCATGATAGTATTGGCTGAGATAGGACGTTGGTAATTGTACATATATGTCTTGCATTGGCACAGGCATAATGACAATTTCGGAATGTTGTGATGCTGCTACTTCGGCTAAATCAACGGCTGTGATTTGTGCTAATGGTGTGTTGGTGCTTACTACGGTTGTATCGTAGTATGGATAGCGCAAGACATTTGCCACTGAATCGGATAAATATTTACCAAAGGCAGCCGTATTTTCATTGCGCAATGTTGTTGGTACTACAAGTGTTACCTTGCGAGATGGGAAATTGTCTAAATGGCCATCGTAGTTAGCCTTTCCCACTGTAGATGGTGTATTTGACGTGGTCGAAGTAATTTGAATCGGCGACGTTTTGATAGTGCCAGGATCAGGGATGATCTTTACTGGCGCAATAGGAATAGAACGGGCTTTTGTAGTTTGAGCATCTACATTTGCTGCATTAGCGATTGTGAAAGTTGAAACAAATGCTAAGGCGAGACAAAAACTGATACGCATGGTTGCTTCTCTAAAGTTCATATTCGACTCTCCTTGATATAAATATAATCAAAACTATATCTTACAGTATACCATAGTTGCAATAAAAAAGAAGCAAGCGTCAGCTTGCTTCTTACTGTGGTGGACGATGACAGGATCGAACTGCCGACATCCTGCTTGTAAGGCAGGCGCTCTCCCAGCTGAGCTAATCGTCCATGTGGTGACCCGTCCGGGAATCGAACCCGGGATACCGCCGTGAAAGGGCGGTGTCTTAACCGCTTGACCAACGGGCCAATATTGGCTCCCCGAGTAGGACTCGAACCTACGACCGATCGGTTAACAGCCGATTGCTCTACCAACTGAGCTATCGAGGAATAATATAGTGATTATTATAAAGGAACATATCGATAATAGCAAGGGGAAATGTTATAAAAAGTTAAAAATTTTTAGCATATGCTATAACTAAAACACATAATAGACAGAGCTTGAGGAATGATAAAATAATTTGATGAGATAGTCATAAAAAACGATAATTATATATATTGGTGAGAAATCCACTAATTAAGCGTGTTTTTGTGTATATGAACTCCTTGATGAATAGGGGAGTTAGTAAATTAATTGTATTGAAGATAATCGTTATACATACTCATAATTAAAATCTTTTTATATAAAAATGATAGATAATCTCATTAAAGAAAGCAATATATTTTATGGTTAGAACACATATTGATTGGAAACGAACCATATACAATAATATAATGTGATATTTATTACAGTTATATAGCCTTTTATTGGAGTTAAGCTACTATTTTTAATATTATCAAAGTGCATAAAAAAGGTATAATTAATCATTGAAAATAATTATCAAATCGATAAATTTCATTGAGAAAACTGTATAGGTAAAGCGTTGAAAGGCCTTCGGTAGTGTGCTAGTATGGAGTCATAGAGTTAATCTTAGCTTAACACTTTGAGAATAAATGTATCTCATTGTATTAGAGTTAATATCTAATTATTTTCCTGAGGAGGGATTATCTTGCGCGAGATTCAAGTATCTGAAATCACAAAAACAGTCCGTCAAATGTGTATGGACGCAGCTTACCACTTGCCAAAAGACATCTATGAAGGCTTGAAAAAAGGCCGTGAAACAGAAGAGTCTCCAGTTGGTTGCATCGTTCTCGATCAAATCATCAAAAATGCAGAAATTGCTGATGCTGAAGATCGTCCATACTGCCAAGATACTGGTATGACTATTGGTATTCGTAGAAAGTAGGTCAAGATGTTCATTTCGTTGGTGGTGATCTTACAGAAGCTATCAATGACTGGTGTTGCTGCTGGTTATGTTGAAGGTTATCTTCGTAAATCCGTTGTAGCAGAACCATTGTTCAACCGTAAAAAACACTCAAAACAACACACCTGCAATCATCTACATCGACATCGTTCCTGGCGATAAAGTAGAAATCAACGTAGAACTTAAAGGCTTCGGTTCTGAAAATAAATCTGATGTAGCTATGTTGGTACCTGCAGATGGCGTTGAAGGCGTTAAAAATGCAGTTCTTGAAATCGTAAAACATGCTGGCCCTAACCCATGCCCTCCAATCGTACTTGGCGTAGGTATCGGTGGTACTATGGACCAAGCTGCTGTTATGTCCAAAAAAGCATTGCTTCGTGACATTAGCACACCTCACAAAGATCCAGAATATGCAAAATTGGAAGAAGAAATCTTGGAAATGGTTAATAAAACTGGTATCGGACCTCAATTGGGCGGTACTACAACTTGCCTAGGTGTAAACATCGAATGGGGTGCAACTCATATCGCTGGTCTTCCTGTTGCAGTAACTATTATGTGTCATGCTGCTCGTCATAAACACGTAGTACTTTAATCGATAGGAGGAAATTACAATGGCTGAAACAATTCGCATTAATACTGAAGAATATAATGAAGAATTTTCCCGTAAATTAAAAGTTGGTGATAGCGTTCTTATCACTGGCAAAATTTACTCCGCTCGTGACGCTGCTCATAAAGTTATGACTGAAGCTTTAGCACGTGGTGAAAAATTACCAATCGACTGGACAAACAAATTCGTTTACTATCTTGGACCAACACCTGCAAAACCTGGTGATCCCAATTGGTTCCGCTGGTCCTACAACTTCCGGTCGTATGGATGCTTACACACCAACAATGCTTGATCAAGGTATCAAAGGCATGATTGGTAAAGGTTCCCGTAAACCAGCAGTAGTTGAATCCATGAAGAAAAATGGTTGCACATACTTCGCAGCAGTTGGTGGCGCTGCAGCATTGATTGCAAAATCCATCAAAAAATACGAAGTACTTGCTTATGGTGAACTTGGTCCAGAAGCTTTGGCTGAATTGACAGTTGAAGATTTCCCTTGCATCGTAGTTGGCGATACTGAAGGTAACAACTTCTACGAACAAGGCCAAAAACCTTACAGAAAAATCTAATATCACCACTGAGTGATTGAAAGAGGCTTGCTTTAGCAAGCCTCTTTTTTGTATTTCAAACTAGTAACATATACAATAGATTAATTTATCATAAGAATTTCACGCATATGTCCTATAGTTTGGTCTATAAAAGACATATAATTTATGATAATATATTTATAGATTTGAATATTAAAAAGGGGCGATATCATGCATTCTATTGAAACAATTAGACAAGAAGTACATACTGCTATGGAAGAACTCTTAACAGTAGCAAAGGTACACGAAGGACAGCTATTTGTAGTGGGATGTTCTACAAGTGAGATTTGTGGTAAAAAGATTGGCACTGATTCTCATGAGGATGTAGCAGCTGTTGTATTTGATGAGATTTATAAAGCCGTTAGCGAACGAGGTTTATATCTTGCTGTACAATGTTGTGAACATTTAAATAGAGCCCTTGTAATGGAACGTGAGGCTATGACTTGGGAAGAGGAATGTAATGTTGTTCCTCAATTGCATGCTGGTGGCGCTATGGCTATGACTGCGTATAACCGCTTTAAGGATCCTGTAATTGTTGAATTTATACAAGCAGATGCGGGAATCGATATAGGAGATACTTTCATTGGTATGCATATGAAACATGTAACGGTTCCTGTACGATTAAGCTTAAAAGAAATTGGGGAAGCTCATGTGACAGCTTGTCGTGTTCGCCCTAAGAGTATCGGCGGTATCCGTGCGGTATATAATGACGCATTATTATAAGAGGAGAATGTAATGTCAACGTTTATCCCATATGTCGTATTGGCCGTTGTCGTACTTGGTTTCTTTTGGAGTATGCTATGCGGTATTTAATAAAAGTGAAAGTAACAGTGACGCGCATTCTGTAATATCAAAGCCTCCAAAAACATCACGTCCAGGGCGTTTGTATGAACAAGAGAAGGTACATATAACACCTCGGGAAACACATGATGGTGTTGATGTATACGAGGCTCATGTTGATGAACGAACATCTGTTAGTAAGGATGCTATTCAATTACATAATCCTGTAGAACAACATGATTTTGAGAATTCTGTTACCGCAGAACCTATTGTTATAGAACCCGTTGTTGCAGAACCTATTGATGCAGTGACTGATACAGAAAAAACGATGGAAATTCCTGCTGTTGAATCTTCTACAGAGGATACTATTGCATTAGGCGAGTCTCCTGATGTAATGGACGAAACACGATGCTTTGATGCTGATGCAACGCAGATGTTTGGCAGTGAAAATAGTGAAGTTGTAAATCCACAAGGTCCATCTGCATTAGAAGAAACACGCATGTTTAATGCCGATGAAATTAATGAACATTTATCCAACAAAGAAGACGATGAGCCAGAACCAATTGGTCCATGGGCACAGGCTGCACAAGAGGATAAACGCGTAGCCCTTGCAATTGAACCATTTGCTCATGCTTTCGGTGTCGTTCATGGTGATGCTATGCAATTCGTTGCAGATATTACGCGGGATGCATTAGCCGTTTTAGGCATTACGAAATTAAGCGAAGTCAAATTACTATTGCAAAATATCGTAATTCAAGAAGCATTATTGGCTATGCAAAAAGCCTATGCAGGATCTCCAACGACTTGGATGAAAACAGCTGCGCTAGAAGCCTTTTCCGATGTGGTTCAATCGCCTAAGTCGAGTACACCGTACTTGGTAGCTTTTGATGCGTTGCGCGTTTTGCCCCATCTTACATTAGGACACTTTCAAGTGATGGCGTTAACATTATTATTACAATACTCTCGTAATTCTAATAACTATGGACGTATTCATTTCCAACATTATGTGGAAAAATATATCGAACCATTTATTTCGGATTTGCCTCATGACTCATCGTTTTATCGTCAGCTAGATTATTTACGTTGTACTCAGCAAGAACGTGAGTCCGTAACATTGACGCAATTATTGAGTAATTCCTATCCGTTTGTATTTAACTATCGTGGCTTTACAAAGGAAGAGTTATTCCGTGCTACTGATGGCCGTGGCGTAGATCCACGATTTGTGGTGCGCAGCCTAAACTCTAATCTTTATAAATTGGCTGTCGTCGATGAATCCTTGGCACAACGCTTCTTTAGAGAGGCTCGCATCTCTGATCCAATGGTGCAACGTGATCTCATAGCTTTGATGAAGAGTAAACCTACTGCATTTAGAGGGGAAGAGGCTCGTCAAATCATGGACGATATTAGTCCGGTTCTTTCTGATTTGGCTCGCGTCTATGATGAAAGTCCTATGTGTTCTATTTCTCTTACATTACTTGGTCTCTATTTAGGTCGAGCTCATGTGAAAGCAACCATTGGGGAAGAATTTGATTTATCTCATTGGTTCTAATTCATACATATATACAATAAACCGCCTAAGGCTATGCCTAGGCGGTTTTGTGTTGCGTGCACGATGTATTTAATTGTTAAATCCAAATTCTACAATTTGTTGAGGGTCTAATAATGTAACATGGCGGCCGTTGATTTCAATGATACCCTCGTCGCGCAATCTTCCAAGCTCACGGCTTAACGCAGTACGTGAAACGTTGAGAGCTTCCGCCATTTGTTCGCGATTATGAGGTAACACCAGTTTTTCACTGTGTTGCATCGTGTATATATCTGTAAGATATGCGTAAATTTTTTCACGCATGCCCTTTAATGTTAAATAATGAACTTTTTTGGTAAGAAGCAATGCTTTTTCCGATAAATCCTCTAATAGATTAGAAAGAATTTTGGTTTGGCATTGATGGCAATCCGGTAATGTTTCGATAAATGTTTCGAGTGGTATAAACATAATTTTTGTTGGCTTTAATGCTTTTATGGTGGCTGGCCAAAGTGGATGCTTACTAAATAGCAAGGCTTCCCCAAAAATAGAGGATGCCTCTAAATTGGCCATGATAACTCGTTGGCCTAGCACATTTTCACGCGTAAGAAGAGCACTGCCTTCCAAGATAACGCCAATTCCTTCCATAGGATCTCCTGAAATAGCGATAAAGTCGTTCTTTTTATAATTCTTTATAATTACTTTGCATTATGTAAGTAGCTCGTTAATTCTGGTATACCCAATGTGTTGAATAGGGGGCAAGCTGTTAAGATTGGTAAGTATTGTTTGATAATGTCATCGGATAGAACTTGTTTAATCATGTGTACCTCCTAATATAGTATATAGCTATTTTAGCCCGAATTATACATCGTATAGTGTGATGCTTTTTATAGGTAATTTGTAATGAGTATTGTAAAATAATTATATATGCTCTTGTGAGCAGCCTGTTCCAAAAGAAGAGTCAGGAAATTTTTGAAAAAGTTTTTTTATTGTTGCTCAAGCTACAGAAATTGTATCACCTTTACGTTATACTTTCAATGTAATCAATCAGACACCTGATAATTCATCAGTGTAATGTATAGGTTTTATATTATCTAGCTTGAATGCGAGGAAGTCTCGCAAAGGAGGATTTTTAAATGAGCATGTTCTGTTATCAATGCGAACAATCTGCAGCACCAGGCGGCTGTACTGTACAAGGTGTATGTGGTAAAACTGCACCAGTTGCTAATTTACAAGACGAATTAACTGCTGCTTTAGTTGGTTTAGCACGCGCTTTAGACGTAAAGGCCAAACTAAAGAAGGCGTTGACTATTTAATGCGTGGTTTGTTCATGTGTGTAACAAACGTAAACTTCTCTGAAGACCGCGTTCAAGAATTCATCGACGAAGTAAACGCTTATCATGCAAAAATCGATAGCGCAGCTCAAAACTTCGATTGGGAACAATTGTGGAAAGGTGAAGAAGATATCGTATCCCTTCGTTCCACATTATTGTTAGGTATGCGTGGTATGGCTGCTTATGCATGGCATGCTGCACGCCTTGGTTTCCATGATCCTGAAGTTGATGCTTGGTTCATCAAAGGCATGGTAGAATTCGCTAAAGACCACAGTGCTGAAGAATGGTTGAACTTGTTGATGGAATTCGGTCAAATCAACTTGAAATGCATGGCTATTCTTGATAAAGCTAACACTGAAACATATGGTACTCCAGTACCAACTACAGTACCTTTGACTGTAGAACCAGGTCCTTTCATCGTTGTAACTGGTCATGACCTTCACGACTTGAACCAATTGTTGGAACAAACAGATGGTAAAGGCGTAAACATCTATACTCATGGTGAAATGTTACCTTGCCACGCTTACCCTGAATTGAAAAAACATCCTCAATTGAAAGGTAACTTCGGTACTGCATGGCAAAACCAACAAAAAGAATTCGTTGACGTTCCTGGCGCATTCTTGTTCACTACAAACTGCATTATGCCACCAAAAGAAAACTACAGAGCTAATATCTTCACTACAGATATGGTAGGTTTCGACGGCTGTGCACACGTAGAAGAAAAAGCTGATGGCACTAAAGACTTCTCCGCTGTTATTGAACGCGCTATCGAATTGGGCGGCTACAAAGAAGCTCAAGAATTCACTGGCATCAACGGTGGTCACGAAGTAACTACTGGTTTCGGTCACGGTACAGTATTGGGTATTGCTGATAAAGTAATCGACGCTGTAAAAGCTGGCGCAATCAAACACTTCTTCTTAGTTGGTGGTTGTGACGGTGCTAAAGTAGGCCGTAACTACTACACAGAATTCGTAAAACAAACTCCAGATGATACTGTAGTATTGACATTGGCTTGTGGTAAATTCCGCTTCAACGACCTTAACATCGGTGAAATCGGTGGTATCCCTCGTATCCTTGATATGGGTCAATGTAACGATGCTTACTCCGCTATTCAAGTAGCAGTAGCTTTGGCTGGTGCATTTGAATGTGACGTAAACGACTTGCCATTAACATTGGTATTGTCCTGGTACGAACAAAAAGCAGTATGTATCTTGTTAACATTGTTGGCATTGGGTATCCGCAACATCTACATCGGACCTTCCTTGCCTAAATTCTTCTCCAGCAATGTATTGAACATTTTGGTAGAAAAATTCCAATTACATCCAATTACAACTCCAGAAGCTGATATGAAAGCTATCTTGGGCTAATCGGATTAAAAACCTGATAACAGCGGCCCTTAATCCCCTCTCTCTTATATGATTCGGGCTGTTGCTATATAAATTAGGCTATGCCATCTTCGGATGGTATAGCCTTTTTTGTCGTCAAAAATAAATACGACATATGGGTCTTGTACTATGGGGATTTGCTATTATTTTTTTGGCTGAGTTATATTAATAGTTAATTAATGGAATAGAGGTATGTTTGCCAACAGTGGACAAACATACCTCTATTGTGCATATAGACAAGCCTCGATATTGATTGCTATACTATAGATAAGAATTAGATTATATCTTTATTTATATATGCATAGAGGCTCATTATGAACAGTATTTTTGATATTATCGGCCCTGTTATGATTGGCCCATCTAGTTCGCATACCGCTGGTGCAGCACGGCTTGGCAAGATGGCTCGTTGTATATTTGGGAATACGCCGAAGAAGGTTGAAATGACCTTGTATGGGTCGTTTGCAAAAACATATAAAGGGCATGGTACAGATCGTGCCTTATTAGGTGGTTTATTAGGCTTTAAAGAGGATGATAAACGCATCCGCAATGCAAAGGAACTCGCTGATGAAGCAGGTTTAGACTATACTTTCATCGAATCACCACTCGATATAGGACATCCGAATGTAGTTAAGTTTGATTTATACGGCGACCATAATCGTCATATGTCCGTTGTAGGTCGTTCGATTGGTGGTGGTCAAATCATGATCACCGAGGTTGATGGCAATGATATGTCCATTACGGGCGATGAATTTACCCTTGTTGTATTCCATGAGGATAGACCAGGTGCAATCTCTCTAATTAGTCAGGCCTTGAGTGAATCGGATATCAACATTGCGTCCATGCGCGTGTTTAGAAAGGGTAAATACAAGGACGCGGTTATGGTGATTACTACAGATTCCGTTGTAAACCCTATTACAGTACAATTTATGCGTGAATGCCCAGGCATCCAAGATGTGATGACCTTTGAGGCCCTATAGGAGGATATGATGAGTTATGAATATGAAACGATAGCTGATATTATCCGCCTTAGCGAAGAGAATAATATATCCTTTGGTGATGTGGTAATGCGCAGTGAGCTAGAACAGTATGATCGTAGTGAAAAGGAAATCGTTAAAGAAATTAAGCATCGATTAAGTATTTTTGAGGCCTCCATTCACGATGGTATGCGTCATTTACAGCGGACTCAATCCAATATGTCTGGTGGAGATGCGGCTCGTTTAATGGAACGAAAACCATTATTCATGAGTGAAACTGCTTATAAGGCGATGTCTTATGCTATTGCGGTCAACGAAGCTAATGCGAAAATGTTCAGAATTGTGGCTTGCCCAACGGCGGGGTCTTGTGGCGTTATGCCTGGCGCCATTCAGGCCGTGGCTGAGCAATACAAACTAGATAAAGATGTCTTGGTGAAAGGATTCCTTGCCGCATCAGGCGTAGGGAATGTAGTTGCTAATCGTGCTTGTGTAGCCGGTGCGGTTGGTGGCTGTCAAGCTGAGATTGGTACAGCTGCATGTATGGCGGCAGCTGCCATTGTCGAAATGATGGGCGGTACTGCTCGTCAGGTCGGGCATGCCGTGTCATTGTGTATGAAAAATTTACTAGGCCTTGCGTGTGATCCTGTGGCAGGTCTTGTTGAGGTGCCCTGTGTGAAACGGAATGGCGTGTATGCTGTTCATGCCATTACAGCGGCTGAACTTGCTTTAGCTGGTATTGAAAGCCAAATTCCTACCGATGAGGTAATTGAGGCAATGAATAATATTGGCCGCGCTATGCCTGCAGCCCTTCGCGAAACAAGTGATGGTGGCTTAGCCGTCACTCAAACAGGTCTTGCCATAGCGGAGAAAGTTTGTTCACTATAATTACATATATACAAAAGGTTCACTATTATGAGCATAATCTGCAATGTGCTTATAGTATGTGAGCCTTTTTTCATAACCCTATTTGTAGTACAATAAAAAGATAAATAGAAGGGAGGGTAGATGTATGGAACAAGCTATACGTTTGCTGACAATTTTAGAAGAAGCGGGCTTTGAGGCTTTCATTATTGGCGGCGCTGTGCGAGATATGCTCATGCATGTAAAGCCACACGATTTTGATATCGTTACATCTGCCCGACCTGAACAGGTCATCTCTGTTTTAGGTGATGCGAATATTGAAACTACAGGCATCATAGGTAAGTCCTTCGGTGTGGTAGTGGCCATTGTAGATGGAAAACATTATGAAGTGGCTACGTATCGCAAGGAACGATATGGGGCAGATAGCCATCGCCCTGAAGAAGTCATCTATGCAGATACGCTCGAAGAAGATGTAAAACGTCGCGATTTTACCGTTAATGGTATGGCGATGAATCGCTATAAAGAGGTTATCGACCTAGTCGGTGGGCGCCGAGATATTAAGCATAAGGTTTTGCGCACCATCGGGAATCCAACGGAACGGTTCCAAGAGGATGCACTGCGATTATTTAGAGCTTGCCGATTCGTTGCAAAACTCGATTTTCTTCCGGATAAATCTCTATTAGAGGCCATGCCAAAAGCATTCCACCGTGTATCGGGGCTTTCACTAGAACGAGTGCGCAATGAATTAGACCGGTATTATTGGAACCAGCAGTTGCAAAAGGGCTAGATGTACTCGTCCAATCGCGCTTGGCAGAATGTTCGTGCCGCGTCGTTGAAAATGGGGCAATTAAAGAGGTTCCTATATTGCCAGAGCTATATCATTTGGTGGGATTGCCTCAAGAAAAGGCGTTTCACGAATTTGATGGATGGTATCATACATTGTCTGTCGTTTCAGAAACGGAACCTGATTTAACCCTTCGTTGGGGCGCCCTATTACATGATGTGGCAAAGGGAATGCCTACCATTAGGCAAGTTATCAATGGACGCTACACCGACCGAGGCCATGATAATCTAGGCGCAGAGATGGCCTATGACCTATTGATTCGTCTCGGCTATAATAAGAAATTTGCTAGTCGCGTTTCGTGGATTGTTAAAAATCACATGCGCTTTCATTTCTTCGTGCAAAATGAAGAGGCAGATGAGAAAAAATGGATGCGCAAGGAAATTCGAAGTGGCGAGTTTAGAGATAGTCAAAGTATGCGGGAAGCATGGTTGCAATTGGCGAAGGTTTGTGCGGCCGACGTCCTTGGTTGTGGTAAGCCATATTCCGTTACTGATGGTACATTGGCGTTCGGGGAATGCATGGCTGATTTAAGCCTAGAAATGCCTGTACATACTAAAGATTTGAACTATGACAACCGCGTTCTAGAAGCCTGTGGCGATAATGTGGCGAAAGGGTTACAATATTTGATGCAACAGGTGCAAAATGGTGTCGTTAACAATACACCGGATGATTTATATGAAGCGCTTATCCATAAGTTGCAGAGGTCATCGAAGTAATATATTGAGTGGGAGACCATAATGAATATTTCAGGGAATGATAATAAGCGAATTGAATATACGGTACGCGTATTACTGTGTATTGCTGTCGTATTAGTGGGGCGCTTATTCTTTTTACAAATAATAGATAAGTCTGATTTGCAGGCGAAGAACTTGAGCCAAGTGCAAGTGGATAGAAAATTACAATCTCCGCGCGGTACGATTTATGACCGCAATGGAAGACCATTGGCTATGAGTGTGGTTACAAATCCCTATATGCGGATCCTAAGATGATTAAGCAATCGCCTAGTGAAGTTGCTGAACTTATAGCGCCATATGTGACGATGTCAAAAGAGGACATTGTGAAATCATTACAAGAGGATACTGCGTTCGTATGGATTGACCGTATGATGGAACCAGAAAAGTCGAAAGCGGTAGCCCAATTGATTGAGGATAAAAATGTAGAAGGTCTTAATTTTGTAGAAGAGTCTAAACGATATTATCCTAATGGTAATTTGGCCGCACAAGTGCTCGGCTTTGTCGGTACCGATGATAAAGGCCTTGATGGTCTTGAAATGGTGCTAGATGATGAATTGAAGGGTGGTATCCAAAAGGAACTAGTTGCAACAGATAGAAAGGGGAATGCCATCTTTGGCTCCGTACTATCTAAATATTTACCTGATAAGGGTAAGAGTGTGACACTAACGATTGATGCAAGTATTCAATTTATAGCAGAACGTGCTCTCGATAAAGCCATGGAAGATACGGGCGCTAAACATGCTAGCGTTATTGTTATGGACCTAAAACGGGTGAAATCTTGGCGATGGCGAACCGCCCAACCTATGACCCAAATCATTATAGTCAAGGTTCAGAGGAAGATTTTAAGAATATTGCAGTAACAAATTTGTATGAACCAGGTTCTACATTTAAGCCGATTATTGCATCTGCTGCATTGGCATCAGGTAAATGGAAACTAGACCAAGTGTATAACGACAAAGGTTCCTTTGCGGCCAATGGACATGTTATGCAAAACTGGAATGGTGAAGGCTATGGTCCTGTTCGATTGATCGATATTTTGAAGTTCTCCATCAATACAGGTATGGCAGAAATTGGTACCACTACAGGCGCGGATATATTATCTAAATATGTTCGTAACTATGGATTTGGTTCTAAAACAGGTATTGAATTGCCTGGTGAAGGTGATGGTATCTTATATAATCCTGATGATATGAGTAGCTTGATGTAGCAACCATGTCCATCGGTCAAGGTATTGCGGTAACACCATTGCAAATGGTCCGTGCTTTTGGCGCTATAGCTAATGGTGGTAGCATGATGAAACCACATATTGTTAAATCTTACAGCAATATAAAAGGTGAGGTAACTAGTACTACTGACCCTGAAGTTGTGGGGCAACCAATACCAGAAGAAACGGCTAAAACGATTGCGGATATTCTTGAAAAAGAAGTATCTGAAGGTGGCGGTACTAAAGCGATGGTTGAAGGCTATCACTTTGGAGGCAAAACAGGGACTGCTGAAAAGTTAGACACTAAAAATGGCGGCTATTTAGCAGGACGTTATATCGCATCCTTTATAGGCTTTGGTCCGGTAGAAGATCCTAAATTTGTTGTTCTTGTTGCCATCGATGATCCTAAAAAAGGTTCTATCTATGGTAGTCAAATTGCGGCCCCAGTATTTAAGAATATCGTGTCTCAATTAGTGCGGTATTACCAAATGTCACCTTCCGTTAAGGATGGCGCTACTGTAGCGGCTGTACCAGCGGCCAAACTTCCAGCAGTAAAACCTAATGGTGATGGCAGTGTAGTATTGCCAGACTTTAGAGGCTATACATTTGGAGAGGTACGTGATTGGTTGCATACGGCGGGTTTATACTTTAAACCAGATGGTACTGGTAAGGCGATTTCACAGGAACAATTACCGGGAACCGTAGTATCTCCTGGTACACCTATTGTGGTTCAATTTAGTCATTAGTCGCAGGATAGGTAACTGCAACTATAGACAAAACGTTATATAATAGAATAAGAGAAAACTAAAGGTGCCTCTATAGGCACCTTTTTACATGAATTTATATGTGGTTTATCCTTGAGATAATGAATGGAGATATACATGATAGAATTACGTGGTAAAGCTGTGGCTGATGCACATAAAGCGATTTTACAAGAGAAGATGACCGGTCTAGAGTCCGGTACAATTACAATGGCTGTATTGCTAGTTGGTGATGATCATGGCGCTAACATGTACGCGGATTTCATGGAGAAAACGGCCAAAAATTTTGGCTATGGTTTCGTGCGTAAGCAACTACCAAGTACAGCTACGCATCAAGAGGTATACGATGCATTGATGGCTTTGAATAATGATGATGCGGTACATGGCATATTGCCACTCATGCCGATGCCAAAACAAATTGATACGGAGCAATTAATCGATGCATTGAATCCTAAGAAAGATATCGATGGTCTTACTACCTATAACATCGGTCTTGTTACAGCTGGTAAAGGTGGATTTGCACCTTGTACTGCGAAGGCATGCCTAGCAATCTTGGATCATTATGGTATTCCTTTAGAAGGTAAACATGTGGTCGTTGTTGGTCGTAGCCAAGTGATTGGCAAACCGGTAGCGTTGATGGTGCTTGAACGTCATGCTACGGTTTCTATTTGCCATTCTCGTACGGCCGATTTAGCACATCATATACAACAAGCTGATATCGTGATTGCTGCTGCGGGTCGAGCACATATGATTACAGCTAACATGGTGAAAGCTGGCGCTGTTGTTATCGATGTAGGCATTAATGAATTAGACGGAAAAACAGTAGGGGATGTTGATTATGATGCGGTGAGCACGGTAGCTTCGGCTATCACACCTGTACCAGGTGGTGTGGGCTCTGTTACGACTACGATGATGTTAGAAGCTGTTTATGAGGCGTACCATGCACGAAATGTCAATCGCTGAGGGTATATTAGATATTGCCTTAGAGACCATGAAAAACAATGATGCGTCTATCGTTCATTCTGTGCAACTCGATTTGGGGTTGATGAGTGGTGTAGAACCTGATGCACTCTTATTCTGCTGGGATGCCGTTACAAAGAATACGCCGGCAGAGCATTCAAAAATCGATATTCATACGATTCCTATTAAAGGGCAATGCTTAGATTGTGATACGATATTTGATGTACAAGATTACAAATTCATCTGTCCTCATTGTGAAAGCCATTTTGTAAATACTATAGGTGGTCGCGAATTACAAGTGACATCTATTGATATAGATTGAGGTATATATGCAAGTAGAAGTAAAAACAAATGTGTTGGCGAAAAATGATGCCATTGCATCATCGTTACAACAAGTATTTAAAGAAAAAAATATATTTGTCTTTAATCTAATGGGCTCTCCAGGGGCCGGAAAGACCTCTTTGCTAGAAGCAACACTTCAAGATTTAGTTAAAGACTATAAATTAGCTGTTATCGAAGGTGATTTATTTACATCTAAGGATGCAGAACGTATTCATGCTCTAGGTGTGCCTGTTATACAAATTAATACCGTTGGAGGTTGCCATTTAGATGCTAATATGATTCAAGATGCTATAACTGATTTAGATCTTGATGAACTCGATATGATTATTATCGAGAACGTAGGTAATCTAGTATGCCCTGCTGAGTTCGATATTGGTGAGGCGATGAAGGTTACCGTTTTATCTGTTACAGAAGGTGAAGATAAGCCTTTGAAATATCCTCTTATTTTTAAGGAATCAAAAGCTATATTGCTCAATAAGATTGACTTATTGCCATATGTGCCATTCGATAAAGATAAAGCCATTAAAGATATTCGTAATTTAAATCCTCAAGGCTATATATTTGAAATTAGCTGTACTGCTAAGGATGGATTGGCGCCTTGGTTAACATGGATTAGAGAACAAATGGAGAAACGTTAATGAAACATATGTTATCTCGTACTGCATTGACGATGGCAGTGTTAAGTGCTTTAGGAACCGCATCGGTGGGGGCCGTTGATGCAGGACCAACAATACCGGAAGTAAAAAATGCAGTAGCTGTTGTAAAAGCTCCTGCTGCTGATGAATCTTCGAAAACAGGTTGGTTAGCAGAACAGTTGGCTGTCACTGCTTTTGGTGACTCCTTACAGTATTGGCAAGCTGCTAGTGAAAATGATGGTGTTATGCCACAAGATTCAAAAAATAATCTAGCAGATATCGGACGTTCTTATACGTCTAATAATTTACCAGCGCTTGGTGATGAGGATGACTATAGTCTGGCTCAAAAGCCCGAGTCTGAAGATGGTACAAGTATTGGACCGGTTTATCGCGTTGGTGATGTGTATGTACCTAGTCCATCTGCTCAAAAGACGGTGAAGGGTGTATTCACAACGTATCATGAAAAAGATATAGATATAACTGTGTATACAGGCCCAGATAAATCGCGTTTAGTAGATAATCAGTTGCGTGGACAAGGTGCGACCTATTTATTCCCTGTTGGTACTATTACTAATCTTCATACTACTGATAAAGGATTAGTTACAATTCGTGATATCGGCGTAGGCAGTTCTCGTATGGAAATGATTTTCTCCTATGGTAGCCCTAATGCGATGTGGCGGAATCAGACTGATGAGTCATATATCTTCTTATATGAAGGTCATTCCGAAAATTCATGGTCAGAAAAAAAGGAATTTTCTTCTTCCGTAGCGAATACAAATAATAATAGCCAATTACCAGAAACTATTCAAAATGGAAAATCTATGTGGCTTTCACCATTAAAAATAATACGGTAGAGGCTGTTGATATTTTGGATGGTCAAGTATGGTCTCGATTTGGATTGCCTAAGGCGCCTATGTATTCCTTCCATGCCGGTCAGTTGACTGAGGATGACTTTGTACTACGCGGATTGCATTTGAATCAGCATTTTGTAAATGATGCAAATGGTGAATGGCGTACACAGGGAATGCTGTTTGGGTCTACGTTCATAGGCTATAATGAATATGGTGTTAGTGTTGACGGTAATTCGCTTATTAATCGCGTTTTATTAAATGTCTACACACCAACACGTCGTGGTATCGCTATGGGTGATACTAAATATTTATTGCTCTTTGTATATGGTATGCCGACACGTATTGCTGAATCTACAACTAGTACGGGAACGGCTACGGTATATGAATATAAATCCAAGGTTGAATAATTCCTATTTGCAGTTCGCCTTAGATGATAAAAATCAATATATCAAATCAGTGATGTTGTCTGACAGACCTGTTAAATAGGTCATCTTATGTGAGGAGGCAAGGATATGGTTACTGTACAAGATGTGAAAGAACGGTGGGAACAAATTCAAAATAATGATGAACGCATATTGTTTATCGTTGGTGGTCCTGGTTCTGGTAAAAGTTTATTGATTCGTGAATTATCTGAACAAAAAGGTTGGAAGTATTTAGAAGCAAAACAACTTATTGAAGAAGAATTTTTATTGGTACCTCGTGATGAAAGACCACAACTTGCAGAAGAAGTAATTCGTCGTGCATTAAGTCGCAGTGATACAGAAGTTGTTCTTATCGATGGTATTAATGTATTGTTTGCACCGATATTAAATTTAAATCCTCTTGAACTATTAAAGACTATTAGTAAAACATATCCGATTGTTGTAGGTTGGCGTGGTCATCTCGAAGGTGATCAATTGTACTTAGAACACAATAATGATCCAAAACATGCGGTAGTGACAATCACTAAACCTGAGCGTGTTATGGTTATTGATTAATTAGCGTTACATTAATTAATGAGGGCATTATATATTGCCATGCGTTGTGACCACATTTGAAAGAAGGTGAATGACATGGAACAATATGTAATAGCCCTCATTTTAGGTGTTATAGAAGGTATAACAGAATGTATTCCTGTATCGAGTACAGGTCATATGATTATTATTGGGCATATGCTCAATTTTGAAGGCACACATGCTGATGTATTTGAAGTGTTTATTCAGATAGGTGCCATCCTTGCTATTTATACACATTATAGACGTACATTTAACGGCTTTTTGAAACGGAAAAATTGGATAAAAACACGCGGCGTATCTTTGCTACATATTAGTGCGGGCATGTTACCCGTATTAATGGCTGGATATCTTTTGCAATACATTATAAAAGAGTATTTATTTGGACCAATTCCCGTTATAGTAGGCCTTATTATAGGTGCTATATTTATGATTTATGCGGAAAAAAGAACAGTATCTGGGCGATTGGTGGATTCTGTAAATAATTTGACTATATATCAATGCTTTCAAATTGGTCTATATCAAATGCTTTGTCTATGGCCTGGATTTTCGCGCTCTGGCGCAACCATTGCAGGGGGGATGCTTATCGGCTGTACACGGAGGGCCGCAGCTGATTTTTCATTTATCATGGCTGTGCCTGTTATGATTATCGTGTGTGTGTATGATTTAGTGCGTGTCATACATGCATTGGGATTAAATGATATTATTATGTTTATCATTGGCACCGTCGTATCATATATAGTGGGATATATAACGGTAAAAGGTTTTTTGTGGTATCTAAATAGATCCTCGTTGGCGTCGTTTGGATATTATCGAATTATAGTTGCTATTCTAGCAATAATCTATTTATATATGTGAGTTTAGATGTGAGTTCCTATGAGGCAAAAATGAAGTTGGAAAAATTCTAAAAAAATACTTGCGTCAGAAAAACTTTCATGATATATTGATATAGCACTAAGGGTGACTGCGAAGAACGAACAAAATTTTCCAAAAAAGTTTTAAAAAGTTCTTGACACTTAGTGTGGCAGATGATACAATACATCTTGTCGTAATGATGCTGGCGTAGCTCAATAGGTAGAGCAGCTGACTTGTAATCAGCAGGTTGTGGGTTCAATTCCTATCGCCAGCTCCATTTTATTTATGGAGGGATTCCCGAGCGGCCAAAGGGAGCAGACTGTAAATCTGCCGTCTTCGACTTCGAAGGTTCGAATCCTTCTCCCTCCACCATTTATAGCGGGGTGGAGCAGTTGGTAGCTCGTCGGGCTCATAACCCGAAGGTCGCAGGTTCAAGTCCTGTCCCCGCAACCATAATTTCACAGTGAAGTGAACGTTCATTGTGCTGGTGTAGCTCAGTCGGCAGAGCGTATCCTTGGTAAGGATAAGGTCACCGGTTCAATCCCGGTCACTAGCTCCATACATGGCGGCATAGCTCAGTTGGCTAGAGCAATCGGTTCATACCCGGTGTGTCCGCGGTTCAAATCCGTGTGCCGCCACCATTAAACCTCACATTGGTGGGGATTTTTTTGTATCTACTATAAAAATATAATTATAACTCATTACATCCCTCGAAATAGGATGTAATTTTTTGTTTATTGACATTTGTGTATTATGGTATAATAATCTGTAGGAATGTATATTCCGTTGATTAAATTAGGTTATTATATTATAGTAATACTATAAAAGTATTTTGTTTGTGAAGGAGGATATAATCCTAATGGCAAAAGAAAAATTTGAACGTACGAAACCGCATGTTAACATTGGTACTATCGGTCACGTTGACCATGGTAAAACTACTTTGACTGCTGCAATCACTAAAGTATTGGCTGAAAAAGGCCAAGCTGATTTCCAAGATTACAGCATGATCGATAAAGCTCCAGAAGAACGTGAACGTGGTATTACAATCAACACTGCACACGTTGAATACGAAACTGAAAACCGTCACTATGCACACGTTGACTGCCCAGGCCATGCTGACTATGTTAAAAACATGATCACTGGTGCGGCTCAAATGGACGGCGCTATCTTGGTATGTTCCGCAGCTGACGGCCCTATGCCTCAAACTCGCGAACACATCTTGTTGGCTCGCCAAGTTGGTGTTCCTGCAATCGTAGTATTCTTGAACAAAGCTGACATGGTTGACGACGAAGAATTGATCGAATTGGTAGAAATGGAAGTTCGTGAACTTCTTTCCTCCTACGAATTCCCTGGCGACGAAGTACCTATCATTGTAGGTTCCGCTTTGAAAGCTTTGGAAGGCGACGCTCAATATGTAGCTAAAATCGACGAATTGATGGCAGCTGTAGACTCCTACATCCCAACACCAGTTCGTGATACTGACAAACCTTTCTTGATGCCTGTGGAAGACGTATTCACAATCACTGGTCGTGGTACAGTAGCAACTGGCCGTGTTGAACGTGGTCAAGTAAATGTAGGCGACACAGTAGAAGTTGTAGGCTTGAAAGAAAAAGCTGAACAATACGTTGTAACTGGTCTTGAAATGTTCCGCAAAACTTTGGACTCTGCAGTAGCAGGCGACAACGTTGGTGCATTGCTTCGTGGTGTTGACCGTAAAGACATCGAACGTGGTCAAGTATTGGCTAAACCAGGTTCCATCAACCCACACACAAAATTCAAAGCAGAAGTATACGTTTTGACTAAAGAAGAAGGTGGCCGTCATACTCCATTCTTCTCCAACTACCGTCCACAATTCTACTTCCGTACAACAGACGTAACAGGTGTTGTAAACCTTCCTGAAGGTGTAGAAATGTGTATGCCTGGCGATAACGTAACAATGAATATCGAATTGATTACTCCAATCGCTATCGAAGAAGGTCTTCGTTTCGCGATTCGCGAAGGTGGCCATACAGTAGGCGCTGGCGTTGTAACTGAAATCGAAGGTTAATTAGTAGCCTTTGTAATAAATAGGACTCCGTAAGGGGTCCTATTTGTGTAAAGTTCTAGACAAGGAACGCCATTTTTTGTTATACTATTCCTGTCAGGTACATGTGCCTGGCTTTTTTGAGTTGCTTAAAATCTTGACATTGCTAGACACATATGATACTATTCATTAGTATGTAGTCGAGCGTTTTCGAGTACAAGAGACTTATTAGTAAATATAAAGCGAGGTGTGTCCGGATGCGTAATGCCATTACTTTAGCTTGCACAGATTGCAAACAACGTAATTACCAAACGAACAAGAATAAGAAAAACAATCCTGATCGTATTGAAATGATGAAATATTGCAAATTCTGCGGTAAACATACATTACACCGTGAAACGAAATAATTCTTATCATTCATTACCTGTTGATTTGAGGATGTGAACAAATGGCAAAGTCTAACTCAGCAGTACAACAACGTGGCGGATTTGGTAAATTCTTCCGCGGCGTAAAGGCTGAACTGAAAAAAGTAGTCTGGCCAACAAGAAAAGAGCTCATCAATTACACAATTGTAGTATTTTTGGTAACTATATTTATCGCTTTACTCATTTATGTATTTGATGCGATTTTTGCTCAACTTATTAATATGTTGTTGCGGATTGTTGGATAGGGGGCCATTACATGGAAGCAGATAAGAAGTGGTATGTAATTCATACCTATTCAGGCTACGAAAATAAAGTTAAAACCACTTTAGAACTTAAGGTTCAATCTATGGGCTTACAAGATGTTATTAGTCGAATTCTAGTACCTCTTGAAGATGAAATAGATGAAAAAGATGGGGTTAAAAAAGTAGTAAAACGTAAAATATTTCCTGGGTACGTATTGGTTGAAATGGAAGTTAACGACCGTTCTTGGTATGTTGTGCGCAACACACCAGGTGTAACAGGTTTCGTTGGCTCTGCCACTAAACCAGTTCCACTTTCTGATTCCGAAGTAGAACATATACTTAAGTCTCAGGGCTTGGATAAGAAACCAACAATCAACGTCGATGTAGAGGTTGGTGAAACGGTACGCATTACATCCGGTGCCTTTGAAGATAGACTAGGTGTTATTACCGAAATTAACCCTGAAAAAGGAACATTGAAACTTAATGTAGAAATGTTCAATCGAGATACAGAGGTAGAGGTAGAGTTTTCTCAAGTTGAAAAAGCTCTTTAATATATAAATATAACTCTAAAAGAGCAATCGATTTTGGTTGCAGTGGGAGGATGTTTATCCGTTACCACCACAGTAGAATCATAGGAGGTTTAATTACCCATGGCTAAGAAATTAGTTAAACAAGTAAAACTACAAATTGAAGCCGCTAAAGCTACTCCAGCACCACCAGTTGGTCCTGCATTAGGTCAAGCAGGCGTTAACATCGTTGCTTTCACAAAAGAATTCAACGAACGTACTGCTAAACAAGCTGGCTTGATTATTCCAGTAGTTATTAACGTATATGAAGATCGTAGCTTCGACTTCATCACTAAGACACCACCAGCTGCAGTATTGTTGAAAAAAGCTGCAGGTATCCCAAAAGGTTCTGGTGTACCTAATCGTGATAAAGTAGCTAAAGTAGGTCGCGATAAAGTTCGTGAAATTGCTGAATTGAAAATGCCTGACTTGAATGCTAATACCGTAGAACAAGGTATGCGCATGGTAGAAGGTACTGCTCGCAGCATGGGCATTGAAATCGTTGACTAATAAGCGTACGACTTGCGCATAAGCGCAAATCGGTGGGAGGGAATTCCCGTTTGACCACATAAGGAGGATATTATAATGGCAAAAGTAGGTAAGAAATACGCTGAAGCAGTAAAACTTATTGAAGCTGGTAAGTTCTACGAACCAGTTGAAGCAATTGAGTTAGTTAAGAAAACTGCAACTGCAAATTTCGATGAAACAGTTGAAATCGCTTTCAACTTGAATGTCGACCCTAAATACGCTGATCAACAAGTTCGTGGTGCAGTAGTATTGCCTCATGGTACTGGCAAAACTAAACGCGTTCTTGTGTTCGCTAAAGGCGACAACATTAAAGCAGCTGAAGAAGCTGGCGCAGATTTCGTAGGTTCTGAAGAGTTAGTAGCTAAAATCCAAGGTGGTTGGAGCGACTTCGACGTAGTAGTTGCTACACCAGACATGATGGGTCAAGTTGGCCGTCTTGGTAAAATCTTGGGTCCTAAAGGCTTGATGCCAAACCCTAAAGTTGGTACTGTAACTCCAGACGTTGCTCGTGCAGTAAACGAAATTAAAGCTGGTAAAATCGAATACCGTACTGATAAAGCAGGTATCATTTCTTGCTCCATCGGTAAAGCTTCTTTCGATGATGAAAAATTACTTGACAATTACCGTACAATCGTTGATACTATTATCAAGGCTAAACCTGTAGCAGCTAAAGGTCAATACATTAAATCTGTAACCTTGTCCGCTACAATGGGCCCTGGTGTGCCTTTGAACGTGTTCAAATTGAGCAACGTAACCAAAGAGCAATAATCACATATGTCTCTTAGCTGTAGACGGCTGGTATGTATAATGGATGTAAATCCGCCCGCTGAGGCTGACACTAGAACAACCTAGGACTAGTTACGACCTCATCGCGTGCGATGAGGTCGTTTTTACGCTAAGATAGTACATAGAGCACCACAAAATCTATAAGGAGGTAATCTAATGGCTGTCACTGAATCAAAAAAAGCAATCGTTGCTCAAATGAAAGAAACTCTTTCTGAAGCAAAAGGTGCTGTATTGATTGGTTACTCTGGTTTGACTGTTGCGCAAGCAACTGATCTTCGTCGCAAAATGTTGGCTGAAGGTGTTGAATACAAAGTAATCAAAAATACTTTGACTCGCATTGCTGCAAACGAATTGAATCTTGAAGGTTTCTCTGAGCATTTAGAAGGTCCAACTGCATTGGCTACTTCTAAAGAAGATGCTGTTGCACCTGCTCGTGTAATCGAACAATTCATCAAAGCTACAGAACAAGAAGTTGTTACTGTAAAAGCTGGTATCGTTGAAGGCGAAGTTATGGACGCTGCAGGCGTTAAAGCAATCGCAAGCCTTCCAAACCGCGAAGGTATGCTTTCCATGTTGCTTTCCGTATTGCAAGCACCTGTTCGCAATGTTGCATACGCTGTCAAAGCTGTTGCAGACGCTCAACCAGCAGAAGCTGCAGAATAATAATTTCTGTGAATTATTCATTGGTCGCTTAAGACCGATACAATAAACTATTTTATGGAGGAAAACTAAAATGGCATTGAACATTGAAAACATCGTTGCTGAATTAAAAGAAGCAACTATTCTTGAACTTAATGATCTTGTAAAAGCAATTGAAGAAGAATTTGGCGTAACTGCAGCAGCTCCTGTAGCTGTAGCAGCTGCTAGGTGGTGCTGAAGGCGGCGCTGCTAAAGATTCCTTTCGACGTAATCTTGAAAGATGCTGGCGCATCCAAAATCAACGTAATCAAAGTTGTTCGTGAAGCAACTGGTCTTGGCTTGAAAGAAGCTAAAGCTATCGTTGACGGCGCTCCTGCACCTGTAAAAGAAGGCGTAGCTACTGAAGCAGCTGAAGCTTTGAAAAGCTCAATTGGAAGAAGCTGGCGCAACTGTAGAATTGAAATAATTCTAGCCATATTAAAAGGCGTACCTAAAGGTACGCCTTTTTTGCGTTCTGATTACTGTGAAACGACTCTGTATAAACTTGATATTAAAAAGCGTGCCCCGAAGGGACACGCTCTATTAAAATGAAATACTATCTTGTACTTTATATATGGTAGCTCCATTAGTTTTGCCCAATGGTTTTGTAATGACAGATGCAGGTGAACTTTCAAAGTCTTTTATATTCCGATTAGGTACGATAACAATAGCATTTGACTCGTTTGGAAGTTGATCTAAAAACTCATCTTTGGTAATGGTAGGCATAATATTTCTGGCCTTAGCCCAGCGTTCGTCATCAGTCTTATTTAAATATACTTGTGTTGGTATATGTTTTGTATAATACACGACTGAAGTATAATATCCACCATATACGAAAACAGGTTGATTCGTATTTTCTATATAAGATGTAAACTGAATACCAGATTGACTCGTTAATATGGGCGTCACAGAAATGGTAGTGGCTGAGTATAGGGCTAGTATTGGAAGCAAAAATAGCAATGTGAGTTGTGAATATGTTCGTATGTAATGTCTAGCTATTTTAAAAATCAGAGCGCCTATGCTAACTATAATCATATACTCTAAGATATAGTCGCTAGCACTGACGGCTACGCCAATACCTAGAATGCATGTATATATGCCAAATGGTAGTGTTACTAAAGAAGTACAATATTTAGATAGATTAGGGTTAAACAGTAAATTGATAATTGCCTCACTACCCCATATGATACATGGAATAATCGCGGGTAGTGTATAGGTTAAATACTTGGTTGCTACAATAGAATAAAATAGTAATATAATAACAAACCATATACCCGCCAAGTAGGTTGAATGATTCCTTCCAGTTCAGTTTCCGCAATTGATATATAACCACTGGTGTCCATGGCAATAAAGCAAGCGGCGTAATTATTAGATAGTAGTACCACACGTCGAATTTAGGGTGTTCGGATACGAGGGCACGACCTACATTTTGTAGACCAAGAAATCCACTAATAAAATCTTGGCCGTGAATAGAATACATTGCTATGTACCATGGACTAGCAATGGCGAAAAATAATACAATACCTAGCGGTGTAAAGGCAATCTTTAAATTTCTTAGTAAACTTACCTCATCCTTATTGGCCTTACTATATTTTTGAAGGACCATAAACACTAATAATATGAGTCCTGGTAATAGTAATCCGATGGGTCCTTTTGTTAAGACTGCAAAGGCAGCTGCAATATAGGCTTTCATCATCGACGACTTATCATTGTTTGTAAAAGCTAGGTAAGCATAACCAAATATGGCAAGACTAAAGAAAAATAAAAAGCCATCTGTTATAACCGCATGTGATATATACCAAAATTGTAAGGTGCTCATCAAGAGGATGGCACTGGTTACTGCGACTGGGACGGACTGTTTGATACGGTATACCATGTGATACATGAGTGATACACTGGCCCCTGCAATTAATGTATTAGGGATGCGTGATACAAAATCTGATATACCGAACAATTTATAGCAGATCATAAGTGCCCAATATGTTAATGGTGGTTTATCATACCATACATGGTCATAAATCATAGGTGAAATCCATGAATTGTGAGTTAACATGGTTATGGCACTTAATACATAGTTAGATTCTACTGGATCGGTAATCGGTATATAGGCATTATAAAAACCATAGCTTATGACTGTAATTAAAAACAGCGCTATGATTCGTGTTCGATGATTTATGTTAATTTTAAACACTCCTTTATGTTAATAGTATATGCTTATATTTTACTATACTTTGCAATGTTCAGATATGTCATGAGAGAAATTATATAGAATATTGTTTTTATGGAATACCTTAAATGACTTTTGTGTATACAAAATACATGTTATAATAAATTCAAAAGAAAGACCATTTTATACAATGTAATTTGAATGATATACACATTCAGTGGAAAGAAGGATAGCAATGAGAAAAGAACATGATTTCCTAGGTGAATTAGAAGTAGCTGATGAGTTATATTATGGTGTACAAACGATTCGTGCATTAGAAAACTTTCACATTACAGGAAAACATTTAGACCAAGATTTTATTAAAGCTTTAGCAATGGTAAAAAAGGCCTCCGCTTTGGCCAATATGAAAACAGGTCGCCTCAATGTATCTATTGGTAAAGCCATTGTTCAAGCCGCAGATGAAGTCATCGCCGGCGAATTTGCAGATCAATTTCCAGTCGACCCAATTCAAGGTGGTGCAGGTACTTCTGTGAATATGAACATGAATGAAGTATTAGCAAACCGCGCTTGTGAAATTTTGGGTCATCCAAAAGGATCGTATGATATTGTAAGTCCTAATAACCATTGTAATATGGCGCAATCTACCAATGATGCATTTCCAACGGCTATTAAGGTTTGTGCGATTTTGAAATCTAAACCTTTGCTTGAAGCGTTGCAACGCCTTGTGGATGAACTTGAGAAAAAGGCTGATGAGTATAGCGAAATTTTAAAAATGGGGCGCACTCATTTACAAGATGCGGTGCCTATTACATTAGGTCAAGAAATGGGTGCTTATGCATCAGGTGTTCGCCGTGGTATTAGACGTATTAAATCTGCTGTTGAAGGAGCACATGTTATCAATATGGGGGCTACTGCCGTTGGTACAGGCCTTAATGCAGAACCAAATTACATTCATGACGTAGCATACGAACTTAGCGAAGTCGTAGGCGAACCATTCTATACTGCAGATAACTTGATTGATGCTACGAACAACACGGATATCTTTGCTGATATCTCTAGTGGTTTGAAGGTTACGGCTCTTGTATTGATTAAAATGGCCAACGATTTCCGTTTGATGGCATCTGGCCCTCGTTGTGGTATCGGGGAATTGAAATTACCTGCTCGTCAACCTGGTTCTTCCATTATGCCTGGTAAGGTGAACCCAGTTATCGCCGAAGTATTGAATCAAGTATGTTATCAAGTTATCGGTAACGATCTTACCATTTCTTTGGCTGTAGAAAATGGTCAATTTGAATTGAACGTAATGGAACCTGTATTGGCTTACAATTTGTTCAATAATCTTTGCTACCTTAAAAATGGTGTTAACACATTCGTTGATAAATTGCTTATCGATCTTGAAGTAGACCGTGAACAATGCGAATACTGGTTGAACCGTTCTGTTGGTATCGTAACTGCATTGTTGCCTCACCTTGGTTATGAAACCGCTTCTGCACTTGCAAAAGAAGCCTACACATCTGGTCGTGCTATTCGCGATATTATCCTAGAAAAAGGTTTATTGACCGAAGATGAAATCAATCATATTCTTTCTCCTAAAGAAATGACACGCCCTGGTATTGCCGCTGCTGATTTGTTAAAACACAAAGGAAATTAATTTTTATTAATGAACTTTGTCATATAATGTGAATAATACGTGAAAATGTGAAAGCTGTCAGCCTTTTGGTTGACAGCTTTTTTATATGATGATAGAATTATAAATTGCAAAAGTAGCATTTTCTACTTTTCCATGTAGAAGCTATAACTTACGTATTAAGGGTTTTCTTCCAAGGTTGTGCTTGGATAATGAACAGAGCAAGGTTATTTTTTAAATAAAAAAGGGCCTTGCTTATTTGGCGTTATTAAAGCAGGAAAACTGAGACCTGTAAGATGTCTTTTCTATGCCGTTATAGAAATATGGTGGACCAGTGTATTTGAAGGAGGGAAAGCACATATGTTCAAACCTGAACAGGTAGGCAAACGGACTCGTTATACATATGCAAAAATTAACGAAGTTATTAAGATGCCGCATTTGTTGGACATTCAGCGTAAATCGTACGAATGGTTCTTGGAGAGCGGTTTACAAAATATTTTCAACGATATTTCTCCGATTAAAGACAATTCAGGTAATTTAGTACTTTCTTTTGAAGGTTTTAGCTTAGGTGAGCCTAAGTATGATATTAATGAGTGCAAAAATCGTGATGCTACATACGCAGCACCACTTCGTGTAAATATCCGTTTAGTTAATAATGATCCTGAAAATATGGACATTAAAGAACAAGAAGTATTTATGGGTGATTTCCCATTGATGACGGATACAGGCACTTTCATTATCAATGGTGCAGAACGTGTTATCGTATCTCAATTAGTACGTTCCCCTGGCGTTTACTATGGTAAAGAAATCGATACCATGGGTAACCGTTTGTATGAATCCACAGTTATCCCAAATCGCGGTGCTTGGATTGAATTAGAAACAGATGCTAGCGAAGTTGTAGCCGTTCGTATCGACCGTAACCGTAAATTACCAGCTACTGTGCTTGTTCGTGCATTAGGTTGGGATACTAATGAAAGTATTCTTGATCTTTTCTGGAACGGTCAAACAGATGAAGATGGTTTACCAGTATATGATGAACGCATTGTTCGTACATTGGAAAAAGATACAACTCAATCTGCTGATGAAGCATTGGTAGAAATCTATAAAAAATTACGTCCAGGTGAACCTCCTACTGTAGAATCTGCTCGTAATTTATTCGATAATTTATTCTTCGATGCTCGCCGTTATGATTTAGCGCGCGTAGGTCGTTATAAATTAAATAAAAAACTAGGATGGCGTCAACGTATGTTGGGTCAAACATTGGCACAACCAATTGTTGATACTGAAACAGGTGAAATCATCCTTGATGCAGGCGTACAAGTTGGGGAAGAACAACTTGATATCGTTGCTAAGAGCGGTGTATTTAGCGGCGAAGGTTTTGCTGAATTCTATATCACTAATTCAGATGGTGTAGTATCCAAAATCATTTGCAACAACTGCAACTTAGAATTTAACCATCGTACAGTTACAAGAGAAGATATGATTGCTAATATCTCTTACCTCTTGAACTTGATGGATGGTGCCGGTCATACAGATGATATCGACCATTTGGGTAACCGTCGTCTTCGTTGCGTAGGTGAATTGTTACAAAATCAATTCCGTATTGGTTTGACTCGTATGGAACGTGTTGTACGTGAACGCATGACAATTCAAGAAATTGAATCCATTACGCCTCAAGCGTTGATTAATATTCGTCCTGTTGTAGCAGCGATTAAAGAATTCTTTGGTTCTTCTCAGTTGTCTCAATTTATGGACCAAACAAACCCATTAGCAGAATTGACACATAAACGTCGTCTATCTGCCCTTGGACCTGGCGGTTTATCTCGTGAACGTGCAGGTTTCGAAGTTCGTGACGTGCATCACTCTCACTATGGCCGTATGTGTCCTATTGAAACACCAGAAGGTCCTAACATCGGTTTGATTAACTCCTTATCTAACTATGCGAAGGTTAATGAATTCGGTTTCATCGAGGCTCCATACCGTAAGGTTGAAAAAATTTACGGCGAAGGTGCTGACGCGGATAAGGTTGTAAAAGTACGCGTATCTGAAAGCGTTGCTTATATGACTGCCGATGAAGAAGAAGGCATGACAATTGCCCAAGCGAACTCCCCTCTTGATGCAGACGGTTGTTTTGCTAATGACCATGTAGCATGTCGTCGTGGTCATGACGTATTAGAAGTAACACCTGATAAGGTTGATTACATGGACGTTAGTCCAAAAGAAGTTGTATCCATCGGTACAGCTATGATTCCATTCCTTGAAAACGATGATGCGAACCGTGCCTTGATGGGTGCGAACATGCAACGTCAAGCGGTGCCTTTGCTCCGTGCTCAAGCACCTTTAGTTGGTACAGGTATGGAATATACAGCGGCTACTGACTCTGGCGTTTGCGTATTGGCACGCGAAGCTGGTAAAGTCGTACGTTGCTGGGGTAATGAAATCCACGTTCTTCGCGATAGCGATGGTCGTGTTGATACATACCGTTTGAATAAATTCCTTCGTTCTAACCAATCCACATGCTTTAACCAAAAACCAATCGTTAATCGTGGTGACCATGTTGTAAAAGGCCAAGTATTGGCTGATGGTCCTGCTACTGATGGTGGTGAATTGGCTCTTGGCTTTAATGTTCTTGTAGCGTTCATGCCTTGGGAAGGTTATAACTACGAAGATGCTATCTTGCTTAGTGAAGAACTTTGCAAAGAAGATATCTATACATCCATTCATATTGAAGAATACGAATGTGATGCGCGCGACACTAAACTAGGTGCCGAAGAAATCACTCGTGAATTGCCTAATACTGGTGATGATACACTTAAAAACCTAGATGAAGATGGTATCATTTGCATCGGTGCAGAAGTACATCCTGGTGATATCCTCGTAGGTAAAGCTACACCAAAAGGCGAAACTGAATTAACACCAGAAGAACGTTTGTTACGTGCTATTTTTGGTGATAAAGAACGCGAAGTTCGAGATACATCCCTCCGTGTGCCTCATGGTGAATGTGGTAAGGTTGTAGACGTTAAAGTGTTCACTCGTGAAAATGGTGATGAGTTACAACCAGGTGTAAACAAACTTGTTCGCGTTTACATCGCTCAAAAACGTAAAATCCACGAAGGCGATAAAATGGCCGGTCGTCATGGTAACAAAGGTGTCGTTTCTCGCGTAATGAGAAAAGAAGATATGCCATTCCTTCCAGATGGTACTCCAGTACAAATCGTATTGAACCCATTGGGCGTACCTTCTCGTATGAACATTGGTCAGGTTCTTGAAACTCACTTAGGCTGGGCTGTTCAAGGCTTGGGCATGAAAATTAAGGCTACAGATCTTCATATTCAAAATGTATTGAAAAGAAGCGCGTACTGATGAATCCTATTGGGAACAAATCGATGCAATTCGCAAATTATATGCTGAAATTGAAGAGTTAGAAGCTAAGCGAAAGAAGATGTAACAGTAGCTCATTTTGATATTGATGAAAAAATCATCGATTTGAAATCTCAAATCTTAGGTCACGTAGAAGAAGCTGCTCAAAAGAAATTGGCTGCACTTGGTGGCGAAGCTCGTTACAATGAATTGAAAGCATTAGAATCTAAATACAATGCACTTCACATGGAATATTTCGGCACTGAAGAAGAAGTGCCTGAAATGGATCCAGCTCTTGTTGAAGAATTAGAACGCATCAACAAGGTACGTGCTACATTGAACCATATCGAAGAAGCTCGTGCTAAACGCGTTGAAATTCGCAAAGATTTGGAAAAATTAGGCTATGACTATGATACCTATGGTATGCCAAAACCGGATGTAGCTGGTATTCATATCGCTACACCTGTATTTGATGGTGCCCATGAAAAAGATGTATTCGAAACATTGGATATCGCTGGTCGCCCAGATGATGGTAAAACCATATTGTACGATGGCCGTACCGGTGAACCTATGGATAACCGTGTAACGGTTGGTTACGTATACATGTTGAAACTTCACCATTTGGTTGATGATAAAATTCATGCGCGCTCCACAGGTCCGTACTCCCTTGTTACACAACAACCATTGGGTGGTAAAGCTCAATTTGGTGGCCAACGTTTCGGGGAAATGGAAGTTTGGGCCCTTGAAGCATATGGCGCAGCCTATACTCTTCAAGAACTATTAACTGTTAAGTCTGACGACGTTGTTGGTCGTGTTAAAGCATACGAAAAAATCGTTAAAGGCGAAAATATTCCTGAACCAGGTGTGCCTGAGTCCTTCAAAGTATTGCTCAAAGAACTTCAAAGTATCGGTCTTGATGTAAAAATCTTGAACGAAGATCAAGAAGAAGTTGTTATGAAAGAACTTGATGACGAAGATGAAGTGGTAGAAACTGGTATTGAAGATGTTATGGACGGCGATGCTGTTGAAACAGATGAAGTAACAGTTGTAGACCCAGAAGCAGAGGAAGAAGTATCTAATGGTGGCGATGATGATATTCTTAGCCAATTAGCATATCCAATTAGTGAATCCTCTGCAGATGAAGACTGATACTGAATATTAGGAAGGGAGCGATAGTAGTGCTAGACGTAAATGAATTTGATTCCATGCGAATCGGTTTAGCCTCTCCAGAGCAAATTTTAGAATGGTCTCATGGGGAAGTTAAAAAACCAGAAACAATTAACTACCGTACGTTAAAGCCAGAACGTGATGGTCTATTTTGCGAACGCATTTTTGGACCAACAAAGGACTGGGAATGTCACTGCGGTAAATATAAACGCATCCGCCATAAAGGCGTTGTCTGCGATAAATGTGGCGTAGAAGTAACACGTGCTAAAGTGCGTCGTGAACGTATGGGCCATATCCAATTGGCTACACCTGTATCCCATATTTGGTACTTCAAGGGTATCCCATCTCGTATGGGCCTTATCCTTGATGTATCTCCACGTTCCTTGGAACGCGTATTGTATTTTGCTTCCTATATCGTAGTTGATCCTGCAGGTAGCCCATTGGCAAAACGCCAATTGTTATCTGAACAAGAATACCGTGAATACGAAGCTCAATTCAATGAAGAAGGATATACTATCGGTGGTAAATCCGTAGTTATTGAAACTGTGGCACAACGTAATGAACGTTTGGCTATCGTTCGTGAAGCACAACGTAAAGAACGTTATAATGCAGCACTTCGTGAAGATGCTACAATTCCAGAAGCTGATAAAGAATATGAAGAATTAACTCGTGAAGAACGTTACGAATTAGGTGCTACAGAAGAAATCTTATTCGTATGTATCGACATGGGTGCAGAAGCGGTAAAAGCATTATTATCTGAACTTGATTTAGAACAATTAAATGCTGAATTGCGCGAAGAGTTGAACACTGCAAGTGGTCAACGTAAAATCCGTGCCGTTCGCCGTCTTGAAGTAGTAGAAGCATTCCGTCAATCTGGCAATCGCCCAGAATGGATGATTATGGATGTCGTTCCTGTTATCCCACCTGAATTGCGCCCTATGGTTCAATTAGATGGTGGTCGCTTTGCTACATCTGACCTTAATGATTTGTATCGTCGTGTTATCAATCGTAACAACCGTTTGAAACGTTTGTTGGACTTAGGTGCTCCTGATATCATCGTGCGCAATGAAAAACGCATGTTGCAAGAAGCGGTTGATGCATTGATCGATAATGGTCGTCGTGGCCGTCCTGTTACAGGTCCCTGGCAACCGCCCATTAAAATCCTTGTCCGATATGCTTAAAGGTAAACAAGGTCGTTTCCGTCAAAACTTGCTCGGTAAACGTGTTGACTACTCCGGTCGTTCCGTTATCGTAGTAGGTCCAGAACTTAAAATGCATCAATGTGGTTTGCCTAAAGAAATGGCATTGGAATTGTTCAAGCCATTCGTTATGAAACGCTTGGTAGAACGTGGACAAGCATCCAATATTAAGGCTGCTAAGCGCCAAGTAGAACGCGTAGGTCCTGGTGTATGGGAATCCTTGGAAGAGGTTATCAAAGAACATCCAGTTCTCTTGAACCGTGCCCCTACATTGCATAGACTTGGTATTCAAGCCTTCGAACCAATCCTTTGGGAAGGCCGTGCTATCAAATTGCATCCATTAGTATGTACAGCCTTCAACGCCGACTTTGACGGTGACCAAATGGCTTGTCACTTACCATTGTCCGTAGAAGCTCAATCCGAAGCTCGTACATTGATGCTATCCGTTCATAATATCTTATCAACAAAAGATGGTAAGCCAGTTGCTATTCCATCTCAAGATATGATTTTGGGTACTTATTACCTAACAGTTGTACGCGAAGATACTCGTGATAAAGCAAAAACATTTGCTACATATGACGAAGTAATGCTTGCTTACGATTCTCATGTTATCGGATTGCAAGATATTTTATACATTCGCTTGCCTGAACACGGTCGCGTAGAAACTACAGCTGGTCGTTTGATCTTTAACAACGCTTTGTTCCCAGAATTATGGCAATATGAACAAAAAGAAGACGGTACTTACACATTGGGTAAGGTTATGGATAAGAAGACGGTTGGTAAACTTGTAGATCAATGTTTCCAATTATTCGGCAATGAAAAAACTGCTGAACTCTTAGACAGAATTAAATCCCTTGGTTACTCCTTTGCACGTCGTGCAGGTATGACAGTAGCCATTGCGGATATTAAAGTACCAGAAGAAAAATTCGATTTACTTGATACCGCAGAACAAGAAGTAGAAAAAGTATCTCGTCTATATCGCCGTGGTCTTATTACAGAAGAAGAACGTTATCGTAAAACTATCCAATTGTGGACAAAAGCAACAGAAGATGTTACTGATGCCATGATGGATAATATGGCGCGCGATAAAGATGGCTTCAACCCTGTATATATGATGGCTATCTCCGGTGCCCGTGGTAACAAACAACAAATTCGTCAGCTTGCTGGTATGCGTGGTTTGATGGCTGACCCATCTGGTCGTATCATCGACTTGCCAATCAAGGCAAACTTTAAAGAAGGTTTGACTGTATTGGATTACTTTACGTCCTCTCATGGTGCTCGTAAAGGTTTGGCCGATACAGCACTTCGTACAGCTGACTCTGGTTATTTGACTCGTCGTCTTGTTGACGTATCTCAAGACGTTATCGTTCGTGAGGACGATTGTGACGTTGTAGGTATCGATCTCGTTCGTGAACGCGCTCGTTTGGCTACATCTCCACGTCAAGCTCTTGAAATGTTGAAAGACAAATTGATTGGCCGCGTTCTCGATAAAGATGTAGTAAATGCTGAAACAGGTGAATTGGCTGTTCCTGCAGAAACTATTCTTGATGAACAAAGCTTAGCAGATATCGCAGATGCTGGTGTAACAGCTATCTCCTTGCGCGGTGCACATTTAGGCTCGGATAGCGATATTAACCATACTAATTTGGTACAAAAGATTCTTCTTGGTGAAAGCGACGATAGTATCCGTGCGACATTAAAAGAAACTATGGTTCAAAATATGTTGAACAAGGATACTGTGAATGCTATCGTGGACAGCAATGGCGTAGAAATCTACCCTGCTGATACACGCCTTACAGAAGAAGGTATCGAAGCAATTCTAAACTCTGATGTAAAAGAGGTACAAGTACGCAATAATGAAATCAACGGTATTGAAGTAGAAGCTATCGTTGAAGGTACGGGTATTATTGAACCATTGAAAGATCGTATCGTAGGTCGTATTGCAGCTGAAGAATTAATCAATAAGGAAACTGGTGAAGTTATCGTTCCATTGAATGGTGAAATTACTGAAGAACTTGCTGATGAAGTTGTAAAACATTACGATGTTGTTAAAATCCGTTCCGTATTGACTTGTCGTAGCCCTTATGGCGTATGTCGTAAGTGCTATGGTCGTGACCTTGGTACAGGTGACCAAGTTCAAGTCGGTGAAGCAGTTGGTATCATTGCGGCTCAATCCATCGGTGAACCTGGTACACAATTGACAATGCGTACATTCCATACAGGCGGTGTCGCAGGTGACGATATCACACAAGGTTTGCCTCGTGTTGAAGAATTGTTCGAAGCTCGTAAACCAAAACGTAATGCAATCATTGCTGAAAATGAAGGTGTAGTACGTGTTGTACCTAACGAAGGTAAAAAAGGTACTAATACTATCTTTATTACAGGTGAAGATGGTATTGAACTCGATTACCTCATCCCTTATGGTTCTCGCATTATCGTTAAAGACGGTGATGTTGTATCCTTGGGCGCACGTTTGACAGAAGGTTCCATTAATCCTCATGACATCATGCGTGTAATGGGCACACAAGCAACACAACGTTACCTCGTATACGAAGTACAAAAAGTATATAAATCTCAAGGTGTAGAAATCAACGATAAACACATTGAAGTTATTGTTCGTCAAATGCTTCATAAGGTTAAAATCGAAACTGCTGGCGATGCAGATATGCTTCCTGGCGACATGATTGATATCAACACATTTGATGAAGAAAATCGTCGTTTAACATTGAATGGCCGTGAAAATGCTACTGGTAAACGTACATTGTTGGGTATTACTAAAGCTGCATTGGCTACAGATTCCTTCTTGTCTGCTGCATCATTCCAAGAAACTACACGTGTTCTTACAGATGCTGCTATTAAGGGCAAAATCGATCCATTATTGGGTCTTAAGGAAAATGTTATCATCGGTAAATTGATTCCTGCCGGTACTGGTATGAGCCGTTACCGTAAAATTGAAGTAGTTAAAAAGGCTCCTGAAATTTTGGAATTAACTGATGACGGTGAAATCATAGAAAAATAAGGTTTTATAGCTTATAGCTATGATTAGAAAATAAAAGAGATATTCCTAGATTGTTATATAATTTAGGGATATCTCTTTTTTGTTATATCAATTTTGCATAACAAGACTGCACCAATAGAATTGAATATGTATAAAGTGTATAAAAATAAGCGAAATTATCTATATTTGTATAAAAAAACGAGAATACTACATGTAATTCTTATAAATGATACACACGGATAGGTGTACATATTAAATACAGTGAAATAGCGGTTTTGAGTGTTAAAAAACCTTTGACATGCGTTTGAGTAATTGATATACTTACATAGTGCTTAGAGGGCAAGTGCGCCCTGAGCATAGTTTCGTAAGGAGAAGATGTAACCATGGACATTGCCCATTTGGCATCGGCGAACAAGACAATAGGTGCTAAGCAAACGATTAAATCAATTGCAAAAGGCTCTGTTAAGTTTGTGTTTCTCGGCTGCGATAGCGATAGCTACGTAGTAGATCCTGTACGGATGGCTTGCGTGGAACATAATATACCGTTCGACGATAAGCATACGATGGATGACCTTGGTCGTGCGTGCCGCATTAAGGTGCGGGCCACAGCGGTAGGCATCCTACGTTAATCTCGGTAATATCCGATGTAACAATTTGTTATGACGGATCAATTATAAATCTCAAATTTGGAAAGGAGGTGCCCAAATGCCAACAATTAATCAGCTAGTACGCAAAGGTCGCATGAGCTTGACTAAAAATCTACAGCTCCAGCGCTTCAAGAATCTCCACAAAAACGTGGTGTATGTACTCGTGTGTACACAGCTACTCCAAAGAAACCAAACTCCGCGCTTCGTAAAGTTGCCCGTGTACGTTTGACAAACGCTATTGAAGTAACTGCTTACATTCCAGGCATTGGTCACAATTTACAAGAACACAGTGTTGTACTTATCAGAGGCGGTCGTGTAAAAGACCTTCCAGGTGTGCGTTATCACATCGTTCGTGGTGCATTGGATACAGCTGGCGTACAAAATCGTATGCAAAGTCGTTCCAAATACGGCGCGAAAAAAGCTAAAAAATAATTTTAGCCATTAAACGAAATTAACACACATCATTATAAAGGAGGAATTGAACATGCCAAGAAAAGGCCCTGTTCCGAAACGTGATGTACTTCCAGATCCGGTGTACAACAGCAAATTAGTAACACGTTTCATTAACAAAGTTATGTACGATGGCAAAAAAGGCATTGCTGAAACTATCGTATATGATGCATTTGAAATTATTCGTTCCAAAATGGGTCAAGACCCAATGGAAGTTTTTGATCAAGCATTGAAAAATGTTATGCCTGTACTTGAAGTACGTGCTCGCCGTATCGGTGGTGCGAACTACCAAGTGCCAGTTGAAGTTCGTGCTGATCGCCGTCAAACCCTCGGTATTCGTTGGGTTGTAAACTACGCTCGTCTTCGTGGTGAACGCACTATGAAAGAACGCTTAGCAGGCGAATTGATGGACGCTTTCAACAATGCAGGCGCTGCAATCAAGAAAAAAGAAGATACTCATAAAATGGCAGAAGCTAATAAAGCATTTGCTCATTATCGTTGGTAATAAGAGGTGACAACTGTGGCAAGAGAGTTTTCCCTAGCAAAAACTCGTAATATCGGTATCATGGCTCACATCGATGCTGGTAAAACAACAACTACAGAACGTATCCTCTACTATACAGGTATTGTTCACAAAATCGGCGAAGTACATGAAGGTGCTGCTACGATGGACTGGATGGCGCAAGAACAAGAACGTGGTATCACAATCACTTCTGCGGCGACAACATGTCACTGGAAAGATCATCGTATCAATATCATCGATACTCCTGGTCACGTTGACTTTACTGTAGAAGTAGAACGTTCTCTACGTGTACTTGATGGCTCCGTAGCGGTGTTCAGTGCTAAAGGTGGCGTTGAACCTCAATCCGAAACAGTATGGCGTCAAGCATCTAACTACGGCGTACCTCGTATCGCTTATGTAAATAAGATGGATACAGTAGGTGCTGACTTCTTCAACGTAGTTGATATGATGAAATCCCGTTTGGGTGCAAATTCCGTAGCTATCCAAGTGCCAATCGGCGCTGAAGATACTTTCGAAGGCATCATCGATTTGATGACTATGAAAGCGGAAATTTACAAATCCGATGACGGTAAAGAATATGAAATCACTGATATCCCAGCAGAATATCAAGAAGTAGCTGAAGCTCGTCGCGAAATGATGATCGATGCTATCGCTGAAACTGATGACGATATCATGATGAAATATTTGGAAGGTGAAGAAATCTCCATTGAAGAATTGAAAGCAGCATTGCGTAAAGCAGTTATTGCTAACCAATTGTTCCCAGTTCTTTGTGGTTCTTCCTACAAAAACAAAGGTGTACAAATGTTGTTGGACGCTGTTGTAGATTACATGCCAGCTCCTATCGACATTCCAGCTATTAAAGGTACCGTTCCTGGTACTGAAGAAGAAACTACTCGTCCTTCTTCCGATGATGAACCATTCTCCGCATTGGCATTCAAAATCATGGCTGACCCTTATGTTGGTAAATTAGCGTTCTTCCGTGTGTACTCCGGTACATTGGAATCCGGTTCCTACGTTTTCAACTCCACAAAAGGTAAGAAAGAACGTATCGGCCGTATTCTTCAAATGCACGCTAACACTCGTAAAGAAATCGACATGGTTTACGCTGGCGACATCGCTGCAGCTGTAGGCTTGAAAGATACTACTACTGGTGATACTCTTTGTGATGAAAAGAATCCTGTAATTCTTGAATCCATGGAATTCCCTGAACCAGTTATCTCCGTTGCTGTTGAACCTAAAACAAAAGCTGACCAAGAAAAAATGGGTACAGCTCTTGCTCGTTTGGCAGAAGAAGATCCTACTTTCAAAGTTCGTACTGATGAAGAAACAGGTCAAACTATTATCTCCGGTATGGGCGAACTTCACTTGGATATCATCGTTGACCGTATGAACCGTGAATTCAAAGTAGAATGTAACGTAGGTAAACCTCAAGTAGCTTATCGCGAAACTATCCGTAAAGCTGTTAAAGCTGAAGGTAAATTCGTTCGTCAATCTGGTGGTCGTGGTCAATATGGTCACTGCTGGTTGGAATTAATTCCTCAAGAACCAGGTGCTGGCTTCGAATTTGAAAATAAGGTCGTAGGTGGTGCAATTCCTCGTGAATACATCGGACCTGTTGAAAATGGTGTTAAAGAAGCTATGGAATCCGGTGTTATCGCTGGTTATCCAATGGTTGACATCAAAGTTATCGTATTTGACGGCTCCTACCATGACGTTGACTCCAACGAAATGGCCTTCAAATCGCTGGTTCCATGGGCTTTAAAGAAGGTGCTCGCAAAGCAGACCCTGCATTGCTTGAACCATACATGTCCGTAGAAGTAGACGTTCCTGAAGAATACATGGGCGACGTTATCGGTGACTTGAACTCTCGTCGTGGTCGCATGGACGGCATGGAAGCTCGTAATGGTAACCAACATATCAAAGCATATGTTCCATTGAGCGAAATGTTCGGTTACGCAACTGACCTTCGTTCCAAAACTCAAGGTCGCGGTAACTACTCCATGACATTCGATCATTACGAAGAAGTTCCTAAGAAAATTGCTGAAGAAATTCAAGCAAAGAAAAACGGTTAATCTTACATTAGATTAATAGAATTACTATTTTCCTCGGAGGATAATTTAAAATGGCAAAAGAAAAATTTGAACGTACGAAACCGCATGTTAACATCGGTACAATCGGTCACGTTGACCATGGTAAAACTACTTTGACTGCTGCAATCACTAAAGTATTGGCTGAAAAAGGCCAAGCTGATTTCCAAGATTACAGCATGATCGATAAAGCTCCAGAAGAACGTGAACGTGGTATTACAATCAACACTGCACACGTTGAATACGAAACTGAAAACCGTCACTATGCACACGTTGACTGCCCAGGCCATGCTGACTATGTTAAAAACATGATCACTGGTGCGGCTCAAATGGACGGCGCTATCTTGGTATGTTCCGCAGCTGACGGCCCTATGCCTCAAACTCGCGAACACATCTTGTTGGCTCGCCAAGTTGGTGTTCCTGCAATCGTAGTATTCTTGAACAAAGCTGACATGGTTGACGACGAAGAATTGATCGAATTAGTAGAAATGGAAGTTCGTGAACTTCTTTCTTCCTACGAATTCCCTGGCGACGAAGTACCTATCGTTGTAGGTTCCGCTTTGAAAGCTTTGGAAGGCGACGCTCAATATGTAGCTAAAATCGACGAATTGATGGCAGCTGTAGACTCCTACATCCCAACACCAGTTCGTGATACTGACAAACCTTTCTTGATGCCTGTGGAAGACGTATTCACAATCACTGGTCGTGGTACAGTAGCAACTGGCCGTGTTGAACGTGGTCAAGTAAACGTAGGCGACACAGTAGAAGTTGTAGGCTTGAAAGAAAGCTGAACAATACGTAGTAACTGGTCTTGAAATGTTCCGTAAAACTTTGGATTCTGCAGTAGCAGGTGATAACGTTGGTGCGTTGCTTCGTGGTGTAGACCGCAAAGACATCGAACGTGGTCAAGTATTGGCTAAACCAGGTTCCATCAAACCACACACAAAATTCAAAGCAGAAGTATACGTTTTGACTAAAGAAGAAGGTGGCCGTCATACTCCATTCTTCTCCAACTACCGTCCACAATTCTACTTCCGTACAACAGACGTAACAGGTGTTGTAAACCTTCCTGAAGGTGTAGAAATGTGTATGCCTGGCGATAACGTAACAATGAATATCGAATTGATTACTCCAATCGCTATCGAAGAAGGTCTTCGCTTCGCGATCCGCGAAGGTGGCCATACAGTAGGCGCTGGCGTTGTAACTGAAATCGAAGGTTAATTTAACCTTTTATGCTCATCGTAGTGATGCGTTGGGCACAATATCCACGACATGTAAGAGCGGCATGTTCTGCCGCTCTCGTGTTGTGTTTTCAAACTATGAAGTAGAAGGTTGCCTCTGCGGAGGAGAATTTCTATGGAGCAGTTCATTCACGAAATGGACGACAGGAGGAATTATTAATAATGGCTAAACAGCAAAAAATCCGTATTCGCCTTAAGGCATACGACCACAAAGCTCTCGATCAAAGCGCTGCTAAGATCGTAGACACTGCAAAAAGAAATGGCGCTATGGTATCTGGTCCGATTCCATTGCCAACAGAAAAGAATATCTTCACGATTCTTCGTTCCGTACACGTTAACAAAGATTCCCGTGAACAATTCGAAATGCGTACACATAAACGCTTGATTGATATTCTTGAACCAAATTCGAAAACAGTAGATGCTATCACTCGTTTAGATTTACCAGCTGGTGTATCTATTGAAATAAAACTATAAGGAGGTGCGATAATGTCTAAAGCTATTTTGGGTAAAAAATTAGGAATGACACAAGTCTTCACAGCTGAAGGCCAATTAGTTCCTGTAACAGTAGTGGAAACTACCCCAAGCGTTGTAGTGCGCGTTAAGACTGTTGAAACAGACGGTTATGAAGCAGTACAAATTGGTTACGGTTCCATTAAAGAAAAACATTTAACAAAACCTGTAAAAGGTCAGTTCGACAAAGCTGGCGTAGCTCCAGTTAAATATCTTCGCGAAGTTCGCGTTGACAGTGCAGCTGACTACACAGTAGGCCAAACTCTGGCAGCTGATATCTTCGCAGAAGGTGAATTGGTGGACGTAGTAGGTACAGGTAAAGGTAAGGGTTTTGCTGGCACAATTAAACGCCATAATTTCTCTCGTGGTCCTGAAACTCATGGCTCCAAATCTCACCGTGAACCTGGTTCCATCGGTCCTATGATCTCCGGTGGCGGCGGTAAGGTATACAAAGGTAAAAACTCCCTGGACAAATGGGTGGTTACAGAGTTACCGTACAACGCTTATCCGTTGTGAAAGTTGATGCTGAACGTAACCTTTTATTGGTTAAAGGTGGTATCCCAGGCGCTAAAGGTAGCTTGGTTATGGTTCGCAACACGGTTAAACCTGTTAAATAATCATTTGTCGAAAGGAGGATTATGTAATGCCTACAGTAGCAACATATAATCAATCCGGCGTTAAAGTCGGTGAAATACAGTTAAACGATGCAGTATTCGGCGTTGAAGTAAACGAAGCCGTTATGCATCAAGCCGTAGTTCGTCAATTGTCTAACGAACGTCTCGGCACACATGCAACAAAAACTAGAGGTATGGTTCGTGGCGGTGGCCGTAAACCTTGGAAACAAAAAGGTACTGGTCGTGCACGTTCCGGTTCCAGCCGTTCCCCAATCTGGATTGGTGGCGGTACTACATTTGGTCCACAACCTCGCAGCTATTACAAAGCTATGCCTCGTAAGGCTAGACGTTTGGCAGTTAAATCTGCTCTTAGCGATAAGGTAAATAATAGCGAATTATACGTTTTGGAAGAAATCACATTAGCAGCTCCTAAAACAAAAGAAGTATTGAATATTATCAATAGCTTCAATGTTGGCGATGCAAAAGTATTGTTCATCACTGAAGGTGATGTAAATGTTGAACGTTCCGCTCGCAACATCCAAGGTGTTAAAGCATTGGCTTGCGAAGGTATGAACATTTTCGATCTTCTTCATTACGATAAGCTCTTCATTACTAAAGGCGCTGTCGCAAAAATTGAGGAGGTACTTGGATAATGCAATTACATGATGTACTAATCCGTCCGGTTATTACCGAAAAATCCACAAAGCTTATGGAAGAAAACAAATACACGTTCCGCGTGCCTTTGACTGCAAATAAAGTGCAAATCCGTCAAGCTGTTGAAAAAATCTTCAATGTAAAAGTAGAAAAAGTAGCTACTATTCGCGTATTAGGCAAAACTAAACGCATGGGTCGTACACAAGGTAAACGTAGCGATTACAAAAAAGCTATCGTAACTTTAAAAGCTGGCGAATCCATTACATTATTTGAAGGTGTCTAAGAGTCTAGTTGTAAGGAGGCCCACTAATGGCAATTAAATCATTTAAACCGTACTCCGCTGGTCGCCGGTTTATGACAGTATCCGCCTTCGACGAAATCACAGCAAGCAAACCAGAAAAATCTTTGTTGGCTAAGATTTCCCAAAAAGGTGGTCGTAATAATACTGGTAAAATGACAGTTCGTCACCAAGGTGGCGGTCATAAACGTCAATACCGTATCATTGACTTCAAACGTACTAAAGATAATATCCCAGCTAAAGTAGCAACAATCGAGTATGATCCTAACCGTTCTTCTCGTATCGCTTTGCTTAACTACGCTGATGGTGAAAAACGTTATATTTTAGCTCCTAACGGCTTAAAAGTTGGTGACGTTGTATTCTCCGGTCCTGAATCTGATATTAAACCTGGTAACTGCTTACCATTGGCTAATATCCCAGACGGTACTCAAATCCACAACATCGAATTAAAAATCGGTAAAGGCGGTCAAATCGTTCGTTCCGCTGGTACATCCGCTCAATTGATGGGTAAAGATAATGGCTATGCTATTCTTCGTTTACCATCTGGCGAAATGCGCCGCGTACGTCAAGAATGCCGTGCAACTATTGGTGTTGTAGGCAACGCTGAACACAGCAACCTAGTAATTGGTAAGCTGGTCGTCATCGTTGGATGGGCGTTCGTCCTGGTAACCGTGGTGTTGTAATGAACCCTTGTGACCATCCACATGGTGGTGGTGAAGGTAAATCTCCTGTTGGTCGTAAACATCCTGTTACACCTTGGGGCAAACCAGCACATGGTGTTAAAACTCGCGACAAGAAAAAAGCTTCTAACAGCTTAATCATTAAACGTCGTACAAAATAGGATAAAGGAAAGGAGATAAAATAGTGTCCAGATCTATTAAAAAAGGCCCTTTCGTAGCAGATCATTTGCTTAAGAAAGTTGATGCTTTAAACGAAACTAACGAAAAGAAAGTTGTAAAAACCTGGTCCCGTGCCTCTACTATTATCCCTAGTTTTGTAGGCCACACAATTGCTGTGCATGATGGTCGCAAACATGTACCTGTATTTATTACAGAAGATATGGTAGGTCATAAATTAGGTGAATTCGCTCCTACACGTACTTTCAAAGGTCACGGTAAGGACGAAAAATCTACAGGCAAAAAATAGGAGGAATAATTAATGGAAGCAAAAGCAATCGCTAGACATATCCGAATCGCGCCTCGTAAAATCCGTATCGTTGCTGATTTAGTGCGCGGTAAAAACATCGGCGAGGCATTTGCCATCTTGAAGTTCACTCCGAAAGTTGGCGCTGATGTAGTCGAAAAAGTTATGCGTTCCGCAATCGCAAATGCAGAACACAATTTTGATATGAATGTGGATAACTTATATGTATCCGAGATCTTCGTAGATCAAGGTCCTACATTGAAACGTATTCATCCTCGTTCCCGTGGACAAGCTTTCAAAATTTTGAAACGCACTAGCCACGTAACAGTAGTAGTTAAAGAAAGAGCTTAAGAAGGAGGGAAACAGAGTGGGTCAAAAAGTTAATCCACACGGTTTGCGTGTCGGTATCGTAAAAGATTGGGACGCAAAGTGGTATGCAGAAAAAGATTTCGCTGCTAATCTTCATGAAGACGTAAAAATTCGTAACTTCTTGAAAGAAACCCTTTTCATTGCTGGTATTTCCCGCATTGAAATCGAGCGTACAAATAAACGTATTAAATTGACTATCCACACTGCAAAACCAGGTATGGTTATCGGTCGTGGTGGTGCTGGTATCGAAGATATCAAAAAAGCAATGACTCGTTTCACTGATAAACAAGTTGACGTAAACATTGCAGAAATTAAACAAGCAGACATGGATGCAGTTCTTGTTGCAGAAAACATTGCTGGCCAATTGGAACGCCGTATCGGTTTCCGTCGTGCAATGAAACAAGCTGTTGGTCGTACAATGCGCTTAGGTGCAAAAGGTATCAAAATCATGGTAAGCGGTCGTCTTGGCGGCGCTGAAATCGCTCGTAGCGAATCCTACCGTGAAGGTTCTATTCCATTGCACACACTTCGTGCAAACATCGACTACGGTACTGCTGAAGCTCATACAACTTATGGTTGTATCGGCATTAAAGTATGGATTTACAAAGGTGAAGTTTTGCCAGAAGCAAAACAACCTGCTAAGAAGGAAGAAGGTGGCAAGTAATGCTTATTCCAAAGCGTGTAAAACATCGTAAGCAATTCCGCGGCCGTATGAAAGGTCGTGCTATGCGCGGTAATACAGTGTCTCATGGTGAGTTCGGCTTGGTAGCATGCGAACCATCTTGGATCACAAACCGTCAAATCGAAGCTGCTCGTATTGCTATGACTCGTTATATCAAACGTGGCGGTCAAGTATGGATTAAAATTTTCCCTGACAAACCAATCACAGCTAAACCAGCTGGTACTCGTATGGGTTCCGGTAAAGGTTCTCCTGAATACTGGGTAGCAGTAGTTAAACCAGGTCGTGTAATGTTTGAAATGGACGGCGTGCCAGAATCTGTAGCTCGTGAAGCTATGCGTCTTGCAAGCCATAAACTTCCAATCAAATGCAAATTTGTTGTTAAGGGTAAAGAATTGGGTGGTGACGTAAATGAAGGTTAATGACATTCGCAATATGAGCGCTGCCGAAATGGAACAAAAAGTTTCCGGTCTTAAGGAAGAGTTATTTAACCTCCGTTTTCAGCTTGCAACAGGTCAATTAGAGAATCCTATGCGCATTCGTGAAGTTAAGAAGACAATCGCTCGTATTAAAACTGTACAACGTGAAGTTGAACTTAAATCTGAAAACGCATAATGACAGATTTGTTAAAGTTTGAAAAGGAGGCTTAAAATCGTGGCAGAAGAAAGAAACGTACGTAAAGTCCGCGTAGGTAAAGTTGTTAGCGACAAAATGGAAAAAACTGTTGTTGTTGCTGTAGAACGTAAAGTACCTCACGCATTATATAATAAGCCAATGGTTAGCAATAAACGCTTCAAAGCTCATGATGAAAATAATGAGTGCCGCATTGGCGATACAGTTAAAATTGTAGAAACTCGTCCACTTTCTAAAGATAAATGTTGGAGAGTTGTTGAAATTCTTGAAAGACAAAAATAAGAGTGATGTAAGGAGGAATAGACGATGATCCAGCAACAAACAATTTTGAATGTTGCCGACAACACTGGTGCAAAACGTATTATGTGCATCCAAGTCATGGGCGGTTCTTATCGCAAATTCGGCAATATCGGTGACGTAATCGTTGCTTCTGTAAAAGATGCATCACCCGGTGGCGTTGTCAAGAAAGGCGACGTAGTCAAAGCTGTTATTGTTCGTTCTAAAAAAGGTATCCGCCGTCAAGACGGTTCCTATATCCGTTTTCGATGAAAACGCAGCAGTAGTTATTAAAGACGATAAAACCCCTCGTGGTACTCGTATTTTCGGACCTGTAGCTAGAGAACTTCGTGAAAAAGACTTCATGAAAATCGTTTCCTTAGCTCCAGAAGTATTATAAGAAGGAGGAACGCAGCATATGGCTAAATTACAAATCAAAAAAGGCGATACAGTTGTTGTTATCTCCGGTAAAGATAAAGGTAAGCAAGGTACAGTAATTGCTACTGAACCTAAAAAAGAACGCGTATTTGTTGAAGGCGTAAACACTGTAAAACGTCACACAAAACCTTCTCAAGCTAACCCACAAGGCGGCATCGTTACTAAAGAAGCTGGTATCCATGTTTCTAACGTAATGATTGTTGACCCAGAAACTAAAACAGCTACTCGTATCAAAAAAGTTGAAGGTAAAGACGGTAAATTCGTTCGTGCAACTGTTAAATCCGGTACAGTACTTAAATAATCAGGAAAGGAGGAGCTACATAAATGTCTCGTTTATTTGAACAATACAACTCTGAAATTAAAAAGAGTATGCAAGAAAAATTCCAATACGGCAACGTAATGGAAATTCCTAAATTGGAAAAAATCGTTATCAACATCGGCGTTGGCGATGCTGTAGGCAATGCAAAAGCTTTAGAAGCTGCAGTTAATGACTTAACAATTATTGCTGGTCAAAAACCTGTAATCACAAAAGCTAAAAAATCTATTGCGAACTTTAAAGTTCGTGAAGGCATGGCGTTGGGTACAAAAGTTACTCTTCGTGGCGAACGCATGTATGAATTCCTTGATAAATTGATCAATGCGGCATTACCTCGTGTACGTGACTTCCGCGGTATCAGCGCAACTGCATTTGATGGCCGTGGTAACTACGCTTTGGGTCTTAAAGAACAGCTCATCTTCCCTGAAATCGAATATGATCAGGTAGAACGCGTTACTGGTATGGATATCATCGTAGTAACAAGTGCTAAAACAGATGAAGAAGCTCGTGAATTGTTGACTCAATTCGGTATGCCTTTTGAAAAATAATAGGAGGAACATATAGATGGCTAAAAAATCTATGATTGAACGCGAAAAGAAACGCGCTAAAATCGTTGAAAAATATGCAGCTAAACGTGCGGCGCTAAAAGCAGCAGGTGATTATGAAGGCTTGTCCAAATTACCAGCTAATGCATCCCCAACACGTTTGCACAATCGTTGCAACTTAACTGGTCGTCCTCACGGCTATATGCGTAAATTCGGTATCAGCCGTATTGCGTTCCGTGAATTGGCGTACAAAGGACAAATTCCTGGTGTTAAAAAGCCAGCTGGTAATATTAGACGAGAGGAGGTTTTTAGATTATGGTAATGACCGATCCTATCGCGGATATGCTTACGCGCATCCGTAATGCAAATGCTGCACTTCACGAAACGGTAAACATTCCTGCATCTAGAATGAAAGCAGCAGTTCTTGAAATCCTTTTACAAGAAGGTTTCGTAAAGAACGTTGAAAAAGAAGAAAACACTTTAAAAGTAACTTTGAAATATGGTTCCAATAACGAAAAAGTTATTACAGGAATTAAACGTATTTCCAAACCAGGTTTACGTGTTTACGCGAAAAAGGAAGAACTTCCTCGTGTACTTGGTGGTTTGGGTATCGCAGTTATTTCTACATCCAAAGGCGTTATGAGCGACAAACAAGCTCGTAAAGAAGGTCTTGGTGGCGAAGTAATCGCATACGTTTGGTAATAGTAGCAATAGGAGGTAGAAATAATGTCACGTATCGGTAGAATGCCTATCGAGATTCCTGCAGGCGTTACTGTTACATATGATAACCATCATATGAACGTAAAAGGTCCTAAAGGTGAATTATCTCGCGATTTGCATCCAGATATGATCATCACTGTAGAAGGTAACACAATCACAGTAGCTCGTCCTTCCGAAGATAAAGCTCATCGTGCCCTTCACGGTTTGACTCGCGCTCTTGTTGCTAATATGGTAACAGGCGTAGCAGAAGGATTTACAAAAACTCTTGAAATCAACGGTGTTGGTTACAGAGCGGCTAAACAAGGCAATAAATTGGCTCTTACACTTGGCTTCTCTCATCCGGTAGAGATGGAAGCTCCAGCTGGTATTACAATTGAAGTTCCAGCTCCTAACAAAATCGTTGTGTCTGGTGCAGACAAAGAAGTTGTAGGTGCAGTAGCAGCTGATATCCGTAAATGGAGAAAACCTGAACCTTACAAAGGTAAAGGTATCCGCTATGAAGGCGAAGTTGTTCGTCGTAAAGCTGGTAAAGCTGGTGCAAAAGGTAAATAGTAATATCATCTATATGAATGAAAGGAGTGAATATCTTGCCTCGTAAATCTAGTAGAAACATCGCTCGAGCAAAACGTCATCTTCGTATTCGCCGCCATATTTCTGGTACGGCAACTTGTCCACGTTTGAACGTATATCGCAGCTTGAGCAACATTTACGCTCAAGTTATCGATGACGTAGCAGGTACAACATTAGTAGCTGCTAGCTCTTTAGATAAAGATTTAAACTTATCCTATGGTGGTAACATTGCTGCTGCTAAAGCTGTTGGTGAAGCAGTTGCTAAAAAAGCTATCGCTAAAGGTATTGACACTGTAGTGTTTGACCGTGGTGGTTACATTTATCATGGTCGCGTAGCAGCACTTGCAGAAGGTGCTCGTGAAGCAGGCTTAAAATTCTAAGAAGGAGGAACTATAGACATGGCGAGAATTGACTACACCAGTCTTGATCTTAAAGAAAGAGTAGTATTCATCAACCGCGTAGCCAAAGTAGTTAAAGGCGGTCGTCGTTTTTCCTTCAGCGCACTTGTAGTTGTTGGTGATGGCAACGGTTATGTAGGCGTTGGCTTAGGTAAAGCTGCGGAAGTACCTGAAGCTATCCGCAAAGGTATCGATGATGCTAAGAAATATCGTAAACGTAGCAGTTAAAAATGGTACAATCCCTCACAGCGTAACAGGCGTATTCGGCGCAGGCCGCGTATTCTTGAAACCAGCTGCTGAAGGTACTGGCGTTATCGCTGGTGGCCCTGTTCGTGCCGTATTGGAATTGGTTGGTGTTCGTAACATTTTAACTAAATCTTTGGGCTCTTCTAACCCTAACAATATGGTTCGTGCTACAATTGAAGGTTTGAAAGATTTGAAACGTGCTAGCGAAGTTGCTGAACTTCGCGGTAAATCCGTTGAAGAAATCTATAACGCGTAATAAGGAGACAAGAAATGGCACAAGTTAAAGTAACATTAACAAGAAGCTTAATCGGTCGTCCTGAAGATCAACGCGCGACAGTTAAAGCTTTGGGCTTGAAAAAAACTAATTCTCAAGTCGTAAAAGAAGTAACACCTCAAATTCAAGGTATGCTTCACAAAGTTAGACATTTAGTAAAAGTTGAAGAAGTTTAATACTGATAAGGAGGTGCACTGAATGAAACTTCATGAATTACAACCAGCAGCTGGTTCCAAAAAAACTCGTACTCGTGTAGGCCGTGGTTTAGGTTCTGGCTTGGGTAAAACATCTGGTCGTGGTCAAAAAGGTCAAAACTCCCGTTCTGGCGGTGGCGTTCGCTCCGGTTTTGAAGGCGGCCAAATGCCTCTTTATCGTCGTTTACCAAAACGTGGTTTCAACAACGTTTTTGCTAAACAATATGCTGAAGTTAACGTAGAACAATTGAACCGTTTTGAAGACGGTGCAACAGTTGATCCAGTAGCTCTTATTGAAGCTGGTATTTTGAAAAACGTACGCGATGGCATCCGCATCTTAGGTAATGGTTCTTTGGAAACTAAAAACCTAACTGTTATTGCTAACGGCTTCACTAAATCTGCTGAAGAAAAAATCACAGCAGCAGGCGGAAAAGTAGAGGTGATCTAGTTTGCTAGATAGCCTCTCAAACATCTTTAAGATTACCGAGTTGCGTAATAAGATTTTGTACACATTGATGATGTTTGCCGTGTTTAGAGCCGGCATTCACATCCCTGTACCTGGTGTAGATGCATCTGTAATTGAATCTTTGTTTACATCCGGTAACCTATTCGGTCTATTAGACTTGTTTGCTGGTGGTGCGCTAAGTAAGTTCTCTATCTTTGCAATGAGTATTACACCTTACATTAATGCTTCCATCATCATGCAACTACTTCAAGCTGTAGTTCCACAGTTTGAAGCGTGGAGTAAAGATGGTGAAGAGGGCCGTAAAAAAATTGCGAAGGTAACTCGTTATGGTACGGTTGTTTTAGGTTTTGTCCAAGCCTTTGGCATGGCGTTTGCACTACGTGCAAATTCCGCTCTCGTAAATAATGATATCCTTAGTGTATTTGTTGTAGCCATCATCCTAACAGCAGGCACATGCTTGTTGATGTGGATTGGCGAACAAATCACAGCATATGGCATTGGTAATGGTATTTCCTTGATTATCTTTGCTGGTATCGTAGCTCGTTTACCAGATGGTCTTCAAACCATTTACCAATATATACAAACTGGAACAATTAACATGTTCCAAGCATTCTTATTTGCTGTAATTGCAATTGCAATGATTGCTGTTGTAGTAGCAGTTACGCAAGGCCAACGTCGTATTCCGATTCAATATGCTAAACGCGTAGTTGGTCGTAAAATGTACGGTGGTCACTCTACATTCTTGCCGTTGAAAGTCAATCAGGCAGGTGTAATTCCAATTATCTTTGCGTCATCTGTGTTGATGTTCCCTGTAACGATTGCGCAATTTATTGAAAACGATTCGTTCATAAAATTGCGGATTTATTCACATGGGGAACGCCGTTACAAACGGCATTGTATGCAATATTGATTTTTATCTTTACATACTTCTATACTGCAATCTCTATCAACATTACAGATATGGCAGATAATATGAAAAAATACGGTGGTTTTATCCCTGGTATTCGTGCGGGTAAACCTACTGCTGATTATGTGGATAACGTGATGACCAAGATTACATTGGCTGGTGCTGTATTCTTAGCTATCGTCGCTATCATACCGAATTTCCTCGGTACGATTACAGGCGTGCAAGGCGTATACTTTGGTGGTACAGCTCTCTTGATCGTTGTAGGTGTAGCTCTTGATACAATGCAACAAATTGAGTCACTTATGGTAACACGCCACTATAAGGGCTTTGTAAAATAGGAGGGAAACAGAATGTATATTTTATTAATGGGACCTCCTGGTGCTGGTAAAGGCACACAGGCAGCTCGACTTATTGAAAAATACGGTATTCCCCAAATTTCAACAGGTGATATGTTCCGCGCTGCGATTAAGAACGAAACACCTCTTGGAGTTGAGGCTAAGAAATATATCGATGCTGGTCAATTGGTACCAGACAGTGTAACTGTTGGTATCGTACGTGATCGCTTGGTTAAAGATGACTGCAAATCTGGATTTATTCTTGATGGATTCCCAAGAACTACAGCGCAAGCTGTATCCTTGGATGCAATCTTAAAAGAATTAGGAATTTCTTTGGACGCTGTGCTTAACTTAAATGTTCCTTCTGAAGAACTTGTTAAACGCATTAGTGAACGAGCAGTTCTTGAAAATCGTGCTGATGATAACCCTGAAACAGTACAGAAACGTCTAGCTGTGTACGAAGAATCTACTAAACCATTAATTGACTACTATCGCAATAGCGGTTTGTATCAAGAAATCAATGGTTTACAAGATGTAGACGCAGTATTTGCTGACATCATTAAGGCTTTGGAGAAATAATCCATGATTATTTTGAAATCTGCCCATGAAATTGAATGTATCCGCAAGGCAAGCAAGCTTACAGCAGACACGTTGTCCTTGTTAGTAGAAAAGGCTAAACCTGGCATCACGACGCTTGAGTTAGATACAATTGCCGAAGAATATATTCGCAGCCACGGTGGTATACCAAGTTGTAAAGGGTACTATGGGTTCCCTGCTACAATCTGTGCTTCTATCAATGAAGAAGTTGTTCATGGTATTCCGAGCGCTAAGCGTAAGCTTAAAAACGGTGATGTCCTCAGTATTGATCTTGTAGCATCTATTGATGGATATCACGGCGATTCGGCTGTGACAATTCCAATTGGTCATGTCAAACCAGATGTGATGAAATTGTTAAAAGTAACAGAGGAAAGTCTGTTCAAGGGAATCGAACAAGTGAAAGTTGGCAACCATATCGGTGCTATCGGTCACGCTGTTCAAACGTATTGTGAGAAACATGGTTACGGTGTCGTTCGCGACTTCGTTGGTCATGGTTTAGGCCGTGAAATGCATGAAGATCCACAAATTCCAAACTATGGTAATCCGGACCACGGTCCTGTGATGAAACCAGGTATGGTATTGTGTATTGAACCAATGATTACATTAGGTTCTTATAAAGTTCGTGTGTTGGGTGATGACTGGACGGCAGTTACCATTGATGGTAAACCAGCTGCTCATTTCGAACATACAGTGGTTGTTACAGAAAACGGCCCTGAAATATTAACCATGCGCGATGAACCGCGGTTAATTAAATAAACAGGTAACCGGAGGAAAAAATATGTCAAAAGAAGACGTTATTGAGGTGGAAGGTACGGTAGTAGAAGCATTACCTAATGCTATGTTCCAAGTAGAATTGGAAAATGGTCATGTGGTATTAGCTCACGTGTCAGGTAAAATGCGTATGAATTTTATCCGTATTCTTCCTGGTGATAAAGTTACTATGGAACTGACACCATATGACTTAAATCGTGGTCGCATCACCTATCGCTTTAAATAAGCATAGGGTCCACAAAGGAGGTACTAATGAAGGTTCAACCATCAGTTAAAAAGATATGCGAAAAATGTAAAATCATTAAACGCAAAGGCCGCGTAATGGTTATTTGCGAAAATCCAAAACATAAACAAAAACAAGGATAATCTGATAGGAGGTGGAGATTTAAATGGCACGTATCGCCGGTGTAGATTTACCTCGTGATAAACGAGTGGAAATTGGTTTAACTTATATTTATGGTATTGGTCCTACTTTAGCAGACGAAATTCTTGCTAAAACTGGTATCAATCCTGACACACGTGTTCGCGATCTTTCTGAAGATGAAGTAGCGAAAATTCGTGAAGTGTTAGATGCTGATTATAAAGTAGAAGGTGACCTTCGTCGTGAAGAAGCACTTAACATTAAACGCTTGATTGAAATCAACTCCTATCGAGGCAAACGTCATCGTATGGGTTTACCACTTCGTGGTCAACGTACTAAACGAATGCACGTACTCGCAAAGGTCCTAGAAAAGCAATTGCTGGTAAAAAGAAATAAGATAAAGGAGGGATAAAGCGTGGCTAAAAAAGTTGTTAGAACAAAAAGAAAAGAAAAGAAACATATTGAATCCGGTGCGGCTCATATTCGTTCTACATTCAATAACACTATCGTAACTTTGACAGATACAAACGGTAATGCGTTGTCTTGGGCTTCCGCTGGTGGCTTGGGCTTCCGTGGTTCCCGTAAATCCACTCCATTCGCTGCTCAAATGGCTGCTGAACAAGCTGCTAAAGCTGCAATGGAACATGGTCTTCGCACTGTTGAAGTATTTGTAAAAGGTCCTGGATCCGGCCGTGAAGCTGCAATCCGTGCTTTACAAGCTGCAGGTCTTGAAGTTACTTCCATTAAAGACGTAACTCCAATTCCTCACAATGGTTGTCGCCCTCCAAAACGCCGTCGTGTATAATATATAGACGGCCGTTTTGACGGCCGTGCTATAATTAAACTAAGAACGTGTGTTATATAGGAGGATGTTCCTGATGAGCGAAGAAAAGAAACTTAAAATCGAGAAAGTGGACATCGCCGAAGGCGGTCGCTATGGTAAATTCGTATGCGAACCATTAGATCGTGGCTATGGTATCACTCTCGGTAATAGCTTGCGCAGAATTTGCTTTCATCCTTGGATGGGGCAGCTATCACCTCTATCAAAATTGATGGGGTTCTTCATGAATTCTCTACTATTCCTGGTATCCGCGAAGATGTTACGGATATCATCCTTAACTTAAAGCAATTGTGCATTAAGCTTGAAGAAGATGCAGAATGGCCATTGGAAGTTCACTTTGATTTCCAAAAGGATGGTGTATTAACAGCTGCAGATTTGGCTGAACAATTTCCACCAGAAGTAGAAGTATTGAATCCAGAGCTCGTGATTGCGACAATGGATGAAACAGCTCATTTAGTAATGGACGTAGTAATCGAACGTGGTAAGGGCTATGTTCCTTCTACTAAGAATAAAAAGGATACAGATGTTATCGGTTGCATTCCAATTGATTCCATCTTCTCCCCAATTCTTCGTGCTAAATACGAAGTGAGTGATGTTCGCGTAGGTAATGAAATGGACTTCGACAAACTTACATTAGAAGTTTGGACTGATGGTTCCATTACCGCTGCTGATGCAGTGGCAAAATCTGCTGCCATTATGATTGGTTATTTAGGGAACTTCACTAAATTAGCGCACTCTACAAGTGTTGTTGAATTAGACGATCAAAATCTTGAAGGTGATGTAGTTGATCCTACTCCTCAAGATGTTCAAGAAGATGATGGCCCAGCTAAGATTTCCATCGATGAATTGGAACTCTCTGTTCGTGCGTACAACTGCTTGAAACGTGCTGGTATCAACACAATTGCAGATTTGCTAGACAAAACCATTGATGACTTAGGAAAAGTTCGCAACTTAGGTAAAAAATCTATCGACGAAATCGCTGAAAAACTCAGCAACCACCCAGGTGGATTTAATCTTAAGCAAAAAGGCGAATAAGGAGGAAGACGAATGTACAGAAAATTAGGCCGCGATAGCTCCGCTCGTAAAGCGTTGTTCCGTAGCATGTTAACATCTTTCTTCCAATATGAGCGTATCGAAACTACTGAAGCTAAAGCGAAAGAACTTCGCTCTTTAGCTGATCAAATGGTAACTTTGGCTAAACGTGGTGATCTTCATGCACGTCGCCAAGTTCTTGCATACCTCATGGATGAAAGCGTAGTAAAAAAATTGTTTGATACAATTGCTCCAAAATATGCAGACCGTCAAGGTGGTTACACTCGTGTAATCAAAACTGGTCTTCGCAAAGGTGACGCTGCACCTTGCGCTATTATCGAGTTAGTTTAATCAAACTCATACGGTGTTGTAACTTCGGTTGCAACACCGTTTTTTTATTGTCAATTTTATGGTACAATCGACTAGTACAAATATCGTTATATAGTAGCAGTTATCGTAGTGATGGAAGATTAATTGTTAACTTTCACATAAAACGAAATTGACTAGAAAGATACGAGGCTATTCATGAAATCAAACGAAACAATGATTGAGGTCAATCATTTAAGCCATTTATATGTTGATGAAAATGGTAATGACGTGCGTGCTCTAGATGATGTGAGTCTTACCATACGGCGTGGAGAATTTGTGGCCATTATAGGTACTAACGGCAGTGGTAAAAGTACATTGGCTAAGCATTTTAATGTGTTATTGCAACCTACAGCGGGAAATGTTACCGTATGTGGTTTTGACACATTAGATGATGAACATATCTGGAATATTCGCCAACATGTGGGCATGGTATTCCAAAATCCAGATAATCAAATCGTAGCAGCTGTGGTAGAAGAGGATGTAGCATTTGGTCCAGAGAATTTGGGCGTACCTAGTGCTGAAATTCGTAAACGTGTTGATGACGCTTTAGCTGCAGTAAACATGACCGAATATGCGGAACATGGTCCGCATTTATTATCTGGAGGTCAAAAGCAACGGATTGCCATTGCTGGTGTACTTGCTATGAAACCAGATTGTATCGTACTAGATGAACCTACTGCTATGTTGGATCCAAAAGGGCGTTTAGAGGTTCTTGAAACAATTCATAGACTCAATAAAGAAGAAGGTATTACCATTGTAATCATTACCCATTTTATGGAGGAAGCGGTAACCGCAGACCGTGTTGTGGTTATGAAAAATGGCGTTAAATTACAAGAGGGAACACCGCGTGAAATCTTTACTCAAGTGGATACGCTAAAAGATTTAGGCTTAGATGTACCTGTTGCAGCAGAGGTTGCATCGAAACTCATTCAAAAGGGCGTAGATATCCCTAATGATATCATTACTAATGATGAACTTGGTGATGCATTAACGACGTACTATGCGAAGGAGGCACACTGATGGCTATTGTATTAGATAATATTACCTATACCTATGGTGTGGGTACTCCTTTTGAGAAAACAGCGTTGAAGGGCATCTCGGTGACCATTGAAAATGGTGAATTTCTTGGCATTATTGGACATACTGGATCGGGTAAATCCACATTTGTGCAACATCTCAACGGTTTATTGCATCCAACGACTGGTAAAAGTGACGGTCAATGGTGTGGACGTAAGTGAAAAAAACTGATGAAGCAAAACACATGCGTCATAAGGTAGGCATGGTATTCCAATATCCTGAACATCAACTTTTCGAGGAAACGATTGCCGAAGACATTGCATTTGGGCCAAAAAACTTAGGCCTTGATGCAGAAGAGGTGGACCGTCGAGTGCGTGAAGCTATGGCCTTTGTAGGTCTGGATTATGATACCTATGCTGAACGTTCTCCGTTTCATTTATCTGGCGGTCAAATGCGCCGTGTTGCCATAGCTGGTGTAGTGGCGATGGAACCGGATTTCCTTGTACTCGATGAACCTTCTGCAGGCCTTGATCCATTTGGGCGTGAAGAAATCTTTGATGAAATTATTAAACTACATAAGGAAAAGGATGTAACAGTCATCCTCGTATCTCATAATATGGAAGATATTTCACGCATGGCGAATCGTCTCATTGTATTAGATAAGGGTCAGATTGTATTGGATGGTAAACCGTTAGATATCTTTAATCATCATCGCCATGTATTACAACAGGTTGGCGTAGATGTGCCACCTGTGTCCGTATTGATTGAATCATTGCGGAACCGAGGCCTTGATGTATCAAACGAAGTATTAACTGTAGATGATGCTGTACAAGCTATTCTAGAAGGAGGTCAACATGTTAAATAATATTACAATTGGCCAATTCTTTCCTGGTAACTCGTTATTACATCGCATGGACCCACGGGCAAAAATTATAGGCACTACTATTTTCGTTGTTGCCATATTTTTGGCTAATACACCATTGGCATATGGCATTGTGGCGGCTTTCACCATTGGTGCTATGTTATTATCTCGTCTGCCATTACGTTTGATGTGGAATGCGATAAAACCATTATGGATTATCATTGTATTCACAATGGGGATTCATATTTTTACAACTCCTGGTAATAGCATCATCTCCTATGGCATCATTAATATTACGGATAATGGACTGGCTATGGGCTTGCAAATGGCGGCACGATTAGTATTCTTAATCTTATTCTCGTCATTGCTAACCTATACGACATCACCTATACGGCTCACAGATGGCATTGAACATTTACTAAACCCATTCCGCCGCATCGGTGTGCCGGCTCATGAACTAGCTATGATGATGACCATTGCATTGCGTTTTATTCCTACTTTGCTTGATGAAACGGATCGAATTATGAAAGCCCAATCGGCTCGTGGTGCTGATTTTTGTAACAGGTTCGATTATTCAGCGAGCTAAAAAAATATGGTACCTCTCTTAGTGCCATTATTTATTAGTGCATTCCGCCGTGCTGATGAATTGGCTATCGCTATGGAAGCACGTTGCTATCGCGGCGGTGTTAATCGTACGCGTATGAAAGAACTCAGCATTACATGGGTTGATTATGTAGGCTTGGGAGCCGTGTTTATTGTAACGGCTATCTTATTACTCCTATGGTGGTTAGGATAATGCGGAATATACGATTAATTGTGGCCTATGATGGTACTGATTTAGCGGGTTATCAGAAACAACCTGCTGATAAGGGGATTACTGTTCAAGGGGCTTTGGAGAAGGCATTATCTATTATTTGTGCTGAACCAATCCAAATTTATGGTGCATCGCGTACCGATGCGGGTGTACATGCACGCTTTCAAGTCTGTGCATTTCAAACATCGGGATCCATACCGGTAGAGAATATTCCACGGGCGACGATTGCTCATTTGCCAAAGGATATCGTTGTAACAGAGGCTGTTGAGATACCATTAGATTGGAAACCTCGTCATAACATTTTTGGTAAGGAATATATTTACTCCATTTATAATCGTGAAATTGCAGACCCTATGGGGCAGCGGTATCATTGGCATGTAAAGAAACCTCTAGATGTTGAAGCTATGCATCAAGCAGGCAAAGCTCTTGAAGGAACGCATGACTTTTCTACATTGAAAGGGGCTAATACGACACCGGTGGATCCGGTAAAAACTATTTATGCCATCGGTATCAAAGAGAAAGCGGGTCGTATCGATATTTCTGTTGTGGGTGATGGATTTTTATATCATATGGTTCGAAATATAGCTGGCTTATTAGTGGACATTGGGCTAGGCCGAAAATCAGTAGCCCAAATTCCTGAACTATTGGCCGCAAAGGATCGTAAGCGAATTGGAAAAACAGCACCGGCTCAAGGTCTAGTATTAGAGGAAATTTTCTTTACTACTGATAGACTACATGCGGTAATAGAACGTATTAAAGAAGAATAATTATGAAATGTTACATTGTAAAACGTCTACTATACATGTTACAATTGCACTATAAGACAGGTTTATTACTTAGCTGTAATTAATATACATAGGGTAGACTCTTGTCAGCATTGTAATTATATCCTAAGGAGGGTGAATCTCTTGCAAAAACGTAAAGATTTTATCTGGAAAATGGGTGGGACAACAAGGTGAAGGTATCGAGAGCTGTGGCGAAATCATGGCTACAATCCTTGCAAAAGAAGGATATTCTCTATACAGTCAACGTTTGTTTGCATCCCGTATCAAAGGTGGTCATACTACCTTCGCATTGCGCGTTGCATTAGAACAAGTTATGTCCATTGGTGAAGGCGTAGACTTCTTGTTGGCTCTTGACCAAGAAACTGTTGATATGCACGGTGGTGAAGTGCGTGATGGTGGTTATATCATCTGCGATAGTAAAGTAAAACCAGATTTTTCTAAATTTGAAGGTTCCAAAGTTAACTGCTTATCCTTGCCAATCTCTGAAACGGCAATGAAACAAGGTTCCTTGTTGATGCGTAATATCGTAGCACTTGGTATGTCCGTAGCGCTTCTTGGTTCGACACTAAGATGTTTAAAGATGCAATCGCTGCAAAATTTGCGAAAAAATCCCAAGAAATCGTGGATAAAAACTTGGCAGCTTTTGATGATGGTCATAGCCTTGTAATGGAAAAATTAGGTGATGTAGAAATCGATACATTACCAGCTCCTGGTAAGAAAGATCAAATGTTCTTATTAGGTAATGAAGCATGTGCTCTTGGTGCTATTGCAGCAGGTTCCCGTTTCATGGCATCCTATCCTATTACTCCAGCATCTGAAGTAATGGAATACATGATTAAAAACATGGATAAATTAGGTGCTACTATCGTTCAAACAGAAGATGAAATCGCAGCTTGTATGACAGCTATGGGCGGTGTATACGCAGGTGTTCGTGGTTTTACATGTACTTCTGGCCCGGGTCTATCCTTGATGGCAGAATCCTTGTCTATGGCATCCATGGCAGAACTTCCTATGGTTGTTATCGACGTTCAACGTTCCGGCCCATCCACAGGTATGGCTACAAAGGTAGAACAATCCGATATTGATGCGGCTTGCTACAACGCTCATGGCGATTATGCAGGTATCGTTATTTCTCCAACATCCATCGAAGAATGTTTCTACGAAATTCAAAAAGCTTTCAACTTGGCAGAAATGTATCAATGCCCAGTTATCTTTATGCCGGACTTACAACAAGGTTTGAATAAACAATCCGTTCCTACATTCGACTTGAACCGTGTACCTATTAATCGCGGTAAAATGATGAAGGAAGCTGACCTTCCTGAATTGGAACAACCTAACTACTTCAAACGCTTTGAATTGACAGAAGATGGCATTTCTCCTCGTACGATTCCTGGCATGAAAAATGGTCTATTCCTTTCTACTGGTCTAGAACATAATGAAGAAGGTAAACCAGCAGAAGCGCCTACAATGCACGTAGCGCAAACTGATAAACGTTTCCGCAAATTGGAAACTGTAGCTGATAACTATGAACCATTCTTGAACAATGCAAAATACGATGAAGCTGATGTACTCGTTGTAGGTATGGCTTCTAGCCGTGGTGCTATCGAAGAAGCAGTTGCTGAATTCGATCAAGAAGGCGTTAAAGTTAACCATTTACAACTTCGTTTGATTAAACCATTCCCTGCAAAACAATTGCAACCATTCATGGATGCAGCTAAAAAAGTTGTTATTGTAGAACATAATGCAACAGGTCAATTGACTAACCTATTCAAAATCAACATGCATAAGAAATCCAAAATTTCTAGCTGCTTGAAATATGATGGTAATCCATTCACAAAATCATATGTGAAAAATGCAATTAAGGAGGTCCTATAATATGACAACAGCTAAAGATTACAGAAATGATATTCGCCCTAACTGGTGTCCTGGTTGTGGTCATTATGGGGTACAAGCTGCCATTACTGATGCAGTAGTAGCAAAAAATATTCCACCTGAAAAATTGGCAGTTATCTCTGGTATCGGTTGTTCTAGCCGTATCGGTGGTTATTTCTATGCATATGGTGCACATACAACTCATGGTCGTGCGCTTCCATACGCTCAAGGCGTTAAACTTGCTAACCAAGACTTAGAAGTTATCGCTTGTTCCGGTGATGGTGATGCGTTCGCTATCGGTATGGGTCATACTATTCATGCTTTCAAACGTAATGTAAACATGACATATATCGTTATGGATAACCATGTTTACGGTTTGACTAAAGGTCAAGCATCCCCTCGTTCCGATATCGGTTTTGTTACAAAAACAACACCTCGTGGGGCCTTTGAATCACCATTGTCCGTTTGTGAAACTGCTATCGCTGCAGGTGCTACATTTGTTGCACAAGGTTATATGATTAACCGTGCTGAACTCGTTGATTTGATTCAACAAGCTATGGACCATGAAGGCTTCTCCTTCATCAACGTATTTAGCCCATGTGTTACATACAACAAACACAATAGCTATGACTGGTTCAAAGAACATTTGACTAGCTTGCCAGAAC